>OOCB01000341.1_pt1 | contig 77749 bp, 66 predicted proteins | sample 1671351 | NCBI WGS metagenome assembly OOCB01 (sample SAMN06348148, study PRJEB24527) | human gut metagenome | biome: human gut; feature: ankylosing spondylitis patient; material: feces | host: Homo sapiens | place: China | collected 2015-10 | reverse complement strand
TAAAGCGGTACGCGAGCTGGGTTCAGAACGTCGTGAGACAGTTCGGTCCCTATCTGTCGTGGGCGCAGGATATTTGATGGGAGCTGTTCCTAGTACGAGAGGACCGGAGCGGACGTACCTCTGGCGCACCAGTTGTTCTGCCAAGAGCATAGCTGGGCAACTATGTACGGATCGGATAAACGCTGAAAGCATCTAAGCGTGAAGCCGACCCAAAGATAAGATATCCCATTGTTTCAAACAAGTAAGACCCCTTGAAGACTACAAGGTTGATAGGCACGATGTGTAAGTGGAGCGATCCATTCAGCAAGCGTGTACTAATAGGTCGAGGGCTTGACCACAATTCGCTTGAGACTCTGAGAGTCAACGAAAAAATGTGAGCAGTGATTATTCAGTTTTGAAGGCACGTCCTTCTAAGAAACACTGGACAAAGTACAACAAACATGTTATACTAGGCCAGTCAGATCGGTCGGTGTCGATGACGGTGAGGTTCCACCTGTTCCCATTCCGAACACAGAAGTTAAGCTCACTTGTGCCGAAGATAGTTCGCTGGAAACGGCGCGTGAAAATAGGTAGTCGCCGACTTGAACAGAAAGCTCTGAGAGAAATCTCGGGGCTTTTTTGTTGCGCTATATATGTCAAAGGGTTGCAGAATGGGGAAAAAGTTGGTATTCTCAGAACAGAAAGGGGTGAGAATATGCGTTCGGACGGAACTCGCAAAGATTCAGCAAGGCCTTATGCAATAATAATAGCACTTTTGATATTTTGCAGAATCGTATTTTATGTGCAGACACATTACCAGCACACCTCGGCAATCAGGCCGGAGGATGATTATAAGGGCAGGATACCGCAGTTTCATAGCTGCGTGGATCGGGATGATGACGGGGTAGATGACCAGTCGGATATTCTGAATGGTGCACTGGCCTATGTGAGTACACATCCAAAATATAAAAGCCGCTATTATAAGGCCGGTTATCCTGACGATGGTTATGGCGTTTGCACCGATGTAGTTGCTTACGCGTTGAAAAATGCCGGATATGATCTGCAGGTGCTTGTGAACGCAGATATCCGGGAGCAGCCACAGGATTATATGGTAGCAGAATCGGATGCAAACATTGATTTCCGACGGGTACGAAACCTGAAGGTGTTTTTTTCACACACGGCAGCTGCCCTGACAACAGATGTCTCGGAAATTGAAGAATGGCAGGGCGGCGATATTGTGATCTTTGAAAGACATATCGGCATCGTGTCCGACCGGCGAAATAAAAACGGAGTGCCCTATATCATTCACCACAATGACCCATGGCAGACTGCCTACGAGCAGGACATTCTGGAAAAACGAACAGACATCGTCGGACATTACCGCATATCTGAATAAAAGTAGAAAAAGCGGCCCCGCCGCGTTGAGCATTCAACGTGACGGGGCCGCATATTTATTGGGTGGAGTTCCCCTTACGATACGAGCTTCCGCTTAGCCCTTGCCTGCGCAGCCGAACAGCTCGATCTTCTCCTTGCACTTGGCCTCGATGGCCTTTGCGCCGGGAGCCAGCAGCTTGCGGGGGTCGAAGCCCTTGCCCTGCTGATCCTTGCCCTCTTCGATGTACTTGCGGGTGGCCTCAGCAAACACCAGCTGGCACTCGGTGTTGATGTTGATCTTGGAAACGCCCAGGCTGATTGCCTTTGCAATCATCTCGTCGGGGATGCCGGTGCCGCCGTGCAGAACCAGAGGAATGTTATTGGTGGCCTTGTGGATGCGATCCAGAGCCTCGAAGTCCAGACCCTTCCAGTTTGCCGGGTAGACACCATGGATGTTGCCGATGCCGGCAGCCAGGAAGTCAATGCCCAGAGCGGTGATCTTTGCGCACTCCTCGGGGTCTGCGATCTCGCCGGCACCCACAACGCCGTCCTCGACGCCGCCGATGGAACCGACCTCGGCCTCAATGCTCAGGCCCTTAGCGTGTGCCAGAGCCACCAGCTCCTTGGTCTTTTCCACATTCTCCTCGATGGAGTAGTGGCTGCCATCGAACATGATGGAAGAGAAGCCGGCTTCGATGCAGGCCTTGCAGCCCTCATAGGTGCCGTGATCCAGATGCAGGGCAACGGGAACGGTGATGCCCATGGAATCGACCATTGCGCTGACCATGGCAGCGACGGTCTTGAAACCGGTCATGTACTTGCCGGCACCCTCGGAAACACCCAGAATCACAGGGCTCTTCATTTCCTCGCAGGCGGTCAGAACGGACTTGGTCCACTCCAGATTGTTGATGTTGAACTGAGGCACACCGTAGTGGCCATCACGTGCTTTGATCAGCATTTCGGTTGCATTTACCAACATTATTCATTACCTCCACAAAATCATTGGGGTCTTGCTCGTTTCATATCCGCTTTGTGCACGGTTTAACGAACCTACAGAATTAGTATACCCCAAACAGCGGCCAAAATCAATCCAAACCGGTGTTTTTCCTGTAACAATGCGGGGATTCTGTTTCTGGCAGGGTGCAGGGGGTTACTGCCAGAAGCGCGTATATTCGATAGAATACAACAAATTTCCATATAATGTGCAACAAGCGGCCGAAAGACAGAAAGCTTGATGAAGGACGGATTTTCAACACAGATCCACATTCGTCAAAATGATATTGGGCAATTTGGCAAAAGCGGACAGGATGCAGTTCAAAAAATTGTCATATTTCCGACTTGTATTCTACAAATTGTACGCAGGAAATCAAAAAAGGTCGAACCAAAAAGTGGAAAACCTTGTGGAAAGTGTGGAATTCCACAGGCAAAACAGGCTTTAAAGCTGGACTTTTGAACTTTCTCCACAGGGTTTTCAACATGTGGAAAAATAATCGCTCTTCTACGGATTGTATACCGCGTTTTTGTGGAAAACTTTTTTCTCAGGCAAAACAGAGGGATATCTACTTAGCAGCCGGGTAAAGCTGATGCAGGGCGGCAGAACATTTCTGCAAAAAAGCGGAAACGGTCTCCGGCACCACGAACAGAAAAACTTTTGCAGGACGCGGATAAAAAACGGTAATTTGCTGGCAAACAAGGTCGGCTTATGCTATACTTCAAGATGAGTTATCATCTTCAGACCATACCGGTGCGCGGCCCAGAGTGCGGCGCGCCTTTTGGAGGGTGTGCACAGCACCTTCCGGTGATACAACGGAAGGAGAAAATCATCATGGAAGAAAAGAACCAGCCGCGCCGTCCGCGCCGCAGCCCGGAAGAGCCGCAGCAGAAGAACGAGAGCCTTGTTTACGGCAAAAATCCGGTGACCGAACTGCTGAAAAGCGGTTCCGGAGTGGACACCGTGCTCATTGCCGAGGGCATGGCTCCGGCCGTGGCGGCTTACTATACCGCATTGGCAAAGGAAGCGGGTGCCACGGTGAAGCGGGTGCACCCAAACAAGCTGCGCCTGATGACCGGCACCGAGAGCCATCAGGGCGTGGCGGCATTTGCCAGCGAGATCGAATACGTGACGGTAGACGACCTGATGGCAGCAGCCAAGGCCAAGGGCGAAGCACCTTTTCTGGTGCTGAGCGATGGCATTGAAGACCCGCACAATTTGGGTGCCGTGATGCGCAGTGCTCTGCTGTGCGGTGCGCATGGCATCGTGATCCCCAAGCGCGGCGGCGCATCAGTCACTCCTACCGTCATCAAGTCCAGCGCAGGTGCCGCAGAACGCCTGCCGGTGGCTCGTGTGGCCAATATCGGCGAGACCATCCGCCGCCTGAAGGAGCAGGGCGTGTTTGTCTACTGCGCCGATATGGACGGCGTGTCCCTGCGCAGGAACAACCTGACCGGCCCCATTGCACTGGTGCTGGGCAGCGAGGGCAGCGGTGTTTCCCAGCTGGTGAAAAAGCTGTGCGACGGCGTGGTGCGGCTGGATATGGCAGCACCGGGCACCGGTGTGGACAGCTACAACGTGTCGGTGGCTGCGGGCATTATTCTGTACGAGATCCAGTCCCAACGCGCAGCACAGCAGGCATGATCCGGCATTCGGGCCGGAACCTCAATTTGAATTACAGGAGGGACAAGAATGCCGAAAGATAAAAATAATGGCCGGGAAATGACCCCGGATGAAAAGTTCCGCTCCTTTTTCAGCACCACGGCGGTGGATATCCCGGAGGAGATGACCCGGAGGGACGAAAACCAGCCGGAGGAAAAGCCGCAGAAACGGTTTGGCCTGTTTGGCCGTGGTAAGGAAAAGCAGGAGACTGACGAAGCTGCAGCAGAGCAGCCGCAGGAAATGCCCACCGGTGAGGTGCGGCTGGGTGAGGATGCGCAGCCGGAACCGGAAGCGGATCTGGAACTGATGCTGAAGCCGGAGGCAGACCCGGAACAGGAACTGGCCCCGTGGCCTTTTCTGGAAAAGGAAGCAGAGGATGCACAGCCGGAAGCACCCGCCAAAAAGCCGGAGGAAAAATCTGCACCGCAAACGGCGGAACCCCCGGCGGCAGTGAAGCCGGAAACACCCCGGCAGAGCGCTGTCCCGGCGGCTAGACCCGCAGAGCAGCACAGCACGGCAAAGCCTCTCCGGCACCCCAAGAATGCGCCGGAGGTGCTGCTGCCGCAGGAAGAGCAGGAGCAGCAGGAGATGGCACAGCTCAAGGCGATGATCAACGGCCTGAGCGACCAGAAGCCGGAAAAGCCTGCACCGAGAGCCGAAGCAGCCCCGGCAGCAGAAACTGAACCGGCTGAAAGCAAAAAGAAACCGTCCAGTGCACCGCTGCCCGCGGCTGTGTTTGCAGCGGTAAAGGAGACGGCACCGGAGCTGCAGCCGGAACCTGTGCCGCAGCCGGAAAAGCAGCCGGTGGTCGATTTCTTTGGCAAGGCGCAGAGCGAGGACGCACCGCAGGCACCTTTGGCCCCGGCAGAGGAGCCTGCCGCAAAAGAGGACACCATGAGCCTGCCGCTGCTGCCGCTGGACGGTGAAGAGCCGCAGCAGGCACCGGAGAAGGCATCCGCTGCGTCACAGCCGGAACTGAAAGCTGAGGCGGAGGACGCGGTGTCTCCGGAGGAACATGCTGAAACGGAGCTGACCGAGCCGGAGGCCACGGCGGATAAGCTGCACCGCATGAGCGCAGAGCTGACGCTGCGCTGCGTGCTGGGCGGCATTCTGGCTGTGGTGCTGCTGCATTTTGGTTTGGTGTCGGATGGGCTGCTGCCCGCCATGGCGGCGCTGGACCCGGATGCTGCCCCGGCGGCATTCTATGGTGCAAACCTGCTGCTGCTGTCAGCAAGCCTGTGCGTGGGCTTCCCGGTGCTGCGGGACGGCCTGAACGGCCTGCGCGGACGGCCTTCTTCCGAGACGATGCCGGCGCTGGCCGCAGTAGCAGCGCTGGTGCAGGCGGTCACAGCCATGCTGAACGCAAATGTTTACCGCGGCACCACCGGCATCTCGCTGCTCAGCGGCATGGCTGCGCTGGGGTTGTTCCTTGCGCTGCTGGGCAGCCGGGTGATGCTGGCTGCTGTCAAGGGCGGCTATGAGCTGGTGACCAATGGTGTGGAGTTCGAGAGTGCCTACCGCGCCAAGGACAAAGACCTGCTGCGCGCCCTTGCACGGGATCTGGAACAGAAGGACCCCTGGGTGCTGCTGAGCCGCCCGATGAAGGAAGCTGACGGCTTTGTGGAGCAGAGCTTGAGCGAGCGCGCAAGCGAGCGCCGTGCCCGCAAAGTTTCGTACATCCTGCTGGGCGTTGCCCTGCTCAGCGGTGTGCTGTTCCTGCTGGCAGGTGCCGGCTGGAACAAAGCTGCGGCTGCCATGGCAGCTGTGCTGTGCATGGGCGCACCGCTTTCTTCTACCCTGATCGCGGGCGTTGCCTCACTGCGGCTGCAGCGTGCGGCTGCGGCTGTGGGCGCAGTCATACCCGGTTGGCAGGCCATTGAGCAGCTGGGCGGCATTGATACGCTGCAGATCGATGCAGACGACCTGTTCACCGCCGACAGCGCACAGCTGGAGGATATCCGCATCTTCAAGGGCGGCCGCATCGACCGCGCCATCCTGTACGCGGCCAGCGTGCTGAACGAGAGCCACGGCACCTTGAATGGGCTGTTCCGCCAGATCGTTGAGGAACGCACAGACATCCTGTTCCCGGTCAAGGATCTGGAGCAGCACCATGGGCTGGGCTTTTCCGCCTGGTGCGATAACAACCGCATCCTCATGGGTACCCGCCGCTATCTGGAGCAGGAGGGCGTGCCGCTGCCGGACGAGGAATACGAGATGCAGCACTCGAAGAACGGCGAGCTGCAAATTTTGTATCTGGCTGTGTCCGGCAATCTGCACGCTATGTTCGTGCTGAAATATGTGGGCGGGCGCAATGTGGCCCGCAGCCTTGCCGTGCTGCAAAAGGAGAACATCCGCCTGCTGGTCACATGCCAGGACCCCAGTCTGACTGCACACCACATTACCGAAGCATACCGCCTGCCGGAAGGCATGATCACCGTGCTGGATCAGGAGCAGTGCAACGCCATCAAGGCCGCACCGGAAGACCCGGAGGACACCTGCTGCATGATCCATCTCAAGGCGTTTGCCAGCCTGACCGGCGGCCTTCAGGCTGCGGATCAGGCCCAGAACGCCGAGAGCAGCGCCACCACGGTACAGATGGTCTCGGTGCTGTTCTCCATTATCATTGCAGCGCTGCTCACCAGTGCAGGCAGCATCTGGGAGCTTTCGGTGGCAACGGTGCTGATGTATCAGGCAGCGTGGAGCGCCCTGAGCATTGCTGTGTGTGCACTAAAGCAGCATAACTGAGAAATATTCTCGGAATAAATAGGAATTATTCTTGATTTCAGTCAAAAAATATGGTATACTCTGTTCAGAACCTGAGCCGCAGGCGAAAAAATTACCGCCGGGCTGAATGATAGAGCCGGGATCGGTCGATCCTGACAGAAGATCCGTTTTTGAAAGGAGAGCATCATGGAACTGAAGGGTACCAAAACCGAGAAAAATCTGATGGAAGCGTTTGCAGGCGAGAGCCAGGCACGCAACAAGTACACCTTCTTTGCCAGCATGGCAAAAAAAGAAGGCTACGAGCAGCTGGCCGCGATCTTTGAGGAGACCGCCGGCAATGAGAAGGAGCACGCAAAGATCTGGTTCAAGCTGCTGTGCGGCGGCGCGATCCCCGATACCCTGACTTGTCTGGACATGGCAGCAGGCGGTGAGCACGACGAGTGGACCGAGATGTACCCCCGCATGGCCAAGGAGGCCAAAGAAGAGGGCTTCCCTCAGATCGCAGCACTGTTCACCATGGTGGCACAGATCGAGAAGGAGCACGAGGAGCGCTACCGTGCGCTGGCCGAAAACCTGAAAAACAACAAGGTCTTTGCCCGCGAGGAGCAGCAGGTATGGCAGTGCCGGAACTGCGGCTACACCTATATCGGCAAGTCCGCACCGCTCAAGTGCCCGGTGTGCGCACATCCGCAGAGCTACTTTGAGCTGAAAAAGATCAACTACTAAGCTGAAAATTCAAAAGCAGAACAGCGCCGCCGCATCCGGTTTGCCGGGTGCGGCGGCGTTTTGTACAAAATTGAAAAGCGGATTTTATTATTCTCCACAAAATAAGGCTCAGCTGCCCGGCAGAATGGGCAAAAAACTTGACCCGGTTTTGCACTGCGTGTAAAATAATACGGAGACAGGAATATTTAAAGGATCTTGCAGCAAAGCAGGCGGGGAGGGCAAAGCCCATGAAGCAGGGGTTCAAAGCGTGTGTTTGTGCAGTGGTGCTGTGCGCAGAACTGTTTGCAGCCGGGGCGTTGTCGGCCTATGCTGCGCAGGAGCAGCCGCTGCCGGACAGCGGCATGACATTGGACACTGCCGAACTGACACTGGATATCACCGAAGGAGACCCGGCCCCGGTGGCCTACCTGAATGTGCAGGCACCCAACGACTACTTCTTTCTGATCTGGACTTCCAGTGATCCGGCAGTGGCATCGGTGGACGGCACTGGCAAGGTGACCGGCCATGCCGAGGGCACTGCGGCCGTCACGGCCCGCAATGAGCGCGGCGAAAAGACCACCTGTACCATCACGGTGCGCAAAAGCACAGCCAGCCGCCTGGTGCTGAACACCAGCGAGCTGGCGCTTACCATTACAGAGCAGGAGCCTGCCCCGACGAAGCAGCTGAAGCTGGAACAGAACAAAGGCGGGTTCACCTATGTGCGGCAGTGGGTCAGCAGCAACCCGGCGGTGGCATCGGTAAGCACAAACGGTACCGTAAAAGCGCAGGGGTCCGGCAAGGCCGTCATCAGCGCACTGACCACAGCCGGGCAGGTGCTGCGCTGCACGGTAACGGTCACATCGGAGATCGGACGGGTGCAGATGAGCAAAAACGCCATGCTGCTGCAGGCAGTGGGAGCCAGTCAGAAGCTGACCGCGCAGGCTGCAGGCGCCAAAAACGGAACGATGACATGGCTCAGCAGCAATCCGGGCGTGGCAACTGTGAGTGCGGATGGCATGGTAACGGCGGTGGGCGACGGTGAAACGATGATCCTTGCCGTTACACCGGAGGGTCGTGCCGATGCCTGCTATGTGGCCGTGGGAGCGGCGGCGTGGCGGTTCCGCTCGGAGGACGAACTTGCCGAAACGCTGACCCTGACCGGTCAGCTGCCCTATTCGGATGGAAAATAAAAAGAAAAATGGGAGCGTTCTGTGCAGCAGGATGCTCCCATTTTTTCAAAACCCGCTGGGCAGAAAGATCATGGTCCCGCGGGAAGAATACACCAGCTTCTGCACCGCACACCCGTAGCAGCACGCCAGCACAAGCAGGATCAACGCGGCAAGCACAAGCCAGCGCAAAAACCGACCGCTGCGGCGGTATCTGCCGGAAAACGAACTGCCCTTTTTGTGCCGCATCCTGCCACGCCCTCCTTTTTGCTGTGCTGGCCCATGCTATGCGCGGCCAGCAGCGATTGTGCAACGTGCTGGGCTGTGGTACAATAAAATATCGAAATCTACTGTGCAGGGAGAACGATTTTATGCTGACCATTACACTGCTGGGCACTGCGGCTACCATGCCACTGCCGGACCGGGCACTCTCGGCGGCGTTTGCTGCCTGCGGTGGCCACGGCCTGCTGTGGGACTGCGGCGAGGGCACGCAGGCAGCGGCACACCGGGCAGGCGTGAACCTGATGCGGGCAGATGCCATCTGCCTGACCCACTACCATGGCGACCACATCTTTGGTCTGCCGGGCCTTTTGCAGACTCTGGGGGCGCAGGGCCGCATAAGGCCGCTTGTGCTGCTGGGTCCGGAGGGCCTGCCGGATATCTGGGCGGCTGTGCGGGCACTGACCGGCCCGCTGCCCTATCCGGTGAAGCCGCAGGTGCTTATGCAGGGCCAGCCGCTGGCGCTGGATGCGCTGAGCGAGGGCTGGCCTGCCGGTGCGCGGCTGGTGCCGTTTGCCACAAAGCACCGGGTAAAAAGCCTTGGCTACCGGCTGGAGCTGCCTCGTGCAGGCAAATTCTCGCCGGAACAGGCCCGGGCGCTGGGGGTGCCGGTGCAGCAATGGAAGCTGCTGCAGAAAGGGCAGAGCGTTGCCGTGGAGGGCAGAATGGTGCAGCCTGCGCAGGTGCTGGGCGCACCGCGCAAGGGGTTGAGCGTGGTATTTTCCGGCGATACGGCCCCCTGCCCGTATTATTTGCAGGCGGCGCATGACGCAGACCTGCTGATATGCGATGCCACCTATGCCCTTCCGGAGCAGGAAGACCAGGCCCGTCAGTGGGGGCACAGCACCTTTGGGCAGAGCGCATCCCTTGCCGCGCAGGCGAGAGCAAAGCGGCTTTGGCTGACCCATTATTCCCCCATGATCACCGACCCGGAGGAATATGCCGCGCAGGCACAGAGCATCTTCCCGGCGGCGGAGTGCGGCTTTGACGGCAAAAGCATCACCCTGCAGTACGAGGAGGCACAGCCATGACCATCCGGATGGACGAGGGTGCGGCAGAGCTGCTGGACACCCTGCACAGGGCGGGCTATGCAGCCTACGTGGTGGGCGGCTGCGTGCGGGACAGTCTGCTGGGCCTTACACCGCACGACTGGGACCTGTGCACCAGTGCTCTGCCGCAGCAGGTGATGGAGCTGTTCGGCGCGCAGCGGTGCATCCCCACCGGCCTGCAGCACGGCACGGTAACGGTGAAGCAGAGCGGTGCCCTTTACGAGATCACCACCTTCCGTACAGAAGGCACCTACACGGATGGCCGCCACCCGGACGAGGTGCACTTTGTGCCGGATGTGCGGGAGGATCTGGCCCGGCGGGATCTTACCATCAACGCCATGGCCTACAATGAAAAGGAAGGCCTTGTGGACCCCTTTGGCGGGCAGGCCGACCTGCAAAGCGGCATCGTACGGGCGGTGGGTGTGCCCCGCCAGCGGTTCACCGAGGACGCGCTGCGCATCCTGCGGCTGTACCGGTTCGCAGCCCGGTTCGGCTTTGCCATCGACCCGCCCACGGCGCAGGCAGCACAGGAGCTGTGCGCCCATCTGGACTGTGTATCGGTGGAGCGTATCGAGGAAGAGCTTGCAAAACTGCTGAGCGCACCCGCCCCTGCGGCATATCTTAACGAAAAAATACTCAGTGTTGTTTTACCCGAGCTTTCACCGGAGGCACTGGCGGCGGCAAAGCCGGTGGTGGATGCCTGCCCGGCGGGTGCAGAAAACCTGCCCGTCCGTCTGGCGGCGCTGCTGCTGAGCCTTGGCGAGGACGGCATCCGCCGCACCCTCAAGCGCCTGCGCTGCTCCAACGCCTTGATTGAAGAGGCGGCGGTGCTGGTGCGGGAAGCCAGAGGGTGTGACGGTAGCTTTCTCTTCGGACACGATTCGGGCCATTCCATCGCCCGCCCTATTGCCTTCGGCAACAGGGTCCCACCCCAGCGGACGGTCCTCAGAGAAACTACCGTCACACCCGGCTTTACCATCTACGCCCGCCGACTACTGGGCAAATATAACTTGTGTACCGTGCAGCGCATTGCTGCACTGGGCACAGCCCTGCAGCCGGAACGGGCGGCTGATTTTGCTGCACTTTCCGAATTGGCCGAACAATTGGACGCGGACGGCGTATGCTGCCGCGTCAGCCAGCTGGCTGTGAATGGCCGCGACCTGATGGCGGCAGGCGTTCCGGCGGGGCCGGGCATCCGCAAAGTGCTGGAAGCGCTGCTGGACGGTGTGATCCGGGAAGAATATCCCAACGAGCGGAAAGCCCTGCTGGCCGCAGTGCGGCAGCTCGCTGCGTCTTGACAAGCTCTTTTTTCAGAGTTACTATTATACTACTGTTTTAGTGTGTTGAATGCACCAAAGGAGAACTTATGACCACACAGACCCCTGATTCAAAGCCGCGTGCCCTCATTGCCATGAGCGGCGGCGTGGACAGCTCGGTGGCGGCATGGCTCATGCAGCAGGCAGGCTATGACTGCACCGGCATCACCATGCGGCTCACCCGCAACGAAACGCTGGGACAGTCCGGCTTTCACACCTGCTGCTCGGAAAAGGACATCGAGGACGCGGCAGAGGTGGCGTTTGCCATGGATATCCCGTACGAGGTGCTGGATTTCACAGCCGACTTCCGGGAACAGATCATTGAAAAATTCGTCCGCGTGTATGAGGCGGGCGGCACGCCGAACCCCTGCATCGACTGCAATAAATATATGAAGTTCCGCCATCTGCTGGACTGGGCCCGGGCACACGGCATGGAGTATGTGGTCACGGGCCACTATGCCCGGGTGGAGCAGGACGAGGCCACCGGCCGTTTCCTGCTCAAAAAGGGGCTGGACGAGGGCAAGGACCAGAGCTACGTGCTCTACAACCTCACTCAGGAGCAGCTGGCGCATATCCGTCTGCCGCTGGGCGGCCTGCACAAGACTGAGGTGCGCGAGATCGCGGAGCAGCACAAATTTGTCAATGCCCGCAAGCACGACAGTCAGGACATCTGCTTCGTGCCGGATGGCGACTATGCCCGCTTTATGGAGGACTTCACCGGCAAACACTACCCGGCAGGTGATTTTCTGGACGAGAGCGGCAGGGTGGTGGGCACCCACAACGGCGCGGTGCGGTACACCATCGGCCAGCGTAAGGGGCTGGGCCTTGCCATGGGGGCACCTGTGTACGTCTGCGGCAAGGACATGCAGGCAAACACCGTCACGGTAGGGCCGGAGGAGATGCTGTTCGACCGCATCGTGTATGCGGACGAGGTGAACTGGATCGCCATTCCGGAGCTGACCGGGCCGCTGCGGGTCACAGCCCGCACCCGGTACCATCAGGTGGAGCAGGCCGCCACCGTCTACCCGGCGGAGTGCGGCTTCCGGCTGGAATTTGACCAGCCCCAGCGCGCCCCTACGCCCGGTCAGGCCGTGGTGCTGTATCAGGGCGACACCGTGCTGGGCGGCGGCACCATTACGAGAGTGGAAAAGTAACAAGGAGAACAAAATGCAAAATCAGTATTCCCGCACGCAGTTGCTGCTGGGCGCGGAAGCTATGGAAAAACTGCACAATTCCCGCGTGGCGGTGTTCGGCATCGGCGGCGTGGGCGGCTACACGGTGGAAGCGCTGGCGCGCAGCGGCGTGGGGGCACTGGATCTGATCGATGACGATAAAGTCTGCCTGACCAATCTCAACCGCCAGATCATCGCCACCCGCAGTACGGTAGGGCAATATAAAGTAGATGTGGCTGCGCAGCGCATCCACGACATCGACCCGGACATCAGGGTGACCACCCACCGGTGCTTCTTTGGCCCGGAAACACAGGACCAGTTCGACTTTACCCAGTACGACTATGTGGTGGATGCCATTGACACCGTCACCGGCAAGCTGGCCCTTGTGATGAAGTGCAAGGAGGCGGGCACTCCCATCATCTGCTCCATGGGCGCAGGCAACAAGATGGACCCGACCCGCTTTGAAGTGACCGATATCTACAAGACCTCGGTCTGCCCACTGGCTAAGGTGATGCGCACCGAGTGCCGCAAGCGCAAAATCAAGCACCTGAAGGTGGTCTACTCCAAGGAGCCTGCCATGACCCCCATCGAGGATGACGCCATCAGCTGCAAGTATCACTGTATCTGCCCTCCGGGCACCCAGCGCAAGTGCACCCAGCGCCGTTCGGTGCCGGGCTCCAATGCCTTTGTACCCTCGGTGGCTGGCCTGATCATCGGCGGCGAGGTGGTAAAAGACCTTGTGGGCTTTGTACCGATGAAGGGCTGATATTTAAAATAGTTTTTACGGAACCCCGGAAAAGTCTGCGGATTTTTCTGGGGTCTTTTCTGTTATGGACAGTGTCACCGCCCGCTCTGTCCTTCTTCCGCTCGCCAGACCACCAGCGGGATGCAGCCCTCGCACTCCCCAGAAGAAAATATCGTCGATTATAGTTCTGGCCCGACCTTCAGACATGGCATCGCGTCATCCTGCCAGAGCAGGCGGCACCGCTGCGGCACAGGCTTCAAAAATACTGCAAAAATAAATTTGCAACTAATTTGCATTTTGGTATTGCAATTGGAGAGAATATCGTGTATAATCATCCCTGTTCAAAAATGCAACCAATTTGCAATTTACTAAAATGAAGCGACGAACGGTCGTTTTTAGGAGCGTATATGGAACTGTTTCTGGATGTTCTGGGCGAATCTCTGGTGGATACCGCTAAGATGCTGCCCTTCCTGTTTTTGGCTTATCTTCTGATCGAGTATATCGAGACCCGCCACGGTGAGCGCATTGAAGCACTGCTGGCAGGCGGCGGGCGCTGGGGCGCGATTCCGGGCGCGGTGCTGGGCTGTGTGCCGCAGTGCGGCTTCTCGGCCATTGCGTCCAACTTCTACTCCTCCCGTGTGATCACGCTGGGCACCCTGATGGCCGTCTACCTTGCCACCAGCGACGAAGCCATCCCGCTGCTGGTATCCATGCCGGCCTACTGGGATAAGCTGGCTGTGCTCATGGTCATCAAGGTGGTATATGCCATTGTGGTGGGCTTTGTGCTGGATTTTGTGCTGCGCGGCGTGCTGCCCAAATCGCTGCGCGGCGGCTACACCGGCCATGCCGACGAGGTGGACTGTCACGAGGAGCACAGCGACGAAGAGGGTAAGCCCGCCCCCATCTGGAAAGCGGCCCTGCGCCACACGCTGGAGATCTTTGTGTTCATTTTTGCGTTCAGTCTGGTGTTCGGCCTGATCGTGGAAGGTGTGGGCGAAGATGTGTTTGCAGACCTTCTGGGCAGCATGGGCTTCTTCCAGCCGGTAGTGGCTGCGCTGGTGGGCCTGATCCCCAACTGCGCCGCCAGCGTGCTGCTGACCCAGCTGTATGTGGAGGGTGCTCTGCGCTTTTCCAGTCTGGTGGCGGGCCTTTGCACCGGTGCAGGCGTGGGCCTTGCGGTGCTGTGGCGCACCAATCCTTCGTGGAAGCAGAACCTGTTCATCACCGGCCTGACATGGGGTGCAGGCGCGTTCCTCGGCGTGGCAATGCAGGTGGTCGTGGCCGTGTTTGCGTGATCACGAGAAGGAGCTGCAAAGAAAACAGCATCGTGAAACAAAATAAGGCTATTGCATGGAATTCTGTGCAGTAGCCTTATTTTTATGCCCAAATGCACCCCAATTTTAAAAAAGTATGGTATACTGGTACAAAACTCAGTTCCATAGGGGAGAATAGAATGCAATATAAGATTCTGGCAAGCGATTACGACAACACACTGGTGCCCTTTGGCGAGGGCAAGCCGCGTCAGAAGGTGGTAAAAGCCATCAAAAAGCTGCAGGCCGCAGGCGGCAGATTCGTGCTCAGCACCGGCCGTGCGTATCCGTGCGTCAACCTCAAAGGCCAGCTGGGCGGCATCCGGTTCGATTATGCCATCACCTGCAACGGTGCCTGTGTGGTGGACCGCGAGGGCCGCATCGTGGCAGAGCACCCGCTCACTGCCGAGGAAATGTACGCGCTGGTGGATTTCTGCGAGGATTATAACTATCCGCTGCAGTTCAATTTCAGGGATGCCTGCTACGCCTACTGCGAGTATGAATATCTGCACAGGGGCTACCAGCAGATGAACAGCATCGGGCTGGACTGTGTGGACGGCGAAGATCAGGACCGCCACCTGATCGACATGCCCCACGCGGCCTTTGCGGCCATGCCGCCGGAGCGTGTGGCGGACTTCAACGCCAAGTACGGCCATCTGGGCCTGCACTGGATGCAGGTGGGCGCGCAGAATGCCGACGGCCTGTGCTACTACGACATCGTGCGCGGTGGAATGGACAAAGGCGTTGGCCTTGCCGACCTGTGCGAAAAGATGGGCCTGACACTGGCCGATGCCGTGGCAGCAGGCGATTCTGCCAACGATGTGGCCATGCTGAAGGCAGCGGGCCTTGGCTGCTGCATGGCAAACGGAACGCCGGACGCAAAGGCTGCCGCCGACCGCATCATTGGCGATGTGCGGGAGGACGGCCTTGCCGACCTGATCGATGAGCTGTGGTTCGACGGCCCCAGAGCAGAGCCGTCCGGCCGCGACCTTGGCTCGCCTTGGGATAAAATTGAAAGTGCAGGCGGACAATGAGCTTTGAACCGGTGTATAACGAACACAGCCGGGCGCTGATCCTTGGCACATGGCCCAGCCCCAAAAGCCGGGAGATGGCCTTTTACTACGGCCACCCGCAGAACCGCTTCTGGCCCGTGCTGGCCGCGCTGACCGGTGAGCCGGTGCCTGCCCGTGAGGACATTGAAGCCAAAAAGCAGATCATCCTGCGCCATGGGCTGGCCCTTTGGGACACGCTGGAACGCTGCACCATCACCGGCGCAGCGGACGCTTCCATCAAGGATGCAGTGCCGAATGATATTGCCGCTCTGCTGGCAAAGGCACCCATCGAAGCAGTATTCTGCAACGGAGCCACCGCATACCGGATCTATACAAAGTATCTGCAGCCGGTGTCCGGCATTGCAGCGGTAAAGCTGCCCAGCACCAGCCCGGCAAACGCTGCCTGCCGCCCGGAAAAGCTGCGCGAAATCTGGGGCGCGGCTCTCTTGCCGTGGATCAACAAATGATGGCAAGGTTGTAAATTATCCGTGAAAGCCTTGCGTTTTTCGCGGGGTGCGGTATTATGGATAACATAAGGGGCAATGCCCCGGACAAGGAGAAGAAACATGAGCAAGATCATCCGCACCAGAAAGCCCAGCGTTCTGCCATTTTATGCAATGGCACTGGTCTTTTTGGTATTGTGCGCGGTACTGCCGGTGTATAAGCTGTGGGCGCTTCTGGCGGCGCTGGGCGGTGCATTTGTGGCCTTTGGTGCGGCACAGAAGGTCTGCCCGCCCCGGGTGGTGGAGCACGAAGTGCCTTTCCACACCGGTGTGGAGGATGTGGACGCGATGCTGACCGACATCCAGCAGAAACTGGATACCCTGCACAGCCTCAACGAGCAGCTGCCGGACCCGCAGCTCTCTGCCGCCATGACCCGCATGGAAAAGGCGGGCCGCTCCATTGTGGAAGCGGTGGAAGCAAACCCGGAAAAGGCAAAGCAGGTGCGCAGGTTCGCAAACTACTACCTGCCGGATGCGGTGAACGTTCTGCAGCAATATGCAAAGCTGGCAAAGCAGGGCGTGCGCGGCGAGAATGCCGCAGCCATCCGTACCGAGGTGGAGCACAATGCTGCTTCCATTGCCACGGCGTTTGAAAACCAGCTGGATGCCCTGTACGCCGCCGAGAGCATGGACCTTTCGGCAGATATCACGGTGCTGCAGAACATGCTCAAAGGGCAGGGCCTGAGCTAAGAAAAAAGGTAAACGGTATTTGGAAAGGAAGGAATCTCTTATGGCTGATAATACATTCAACTTTGACCTCGATGCACCCGCAGTACCCACCCTGACGCTGGACCCCACCCCGGCAGAAGAGGAAAAGGCGGCACCCGCCCAGCAGGAAGCTGCCGCACCGGAACAGCCGCAGGTGAACCTGACCCCGGAAGAACAGGCCATGGTGGATCAGTTTGCTGAAAAGATCGATATTACCAACAGCCAGCAGGTGCTGCAGTACGGCTCCGCCTGTCAGAAGAAGATCGGCGATTTCTCCGAGGCCGCCCTTTCCAAGGTGGCCACCAAGGATCTGGGCGAAGTGGGCGATATGATCACCAGCCTGATCGGTGAGCTGAAGAGCTTTGATGCAGGCGAGGAAGAAAAAAAGGGCATCCTCGGCTTCTTCAAGAAGAAGGGCGACCAGCTGGATGCCATGAAGATGAAGTACAACAAGGCCGAGACCAACGTGGAAAAGATCCAGTCCATGCTGGAGGGCCATCAGGTGCAGCTGCTCAAGGACATCGCCATGCTGGATAAGATGTACGAGCTGAACATGGCCTACTTCAAGGAGCTGAGCATGTATATCCTTGCCGGCAAAAAGAAGCTGGCCGATGTGCGCGCAAACGAGCTGCAGCAGGCCATGGATAAGGCCAAGGTTTCCGGCCTGCCGGAGGATGCACAGGCGGCTCGTGATCTGGCCGACCAGTGCGAACGCTTTGAGAAGAAGCTCTATGATCTGGAACTGACCCGCAACATCAGCCTGCAGATGGGGCCGCAGATCCGCCTGCTGCAGAACAACGACACCATGATGGCAGAGAAGATCCAGTCCACCATCGTCAACACCATCCCCCTGTGGAAGAACCAGATGGTGCTGGCACTGGGTCTGGCCCACAGCCAGCAGGCCATGCAGGCCGAGCGTGCCGTGACCGACATGACCAACGACCTGCTCAAGAAGAACGCCGAGGCCCTGAAGATGGGTACCATCGAGACCGCAAAGGAATCTCAGCGCGGTGTGGTGGATATCGAGACCCTGCAGCAGACCAACAAGAGCCTGATCGAGACGCTGGACGAGCTGAACAAGATCCAGAGCGAGGGCCGCGCAAAGCGCGCTGCCGCCGAGCAGGAGCTGAACCGCATCGAGGACGAACTGAAAGCAAAAATGATGGAGATCCGGAGCTGAGATGGCAAACGCAGATTTTTCGCAAAAACAGAACAGCACTTCCGGCGGTTTTGACGCGGGCAGCTACCGCGAACAAAAGCAGCCGGAGCAGGCCGTGCCGCTGACACCTCTGCAGCAGGAGCTGGCAGGGCTGGAAGCAAAGCTGCCCGCAGCCCTTTCCACCCGCGCAGCTGCACTGGCGCTGAGCGTGGTGGTGATGCTGGCGGCCTTTTGGGGCTTTGGCAGCGCCAAGCTGCGCAGCCGATACAACGAAGTCCGCAAATGGTACACGGTGGGTGTGGCGGCAGACAACGGCTATAACCTCAACGAGGAGCTGACCACCCGCATGAACACGGCGGCAAACATCATCACCACCGCCGGCAGCACGCTGGGAGCGGACAGTGCCGAGGTGCAGGCCGCACAGAGCGCGCTGAGCGATTTTACCGCCTGTCTGGAAGCCGTGCAGAACGGCGGCAAAAGTCAGGCACCCACCTCGCTGCCCTATTATCAGGGCAGCACGATGCATGCGCTGTATCAGGCCAATGAGGTGCTGGGGTCGCGGATCGACCAGCTTTACGCAAAACTGCAGGAGCAGGCCGCAGACCCCATGAAGATGGGTGCAGTGCAGGGCCAGTACGGCCAGTTCAACAGCGCATCCACGATCATCGGCACCCTGAAATACAACGATGCCGTTTACGACTACCAGAAAGAGACCGGCGGCTTCCCGGCCAGCGTGCTGGGAGCCATTGCCGGTGTAAAGGAGGTTGAACCCTTCGCATGAAAAATTTTGCAAAACGCGTAAGCGCTCTGGTGCTGGCCCTTGTGGTGGGCGCGGCGGCCCTGTGCCCGGCGGCCCTTGCCGCCGCCAGCCTGCCGGACCTGCCCAAAGACGAATGTGTGGTGGATGATGCCAACATCCTGAGCGACAGCACTACCCAGACCATCGTTGATCTGAACAACCAGCTGCAGTCCAGCTGCAACGGAGCACAGATCGGCGTACTGACTGTAGATTATACGGGTAATTATTCCACTGAGGATTATGCAACACAGGCCTTCAACGCCTGGGGCATCGGCTCGGCTTCCGAGAACAACGGCGTGCTGATCCTGCTGGTGATGGAGTCGCCCATCTACGAGGACGGCGATTACTACGTGACCTACGGCGACGGCTTCCGCAATACCACGCTGGAAAGTCAGGCCAGTGCCATTGCCCAGAGCATGGAAAACGACTTTGCTGCCTATGATTACGACGGTGCAGTGACCACCTGTGCCAACAATGTGGCCAGCACCATTGCGGATATCTACGGTGTGAGCCTTTCGGGCAATAATGGCAGCTATGCCCAGCCGGACGACGGCCCCACCACTTTTGAGGATGTCGTTCTGGGTATCGTGATCCTGTTCATGTCCCTGATGGTGATGCTGATCATCGTACTGTTCGTGTTCCGGGTGTTCATTGCACCCATCGGCCACGCAGCAGGCTGGAACTGGGGTCCCTTCGCATGGGGCTACATGGCAGGTTCGGCCCGTCGGCACCGTCCCGGCCCGCCGCCCCCTCCGGGCCCCGGCTTCGGCCCCGGATACGGCCCGGGCTATGGCCCCGGCCCCCGCAATGACCGGCCCCGCCCACCCCGGAACAATAACCGCCGTCCGCCCCGGCCTCCCATGGGCGGCAGCTTTGGCGGCGGGTCCTTCGGTGGCGGCAGCTTTGGTGGCGGCTCCTTTGGCGGCGGCTCCTTCGGTGGAATGGGCGGCGGCGGCAGCCACGGCGGCGGCGGTGGCCGCGGCCGTTAAAAAGCACAAAAACACGGAGAACTGCTGTGGGCGGTATGCCTGCGGCAGTTCTTTTTTTCGGTTTCAGGTGTGAAGGAAATTCATTTGACAAATCAACTTTGCTAACCTATACTGAGAAACATGCATAATAAGCCAGAAATAAAGGCTCTGAGGGCGGAAAAGCCGCAGAGCAGGGAACGATAAAAATAGAGGGAGAAAACCATGCTGACTCTGGATAAGATCTACCATGCAGCCTTTGTGCTCAAGGATGTTGCCCGCAAGACCGACCTCATCGAGGCACCCAAACTCTCCAAGGACTGCCAGCTGTACCTGAAAACCGAAAACCTGCAGGCCACCGGCAGCTTTAAGGTGCGCGGTGCTTACTATAAGATCAGCCAGCTTTCCGAGGAGGAGAGCGCCAAGGGCGTGATCGCCTGCTCTGCCGGCAACCACGCACAGGGCGTGGCGCTGGCTGCTACCCGCCGCGGCATCAAGAGCATCGTCTGTATGCCGGACGGTGCCCCCATCATGAAGGTGGAGAATACCAAGAATCTGGGCGCAGAGGTGTGTCTGGTGCCCGGCACCTACGATGATGCCCACGACAAGGCTGTGGAGCTGCAGGAAGAGACCGGCATGACCTTTATCCACCCCTATGACGATGAGCAGGTCATCGCGGGACAGGGAACCATTGGTCTGGAAATTCTGGATCAGCTGCCGGATGTGGATGCGGTCGTTGTGCCGGTGGGCGGCGGCGGCCTGATCTCCGGCGTGGCCTTTGCCATCAAGAGTCTGCGCCCGGAGGTGAAGGTCTATGGCGTACAGGCCGAGGGTGCACCCAGCATGTACCGCAGCCTGCACGAGCATAAGTACCAGACCCTGAAAGCCGTTTCTACCTTTGCAGACGGCATTCAGGTCAAGACTCCCGGTGAGCTGACCTACCAGATCTGTGAGCAGTATGTGGACGACATCGTGACCGTGAGCGAGGATGAGACCGCTGCCGCCATCCTCTCGCTGATGGAGAACCAGAAGCTGGTTGCCGAGGGTGCCGGAGCCGTGCCGGTGGCTGCAGTGCTGTTCCACAAGCTGCCGGTCGAGGGCAAAAAGGTGGCCTGCGTCGTCTCCGGCGGCAACATCGATGTGAACATCCTCAACCGCGTGATCACCCGTGGTCTGGTCATGAGCGGCCGCAAGGCGAACATGACCATTGCGCTGGAGGACAAGCCCGGCCAGCTCAAGAAGGTGGCCGAGATCGTGTCCCGCTGCGGCAGCAATGTGGTGTCGGTGCAGCACGATGGCTCCGATCCCAATATGCCCATTTCCAGCTGCTTCCTCAAGCTCACCCTTGAGACCCGCGATGCCGAGCAGATCGAGCAGATCCGTGCAGAGCTTGCAAAAGAGGGTTTCCAGCTTGTGAGCGAAAGAGTATAATAGAAGAAAAAAAGAAAGGATCGTTTTATCATGAAAGTTGTTTCCACTTCCAACGCACCCGCAGCCATCGGCCCTTACAGCCAGGCGATCGATCTGGGCAATATGGTGTTTGTTTCCGGCCAGATCCCGGTAGACCCTGCTACCGGCAAGATGGCCGATACGGTTGAAGAGCAGGCTGCACAGAGCCTTGCAAACCTCAGGGCCATTCTGGCCGAGGCTGGCCTTTCCATGGCAAATGTGGTCAAGACTGTCATTTTTCTGGCCGATATCAACGATTTTGCCGCTGTGAATGCCGTGTATGCCAAGGCCTTTGCTGAGCCGTTCCCTGCCCGCAGCTGCGTGCAGGTGGCCGCCATCCCCAAGGGCGCAAAGCTGGAGATCGAGTGCATCGCCGTGCGCGAATGATCAGGCCTAAACACAAAAGGGGCTGTGCCGCTGGCACAGCCCCTTTTGCATGTATGAGGAAGAATGAGAATAGCAATTACGGGCGCAGACCCATGCCGCCCTCCAGCGTGAGGGTCTCGCCGGACAGATACTTGAAGTCCGGCATAGCCAGCTGCACACATACCCGGCCGATCTCGGTCTCGGGGTTGGCGTAGTGGCCCATGGGCGGCATCTTGACGTTGGCTTTGAACGCATCCGGGTATGCCTGCTGGAACTGCTCCAGCTTGGCGGTCCAGGCCAGCGGGCAGATCACGTTGACATTGATGCCATCCTTGCCCCACTCAGTAGCGGCCACGCGGGACAGGCCGCGGATGCCCTCCTTGGCGGCAGCGTAGGCGCACTGGCCAAAGTTGCCAAACAAGCCTGCACCGGATGCAAAGTTGATCACGCTGCCCTTGGACTTGGCCAGATAGGGATAGCAGGCCTTCATATAGTAAAATGCGGCGTACAGGCCGGAATAAAGGGCCAGATCAAACTGCTCGGTGGTGTGCTCTGCCAGCGGCACGCCGGAAGCGGATGCCTGTGCGTTGTTCACCAGCACTTGAATGCCGCCAAAGGTATCCACAGCCTGCTTGACGACATTCTGCACGGTGGCTTCGTTGTCGGTGCCTGCACACACATCTGCCTGCACCGGCAGAACGCGGATGCCATACTTGGCTTCCAGCTCGTTTTTTGCCTCTTCCAGTTTTTTTACATTGCGGCCAGTGATGACCAGATTTGCGCCCTCTTTTGCAAAGGCGGTGGCAATGCCATAGCCGATGGAGCCACAGCTGCCATCGGAAAGTACGGCGCGTCCTGCGCCGGTGATGATAGCGGTCTTACCCGTTAAAAAGCCCATAGTTGCCCTCCAGAAGTGCTCAGTTGATATATCAATTGGCTGATGTTGGCCATATTATAGCCTGAATTTCCATAGAATGCAAGGCTTTTTACCGATAAATAAAAAATAGACAAAGAATGCCGAGAAGGTGAAAAAATTCACGACTTCTCGGCATTTTGTGAAAGATTTATCAGAGACTTTGATGTTAAAATAAAGACAAACTAATTACTTCTGCACGCCCGCCTCGCACTGCTCAATAAACTGCTTTGCCACGCGGGGGCTGCGGCCGCCGGCGCGGATGGCAAAGGCTTCGGCTTTGACCAGCAGCTGATCCATCGGCATGTCGATGCCGTGCTGCTTTGCCAGTTCGGCCAGAATGGTCTCAAACCGGGCCTTCTCCGGCCGCTGGAAAGTGACCGTCAGGCCGAATCGGGCCGAAAGGCTCATTAGCTCCTGCCGGGTATCGGCTTCGTGGATGTCGTCGCCGGTGCGGTCGGTCAGTGTTTCTTTAATAAGGTGGCGGCGGTTGGAGGTGGCATATACCGCAATGTTCTTGGCCCGGCCGCCTACGCTGCCCTCCAGAATGGCCTTGAGCGCGGCAAAGTTGTCGTCGTTGGCGGTAAAGCTCAGGTCGTCGATGAACAGGATGAATTTGAGCGGGTTCGCGGCCAGCTTGTCCATCAGATCCGGGATCTGGTAGAGCTGGTTCTTCTTCACTTCCACCAGCCGCAGGCCTTCAGGCGCAAACTCATTGGCAATGGCTTTCACCGCACTGGACTTGCCGGTGCCTGCATCGCCGTACAGCAGCACATTGTTGGCGGGCATCCCGGCCAGCAGGGCCTTTGTGTTGGCAATGACCTTTTCGCGCTCCTTCTCGTAGCCGGGCAGCTCGGAAAGGCGCTGGGGGTCCGGGTATTTCACCGGCACCAGCTGGCCGTTCTCCACCGTGAACACATGGTGCTTGGCAAACATGCCGTAGCCCTTTTTTTCCACCTCGCTCATGCGCTGGGCGTAGGCGGCAGGCAGGTCGATGCTGGAGGTCTCCCACCGGGGCAGGAAAGCCAGCTCCTGCGCCTGCCCTGTGGCAGAACCGGCAGCGGCCAGCAGCTCGTCCAGCGTCAGCCCGCACAGAGCCTGCAGAAAAGCCAGCTCGCTGTCCAGCGCGGTCTGCAGTGCAGGGGCAAGGGTGCCCGATGCAGCCTGACGTACGCAGACGGTCTCGGCTTCCAGCACAGCGGCGCTGAGGTAGCTGCCCCAGTTGGTGGTGTGCTCGAACAGTGCGGCTTCAAATTGGGCCACAGCGTCGCACACCGGGCCATAGCCGGGCGCACCGGCTTCCATGCGGTCGGTCAGGTCCAAAAGCTTTGCCACAACGGGGTCGTCCAGCAGGCTGCGGAAAACAACAAGCCCGTGCAGCCGGGCATTCCATTCTCTCAATTTCATATTCCTGTCCTCTGGTTGGTCTTAAATTAAACGCGCGGGCGCGCATATCAGAAGTATACAGCGCATTGTGCCATGGCGCAAGAGGTGTTCAATTAACTTCATGTTTGGGGTGATTCAGGTTACAAATTGTCGATTGACAAAAGCCCGGTTTATAGTATAATTTACATCAACAAATGCGCAGATGGGAAAAAGTACCACACGATCCCCACTGTTCAGAGAGCTGCCGTCTGGTGCAAGGCAGTCAGTGCTTCGTGCGGAAAATCATCCCGGAGCAGCCTGCCCAACGGGTGCAAAACCCTTGTAAGCAGCGCCGGTTGCAGCCGTTACCGTGCAGGGCTTTGTTGGAAGCCCGTGAGAGGGTGTGCACAGCACGCCAACGAGAGTGGTACCGCAGAGAGCTTGATGATCACAAGGTCTTTGTCTCTTGATAACAGGGGACAAAGGCCTTTTCTTTTAAAAAGAAGCTCCCCGGGAACGTGTAAAAAGTGGAAAAAGGTTAGGAAAACAGGAGAAACTCACCATGCAGTTGAATGGTTCTCAGATTTTTGTGGAGGTCCTCTGCGAGCAGGGCGTGGACACCCTTTTTGGCTATCCCGGCGGCGCAGTGCTGAACCTTTACGATGAGCTGTACAAAAATTCGGACCGCATCACCCATGTGCTGACGGCACATGAACAGGGCGCGGCCCACGCGGCAGACGGTTATGCCCGTGCCACCGGCCGCACCGGTGTGGTGCTGGCCACCAGCGGCCCGGGTGCCACCAATCTGGTCACCGGCATTGCCACAGCCTATATGGACTCGGTGCCCATGGTGGCCTTCACCGGCAACGTAGCCACGGCGGGCCTTGGCAAGGACGGCTTTCAGGAAGCCTACATTGAGGGCATCACGATGCCCATTACCAAGCACAACTTCACGGTGCGCCGGGTGGAAGAGCTGGCCGATACCATGCGCTCTGCCTTCCGTATTGCACAGAGCGGCCGCAAGGGCCCGGTGCTGGTGGATATCCCCAAGGACGTGACAGCGGCGGTATGCGAGTTCACCCCCAAAAAGCCGGAGCCCATCCGCACCGTGACCACCTTCAACGCGGAGCAGGTCAAGTGGGCAGCGGATCTTATCAATGCGGCCCAGCGACCGCTGGTCTACTTTGGCGGCGGCGTGCGCAGCGCAGCCTCCTGCCAGCCGCTGCGTGATCTGCTGCACAAGGCAGAGATCCCGGCCACCTACACCCTGATGGCCGCAGGCGTCGTGCCCTACGGCGACCCGATGAACATTGGCATGGTGGGTATGCACGGCTGCTACACCTCCAATCGTGCCGTGGCCGACTGTGACGTGCTGATCGCGGTGGGCACCCGCTTCTCGGACCGTGTGGCCCTGAACCCCAAGACCTTTGCAAAGAACGCCACCATCATCCAGATCGACATCGACCCCAGTGAGCTGGGGAAGAATGTGGAGGTCGATCTTTCCATCGTGGGCGATGCCGCTTACGTGCTGAACGCCATGCTGCCGCAGATCGAGGAAAAGAAGCATCCCGACTGGATGAAGATGATCCGTGAGTGGCAGGCACAGGATTACCACCCGGTGTCCGACCCCACCCGCCTGATGCCCCATCAGGTGATCGGCGAGGTGTGCAACCAGTGCGGCCCCGAAGCTGTGTATGTGACCGATGTGGGCCAGCACCAGATGTGGGCTGCGCAGTATCTGCGCCACGCCAAGAGCCGCGGCTTTATCACCAGCGGCGGTCTGGGCACCATGGGCTTTGGCTACGGTGCCGCCATTGGCGCACAGATGGCTCTGGGCCGCGACCAGCGGGTGGTTATGTTTACCGGCGACGGCTCCTTCCACATGAACCTGAACGAGGCCTGCACCGCCGTGAGCTATGAGCTGCCCATCATCACCGTGATCTTCAACAACTCGGTGCTGGGCATGGTGCGCCAGTGGCAGACCACCTTCTACGAAAAGCGCTACAGCCAGACCGACCCCCACCGCAAGACGGACTTCGTCAAGCTGGCCGAGGGCTTTGGCCTGAAGGGCTACCGCTGCAGAAACCTGCCGGAGTTCCAGACTGCCTTTGCCGATGCAATGAAGCAGAAAGGCCCTACCTGGATCGAGTGCATCATCGATAAGGACGAAAAGGTGCTGCCCATGATCCCCGGCGGCGGCGACATCAACGATATCATCATGGAATAAGGAGGGCACAGCAATATGGAATCCAACAAGCGCAGGGTCATCAGCCTGCTGGTGGACAACCAGAGCGGTGTTCTGGCCCGTGTGTCCAACCTGTTCTGCCGCCGCGGCTTCAACATCGACAGCCTGACGGTCTCGGCCACCAACGACCCGGCAGTCAGCCGCATCACCGTGACCATTACCAGCGATGACAAGGCCCTCAAGCAGCTGATCCTGCAGACCGAACGGCTGGAAGTTACCCGTCAGGTGTTCGTGCTGGACGGCGAAAAATCTCTGGAACGGGAACTGCTGCTGCTGAAGGTAGCATCCGATGTGCACAACCGCAGCGAGCTGCGGGAGATCGCCAGCATCTACAAGGCCAAGATCATCGACCTTTCGCCGGACAGCATGGTGTTCGAGCTGATCGGCAAGCCGGATAAGATCGATGCCTTCCTGAAGATGTTTACAGATTACAAAATTTTGGAGCAGTGCCGCACCGGTGTTACCGCACTGGAGCGCGGCGGGATGCATCAGCATATGCAGAAGCCTCCGCAGGAGGTGCGCGAAGCACAGCTGCCTCTGCCGGGGACCCACTGCCCGGAACGGACCTGAGCTTTTCCGCTCCACAGTGAGCGAAAATATAAGATCGTTTACAATCAGCCACTGAATAAACACAAAACAAAAAGGAGAACAACTACCATGGCTATCAAGAAATACTACGATTCCGACTGCAACCTCGGCGTGCTGGACGGCAAGACCGTCGCTGTCATCGGCTTCGGCAGTCAGGGCCACGCACATTCCGAGAACCTGGCCGAGAGCGGCGTAAACGTCGTCGTCGGCCTGCGCAAGGGCTCTGCTCACTGGGAGAAGGCTTCTGAGTTCGCAGCAACTCACGAGAACTTCAAGGTCATGGAAGTGGAAGAAGCTGCCAAGGCCGGCGACGTTGTCATGATGCTGGTGCCCGACGAGCTGTGCGCCGACATCTACAACAAGCAGGTGGCTCCCTACATGACCGAGGGCAAGGCACTGGCCTTTGCACACGGTTTCAACATCCACTTCAAGACCATCACTGCTCCCAAAAATGTGGACGTTATTATGATCGCTCCCAAGGGCCCCGGCCACATCGTCCGCCGCCTGTACACCGAGGGTGAGGGCTGCCCCTCTCTGATCTGCGTGGAGCAGGACTACACCGGCAAGGCTAAGGATATTGCTCTGGCATACGCTTCCGGCATCGGCGCTGGCCGTGCAGGCATCCTGCAGACCACCTTCAAGGAGGAGACCGAGACCGACCTGTTCGGCGAACAGGCAGTGCTGTGCGGCGGCGTTTCCGAGCTGATCCACGCCGGCTTCGACACGCTGGTGGAAGCTGGCTACGAGCCCGAGATGGCATACTTTGAGACCTGCCACGAGATGAAGCTGATCGTTGACCTGATCAACGAGGGCGGCTTCTCCAAGATGCGTTACTCCATCTCCAACACCGCTGAGTACGGCGACTACCGCACCGGCAAGCGTCTGATCACCGCCGAGACCCGCAAGGAAATGAAGAAGGTCCTGACCGAGATCCAGGACGGCACCTTCGCTTCCGAGTTCCTGACCGAGATGAGCCCCAACGGTGGCCGCAAGGTGCACTTCCTGGCAAAGCGCCGCATGGAAGCAGAGCTGCCCATCGAGAAGGTCGGCGCAGAGCTGCGCAGCATGATGAGCTGGCTGAAGAAGTAAGGGGAAAACCCTCTCAGGCCGCCTTTCGGTGGCCAGCTCCCCCGAAAGGGGGAGCTTTTGTTGAAAGTGGAAACCTTATAGATCCTCCGCAAAAACCTCTCCCCTTCGGGAGAGGTGGCACGCCGTAAGGCGTGACGGAGAGGGCGAGCCGCTTGACCGAGAAGGCGTTTTTATCGTCAGAAAAGAGGATTTGAAATGAGAAGCGACAATGTGACCAAGGGTTCGGAGCGCGCCCCGAACCGAAGCCTGTTTTACGCACTGGGCTACACCAAGGAAGAACTGGAGCGCCCGCTGATCGGCGTGGTTTCCGCATACAGCGAGATCGTGCCCGGCCATATGAATCTGGACAAGATCGCCGATGCCGTCAAGGCCGGCGTTGAGATGGCAGGCGGCACGCCCATCCTGATCCCCGCCATTGGCGTGTGCGACGGCATCGCCATGGGCCATGTGGGCATGAAGTACAGCCTTGCATCCCGTGAGCTGATCTGCGACAGCGTGGAGACCATGCTCATGGCCCACCAGCTGGACGGTCTGGTGCTGGTGCCCAACTGCGATAAGATCGTGCCCGGCATGGTGATGGCAGCGGTGCGCATGGATGTGCCCGCTGTGGTCTGCTCCGGCGGCCCCATGCTGGCCGGTACCTACGGCGGCGAAGAGGTCAGCCTTTCCAAGATGTTCGAGGCTGTGGGTGCCTACAAGGCCGGTATGATCACCGAGGATCAGCTGGAAGACTGCACATGCAACTGCTGCCCCAGCTGCGGCAGCTGCTCCGGCATGTACACCGCCAACAGCATGAACTGCCTGTGCGAGGCCATCGGCATCGCACTGCCCGGCAACGGCACCATTCCTGCCGTCTACTCCAAGCGTCTGCAGTTGGCAAAGCACGCCGGTATGGCCATCATGGAAATGGTCAAGAAGGGCATCACCGCACGCCAGATCATCAACGAGCGCTCCATCCGCAACGCTCTTACCTGCGATATGGCGCTGGGCTGCTCCACCAACACCGTGCTGCACCTGCTGGCCATCGCCTATGAGGCCGGTGTGCCCATCGACCTGAAGCTGTTCAATGAGATCAGCGCCAAGACCCCGAACCTGTGCCATCTGGCACCGGCCGGCCCCACCCACATGCCGGATCTCTACGCCGCAGGCGGCATCCCCGCCGTGCAGGCAGAGCTGGCCAAGAAGGGCCTGCTGGATCTGGATGTGCCCACCGTTACCGGCAAGACGCTGGGCGAGAACATCAAGGGCGCACACATCCTGAACGACAAGGCCATCCGTCCCATCGACAACCCCTATTCCCAGACCGGTGGTCTGCAGATCCTGTGGGGCAACATTGCACCGGACGGCTGTGTGGTCAAGCGCAGCGCCGTGGCCCCCGAGATGCAGCAGCATTCCGGCCCGGCCCGCGTGTTCAACAGCGAGGACGAGGCCATTGCCGCCATCTATGCGGGCAAGATCGTCCCGGGCGATGTGGTGGTCATCCGCTACGAAGGCCCCAAGGGCGGCCCCGGTATGCGTGAGATGCTGAACCCCACCTCCGCTCTGGCCGGCATGAAGCTGGACAAGACGGTGGCTCTCATCACCGACGGCCGCTTCTCCGGCGCAAGCCGCGGCGCAGCCATCGGCCATGTCAGCCCGGAAGCTGCTTCCGGCGGCCCCATCGGCCTGATCGAGGAGGGAGATACCATCAACATTGATATCCCCAATGCCTCCATCACGCTGGAGGTCAGCGACGAAGTTCTGGCCCAGCGCAAGGCAAAGTATGTTGCACCCGAGCCCAACATTAAGACCGGCTGGCTGAGCCGCTACGCACGCATGGTCACCAGTGCAAATCTGGGCGCTGTGCTGAAGTAAAAACTCCCTCAGTCAAACCCTTGCGGGTTTGCCAGCTCCCCCGGAGGAGCCTTTTCCGTCTTATTGCAACGCCAAAGCCTCTCTCTGAGAGGGAGGTGGCATCGCATCAGCGATGACGGAAGGAGTTTATCGTCCCCCACAAACAACAAAATCCCCGCTGTGCAGCTGCACAGCGGGGATTTTTTGCGATACGATGTTATTCTCCGTGGCCGAACAGCACCGCACGGAAGGTGCGGAAGATGATGCGCCAGTCCACCAGAAAGCTGCGCTCCTTGACGTACTTCACATCCAGTGCCATCCATTCGTCAAAGCTCAGCTGGTTGCGGTGCGGCGCGATCTGCCAGTAGCAGGAAAGGCCGGGTGTCACGTACAGCCGCTGCCATTCATAGGGCGTGTACTGGGCTACCTCGCGGGGCAGCGCCGGGCGCGGGCCTACAATGCTCATATCGCCCTTGAGGATGTTCACCAGCTGCGGCAGCTCGTCGATGCTGGTCTTGCGGATGAAATGGCCCACACGGGTGATGCGCGGGTCATCCTTCATCTTGAACACCGGGCCGTCCATCTCGTTGTCCTTCAGCAGATCGTTGAGCTTGCTCTCGGCGTTCGGGCACATGGAACGAAACTTGTACAGCCGGAACAGCTTGCCATTGCGGCCCACCCGCCACTGGCTGAAGATGGGGCTTGAACCCGGGCTGTCAAGCCAGATCGCAAGGCTGGTGATGAGCAGCAGCGGCGAAAGCACCACCAGCGCCAGCAGAGAAAAGAAGATATCCTGTGCGCGGCGCACACACCAGTAGGCACGGTGCTCGTACAGGTTTGTTTTGCGGTCGATGGTGACTGGTTTGCGGATGCCAAACTCCGCGCCAGGTTCCTCCATCCAACCGGTCTGCAGCCAGTATTCCGCCTCTGGCGCAGTTGTTGTGGATGTCATGATTCGTTTCACTCCATTTTCCGGTTGATACTATAAAAGTAGGGGAGAGTCCCCAATCTCTCTCCATGCAGCTTCTTGCACCATATTGAGCAGCAAAACTGCACATTTTTATTATAATATCATGCATCCCAGTGGATTGCAAGCAGGATGCGGAGATTTCAACTGATATAACGGCAAATGTGGAAAATACAGGGGGGGGGGTAAGCTGCACTTTACCCGAACAGGCTCTTTGTATTGTGCATATATACGGAAAGGACTAATCCAACACAGATATACAGCATCAGCACCGAGCTGCCGCCCGCAGAATAGAAGGGCAAGGTGACACCGATGACCGGCAGCAGACGCAGATTCATACCCACGTTCACGGCGATCTGCGCCATCAAAGCACCGCCGATGCCGGCGCAGATGTAGCTGCCCAGCAGGTCTTCGCTGCGCGCACCGGTGGCAAAGGTCTTGATCACCAGTGCCAGCAGTGCCCCCAGCACGATGCACAGGCCAACAAAGCCAATGGCATTGCCCATCCAGCTGAGAATAAAGTCGTTGTGGGCATTGGGCACGCTGTAGTACCGCCCGCTGAACAGGCCGTTGCCGAAGATGCCGCCGGAGCCGATGGCAATCTCGCCGCGCTGCTGCTGATAGATGATGTTTTTCCAGGTGGCTTCGTTGGGTGCCCAGCCGGTGGTATTCTCCGGGTCGATAACGGCCAGAATGCGGTACCACTGGTAGCCCTTGCCGATCTTATCGCTGAAAAAGGCAAACGCCGCCGCCACGGCCACAGCTGCCGCCGAGATGGCACCGATGATATACTTCCAGCTCAGGCCCGCTGCAAACATCATGCAGCAGCCGATGATGGCGTAGATGATGGCGGTGCCGTCGTCGCCCTGAATGTGGATAATGAGGATGGGCGCGGCCAGATGCAGCAGAAGCTTTGCCAGCTCCTTTGGCTCGTTGATGCGGCTGCGCACATTGTTCAGGTGCATGGCAAAGGTAAGGATAAAGCTGATCTTTGCCAGCTCCGTGGGCTGGAAGGTAAAGCCGCCCAGCTTGTACCAGGAGTAGTTGTCGGTGTCACCGGCGTTGAAGCCGATGGTCAGCGGGCCGATGGCCACATTGCGGATGAACAGCGTGGGCAGCACCAGACCCCATGTCAGGGCTACATGCACCGGCCACACCTTGACAAGGCTGCGGTAGTCGATGCAGGAGAGCAGCAGTGCGATCACGATGCCAAGCCCGGCTGCTGCCGCCTGCACCAGCGCGCGGCGGTAATCGCCGATGCCGGTAATGGCACCAGTGATCTCGTCCGTGGCAAAGCCATTGCCCTGCTTTGCGGCCCAGGAGGCCAGAGCCACCACCGCCATGGTGCTGCTGAAGATGCACAGCAGCAGATAGATCTTATCTGTTCGTTTAAAATATTGTCGAATGCTTTCCAAGAAAGCACCACCTTTCGTTCCCAGATGCACACCGGGTTTTGCCGCTGCAGCGGGCAATACCAACCCAGTTTATCCTATTATACACAGCCTGCACACCGTTTGCAATCCACCGGGTGTGACAGCTTTGCAAAATCCGCACGAATGCTTGACAAAGCAGACCGCACCATCTACAATGAAGGTGCAGCAGAAAGCTCCTTTGCAGAGCGCCTGCCGCGCAAAGAAAATGGCAGGAAGATGCCTGCTGGAAAAGGGCGGCGTGCCGCATTGGGCGGCAGATATGCCCGGAGGAAATGGGAATGGAACACGATATGCTCCGCCGTTTTGGGTGTGCACTGTGCGCTCTGGTTTTCGCGCTCACAGCGCTGCCCACAGCGGCTTTTGCACAGCAGCCGGAAGAACAGGCGGCTGTGCAGCAGAGCCTTTCGGCCACAGATGTGCGCGAGATGCAGCAGGCAGATGCTGCTGTGACCGCACTGACCGGAGGCAGCGACTATGCACAGATGACCGAGGACGAGCGCACGGATGCTGCTCTGCAGCAGCTGAATGCGCTGACCGCACAGGGCCTTGTGAAACAGGGGTCTGTCTACACCGATGCCGAAAACGGCATGATCAGCTTTACCTACAGCTGCGGCGCGCTGGGCGGCATCTTGCTTACCGACCCGGAGGAGGAGAACACCGCAGCCCTGCCGGAGCTGGACGAGAGCCAGCTGCAGGAGCTGGCAGAGAACAAGCGGGTGGGCACGGCGGCGATCTATTATGCGTTTGACAACACGATCAACAGCACCCGCTACCCGTATTATGCCTACATGCAGACCTATTGGGATTCGGTGGGCCTGCAGACGGATCTGGATACCACCGTTACTGTATCCGACCTGCGCAGGATGGGCCGTTACGACCTGTGCATCCTGAGCACCCACGGCGCGTACTATACCTATGAATACGGCTGGCTGTTTAAAAAGACTGCCACGGAACCGCTGATCCTGCTGACCGAGAGATCGGACTTCTGGAGCGATCTGCGCTATGGCTTTGACCTGCTGGCCCACCGCGTGGTCAAGGTGAACGGCATGTACGCCGTCAACGGCGATTTCTTCCGCAGTGCCTACCGCGGCAATGGCATCGTGCTCAGCGAGACCTGCGAGTTCTACGGCAAGAACGGCCATGTGGATACCTCTATGGCAGACGGCCTGCTGGCAGGCGGTGCCAAGGCGGTGATGGGCTATGTGAACAATGTCTACTCGGTGTATTCCCGCAGTATGCTGTGGGCCGCTGTGAACCGGATGATCGAGGGCGAAACGCTGGAACAGGCCGTGGACTATGCCAAGAGCATCTACGGCACCGATGATATCATCTGGTACAACGAGCAGGGCGGCAGACGGCCCCATGCGGCGGCATCCTATGCGATGCTCAGCGGAGACCGAAGCGCTGCACTGCCCAACCCCTACACGGCAGCGGATGTGGATGCGGCGGCGTAAGCAACACACGGCATTGCACTTTTGCACAAAGTATATTATACTAAGGGACGGCAGAGCATTCTGCCGTCCCTTTTGCTTTATAAAATGAGGTAAGCTTCATGTCAGAATATATCACCCACTCCCGCGCCGAGACGGTGGCGCTGGGTGCCCGTATGGCCGCAGTGCTGGCACCGGGTTCGCTGGTTGCGTTCACCGGCGGGCTGGGCGCGGGCAAGACCGCCTTTACCGAGGGCCTTGCCGAGGGCCTTGGCTGCACCGACCCGGTGTCCAGCCCAACCTTTGCCATTGTGAACTACTACCGCGGCCCAAAGCCGCTGGCGCACTTTGACCTGTACCGTATTTCCACTGAGAACGACCTGTGTGCTGCAGGCTTTTACGATTATTTGGATCAGGGGGCCATTGTGGCAGCAGAGTGGAGCGAGAACTTTGCAGACCTGCTGGCACTGGAAAACCCCATCCGGGTGGATATCCAGCGCGTGGACGAAAATACCCGCAGGATCACCATTGAGGGGGTAACGCTATGAACATCTTAGCTGTGGATACAGCGGGCAAAACGGCCGGTGTGGCTCTTTTGCAGGATGACCGCCTGCTGTACGAGGTGTATCTGGACGCAGGCATGACCCACAGCGAAACGCTGATGCCCATGATCGACACCTGCCTGAAGATGTGCGGCATGACCTGTGCAGAGATTGACTTGTACGGTGTCAACGCAGGCCCAGGCAGTTTTACCGGGCTGCGCATCGGTCTGGCGGCGGTCAAGGGTCTGGCCTTCCCGCGGGAAACGCTGTGCGCACCGGTCTCCACGCTGGAAGCACTGGCCGCAGCCCACACGGGCGAGGGCACTGTGCTGTGCGCACTGGATGCCCGCCGTGCGCAGGTATACAGTGCCGCGTTCGACCTTGCCACCCACAGCCGCCTGCTGGAAGACGATGCCCGGGCGGTGGCAGATCTGGCCGATTTTGTAGAAAATTGCAAAAAGCCCCTGTTTTTTGTTGGTGATGGCGCATCTCTGTGCTATAATAAATACGGCAGTGTGCCGGGCGTGCTGCAGGCACCTGCGGCTCTGCGCGGCGGGCGTGCTGCTGCAGTGGCCCTTGTGGCAAAGCAGATGGCCGAAGCTGGAAAGGCTGTGCTGCCGGAGGCTCTGCTGCCGGACTACCACCGCCTGAGTCAGGCCGAGCGGGAGCGCGCAGAGCGCCTTGCAGCAGAAGCTGCAGCCAATGCCGCCCAAAACAAGGAGCAGGCATAAAACCCTGCGTGACTGAGAGAAAGGAACATTTCCATGGCAAAACCCATTGCACTGGCCGCTGACCACGGCGGATTTGAACTGAAAGAAGCTGTCAAGGCGCATCTGAAGGAGCTGGGGCTGGAATACATCGATTTTGGCACCCATAGCACCGACAGCGTGGATTACCCCGATATGGCCGTGCCCGCCTGCGATGCAGTTGTGAGCGGCGAGTGCAGCAAGGCACTGCTGTTCTGTGGCACCGGCGTGGGCATCAGCATGGCAGCAAACAAGATCAAGGGCATTCGTGCCTGCTGCTGCTCTGACAGCTTCAGCTGCGAGTATACCCGCCGCCATAACGATGCCAACGCCCTGTGCATGGGCGGCCGCGTCGTGGGTGCAGGCTTGGCCTGCCAGCTGGTGGATCTCTTCCTGAATACGAAGTTTGAGGGCGGCCGCCATCAGCGCCGCATCGACAAGCTGACCGCACTGGAGAACCGCTGATCATGGCGAAGCGTATGCGGAGCTGTTTTAAATCGTAATCTTGGACCCGATAGAGTTATCTATTTAAAATAAGGAGCGTGTTTTTATGACCCCGATGATCGTTGAGCATCCGCTGCTGCAGCACAAGCTGAGCATTCTGCGCAACAAGCAGACCGGTACCAAGGAGTTCCGTGACCTCGTTGGCGAGATCGCGACCCTGCTGTGCTACGAAGCTACCCGTGACCTGCCTCTGGAAGAGGTGGAGATCGAAACGCCCATCACCATGGCAAAGACCAAGGTGCTGGCTGGCCGCAAGCTGGCTCTGGTGCCCATCCTGCGCGCAGGCATGGGTATGCTGGACGGTATGCTGACCCTGCTGCCCGCTGCAAAGGTGGGCTTCATCGGCCTGTACCGCGACGAGGAGACCCTGCAGCCTGTGGAGTACTTCTGCAAATTGCCGCAGGATATCGCAGAGCGCGATGTTCTGGTTCTGGACCCGATGCTGGCTACCGGCGGCAGCGCCATTGATGCCATCACCCAGATCAAGAAGCATGGCGCAAAGCGCATCAAGTTCATCGGCCTGATCGCCGCTCCGGAAGGCATCAAGGCCCTGCACGAGGCACACCCTGATGTGGATATCTACCTCGGCGCAGAGGATGACCACCTGAACGAGAACGGCTATATCGTTCCCGGTCTGGGCGACGCAGGCGACCGCATCTACGGCACCAAGTAAGAAACTGTATCACGGAAGGGCAGCTGGGAACAGCTGCTCTTTTTTGTGCAGACGAAAAGGGGAACGACGGCTGTCGTTCCCCTTTGTGCGTTATGGAAAAACTCAGATCTCGGCCAGAATAGCGTCGCCCATGGCGGTGCAGCCAAGGCAGGTGCAGCCCTCGCTCATGTTGTCGGCGGTGCGCAGGCCCTTGTCCAGCACCTTGTTCACGGCGGTCTCAATGGCATCGGCCTCCTCGGCCATGCCGAAGGAGTAGCGCAGCATCATGGCGGCAGACAGGATGCAGGCGGTGGGGTTCACGATGTCCTTGCCCGCAATATCGGGGGCCGAACCATGGATGGGCTCATACAGGCCGCGGGTGCCGTCGCCCAGAGAGGAGGACGGGATCATGCCGATGGAGCCGGTGATCATGGAAGCCTCGTCCGACAGGATGTCGCCGAACATGTTCTCGGTAACGATCACGTCGAACTGGGCGGGGTTCTTGACGATCTGCATGGCGCAGTTGTCCACGAACATCTCGCTGTATTCCACATCCGGGTATTCGGCCTGCAGGCGGTGCATCACGCTTCTCCACAGACGGCTGGTGTCCAAAACGTTTGCCTTGTCCACGCAGCACAGCTTCTTGCGGCGCTTGCGTGCGGTCTCAAAGCCGATGCGGCCGATGCGCTCGATCTCGTGCTCCGCGTAGGGCATGGAGTCGATGGCCTGCTTCTCGCCGCTGGCGAGGGTGTGGGTCTCGTGATTGCCAAAGTATACGCCGCCGATCAGCTCACGCACGATGATGAAATCGATGCCCTGTGCCACGATCTCGGGCTTCAGGGGGCTGGCAGGAGCCAGCTGCGGCCAGATCTTGGCCGGGCGGTTGTTGGAATACAGGCCCATGCCTGCACGCAGGCGCAGCAGGCCCTTCTCCGGGCGCTGCTCACCGGGCAGACCCTCCCACTTGGGGCCGCCCACGGCACCCAGCAGGACGCTGTCCGCAGCAAGGCACTTGTCCAGCTCGTGCTGGGGCAGGGGGTCGCCGTATTTGTCAATGGCTTCGCCGCCCATGGCAGCGTCGGTATAGTGGAAGGTGTGACCGTACTTTTCGGCCACCTTGTCAAGCACGCGGATGGTCTGCTTGACGATCTCCGGGCTGGAGCAGTCGCCCCAGATGACAGCAATGTTTTTTTCCATTGGTTGTTCCTCTTACTTCTTATTCTTGATGGACTTCATCAGTCCACCGGCCGAGATGATCTCCTGAATGAACGGCGGGAAGGGTTCGGCATGGAACACCTTACCGTTGGTCTCGTCGGTGATCACGCCGGTGTCAAAATCGACGCTGACGGTGTCGCCCGCATTGATGGCATCCACAGCCTCCGGGCACTCCATGATGGGCAGACCGATGTTGATGCTGTTGCGGTAGAAGATGCGGGCAAAGCTCTTGGCAATGACCACCGAGATGCCGGCGGTTTTGATGCACAGCGGTGCGTGCTCACGGGAGGAGCCGCAGCCGAAGTTCCAGCCGCCCACCATGATGTCGCCATCCTTCACCTTCTTGACGAAGTCCTTGTCGATGTCCTCCATGCAGTGGCTGGCCAGCTCTTTGGCATCCTGTGTGTTCAGGTGGCGGGCCGGGATGATGACATCGGTATCCACGTTGTCCGGGTATTTGAAAACAGAACCTTTTGCGTTCATTGTTGTGCTCCTTTCCGATCAGACCGTGCGGGGGTCGGTGATGCAGCCGGTCAGTGCGCTGGCGGCGGCAGTGGCGGGAGAAGCAAGGTAGACCTCGCTCTTCACATGGCCCATGCGGCCCACAAAGTTGCGGTTTGTGGTGGAAACGCAGCGCTCGCCCTCGGCCAGAATGCCCATGTAGCCGCCCAGACAGGGGCCGCAGGTGGGGGTGGACACGATGCAGCCTGCATCAATAAAGGCAGTGGTCCAGCCGCGCAGGATGCATTCCTTGTAAACGGCCATGGTGGCGGGGATGATGATGCCGCGCACGCCCTTGGCAATGTGCTTGCCCTTGAGCACGTTGTAGGCGGCTTCCATGTCCTCCAGACGGCCATTGGTGCAGCTGCCGATCACAACCTGATCGATCTTGATGTCCTTGCCCTCGCTGGCAAGGTGGGTGTTCTCGGGCAGGTGGGGGTAGCTGACGGTGGGTTCCAGCTTGTCCAGATCGATCTCAATGGTCTTTTCGTACTCGGCATCCGGGTCGGCCTCAAAGAACACCGGCTCACGCTGGCTGCGGCCCTTGAGGTAAGCCTTGGTCACATCGTCTACGGGGAAGATGCCGTTCTTGGCACCGGCCTCGATGGCCATGTTGCAGATGCACAGGCGGTCGTCCATCGTCAGGCTGGCAACGCCCGGGCCGGTGAACTCCATGGATTTGTACAGCGCACCGTCCACACCGATCATGCCGATGATGTGCAGGATCAGGTCTTTGCCGGAGACGCGGGGGCCGAACTTGCCCTTGAGCACGAACTTGATGGCAGAGGGTACCTTGAACCATGCCATGCCGGTGGCCATGCCTGCGGCCATATCGGTGGAGCCGACGCCGGTGGAGAAGGCACCCAGTGCACCATAGGTGCAGGTGTGGCTGTCTGCACCGATCACGCAGTCACCTGCGGTCACAATGCCTTTTTCCGGCAGCAGGGCGTGCTCAATGCCCATCTGGCCCACATCATAGAAGTTGAGGATGTCGTATTTGTTGGCGAACTCGCGGCACTGCTTGGACTGGGTGGCGCTCTTGATGTCCTTGTTGGGCACAAAGTGGTCCAGCACGATGGCAATGTGCTCTTTGTCGAACACACCGTCAAAACCGGCCTTTTCAAACTCGTTGATGGCAACCGGGGTGGTGATGTCGTTGCCCAGCACGATGTCCAGCTTTGCATTGATGAGCTGGCCTGCCTTGACCTCGGCAAGACCGGCATGTGCGGCAAGAATTTTCTGCGTCAGGGTCATTCCCATGATGGTACTCTCCTTTTATATTTATAGGCGGCTCGCCCTCTCCGTCTGCTCCCGCTGGTCGCATCCACCTCCCCCAAAGTGGGAGGCCTTGGCAGTCCACGCAAAGTTACCGGTTTCGCCAGAGGCTCTCCCTTTGGGAGAGCTGTCACCGCAGGTGACTGAGAGGGCGAGGATGTTACTTATTATTGATCGCGCTCACCAGTGCCTTGATACCGGCCACGATGATATCGGTGTCGGTGCCGGCACCCCAGGTGACGGTGTTATCGCCCCAGACAAGGCCGACGTAGGAGGCGGCGCGGGAGGTGGAGCCTTCGTCCAGACTGTGCTCGGAGTAGGTCTCGAGGTGGAACTCCATGCCGGTGGCGCTCTGGATGGCGTTTGCCACAGCGTCCAGACGGCCATTGCCCACCGAGGTGACCACCTTGCGCTGACCGTTCAGCTCCAGCGTGACGGTGGCGGTGATGCCGCTCACCTGTGCAAAGTGGGCTTCCAGAACGTTGAGCGGCTTGCAGCGGTTGAGGAAGGCATCCTCGAAGATGTGCAGCACCTCGTTTGCGCTCAGCTCCTTGTGGCTGTGGTCGGAAACGCTCTTGACCTTGTAGCCCAGCGCCTCGCGCATTTTGGGCGGCAGGTTGTAGCCGTAGTTCTGTTCCAGCACAAAGCCGATGCCGCCCTTGCCGCTCTGGCTGTTGATGCGGATAACATCGGCATCGTAGGTGCGTCCGATGTCGTGGGGGTCAACGGGGATGTAGGGGCAGGTCCAGCGGTGTTCGCCATGCTCCTTGCGGAAAGCCATGCCCTTTGCAATGGCATCCTGATGGCTGCCGGAGAAGGCGGCAAACACCAGCTGACCGGCGTAGGGGGTGCGCTCGTAAATGTGCATCCGGGTCACCCGCTCGTAGGTGGCGCAGATGTCCGGCATATCGGAGAAGTCCAGCTTGGGGTCCACGCCGTGGCTGTACATGTTCATTGCCAGCGTCACGGCATCCACGTTGCCGGTGCGCTCGCCGTTGCCGAACAGGCAGCACTCCACGCGCTGTGCACCGGCCAGCACGGCCAGCTCTGCGCAGGCCACGCCGGTGCCGCGGTCGTTGTGGGGATGGGTGGAGATGATCACGCTGTCGCGGTATTTCAGGTGCTTGTCGCAGTACTCGATCTGGTTTGCGTAGACGTGCGGCATGCTCATTTCCACGGTAACGGGCAGGTTGATGATCATGGGGCGGTCCGGGGTGGGCTGCATGATGTCCAGCACGGCGTTGCACACATCCACCGCATAGTCCACCTCGGTGCCGGTAAAGCTCTCGGGGCTGTACTCGAACAGGAAGTTGCCCTCATACTCCTCGCTCAGCTGCTTGACCAGCTTTGCGCCGTCGGTGGCGATCTGCTTGATCTCCTCCTTGCTCTTGTGGAACACCTGCTCGCGCTGGGCCACAGAGGTGGAATTGTAGAAGTGGATCACCGCGCGGGGTGCGCCCTTGACGGCCTCGAAGGTCTTGCGGATGATGTGGTCACGGCACTGGGTCAGCACCTGCACGGTGACATCCTCGGGGATCATGTTCTTTTCGATCAGGGTGCGCAGGAACTCATACTCGGTGTCGCTGGCGGCAGGAAAGCCCACCTCGATCTCCTTGAAGCCGATCTTTACCAGCATCTGGAAGAACTCCAGCTTTTCCTCAAGGCTCATGGGCACGATCAGGGCCTGATTGCCGTCGCGCAGGTCCACACTGCACCATGCGGGGGCTTTTTCAATGTGATCCTTCTTTACCCAGCTGTCATAGCCTGCGGGTACCGGGTAGTAACCCGGAGCGTACTTGGTTGCGTCCATCATAATGTGCGTCCTCCTAAACGATTTACACTTCTTGCTCCATGCTCTTTGTGAGCGTCCTCGCCCTCTCAGTCTCACATTCGTTCGACAGCTCCCCCAAAGGGGGGAGCCCTTGGCAAAACCGAAAACTTTGCCGTACTGCCAAGGCCTCTCACTTTGGGAGAGGTGGCACGGCGTAAGCCGTGACGGAGAGGGCAAGCCTGCTTCCAAAAGGCAGATATACGAAAAGGCTCTCGTCTTTCAAGGCGAAAACCTTGAGAGACGAGAGCCTGTAAAGTTCAAACTACAGGGCACCCGTGGTACCACTCTCTTTGCTGCGCCTTTGGGCACAGCCGCTTTGCACGATCGGCTTTTTGCGGCGAATCGCTGTCCTTGTAACGGTGGACATCCGTCAGAGCCTACTTGTGTGTTCAGCCCTGCCGCTCAGGGGCCAGTAACCGAAACCCTCTGCACCCGCCTTGCACCACCCGGCGGCTCTCTGTACGCAGAAGAAATTCGTTTTTTCCCCGTCAACGCATTTGTGCTTTTTTCAAAGTGGACTAAGTTTAGCATGATTCGCGGGCAGTGTCAAGCAATCTGGCTCATTCTCAAAATGAAACAATTTCACAAAAGAAGGGGCAGAATTTCCCAAAATTGTGCACGGGTCGATTCGATGCATTTTTCGGTCGATTCGTGTCAAACGAATGCCCGGGGGGAGCTACGGGTGTATGATAGGATCAAAGATAGAACAGAGGAGGTACACCCTACATGAAACTACGTACCCGTAAATTCCTTGCCGGGCTGCTGAGCCTTGGCCTGCTGCTGCAGGCGGCAAGCCCCCTCAGCGCACTGGCGGCAGAGGATGCTCCCGTGGCGACGCATACTCTGACCGTTACGGTGGGCAATACTACTTACAACCTGACGGCGAATGGTGGAACTGTCAGCTCTGACGAGACATGGCCTTTAGGTTATCCCGCCGTGTCTTATGACGATGGCTTTGCGTTTGAAGGCGGCTTTAATGGCGATGTAACCCTTAACGGTGGAGAAAACGTCACCATCAAGGGTGAATCTTACGCCGTGAATGGTAGCCTGAATGCAACTGTCAATGATCTGACCGTCACAAAATCCGATTCCGGCACTGATGCTGCGATTCGCGGTGATGCAACGATTACTAGCGCTGGTGATGTGAGAATCAGCGGCAACCTTGACTATAATAACATCAGCTTGGTAAATCAGGCTGTTGAAGGCAAGCTGACTGTGAACAGCGCACAGGATGTGAGCATTGACGGCATCCTCAACGGCGGTGCAGATATCAACTGTCAGACCCTTTCTCTGAATTGCGGAAACGGCTCGACCGTCAGCGGAACCCTGACCGTGCACAATGCGCAAAAAATTCAGGCTACCGCTTTTGCTATTTATGGCGTAATCGGCGACAGGGGTAAAGCAGGCAAGCTGGTACTTGATCACTGCACTGGTGCGGTCACGCTTTGCAATACCTACGGTTATGAGGCAGTTCAGGCAGGCACGGTGGAGGTAAGGAATCTGCCGACTGGTTACGTTGCCCGCTATTATGCAGGCAGCTCCGAGGCCGAGAGCACTGAGACCCAGGACGCGAATGATTGTGCAGAATACTCTTATTTCAGAATCGAGTATGTGAATCCGAGCAACAAGACGCTCACGCTGACGAATGCCAAGGCTTACACGGATGCAGCGTACACCACGGAGCTGATCAATGCAACGAGCGCAAACGGCACTTCTACCTATCATGTGGACGAGGGCAAGACAGTCTACGTCAAGGCTGTTGCACCGGGCGAAGGCCAGTGGAAGTTTGGTGGCTGGATAGACCGTGAAGAAACCAGCGAAAAAATCACTGTTACCGTGACCGAAGATATGACCCTGACTGCTAAATGGGTAGAACGGACCACCCATACTCTTACCCTGAAGTATGCCGAAGCCTATGAGGGCGAAACCAAGTTGGTTGGCACTGCTGGTGAAAATGGCACCACTACTTATAAGGTGGAAAACGGCAAAGAACTGACCATCAAGGCTGTTGCACCGGGCGAAGGCCAGTGGACGTTTAAGGGCTGGACTGGCAGCGAAGAGACCAGCGAAAATATCACCGTTACTGTGAACAAAAACATGACCCTGACTGCTAACTGGGTCAAGGAAATCCCTGAACCTGATGAAGGGGTCAACTACGGCATCAAAGTCACGATAGGCAATAATCCTCCCATTGAAGTGACCAGCGAAAACTGCGGGCACATTCTTGAAGTCGGAAACGACAAGCTCACCTATGACCCGGATACCCACACCCTGACCGGTACCGGCAGCTTTGGCAAGATGAAGGTCGAGATCACTGACGATCTCGAGGATAAGGTGGATGTGGTACTGAGCAATGCGAACGGTGCTGTGGTAAATGGCAGCCTGACCGTTACCGGCGCACAGGATGTGAAGGTAACGGGCGTATCCTCCACCGCCCTTATCACGGGGGACGCTACTATTACCTGCGCCGGTGACATCCTGATGGATAATACCGGTTCTGGCAATGTGCTGGGTTATGGTGACCACGGCAATCTCGATGTTCAGAGCGCACAGAATGTGACCATCCATGGTGAGGGCCGTACAAGCACCGATGAAGATGGAAACAGCTATACCATCTATGGCAGAGCCGAGATTGAGTGCAGCGGTAATGTGGAGATCACCAGCCAGAATGGCGGTGCAGTTTGGGACCCGGTCGTGATCACCAAGGCGGCTAATGTGACGATCACTGCAAACCAGCGCGCTGTCTGGGATTCGCGCAGTTACCTCGATTCGTCCATCAATTGCAGTGGTGAAGTGAAGATCACAAGTAAGAATGCTGCGGCACTCCATGATGGCAAGCTGACGATCACTGGCGCAACAGACGTGACCATTTCTGGTAAGCGAGACGAAGGAGCAACCATTGGCGGTGATGCTGAAATCACCTGCTCTGGTGATGTGGTGCTGGAAAACAAGGGCACTGGCGCTGTAGTGGAGAGCAAACTGGTCTACAAACAGAATCCTGCCAAGGGTTATGAGGTGAAGACCGGCGAGAATGCTGAAAGTGCAACGGTTGCTTATACGGACGAAGAAGGCACAACTTCTTACACTGTGCCGAACACTGAGACGAATCCTGAGACGAATCCTGTACCTTCGTACATCTCCATTACCGCTGTGGGCACTCCTCCTGTCGTGCCCGGCGATGACGACTTTACCGGCGGCGATTCCGGCGCAGGCGGCGCTGTTGCAGCCGTTCTGGTGGGCGGCGCAGCAGTCTGGGGCGGCTACGAGATCGCTACCCGGGTGATCCTGCACAACATCCTGCCCGAGGGCGCAGAGATCCCCGCAAACCGCGGCCAGCTGGCACTGCTGGTGTGGAACACCGCAGGCAGACCTGAACCTGTGAACACCCCGGCTTTTGCGGATGTGGCAGATGCCGACACCGCCAAGGCAGCCCAGTGGTGCGTGGAGCAGGGCCTGCTGGATGCCAAGAGCGAGAGCAGCTTCAAGCCGGAAGGCTGGATGCCCAAGTTCAAGACCATTGAAGTGTGGGAAAAGGCATTCCCCAAACAGTAAACCCATGCTGAACCAAAGAGAGCAGCTTCGGCTGCTCTCTTTTTGTATGCAGAGGGGACCTTTGTTAACAAACTGCTAAGTTTTTGGAAAGTTCTGCTCGAATTGCTGTTGCGCCCGGTTTTACTGTGCTATACTACTTGCATCCGGAACCAAAGGAGGAATTGCCCCATGAAAGAAGTCAAACCTTCCAAAAAGCCGCTGGCGATTTACTACGCCATCGTGCTGGCGGTCCTGCTGCTGCTCAACCTTGTGCTGCTGCCGTGGATGAGCGAGCGTCAGGTGGAGGAAGTGGACTACGGTACCTTTATGACCATGACCGAGGAAAAGAACATCGGCCGTGTGGATATCGAATCCAATCAGATCATTTTTACCGATAAAGAGGAAAAGCAGGTCTACAAGACCGGCCTGATGAACGACCCGGAGCTTACCCAGCGCCTGTATGATGCCGGAGCACAGTTTTCCAGCGAGATCGTGGAGCAGGGGTCGCCGATGCTCAATTTCCTGATCTGGTTCCTGCTGCCCATCCTGCTGTTCAGCTTCATCGGCAACCAGATGAACAAAAAGCTGATGGAAAAGGCCGGCGGCGGCCCGGGGTCCATGATGTTCGGCGGCGTGGGCAAGTCCAACGCCAAGGTCTATGTGCAGTCCACCCACGGCATCCGCTTTGCGGATGTGGCCGGTGAGGATGAAGCAAAGGAAAACCTGCAGGAGATCGTGGATTATCTGCACGACCCCGGCAAGTACGAGAGCATTGGCGCATCCATGCCCAAGGGCATCCTGCTGGTGGGCCCTCCGGGCACCGGCAAGACCATGCTGGCCAAGGCCGTGGCAGGCGAATCCAACGTGCCCTTCTTCTCCATTTCCGGTTCCGAATTCGTGGAGATGTTCGTGGGCATGGGCGCATCCAAGGTGCGCGACCTGTTCCGGCAGGCAAAGGAAAAGGCCCCCTGCATCGTGTTCATCGATGAGATCGATGCCATCGGTCAGAAGCGCAACAGCGGCAATCTCGGCGGCAACGACGAGCGTGAGCAGACTTTGAACCAGCTGCTCACCGAGATGGACGGCTTTGAGGGCAACACCGGTGTTATCATTCTGGCGGCCACCAACCGCCCGGATTCTCTGGACCCGGCCCTGACACGTCCCGGACGTTTTGACCGCCGCGTGCCGGTGGAGCTGCCCGACCTCAAGGGCCGCGAAGAGATTTTGAAAGTGCACGCCAAAAAGGTGGCGCTGGCCCCGGGCATCGACTTCAACACCGTGGCCCGCATGGCCTCCGGTGCCTCCGGTGCGGAACTTGCCAACATCGTCAACGAAGCAGCTCTGCGCGCTGTGCGTGCAGGCCGCAAGAGCGTGACGCAGGCCGATCTGGAGGAGAGCATCGAGGTGGTCATTGCAGGCTACCAGAAGAAGAATTCTATCCTCACCGACAAGGAAAAGTGCATCGTGGCCTACCACGAGATCGGCCATGCACTGGTGGCGGCCAAGCAATCCAACTCTGCCCCTGTGCAGAAGATCACCATTATCCCCCGCACCTCCGGCGCACTGGGCTACACCATGCAGGTGGACGAGGGCAACCACTACCTGATGAACAAGGAAGAGCTGGAAAACAAGATCGCCACCCTTACCGGCGGACGCGCCGCCGAGGAAGTGGTGTTCCAATCCATCACCACCGGTGCCTCCAACGATATTGAGCAGGCCACCAAGCTTGCCCGCGCCATGCTCACCCGCTACGGCATGAGCAAGGACTTTGACATGGTGGCGTTGGAGACCGTGAACAACCAGTATCTGGGCGGCGACACCTCGCTGGCCTGCTCGGCCCAGACCCAGCGCGAGATCGACCAGAAGGTGGTGGGGCTGGTCAAGGCCCAGCACGAAAAGGCTGTCCAGATTTTGACCGACAACCGCGCCAAGCTGGACGAGCTGGCACAGTATCTGTACCAGAAGGAGACCATCACCGGCGAGGAGTTCATGGAGATCCTGAACCGGGAACCGGCACAGGCCCAGTGACCCCGGCGGCAGAGATTCCAAAAAATTTTATAGCCTGCTGCAATAATCCCGCCGCCGCATCCGTTTATAAGACAGATGCGGCGGTTTTGTATTACACCGCATGGCAGACCATGGTTTTCCACAAAACAAAAATGTGCGGTGCAAAACCGCCGTCAACGGAGGTATTCCAAATGAAACTGAACCATAAATTTGTCCGTACCGTCACCACCACCGCTGCAGTGCTGGGCGCTGCCGCCATGCTGAGCGTGGGCGCATTTGCCGCAGAAGCAGACATCAACGACCCTGCTGCCGCAGGCTATCTGCCCCCGCAGGAGCAGATGGTGCAGGGGGATATCGCCCTGCACAGCGCCGATGTGGCGATCGGCGAAAAGGACCCCACCTACGGCGGCTACGGCGCACCGGAGGGAAACCCCATTCAGGGCAACATCATGCTGATCTCCGGCGATGAGCTGGCCGCCCCGTCCGCAGATGCAGCGGCGAAAAAGAGCGAGGCACGTTACACCGTCAAGGGCCTGTTCGGCAGAGAAGTGCTGTACACTGCCCGCCAGAAGGACGGCGTGCTGACGCTGGATGTGCCCGCCGGTTCTGCCACCTTCCGCACCACCGTGCAGGACATGCAGACCCTGCTGAACGAGGGTGTGAGCACGCTGGTAGTCCAGACTGAGAAGGGCTCCACCACCCTGAACCTGTCCCTGCTGGTGGAGGGCCAGAAGGGCACCGACCGCGTGGTGCTGCGCCGACTGGGCGAAAACACCTTCCTCACCGTGGGCCTGCGCTGCCGCCGCGATTTGATCGTGGGGCGCTGACCGCTTGACAGATGAACCCTCTCAGTCTCGCATACGCTCGACAGCTCCCCCGAAAGGGGGAGCTTTTTTGCGCCTTCCGTCAGATGCGAAAGCTCGCCCTTCGGGAGAGCTGGCATCGCACAGCGATGACTGAGAGGGTTTCTACGCCTGAGAGCGCAAGGCTGCATACGGTTGTTAAGTTTTTGAAAATTTGCGCAGATGTCTTTGCAAAGTCTGCCGGGAGATGTTATAGTTAAATTGAAACAGTATGTATTCCCGATAGAAAGGAAAAAACGCCATGGAGCATTTTGTGGAGTTTGAGGACGTTTGCAAATATTATCAGACCGGCAGTGTGAAGATCGCCGCCGCAGACCACCTGAATTTTTATGTGGACAAAGGCGAGTTCTGCATCATCGTGGGGCCTTCCGGCGCAGGTAAGACCACCCTGCTGAACATCCTCGGCGGCATGGACAGCTGCGACGAGGGCAACGTCTGGCTGGACGGCCAGAACGTGAGCCACTTTACCGCCAGAGAGCTGACCACCTACCGCCGGTACGATGTGGGCTTTGTGTTCCAGTTCTACAACCTTGTGCAGAACCTGACCGCACTGGAGAACGTGGAGCTGGCCAGCGAGATCTGCCGCGACCCGCTGGACCCCAAAGAGACCTTGCGCAGCGTGGGTCTGGGAGAGCGGCTGAACAACTTCCCAGCCCAGCTTTCCGGCGGCGAGCAGCAGCGGGTGTCCATTGCCCGCGCACTGGCCAAAAACCCCAAGCTTCTGCTCTGCGACGAGCCCACCGGTGCACTGGATTACAAGACCGGCAAGCAGGTGCTGGCCCTTTTGCAGGATACCTGCCGCCGCACCGGCCGCACGGTGATCGTTATTACCCACAACACCGCCCTGACAGCGATGGCAGACCGCATCATTCAGGTGCGCAGCGGTAAGATCGTCTCCAATCAGGTCAACGAGCACCCTGTGCCGGTGCAGGAGATTGAGTGGTGAGAGCTGTGCTGAAAAGTTATCGTAAAAACATCCTGCGGGAAATGAAGGACAACCTGAGCCGCATGGTCTCGCTGTTCGGCATCGTAGCGCTGGGCGTGATGATGCTGACCGGTCTGATGAGTTTTGCGCCCAGCATGCGCATCGCCGGGCAGAAATACTACGTGCAGCAGAACGTGTTCGACCTGCGGGTGCTGTCCACGCTGGGCCTTTCGGAGGAGGACATTGCCGCCATTGCCGCCGTGGACGGCGTGGAGGCTGTGCAGCCGGTGAAATATCAGGACGTGGAGGCCCAGTGGCAGGGCCAGAGCGAGACGGCGGTGGTGCGCCTGCAGCAGCTGCCCGCCGACCCCGGGGCCGACACGGCAGAAAATATGAACCGTCTGGTGCTGCTGTCGGGCCGGATGCCGGAGGCCCCGGATGAGTGCGTGGTGCATGTGATGGGCTACGGCGACCCGGTGGAGCCGGGCACGGTGCTCACCCTGCCGGAGGACACCGAATATGTGAGCCGGAAGCAGTTCACGGTAGTGGGCACCGTGCAGGACCCGCAGCATTTTTCCACGGACAAGGAGAGCAGCACTGCCGGTGACGGCCAGCTGGATGATATTGTGTTCCTGCCGGAAGGCAGCCTGACCATGGATTATTATACGGCGTGCTATCTCAAGGTAAAAAATGCCGGCCTGTATGATAATTACTCGGACGAGTATCAGGCAGCGGTGGATGACACAGCCGCAAGGGTAAAGGCCATCAGCGGGGCACAGTGCACAGCCCGGCGGGCGGAGCTGATCGAGGATGCCAGTGCAGAGCTGGCCGATGCCCGGGCCGAGTACAACGACAAAAAAGCCGAAGCAGACCGTCAGTTTGCGGAGGCAGAGCAGCAGCTGGCCGATGCACAGGCACAGCTGGACAGCGCCAAAGCCCAGCTGGATGCGGGCGAAGCGGAGCTTGCCGCCAGCAAAAAGGCTCTGCCGGATACCATGCAGGGCGGTGCGGACGAGCTGGTGAGCGGCGAGGAACAACTGCTGGAATTTGAGGATCAGCTGCAGCAGATCGAGATGCTGGTGAACCTGAAAAAGGTGGCCGACCCGCTGCTGGGCTATGCGGAAACGGCTCTGAACAATGCACAGAAAGCGCTGGACGAGGCCGAGCCCGCCGATGAGGAATACACCGAACTGCGGGATGCCCTGCAGAAGGCGCAGGATGCTTACGACAACATCAGCGGCCAGCTGAACGGCTATCAGGCCCAGCTGGACGAGGGCAAGCGCCAGATGTATGCACAGGGGCTGATCTCTTCGCCCAGCCTTTCCAACGAGCAGCTGGTGACTGAGGCAAAGGCAGCACTGCGCCAGATGAAGGTAAAGCTTCTGCAGGGTCAGCTGCAGCTGACCACCGGCACGGCCACAGCCTACACCCAGTTCGATGCGGCTCGCACCCGGCTGGACGAGGGCTGGCAGGAATACAGGGACGGCGTGCAGCAGCTGGCCGATTCCCGCGCGGAGTACGAGAGCCGGAAGGCCGATGCCGAACAGCAGCTGGCCGACGGCCTTGCCCAGCTGAACGATGCCGAGGAGCAGGTGAGCCAGATCAAGAGCGGTGAGTGGTATGTGCTGGACCGCGGCTCCACCATGAGCTTTGTCACCTTTGAGCAATATGCCGACCGCATGGATGCCATTGCACGGGTGTTCCCGGTGTTCTTCTTCCTGGTGGCGGCGCTGGTGGCCACCACCACCATGACCCGCATGGTGGACGAGAACCGCCTGCAGCTGGGTACTCTGAAAGCTCTGGGCTACTCCAACGCAAAGATCGCAGGCAAGTATCTGTTCTATGCCCTCAGCGCCAGCGTGCTGGGCAGCATCGTGGGCATGGTCATCGGTTTTGTGGTGTTCCCGCTCATCATCTGGTATGCCTACCAGATGATCTTCAGCATGTCCACCTTTACGCTGCACTTTTACCCCGGCATGGCGGCAGCCAGTGTGGCCATCAGCGCGGCCGTCATCGGTTTTGCTACATGGAACGCCTGCCGTGCCAGCCTGAAGGAAAAGACTGCAGCTTTGCTGCTGCCCCGGGCCCCGGTGGCAGGCAAGCGCATCTTTTTGGAGTACATCACCCCGCTGTGGCAGCACATGAGCTTCTCCCAAAAGACCACAGCCCGCAACCTGTTCCGCTACAAAAAGCGCTTCTTCATGACAGTGCTGGGCGTGGCAGGCTGCACGGCGCTGCTGCTGATCGGTTTTGGCATTCAGGATTCCATCCTGCCCATCGTGGACAAGCAGTCCGGGCAGCTGACCCACAACGATCTCACCATCTCGCTCAGCGATGAAAAGGCGCTGACCATGGAGCAGGGCCTTGCCGACACGCTGGACAGCAGCAGTGCGGTCCACAGCTGGGGCGCGTTCTACACAAAGTCCACCACCCTTTATAATGAAGAGGGCGGGAGCGCCGATGTCAGCATCGTAGGCGCGGAGGACGATGCCCGGATGACCGAATACTTCACCTTCCGCACCCGGGTGGGCCACGACCCCATTCCCTTTGAAGAGGACAGCGTGATCCTGACCGAAAAAACGGCCCTGAATCTGGGGCTGAGCGTGGGCGATACGTTCTATGTGGAGGCAGCAGACGGGAGCCGCGTGCCGCTGGTGCTGACCGGCATTACTGAGAACTACATGTTCACCCGGCTGTATCTCTCCAATGCGCAGCTGCAGGCCCTGCTGGGCAGCACGCCGGAGTGGAACACCGTCTACGGCCTGACCGGCTGTACCACCGAGGCGGAGTACAACACCCTGCGCACAAAGCTGCTGGGCTGCAACTATGTGAGCAGCGTCAGCTTCACCGAGGACACCACCTCCATGTTCGGCAGCCTGATCGGCAGCCTGAACTACGTGGTGGTGCTGATCATCGTGTGCGCGGCGGCGCTGGCGGCGGTGGTGCTGTACAACCTGATCAGCGTCAACCTTGCCGAGCGAAAAAAGGAGCTTGCCACTATCAAGGTGCTGGGCTTCTATGACAAAGAAGTGTACCGCTACATCTTCCGCGAGATCGAGCTTTTGTCCCTCATCGGCTCCGGCGTGGGCCTGTTGCTGGGCGTGCCGCTGCACCGGTTCATTATCCTGACCGTGGAAATGGATCAGCTCATGTTCATCCGCACCATTGCACCCCGCAGCTATCTGCTGGCAGTGGCATTGACGATGCTGTTCACCTTTGTGGTGTGCTTTGCCATGCGGCGGCATGTGCGGCATATCAGCATGGTGGAAAGCATGAAAGCCCCGGAGTGACAGCATGACAGCGGCAAAGAACCGGTAAATTCATAAAAGCTTCATATAAACAACATGTTTTCGCTGAAATTATCTGATATCCTGATATCACCGGACAGGCAGAGCCGCAACTGCCTGAATGGGTAACATGATTCCTCCTTTACCAAACCAAATACCGCAAAACAAAACACCGCGCCTTGTCTGATCCGCAGCAGACAGGGCGCGGTGTCTTGTTTAAACCGTTAAGTTTTCAGCATCTGCGGCAATGGCATCGGCCTGCTGCTGGGTGAGCACGCGGCACTTGACCATCCGCTTGAGCACCACCTGCATCCGCTTGAAGGCAAGCTCCGGGCTGCTGGCGTAGACCGAGGGCGCGTTGGGCATACCCGCCAGATAGATCGCTTCGGCATCGGTCAGCTGGGCCGGTTCCTTGCCAAAGTAGCCCTCGGCAGCTTCTGCAATGCCATAATACCCGCTGCCAAAATAGATGGTGTTGGCGTACATCTCAAAGATCTGCTGCTTGGAGTAGGTCTTTTCAATATCAAAAGCAGCAAGCATCTCGGCAGCCTTGCGGGCCAGATGCTTGTCCTGCGTGAACAGCTCGTTCTTGGCAAGCTGCTGGGTCAGGGTGCTGCCACCCTCGGCCAGCGAGTGGGTGCGCAGGTCGGCCAGCAGGGCGCGGGCAATGGCCCCCGGGTCGATGCCCTTGTGGGTCATAAAATGCTCGTCCTCGGTGCAGATGACTGCGTTAATATAGATCTGCGGCAGCGCATCGTAGGAAGTATAGCTCCCGCGGGCACAGATGGTGTCGTACATGGAAGCCACTGGGTAACTGCTGGCGGCACTGCGGTACAGCTGTCTGCCCTGATAAAAGAACCAGCCGCCTGCCAGCAGCCCGCCAAGCAGCAGGATGCAAAGAACAACGAGCAGGCTCTGCTTTAAAAAATGAAAGAAACGATGCAGCATCGAAAAACTCCTTTGATGATAAAAAAGAACGCTACCATAATAAACGATTTGCAGGGCGTTTGCAAGGAACAGCTTTAGTATAACAATAAAATTTTAAGGTTTTATCAATGGAAAAATAAAAATTTCCGAAGAAGCAGAAGTATTACTCCTGTTGGAACTGCACAACGGGATGCTGCAAATGCGGGCTGCGCATCGTGCAGAAAACTCAATTTGAAAAAAACTGGAATTAACCCATTGACAAACTGGGTAAGAGGGGATATAATGCAAACAATAAATCCACAAACCTAGTGGGAAAAAGAAAACGACGGTTTTGCTTCCCGGCACAGAGCAGATAGAGGCTCCGGTTTGTAGATGAGTGGGAAAGAATTATTTCGGAAAGGAGGGCACGGATATGAAGCTGATTTGGAACGACCTGCTGCACGCAAACTTCCGCTATGGGCGAATGTACGGTGACCGGGCAGAACATCTGGCTGTGAACTGTACGATGCCCTCTTGCTGTGCACGAATGTGACGTTGACAGAATCGCTTTGAATTGTGTTTGCCCGGTGCGCTTTTGTATCACGCATCGGGATTTTTTGTATCAGAAAATTATACTAAAAGTACAAATAGAGAGGTAAAATACTATGTCTAACTATAAATTTGAGACCCTGCAGCTTCACGTTGGCCAGGAGCAGGCCGATCCCGCAACCGATTCCCGTGCAGTGCCTATCTACCAGACCACTTCCTATGTATTCCGCAACAGCCAGCACGCAGCAGACCGCTTCGGCCTGGCAGACGCAGGCAACATCTACGGCCGTCTGACCAACTCTACGCAGGACGTGTTCGAGAAGCGCATCGCTGCTCTGGAAGGCGGCGTGGCTGCTCTGGCTACCGCTTCCGGTGCTGCTGCCATCACCTACACCATCGAAGCACTGGCACAGGCCGGTGACCACATCGTGGCTCAGAAGACCATCTACGGCGGCAGCTACAACCTGCTGGAGCACACCATGACCCAGTTCGGTGTCACCACTACCTTTGTCAATGCACACGATCTGGCTGAGGTGGAGAATGCCATCCAGCCCAACACCAAGGCCGTCTATCTGGAAACTCTGGGCAACCCCAACAGCGATATCCCCGATATCGATGCCATTGCAGCCATCGCGCACAAGCACGGCCTGCCGCTGGTCATCGATAACACCTTCGGCACTCCGTACCTGATCCGTCCCATTGAGCACGGCGCAGATATCGTTGTTCATTCCGCCACCAAGTTCATCGGCGGCCACGGCACCACGCTGGGCGGCATCATCGTGGACAGCGGCAAGTTTGACTGGAAGACAAGCGGCAAGTTCGGCAATATTGCTGACCCCAACCCCAGCTACCACGGCGTTTCCTTTGCCGATGCAGCAGGCCCCGCAGCTTTTGTCACCTACATCCGTGCGATCCTGCTGCGTGATACCGGTGCCACCATTTCGCCGTTCAACGCCTTCCTGCTGCTGCAGGGCACCGAGACCCTGAGCCTGCGCATCGAGCGCCATGTGGAGAACACCAAGAAGGTGGTCGAGTTTCTGGCAAACCACCCGCAGGTGGAGAAGGTCAACCACCCCTCCCTGCCGGATCACCCGGATCACGCCCTGTACGAGAAGTACTTCCCCAACGGCGGTGCATCCATCTTCACCTTCAACATCAAGGGCGGCCGCGAGGAAGCGTTCAAGTTTATCGATAATCTGAAGGTCTTCTCCCTGCTGGCAAACGTTGCTGATGTGAAGAGTCTGGTCATCCACCCGGCTTCCACCACCCACAGCCAGCTGAACGACGAAGAGCTGGCCGAGCAGCAGATCTATCAGAACACCATCCGCCTGTCCATCGGCACTGAGCACATCGACGATATCATTGCTGATCTGGAAGCAGGTTTCGCAGCCGTCCGCGGCGAGTAAATCTTATCCCCTTAAAACCTCCGACAGAATGTGTATGCCTTGTTTTTTCTCCTGATCTCTTCCAAAAATTCCTTATATCCTAAACACAGCAAAAGGGTCCCGGAATTTTCTCCGGGACCCTCTTGTTGTTTGCGGCAAAATGATGTCAGCCTTTCACGCCGCCCAAAGCAACACCGCGGACGATGAACTTGGAAAGCAGCAGGTACACGATGATGACGGGCAGAATGGCGATAGCCACCATCATGTAAACCTTGCCCATATCAAACTTGAGGAAGTCTGCACTGCGCAGCTGTGCAATCAGGATGGGCAGGGTCTTTTTGTCGGCGCTGTCCAGCACCAGAGCGGGAATGAAGTAGTTGTTCCAGCTGGCCACGAAGGAGAAAATGGCCTGCACTGCCAGAGCGGGCTTCATAATGGGCAGCACGATCTTGTTGAAGGTGTAGAACTCGCCTGCACCGTCGATGCGGGCAGCCTCTACGATCTCCATGGGAAGGGAAGCGTCCAGATACTGCTTCATGAAGAAGAACACGGTGGGCGCTGCAATGCTGGGCAGAATCAGCGGGATAAAGCTGTTCTTCAGGCCCATCTTGGTGATGAGCTGCAAAAAGCCCAGAGCGGACACCTGCGTGGGCATGGTCATAATCAGCAGGATAATGGCGAACGCGGCCTTTTTGAATTTGAAGTTATAGGCGTAGATGCCGTAGGCCGTCAGGGCCGAGAAGTACACGCTGAACGCCGCCGAGCAGGCGGAGACGATCAGGCTGTTGCGGATGCCGGTGATGACAGGGATGTTAGCATCGGCCAGCACGTTCTGGAAGTTGGTGATAAGCGATTTGCCCGGCAGCAGCGAGAAGCCTTTCTGGATCTCGAAGTGGGTGCGGGTGGAGTTGATCACCAGCACATAGAAGAAGAACAGGCACAAAAAGCTGATGAGCACCAGCACCAGATAACACCATGCGCGGCGTGCAGCCAGTGTTGCTTTTTCCGATTGATTTCTAGGAGTGTGTGCCATAATCATTTCCCTCCTTTTGCTGCCTTTTTGGCGGCGTTCAGTTCTTTGCGCTGGGCGCGGGTCAGGCCGTCATCCTCCTTGGTAAGGGAGAAGTAGACCACAACGCACAGCACTGCGCACACGAGGAACAGCACCACGGATACAGCACCGGCCATGCCGTAGTTCTTGCTGAACAGGTGGTTGTTCAGGTACATGATCATGGTGGTGGAGGTGCGGTCCGGGCCGCCCTTGCCGTTGGTCAAAATCTGCGGCACATCGAACATCTGCAGGCCGCCGATCATGGAGGTGATCATGACGTAAACAAGGATGGGACGGATCAGCGGAATGGTGATCTTCCAGAACATCTGGTTCGGGGTGCAGCCGTCCAGTTCAGCCGCTTCGTACAGGGTGGGATCCACGCCCATGATTGCAGCCATCAGCATGATGGTGGTGTTGCCGAACCACATCAGGAAGTTCATCAGGCCGATCAGCCCGCGGTTGCCCCACACGGTGTTCAGAAAGCTGATGGGTGCATCGATCCAGCCCATGCTCTGCAGCACGGCGTTCACCGGGCCGTTGTCCGAGAACAGCGCGAAGAACAGCATTGCAAAGGCGGAGGCCATGATCAGGTTGGGCATGTAGATGACCGTCTTGAAGAAGGTCTGGCCCTTCAGCTTCAGGCGCAGATCGGTGAACCATGCTGCCAGCAACAGGGAAATGGCGATCTGCGGGATAAAGCCGATGATCCACAGGATCAGCGTGTTGCCAAAGTACTTGGGCAGATCGGTTGCGAACAGGGTAATGTAGTTTTTCAGGCCTACAAAGTTCGGGCCAATGATCTTCAGGCCGCTGCGGTAATATTCAAAAAAGCTGTAGTAAATGGTGGATGCCAGAGGGATCAGCTGGAATACCGCGAAGATGATGAAGAACGGCGCAATGAAGATGTAGCCCCATTTCGCGTAGCTGATCGACCCTTTCTTTTTCTTTTCTCCCATAAGGATCGCCTCCTGATAAATTTGCGGAAAGAACAGGGGCGGGCGGGAACAGCGTCCGGCCCGCCCCTGCGTATTCACTTTTCCGTTTTAGGGTCGGCTGCTATTATGCGGGCCACACCACGTCGGTCAGCTCAGGATACTTCTCCTTGATAGAGGTCTCGAAGTTTGCCTTTGCGGTATCTTCGTCCACGTTGCCGGTGAAGTAATCCTTGAACGCATTCTGGAAGCTCTCATTCAGGCCCTGATCGTACGGACCGGCGTTGGACATATCGATCTTGGTTGCAGCCTCTGCAAACAGAGCGATGTGGTTCTGGCCGCCCAGGAAAGCGGAGCTGTAATCGCTGTTTGCGATCTCGTTCATAGCCTTCTCGTTGTTGGTGTAGTCCTGTGTATCCATGGTGATCTGCTTCATGATGGCTTCATCGCAGGTCAGCTTCTGCATAACATCCTTAATGGTCTCGATGTTGTCGCTGCCGGCTGCGCCGCAGATCCAGGTGCCGCCCCAGTAGTAGGGCTGAGGGCCTTCGCACACAGCGTAATCGCCGTAGATACCGTTGCCAACTTCTTCCTTGCCGCCCTCAGCGACAGGAGTCTCCAGCGAGTTGCCCAGCAGGGTGAAGTTGATGCCCCAAGTGGAGTAGAAGAAGCCGAACACCTTACCGGTGGGACCCTGATCGGCTGCCCACTGGCTGTCCCACAGGCTGGACTTATTGTTATAGCCCTTATCGGTGTACTCCTTGGTCTGATCGACCCACTTCATAATGTTCTCATCAACGGTAACGGTAGTGCCGGTGACCCACGGAGCTGCCACGTTGTTGGAGAAGGTGCGGTATGCATCATCAAAGCCGGACAGCATCTTGTAGCCCTTGGCGGCTGCCTGTGTAGCTACATCATTGAACTTATCCCAGTCGGACAGGTAGGTCTGCACTTCGGCGGGATCATCGGTGCCCAGAACATCCTTGGCAATGCTGCGGCGGTATGCAAACAGACCGGGAGTTGCCTGCCAAGTGGTGCCGCGCTGGCTGCCGTCCACAGTAACGATGTCCTTGGTGTACTGGTACTGGCCAGCCAGATCGTCGTCGGTCAGGCCGATGTCTGCCTTGACATCCAGAACATAATCGGAATCCACATACTTCAGAGCATAGTCAGCCTCGATCAGGAAGATGTCGATCTTGTCATCATCAGCAGCGCTGTCCTGGCTCAGCAGGGCTTCGTCCAGCTTGTTCTGATAGTTGTTGTTCTCGTTGGCATTGATGGTCCACTTCACAACGGTGCCATCCTTCAGGGTGGTGGTGGACTTGTCGGCTGCGATCTCGGAAACTTCCGGATAGTAGTCGTTGAAGCGGCTCTGGAACTCATCATTCCAGCACCAGATGTTCAGCACCTTGCCGCCTGCTGCGGGAGCTTCGGAAGCAGCTGCGCTGGATGCGGGAGCTGCAGAAGAGGCGGTGCTGGTGGAAGAAGAACCACCACAGGCAGCCAGAGCTGCACCAATGGTCACGACACCGGAAGCGAGCAGGAAATTACGACGAGAGATCTTTTTCATAAGGGTAAACCTCCTTCATGGTTTTCCATTATTAGCAAAAGTTTTCTTCAAAAAAGGTTCTGTAGCAAGAGCCTTTGGAGACATATTAAAGAATGCTGACCGACCCGCCGTCCAGCAATTTGCCGGAAACGCGGATCTGTTCGGGCAGGGTCACTCTTGGATGCTCGATCAGCTCAATGAGCTTGTCGGCAGCCGTGCGGCCCAGCGCGGCGGTGTTCTGCTGGTAAGTCACCAGCTGAGGCTTGACCACCCGCGAGAGGTAGATGCCGTCGTAGCCCATCACCGAAACATCCTCCGGGATCGAAAGCCCCTTTTCGCTGATGGCGTTGTAGCCGCCCAGCGCGGAGAAATCGTCCGGGAAGATGATGCAGGTGGGCGGCTGCGGAAGCTCCAGCAGCGCTTTGGTCTCGGCGGCACAGCGGTCGGCATCATGGTAGATACCCTCCCGCACATAAGCTTCCGGGATCTTCAGGCCCAGCTCTTCGCAGGCCTGATAGAAACCTGCAACACGGTTCTCGGTAACGGCGGTCTTTTCGCCGTGGATAAAGGCGATGCGGCGGTGGCCGCAGGCCCATGCCTGCCGCACCAGTGCCTTCAGGCCGGAAACGTTATCCGAGAGGATCGCCATGCGGTTATTGAACACATGATCGATCGTGACCACCGGCACCTCGCTGTTCACCAGCTCCACCACCTGCGGCTCGTAGAAGTTCACGCAGGCGATCACCACACCGTCCACATTGCGGTAGCGGCAGTGCTCAAGGTAGCTCATGCTCTTGCCGCTGATATTGTGGTTGATAAAGGTGATGTCGTAACCGTGTTTCTCGGCTTCCACCTTGAAGCTGTCCAGCACGGCGGAAAAGTATTCGTGGGTCAGGCCGCTCTGCCGTTCATCCACGAACAGAACGCCCAGATTGTAAGTACGGTTTGTTTTCAAGGAACGGGCGGCGGCGTTTGGCATGTAGCCCATACGGTGCGCTGCGGCCCGTACTCGTTCTCGTGTGGCAGGCGAGATATCCGGCTGGTCGTTCAGCGCCTTGCTGACCGTTGCCACCGATACGCCGCATTCCTTTGCCAGATCTTTCAGGGACGGCATCGCTCGTTTGCCTCCTTCCGAAGAACGTTTTACGGGGGATGTTCTCCATCAAGTCCTTAATCGTTTTCGCAATTTCATAATAGCGTATTTTGTACGAAAAATCAAGCTCAAAAGAATAACTTTCATTGCTTTTGGCTCAATTTTGGCGTTTTGTTCGTTTCTGGAGAACCGGAATTGTGCATCTTGGATGGATTTCGTTACATTTCGGTTAAAATCAAAAGATTTTCGTTGTGGTTTCGTTACGATTTTCGCCGTATATAATATTACCTATAAGTTGTGTTTCAGCGTTTTCGCTTACAGGAAGCACCAAAAGCGTGCTTGAAATGAATTTTCTGAAAATCATGGAAACATGCGTATTTATGAAAGATACTTTCAGAAATTTTTTAGAAAATCCTCTTGCTTTTTTGGCCTGCTTGGGCTATGCTAGAAGCAAAGAGAATGCTTTGATCGTCTGCCTTAATCGTTTTCGCAAAAGCGATGCCGCCGGGGCTACCGGCAGCTGATAAGGAGGAAGCATTTATGAAATTCGGTCATTTTGATGACGCACGCAAAGAATATGTCATCACCACCCCGCGCACGCCTCTGCCCTGGATCAACTACCTTGGCAGCGAGGATTTCTTCAGTCTTGTCTCAAATACGGCGGGCGGCTACAGCTTTTACCGCGATGCGCGGATGCGCCGCCTGACCCGCTACCGCTATAACAGCTCTCCGCTGGATATGGACGGCCACCACATTTACATCAAGGATGGCGATACCGTCTGGAACCCCGGCTGGCAGCCCACCAAGACAGAGCTGGACAGCTACGCCTGCCGCCACGGTCTGGGCTATACCATTCTGGAGGGTGAGAAGAACGGTGTTTCCGCTGCGCAGGAGCTGTTCGTGCCCACCGGCGATGCCTGTGAGCTGGACCGCCTGACTTTGAAAAATAAAACGGATGCCGTAAAAGAGCTGGATGTGTTCAGCTATGTGGAGTTCTGCCTGTGGGATGCCATTGACGACAGCTCCAACTTCCAGCGCAACTTCTCCACCGGCGAGGTGGAGGTGGAGCCGGCCATCATCTACCATAAGACGGAATACCGTGAGCGCCGCAATCACTATGCGGTATTCTGGAGCAATACGCCCGTTACCAGCTTTGATACCACCCGCGATGCCTTCTGCGGTGTGTATGGCGGCCCTGCAGACCCGCAGGCCGTCCGCGCCGGGCACTGCTCCGGCAGCATTGCCCACGGCTGGGCACCGGTGGGCGCGCTGCACATCCATGTCACCCTTGCACCGGGTGAGGAAAAGAAGATCCTCTTCGGTCTGGGCTACATCGAGAACCCACAGGAAGAAAAGTTCACGGCTCCCGGTGTCATCAACAAGGAGCGTGCCCATGCCATGATCGCACGCTATGCCACCGATGCACAGGTGGACGCGGCCCGCAAGGCGCTGGCCGACCACTGGGAAGCTCTGCTCTCCACCTACCATCTGGAATCCGGCGAGGAAAAGCTGGACCGTATGGTAAACATCTGGCACCAGTATCAGTGTATGGTCACCTTCAATATGAGCCGCTCGGCCAGCTACTTTGAAAGCGGGACCGGCCGCGGCATGGGCTTCCGCGACAGCTGTCAGGATCTGCTGGGCTTTGTACATATCATCCCGTCCCGCGCACGGGAGCGCATTCTGGATATCGCCGCCACCCAGTTTGAAGATGGCAGCGCCTACCACCAGTACCAGCCCCTGACCAAGAAAGGCAACCGCGATATCGGCACCGGCTTCAACGATGACCCGTTGTGGCTCATTGCCGGCACTGCCGCCTATCTGCGCGAGACCGGCGACTGGTCTATTCTGGACGAGCAGGTGCCCTTTGATAACGATGCCAGCAAGGCACAGAGCCTGATGGAGCATCTGCGCCGCAGCTTCAACTTTACCGTCACCCACCTTGGCCCCCACGGCCTGCCGCTTATTGGCCGCGCCGACTGGAACGACTGCCTGAACCTGAACTGTTTCTCGGAGCACCCGGGCGAGAGCTTCCAGATCACCGGTCCCAGCGAAGGCCCTGTGGCCGAAAGCGTGTTCATTGCGGGCATGTTCGTCAAGTATGGCCACGAGTACGCCGAACTGTGCGACCACCTGAACCTTGCCGATGAAGCCGCTGCGGCCCGCAAGGCCGTGGACGGCGTGGAACAGGCGGCCCTGACTTCTGGCTGGGACGGCGCATGGTTCCGCCGCGCCTACGATGCTTTTGGCAAGCCTGTTGGCAGCAAGGAGTGCACCGAGGGTCAGATCTTCATTGAGCCGCAGGGCATGTGCGTCATGGCTGGCATTGGCAAGGAGACCGGTCAGGCCGCGCAGGCATTGAAGAGCGTAGAGGAACGGCTGGATACCAAGTACGGTGTGGTTCTGCACCAACCTGCATACACCAGTTATCAGCTCAATCTGGGCGAAATTTCCAGCTATCCTCCGGGATACAAGGAGAACGCCGGCATCTTCTGCCACAACAACCCGTGGATCAGCTGTGCCGAAGCCGTTCTGGGCCACGGCGACCGGGCCTTTGAGGTGTACCGTAAGACATGCCCGGCCTACATCGAGGATATTTCTGAGATCCACCGCACCGAACCCTATGTCTACAGCCAGATGGTGGCCGGTAAGGATGCCCCCACCTTTGGCGAAGCAAAGAACAGCTGGCTGACCGGCACTGCCGCATGGACCTTCTTCAATGTGAGCCAGTATATCCTTGGCATCCAGCCCACGCTGGACGGCCTGAAGGTAGACCCCTGTATCCCACACACGCTGGACGGCTTCACCGTTACCCGCCGCTACCGGGGCGCAACCTATCACATTGCAGTGGATAATACCGCTGCAGTCCAGTACGGTGTGAAGAGCGTCGCTGTGGATGGCAAGCCCATTGAGGGCAGCCTGCTGCCGCTGGCACCGGAAGGCGCCGTGGTAGAGGTGCAGGTGACTATGGGATAACCTTTACTGCATTTTCATAATTTCTCCTTCGTGCGGTTCTGAAAGAACAGCGGCCTCCGCATTACGATCCTGCTTGGCATCATATTTGCCTTGCAGGACTTCATCTGCAAGCTGCCGACCAATCTCGTGGGCCTGCTCCGGCGTGGTTTCGCCCGGATGTCGGTGGTGTCGATAGGATATCGCCGCAAGAAGAAGTCTCTTCATTCCAATGAACAGGATCGTCCCCGTCTCATTCTTCACAAAAAGAGCCCTTGCATTTATTGGTGAAAATCACCTTGCCTCTTTCCCTTGTATGGAAAGGCTGCAAAAACAGACTTTCCAGCGTAATTTTACTCTTTACTTTATTGTACCACGGTAGGTTGGCGGGCTTCAAAGGGCATCTTCCACAAAGTTTGCCTCGTGCAATCTGCGCAGAATGCCCAGTGTAATTCTTGTGCAAAACTGCCTTTGCAAATTCCCGGCAGGCGGGCTATAATAATTTCGTACAACGAGTAGCACTCATTCGTAAAACCGGTTGCATGAGGGCTGCTCGTTGTTTTTTTTGCCCCAAAATGGAAAGGTAAGGTGAATCCCATGGAAAGTTCCAATCAATTCCTTGGCACGGAGCGCATCGGCAAGCTGATGCAAAAGTATGCGATCCCGTGCATTATTTCGCTGCTGGTGGGTGCGCTGTACAACATCGTGGACCAGATCTTTATTGCAAACGCCTGCTATCTGGGCTCCTACGGCAACGCCGCCAACACCGTTGTGTTCCCCCTGACGGTGGTGGCTCTGGCCATCGCCGTGATGATTGGTGACGGTTGCTGCGCCCTCGTCAGCATCAGCCTCGGGCAGAACGAAGTCCCCAAGGCAAAGCGGAGCGTCGGCAACGCGGTAGTGATGTGTCTGGTCAGCAGCATTGTGTTGGCGGCGCTCTATCTGATTTTTGAGGATTGAAGAAAAAACAAACGGACGGCTTTCCCTAGGCGCAGGCACTTTATATGGAGCATTAAACTCTTTGCAGGACAAGAAGTGGATTGAACCTTATGGCGATAGTGAGGGAAGAAAAAAAGAATACCACATTACAGCACAGGGAAAAGAAATTGCAGAAAAAGAGCTTGCAAGACTAAACGAACTTGTAAGCATTGCAAGTGAAATTATTGGAGGTGCAGTATGAGTAAAAAATGTTATCGCTTCTTTGGTGGATTGCTAAATGCACAGGCAAAATGGTTAAACAAAATGTCCGAAAAAGGCTATCGACTTGTCCGGACAGGGAGGGTGCTCTATGAATTTGAAGAATGCAGTCCTGATGAAGTGACCTATTGTGTAGAGTTTATCGGAGAAAAATCAAAAGAGAATGCAACGGACTACGCTGATTTTTTGGAGGATATGGGCTACAAGGTATTTTTCAAGAATATCAATCTAAACTATTCTGTCGGAAAAGTTCGATTGCGTCCATGGGCGGAAATGGGCGGTTGTATTGCAACAAACGCAACAACTTTTAACAGGGAACTATTGATTGTAGAAAAATCAAACGACGGAAAGCCTTTTGAACTTCATACTTCTTATGCCGATAAAGAAAAATACTACCGCAATTTGCGTAACCCATGGCTATTCCTGCTGCTCCTATTTGCACTGTTTGCCATTATCAAGCATTCTATTGTCTTGGGTATTTTTTCATTGGTTTCTGCAATTCCCAGCATTCTATACCAGCTCCAAATTATAAATGTCCGACAAAAAGCCAAAACGTGGGAACAATAAATAATAATCAAGAGGGTGACAACAAAAGCTGTCGCCCTCTTGATTATTATTTATAGAAATACCAAAAAGATTGCTCCGCAGCCTTTGAAGAACAGCACCGTACAGAACTGACAGCGCACCGGAAGGCAGTATACAGTAACTACGCAGGAAACGGCTCAGGAGGAATTGTGTCAAATTGACACAATTCCTCCCACCTCTGCGGAAGCAAGCATCCGCAAGCAGATTGCAGAGCGGAACAACGTCAGCGAATCCTATGTTGTCCGCTCGGAAAAGTTCATGCGGGGCGTGGAGATCATGGAACAGATGATGCCCGGTACGAAAGAGAAGATCCTGTCCGGGCAGTTCAAAGTCCGTGATGCCGATATGCACCGTCTTGCCAGGGCAGATTTTCCGAATCGCAAGCAGATCGTGCACGAGATTCTGCACCCGGAGGACCGCCCTTCTCCGCAGAAACGAATCTACGGAATCAACTATTCTGCACTGGAAGCTGCCGTCCGGCGAATCCAGCAGGATGTTGATTTCCTGATGAAGTATCTCCCCAAGGTGCCTGATGATGCCTATGTGAAAGTGGAGACCACGAAGATTCTCAAACAGCATAAGGCATATATGGCACAGTTTGAAGAACTGCTGAACGATGAAAAAATCGCATAACGACAGGCACTTGTAAGCCATCAACGAGCCACCAGCCGCAAGTGCAGGGCGGAAAGCATCCGCGCCCTTGCGCCTGATAAGAATTGGAACTTTGATTTTCCCGCCCGCCTTTGCCGCAGTGGGACGATCAAAGGAGCGTGCGTTTGAACAAAAAGAAAAAATCCACAAATATTTCCCCGTATCCCGATGAAGCCATCGAACGTCTGGCGCGGGCATTCTACCCGGCCATCCTTGCCTGCTGGAACAGCGAGGAAGGCCAAAGAGAATTTGCCGCATGGCAGGCAGAGCAGGCTCATCATGCAAACAACGAAAAACAGGAAGTTCCCTTCGGTGGGGAACTCCCTGCTGTACATATCGCTATTGTCTGTGGCTTTAATCGCAAGTTTTACAAGCAGTGCAATTCTCAACAACTTGTTTGCGATATGCAATTCACGGTTGTTGCCAACGAATCAAATCGTGAATTGCGATGGCAGGGTGCGTCCGCAGGGGCGCACCCTGTTTTTGTTTTGTATTTGATCTTCTAATCCATGGTTCAGACTGTATTCGCTCAAACACTCTCAAGAATGGTATGCCGGAAGCAGCTGCCTCAAAGCTGCCGACATCTCCGATTTTTCAAAAAGACTTGACATTCCCGGGCAGTTCTGTATAATTATCAATGTTAATTATCTTTGATAATCGTTTGGAGAGGAATTTCATTATGACCATCGAACTGATCAAGCAGCTGCTGGATGCCTGCTATCTGGCAAAGCGGGCACGGGAGATGCTGCCTGCCCTGCCGGAGGGTGTGACATCCTCTTATATCCAGTGTCTGGATGTTATTCAGAAATTGCAGACCCGTGGCATCCAGCCGAAGATCTCTGATCTCAGCGATACACTGAACCTGCCCCGCCCCGGTGTGACCCGTACCGTAAAAGAGATGGAGCACAAAGGGTATCTGAGAAAACAGGTATCCGCTGAAGATGGCCGCGTGACCTATCTGTTTCTCACCGAGAGCGGGCAAGCGCTTTCCCAGAAGTACAATACGGACTACTTCTCGCAACTGCTCCCGTATCTGGACAGCATTTCCGAGGAGGATGCAGCGTGCACCATCCAAACGCTGGAAAAATTCTATGCTATTATGCGCGAAAGGAAAGATTCTCTTGAAAAACGATAAGACCGATTTTACCCAAGGCCGCATTTTGCCAAAGCTCGCTTTTTTCATGCTGCCCATTCTGGGTGCGCTGGTGCTGCAGGCCGCTTACGGCGCAGTAGACCTTCTGGTAGTGGGGCGCTTTGGCTCCACTTCAGGCTTGTCTGCGGTTTCTACTGGTAGCCAGGTACTCAATCTCGTCACCTTTGTTGTCACCCAGCTTGCCATGGGCGTCACAGTGCTCATTGCCCGCTATCTGGGCGAAAAACGACCGCAGTACATCGGGCAAGTCATTGGCGGGGCAGCTATTGTGTTCACCCTTCTGGCAGCTGCACTGTTCGTGGTGCTGGTGTTTTTTGCACGGCTTATTTCCAGTCTGATGCAGGCTCCTGCCGAAGCCCTAGACCTGACCGCCAGCTATGTGCGCATTTGCGGCAGCGGCATCTTCTTTATTGTAGCCTATAATATGCTCTCGGCTCTTTTCCGCGGTCTGGGCGACAGCCGCTCTCCGCTGATCTTTGTACTGGTGGCGTGCATTGTGAATGTTATTGGCGATCTGGTGCTGGTGGCTGGTTTTCATCTGGATGCTGCCGGTGCCGCCATTGCTACGGTAGCAGCACAAGCCGTCAGCGTAATCTGTGCAATCGCAATGCTGCTGAAGAAGGAGCTGCCCTTCAAAATCCATCGCTCTGATTTCAAGCTGAACCCCCAGTGCAAAAAATTTCTGGGCATCGGTCTGCCGCTGGCTTTGCAGGAGTTTTTGACCCAGCTTTCCTTTCTGGCGCTCTGCGCTTTCGTCAACCGGTTGGGGCTGGAGGCATCTTCCGGCTACGGTGTGGCGTGCAAGATCGTTAATTTTGCCATGCTGATCCCCAGTTCTCTGATGCAGTCCATGGCATCCTTTGTGTCCCAGAACGTGGGTGCTGGCAATAAAAAACGCGCCGAGCAGTCCATGTTCACCGGCATTGGCATCGGTCTAGTGTTCGGTTGCGCCGTATTTGCACTGGTGTGGTGCAAGGGTGACGTTCTCTCCGGTCTGTTTACGGCAGATGCCGCTGTTATTGCCAACAGCTACGCCTACCTCATGGGCTTTGCGCCCGAGACCATCGCCACTGCCATCCTGTTCAGCATGGTAGGCTACTTCAATGGCAACGACAAAACGCTCTGGGTCATGGTACAGGGGCTGGTGCAGACTCTGCTGGTGCGTCTCCCCATGGCGTATATTATGAGTATCCAGCCCAACGCCAGCCTGACGATGATTGGTCTGTCCGCACCCACCTCCACTGCAGTGGGCATCTTATTAAACATCAGCTTTTTTCTCTGGCTCAAACGGTACGAAAATCAGACGTGTGCATAGGTTTTGAAGGCTGGAAAGCCTGCCGATGATTGTTGCCACCTACAAATATGATACGGTCGTGCTTGAAATTTCAAATTCAATCATGAGTCGATAATAGCAAACAAGCCCACAGGATAGACCGCATATAAAATACGGCAGACCTGTGGGCTTGTTCCTTATATCGAGTTGATCTCTAAACGATCAATCCTCTAATCCATGGCTTTCAGCTACATTCCTCAAATATTTCTCCGGGTCTCCGTTCAGAATCAAATCGGCATAGCCAAGCGGGTCATTGTAGATAAGATAATCCAGTTCTGACCTCTGCGCCATAGTCACATCCAGTGCATCCTCGACCCCGGTGCAGTCAATGGAGATCATTCTCCCATCCCGGAGCAGTAGTTCCACGCAGCCGGTGTCCATGTTGAAATGGCAAGCTCTTGCATCGTACTTCATGTTTGTGTCCTCCTGAAATCATGTCGTAGCTTATATCGGTCAATCTATGATTTCGGATTTTATCTTCCACGGACACCCATATTGAGTTTTCCGAAGAAAACAAATAATCCGAACCCATCTCCTATCGGAAACAAGTTCGGATTATTTTTGTTTGGTCCGAGTGGCGAGAATCGAACTCACGGCCTCTTGAACCCCATTCAAGCGCGCTACCAAAACTGCGCTACACCCGGATATTTGTTGTGGCTCATCGCTCACAGCTCCATTAGTATACCCGCTATAGGCCGTTTTGTCAAGCGCTTTTTTTATTTTTCTTGGATTTTTTCTGGATTTTTCGCTCATCGTCCAGAAGCTCTCGATGGTGCGTCCATTTCATTTTCGGTGACTGCCATTGCCACGGCAAAGACGCTGTGGGCGCCCGCATCCAGCAGTGCCTGCGCACAGGCTGCGGCGGTAGCGCCGGTGGTGATGACGTCATCCACCAGCAGCACCCGCTTCCCTTCCACGAGCTCCGGCTCCTGCGCCCGGAAGGCACCGGCCGCATTTGCCAGACGCTCGTCCAGCGAGAGTCCTGCCTGATGGCGTCCGGCCCGGACGCGGCAGAGCGCCTTTGGCAGCAGCGGGAGGCTCAGTGCATGGGCCAGAGGCTGCGCCATCCGTTCCGGCACATTGTAGCCGCGCCGGCGGCTGGTGGCAGGCACCGGAACGATACAGTCGTAACCGATGGCCGCACCGGAGACCAGACCCGGCACCGGCTCTGCAAAGTGCATCTCCACTTCTGCCCCGAACAGCCGGGCCGTCATCTCCACGCCAAGCTCCACCGCCGTCCAGCTTTCGCCTTCGTATTTGGCGCGGAGGATGGCGCTGCGGACGACGCCCTCGTACCGGTAGGGCGCAGCCGCCCCGTCCAGAGCGCCCAGATAGTGGCGGCTCGCGTCCAGCCGCATGACCGGGCCGCGGCGCAGCTCTTCCAGCCGCGGTGTACACACCTCACAGAACGGCAGCGTTCCCAGCACCCTGCGGCAGCAGGGACACCGCCTCGGGAAAAGCAGCTGGCGCATCTGCCGGGCAAGCCGCGCGGGGCAGCTGTAGTAGCCTGTCATCAGTCTTTCTTGACGGCGACGATGATACGCACCTTTTTGCCAGCCGCGCAGCCAAAGTTGTCGTACCAGCCGGTAAGGTAGTAATCATCGGAGTTGACGGAAGTGAGCTTGGTGTAGTAATACTGGCCCTTGTACCACAGGTAGACCTGCGTATCATCGGCCATTTCAAACCTTTCGCCCTTGGAGGAAAGGACGCTGGCCGCACCCACTTTGTCGATCTTCATGGGCATCAGCTGCACCATGTTGCGGACAGCGCCGGTCGTCTCCTGGCAGACCGCGATGCCGCCGGCCAGCACAGGATACTTGATGGAAGTGCTCAGACTGACCTGCTGGCCGCTGACGTAGCCGATATAGGTCGCACCGCTGCCGATGAAGTTGAATATCTGGCTGAAGGGAGTGCCGGTGATCTTGGCGATCTGCTGGAAGCCGAGGCCCAGAAGTGCGCCGGTGTTGCTGGTCAGGCGTTCCCACGCGGTGCTGAGGATGTCGCCGGAGATAACGCCCCACAGGATCTCTGTGGTGGTGGGTACCATGATGCTCTTCACCTGACTGACGACTGCATCGGTATCAATGGTGCCGTCACCCGGCTGAGCCTTGATGGCGCTGAGAAGGGTGCTGTAGTTGGCGGCGACATTCTTCACATCGTCCAGCACACCGTAGTACCACAGGTCACCGGTCACATCGTTCAGGATGAGCTTGTCGATCTGCCCCTGCGGGTTGGTGGTGTAGTAACGGACATCGGAAGCCTTTAAGTTTACCCCCGATAGGCGGCTGGGACGAACCGTCCCAGCCACACCCCCTGTACTCGTATCAAGGATCTGCACGTCATCCGCCAGAGCCCTATCGCCCAGCGCGGTGGCGTTCTCGTTCACAGTGCCGCTGACGGAGCGCTCATCGATCGTTTCCACGCTCTCGCCTTCGGGGCTGACCCGCACTTCCACCAGCCAGCCGGTGGGAAAGTTCAGGCTTTTGTCTACGTTCACCTCGCGGGCAAGGCCGTCGGTACACAGGACCTTGACGGTCTGAAGCACATCGGCGCTGTTGTCCTCGTCGATGAGGTTGCGGGAAGCCGACTGCACCACGCCGTAAAAGACCTCGTCGGCCTCCTCACCGGTGATGATGCCTGCGGCCACATTGTTCATGCCCAGCAGCAGAGTGACCACCTGGCCGACACCGCCGCCGTTGAGGGAGGACACCTGGGAAGCAATGGCCGTGCTGCCCAGTGTATAGGACGTGCCTGCCACCGTAATGGAAGCGGGAGCGCTGGCCGTGGGAGACACCTCGGTGATGCGGCCTGCGGCACGGCGGGTATAGACCCACAGGGTCTTGAGGCTCTCGCTGTAGTAGTAGACGTCGTATTTGTTCAGCTCTGCGGAGCCGGAGACCTTATCGTTGCGGTAGACGCTGGCAGGGACGAAGGGCAGTACTGTGCTCTCCGAAGCCACGAAGGGACCTTCCAGGCTGCTGAGCAGGATGGTGGAGCCGTCCACCTGACCATTGCTCACGGTAAAGCCCAGGGTCGTGCCGTAGGCCGAACCGCTGGCGTTGTTGGCGGTGAGGGCATTGTAGAGCAGGACGGCGCAGTCCTCGTAGTTCATCGCTTCGCCCTGACGGCGGTCGAGGCCGGCACGCAGGCCGAGCTCGCCGGCCTTGTTGAGCTGGGCGTTGGGGAACGCGCCGCTCAGGTCGGTCATCTTATAGCCCATCAGCTTGAGCACTGCGGTGCAGGCTTCTTCCAGCGTGACGGCATTGTTCGGACGGAAGCTGCCGTCGGTGTAGCCGTTCATCCAGCCCTGCTGCACGGCGATGCGGACATAGGGCGCCCATGCCGAGGAGCCGGGCAGGTCGGTGTAGAGGGTCCCCACTGCCCCCTGGGAAGAGACGCTCTCCCGGTAGGTAGAGTAAGAGGTCAGCATTCTGGCAAATGCGCCGCGGGTCACGGCTGCATCCAGTGCGCCGGACTGCTCGGAATCCATGGCACCCAGCGTGATGGCAAACTGGACGGCGGTGTTGTTGCCCGCAGCCGATGCCGGCATCACCAGCATCGACACTGCGATGCTGACCGCCAGCAGAAATGCGAGAAGACGTTTTTTCATTGTGATCTCCTTATAAAAAATGTTAAACCTCTCAGTCTCGCTTCGCTCGACAAGGCCGGGTTGCGGCACCCAGCATCCGCTGCGCATTGCGCGCGTCTTGCTGGCCGCTGCCCCAGCAACGACTCCCTGTTTCCGCCACTGGCGGCGGTCGTCGTTGTTGCCCCTACCGAGGGGAGCCTCTGGCGAAGAGAGAAAGCTTTCCGTACTGCCAAGGCCTCCCCTCGTCAGGGGAGGTGGCTGCGCCAAAGGCACAGACGGAGAGGTTAATCATATCTCAACGCGTCAATGGGGTTGAGCCGCGCGGCGCGTTTTGCGGGCAGATAGCCGAACAGCACTCCGATGAACACCGAGATGCCGAAAGCTGCCACGATGGAGTTGAAGGACGGACTGACCGTGACGTCCATGCCGTCGGTGAACATGGGAAGCACCTGATTGGCGATGGCCGACACGATATAGCCAAGGACAATGCCCAGCGTGCCGCCGAGGGCCGAAGTGGTAGCTGCCTCGGTGACGAACTGGGCCAGAATGGTCCTTTCCTTCGCGCCCATTGCCTTGCGGATGCCGATCTCGCGGGTGCGCTCGGTGACCGACACCAGCATGATGTTCATGATGCCGATGCCGCCCACCAGCAGCGAGATGCTGGCGATGCCGGTGAGGATGACGATGACCATGTTGATCATCTTATTCATCTCTTCCAGCCACTCGCTGGCGCTGTAGACATAGTAAGCACTGTCGCTCTTGAAGATGTCATACAGTCCCTGCTCCACCGCAGCCTTGGCCTCGTTGGCCTGGCCCTCGTCCACCATGATGGCGGAGTAGGAGTCCGGCGAGCTTTCGTTGGAAAGGCGCATGGCTGTGGTGTAGGGCAGGTAGACGCTGTCGTCGTCGCTGCCCTCCTGCTGGTCGTGATTGGAGATCTTGGCCTTCAGCACGCCCACGATGCGGAACTTGTACGCGCCGAGTTTGATGGTCTGGCCCACCGCATTGCCGCCGTAGGCCGTGCGGTTGATGTAATCGCCGATGACGCAGATCTGCTTGTTGTCTGTGATGTCCATATACTGGATGTTCCGGCCCTTGGCGAGGGTGTAGCCCTTCGACTTGATGTAGTTCTCATCCACGCCGTACACCGTACCGTAACGGTATTGCGTCGTGCCCACCTTGGGGGTGTTGTCGCTGAAATCCAGCTGCGGCGAGATGGAGGAAAGCAGTTCGGGGTTCTTTTTGACGATGTCGTACAGATCATCCACCGTCGCGGTGCGGGAACCATAGCCCCATATCTGGATGGAGAGGGTGTTGGTGCCCATTGCGGAAAAGCTGTCCCGCATACTTCTGGTCATGCCGTTGCCCAAACCGACGATGACGATGACCGCCATGACGCCGATGATGATGCCCAGCATGGTCAGAAACGTGCGCAGCTTATTGCTCCAGACGTTCTGCAGTGCCTGGCGGAAAGTCTCTAATACCATTATTTTGCTTCCTCCTGTGCCGCTTCGGCGGACAGAGTGGGCTGCACGATGGCCTCGGGCGCGTGGGCGTCGCCGTCGTACACCACCTGTCCGTCCTCCAGACGGATGATTCGCTCCGCCTGCACGGCGATGGAATTGTCGTGGGTGATGAGCACCACGGTATGGCCCTCTCTGTGGAGCTGCTGAAGCATCCCGATGACCTCGCGGCCGGTGTGGGAGTCCAGAGCACCGGTGGGCTCGTCGGCAAGGATGACCGCCGGGTTGCGCACCAGAGCCCGTGCGATGGAAACGCGCTGCTGCTGGCCGCCGGAAAGCTGGTTGGGCAGGTTCTTGAGCTTGTCGCCCAGACCCACCTTTTCCAGCACATCCCTGGCCAGCTTGTGGCGCTCGGCGCGGGAGATGTTGGCGTAGACCAGCGGCACCTCCACGTTTTCCAGAAGGTTCAGCCGGGGCAGAAGGTTATACTGCTGGAAGATGAAGCCCAGCATCTCGTTGCGCACATCCGCCAGCTCGTCCCGGTTCATCTTGCCCACATCCCGGCCATTGAGCCGATAGATGCCGTGGGTGGGGACGTCCAGACAGCCGATGATGTTCATGCAGGTAGACTTGCCCGAACCGGACTGGCCCACGATGGCCACGAACTCCCCCTTCTCGATCTTCATCGTGATGTGGTCGGCGGCCTTTACCAGCGTATCGCCCATCTGATAATACTTGCACACCTGCTCAAATTCGATCAGAGCGCTCATGGGGCACCTCCTTACCAGATACTGTCGCTGTAATAGTCATCCGACACAGAGCTGGTGTCGTAGGCCACCGTGTCGTCCTCCTGCAGGCCGCTCTTGATCTCGGTGTAGCTGTCGTCGCTGACGCCGGTCTCGACCTTGACGTAGACATAGCCCTCCGGTGCGTCCATGTCTTCCACCGCATTGGCTGCGCTGGGAGACTTCTTGCTCACCAGCACATAGCCGCCGCGGATGACGGCAGCATTCGGCACGACGAGGGCGTTGCCGGCCTCGGCCACGACGATCTCAGCGTTGGCGTTCATGCCGGGGCGCAGGCCGTCGGTGTCATCGATGCGGATGGTGATGGGGTAAGTCGTGGTTCCGCCGCTGGAGCTGCCCTTCATGGACACACGGGTGACTGTGCCGACATAGGTCTTGTCCGTCACAGCGTCAGCGGTGAGCTGGACTTTCTGGCCCACGGACAGTGCGCCGATCTGCAGCTCATCCACATTGATGACCATTTCCAGATAGCTCAGGTCGTAGATGACGCAGAGGGTGCTGCCGGAGGTCAGGGCGTCGCCCTGCTTGGCGTCCTTCTCAATGATGGTGCCGCTGATGGGCGAGGTGATGGTGTAGTTGGACATATTGTCCTGCTGGTTCTGCATCGAGATCTCGGCGCTGCGCAGGGACTCGGAAGCAGACTGGATGGATTCGGTCAGATCGTCGCCGGTCAGCTCGATGAGGATGTCGCCCTTGGAGACCGCGTCGCCCTCCTGCACATTGATGGCGGAAACGGTGCCGCTGGCCAGAGCGGTCAGGGTGCGCTCTGCCTGATAGGCAAAGGTGGCGGAGGCGATGGAGCTGACGCCGTTGATGCTGGCGGTAGCGGCCTGAGCGGTGGTCAGACCGCCGGCATTGTTGACCCGGATGGTGACGGTGCGCACCAGCAGGTTGCCGGTGCTCAGCTCGTCGGTGCCGGTGACGGCGGTGACGGTGCCTTTCAGCGTCTCAAAGGTGCCGTCCAGCACCACGTCGGCGCTCTGGCCCACCGAGAAGTTGGCGGCGTCGGCTGCCGGGAACAGCAGGTTCAGCAGCATCTTGGAGCTGTCGCGGATGACCGCCACCTCCTGGCCGCTGGTCACTTGGTCGCCCTTTGCGACCTTGAGACTGCTGACCGTGCCGTCCACCTCTGCGCGGACATACTGGAGGTCTACGGTCTTGTCGTAGCTGCGCTGGGCCTGCTGCAGGGCGATGCTGGCCTTTTCCAGATTGGTGGAGGCGTCCGAGCTGTCGATGGTGTAGAGCACATCGCCCTCTTCCACCTTATCGCCCTCTTCAAAGCCGCCGGTGAGGATCTTGCCGTCCACCAGAGACTTGACGGTATATGTATTGGCCGGGTTCAGCGTGCCGGTGCCGCTCAGGGAGTTGGAGACATCCTGACGGACCGGCGTCGTCTCGGCGTAGGTCACATCGCCGCTGGCAGCTTTATTCCCGCCGCCTATGAGAAAGACAGCGCCCGCTGCCGCCACGACGACCACCGGCACGAGCCATTTCCAGTTCTTTTTGGCGAATGCAGACACACCGGACTTGGCTTCTGCGGTTTCAGCAGCCTCAGCGGACGCATCCTTTTTCTTTTTCCAGATCATGCTTTTCCTCCTATGGTATGCAAAAGGGCAGCGTGACCCTTTTGCACGAAAAATCCGTTATTGGTAGTGTATCGCATTTTTCTGAAATACACAAGCGTCCAAATTTCATTTCACCTTTTATTTACAAAATTATTTCCGGTTTTTATGCAAAAAAGACACCCGCAGTGTCCTTTGCAGAACATTGCGGGTGTCTCGGATGATCTTGTCTTGTCAGGATGCGGCTTCGGCCTCGCTCAGCGGAGCCAGCTTCACATACACCCCGGCAGGGACGCAGGCCGCCCATGCACCTTCCTCGCTCAGCTGGCCGAACTGCTCACAGACATGGTCCGGGCATTGGCTGTCCTGAAACGAGATGGTGCCGTCTTTTACCTGTAAATGAACGACATAGCTGCCCACATCGTACAGGTAATCGTAGTCCTTATCCAGCGGCAGCACCTCGGTGATGCCGTCGCCGAAGTCCACGACTGCTGCCAGCGGTTCCGCCTTGCTGCGCGGACGCAGCAGAAAGACCAGCAGGACAGCTGCCGTCAGGATGACGGCTGCGAAGAGGAGGTTCGCCTTCCAGCTCAGGCGTTTTGCGCCTTTTGCCGGTCGAGGCTGCTTGCGGGTGCTCATGCAGCGTAGTCGCTGGCAGCAGCACCGGCAATGCGGCCAAAGACGGTGAAGTCAGCAACAGCGTTGCCGCCCAGACGGTTTGCACCGTGGACGCCGCCAGTCACCTCACCTGCTGCGAACAGGCCGGGGATGACCTCGCCCTTCTCGTTCAGCACCTCGGTGTTGGCGTTGATCTTCAGGCCGCCCATGGTGTGATGGACACCGGCGGTGACCTTCACAGCGTAGTAGGGAGCGGTGTTCAGGGGGTTGGCGAAGCTGGTGCGGCCGAAGTCGGGGTCATTCTTGGCCTCAACGTAGCCGTTCCACTTCTCCATGGTCTCTGCGAAGGCAGCGGCATCGACGCCCATAGCCTTGCCCAGCTCCTCGTAGGTAGCGCCGGTGACGGTGTAGCCCTTCTTGATGTAGCCCTGGATGACGCTGGAAGCATCGGCCATGGCCTGATCGACGACCAGCCAGCTGTAGCTGCCGGTCTGGGCGATCTCAGCGGCGGAGACCACGTCGCGGGTGCCGACCTCGTCGATGAAGCGCTGGCCTTCCTCGTTGATGAGGATCGCGCCGTCGCCGCGCAGACCCTCGGTGATGAGGGCAGCGGTGTTGGCCTCAACGGTGGGGTGGATCTGGATCTGGTCCATGTCCACGGTAGCAGCGCCGATGGCCTGTGCCATCTCGATGCCCTGGCCCTGGATGCCGGGGGCGTTGGTGGTCATGAAGCCCTTCAGCTCGGGCTTGTACTTGACGACCATGTCGAGGTTTGCGCCGAAGCCGCCGGTAGCCAGAACGACTGCCTTGGCGTTGACGGTGACGGTCTCACCGGAAGCACCGGTGGCCTTGACGCCCACGGCAGCGCCGTTGGCATCGGTCAGGATCTCAGTTGCGGTGGTGTCCAGCATCATCTTGACGCCGGCCTTCTCGCAGTTCTCCTGCAGCAGGGGGATCATGTAGGAGCCGACGGAAACGGTCTTGCCCTCTGCGTTCACAGGGCGATGGATGCGCTTGACGGATGCACCGCCGAAGCTGGAGACGTTGTGCAGGGTGATGCCGTGCTCGTCCAGCCAGTCGATGGCGTCAGCGGAGTTTGCGCACAGGGTCTCGACCAGCTCGGGGTCGTTGATGCCCTTGCCGCCGATCATGGTATCCAGCTCCATCAGCTCGACAGAGTCGAAGTAGCCGGTGGGGTTGGCCTGATAGGCAGCCCACTGCTCGGAGACGGTCTTTGCCAGAGCGGTGATGGTCTCGTTGTCGGCGTACTTCTCGGCAGCAGTCTTCAGGGTCTTCTCGACGCCGGCAGACTCGCCGAACTCGTTCTCATCCTGATAGACGGTCTTGCCGGCGTTCATGCCGCCGGTAGCGCGGACGGAGTTGCCGCCCACCATGGACTGGCTCTCGAGGATGACGACGCTCTTGCCCTCAGCGGCAGCGGTGATGGCAGCAGTCATGCCTGCGCCGCCTGCACCGACGACGACGACATCAGCGTCAACGGTGGAGTCCTCGGCGGCAGCGTCGTTCTCCACAGCGGTCTTGTAGTCATCGGGGTTCAGGCCGGCAGCGGTCAGGGCAGCTGCCGCAGCCTCCTTGATGGCGGTAGAGGTGATGGTAGCGCCGGACACGCCGTCCACGGCGATGCTGCCGTTCTCGGCGATCTCGCCGGGCATCTTGGCGATGGCCTGAGAGCCGACGCCCTCAGTCTCGTCCTTGCCCTCGGCGGTGCAGCCGGTGATGACGCCGTCGGTCAGGGTCAGGGTGACGGAAACGTCGCCGCCGAAGCCCTTGGCAGTGCCGGTGAAGTCACCGGACACACCCGCGTCAGAACTGGTAGAGGCAGACTTTGCACCGCAGCCGTAGCCAAACAGGCTGACCGCGATGACCGCTGCCATAGCCAGTGCAGACACGCTCTTCTTGATCTGAGCTTTCTTCATGTTTTTCCTTCCTTGATTGCTTCGTGGTTTGTGGTTGCGAACATCTATCAGCATAAAAAGGGGGGCTGCCCTTTTACAAGCAGCCCCCTCTGCCGAACTTGGGAAAAGGATTTAGGCGTTGGCCTGTGCAGCAGCAACAGCGCAGGCGACAGTAGCGCCGACCATCGGGTTGTTGCCCATGCCGATGAGGCCCATCATCTCGACGTGTGCAGGCACAGAAGAGGAACCTGCAAACTGAGCATCGCCGTGGACGCGGCCCAGAGAGTCGGTCAGGCCGTAGCTGGCGGGGCCGGCTGCGACGTTATCGGGGTGCAGGGTACGGCCCGTGCCGCCGCCGGAAGCGACGGAGAAGTACTTCTTGCCGTTCTCGATGGCCCACTTCTTATAGGTGCCGGCGACCAGGTGCTGGAAGCGGACGGGGTTGGTGGAGTTGCCGGTGATGGAGCACTGGACGTCCTCCTTCTTCATGATGGCAACGCCCTCCATGACGTCGTTGGCGCCGTAGCACTTGACAGCTGCGCGCTCGCCCTCGGAGAAGGGGATCTCCTTGACGACGGTCAGGGTCTGAGTGGGGATGTCGTACTCGGTCTGCACATAGGTGAAGCCGTTGATACGGGAGATGATGTAAGCGGCGTCCTTGCCCAGGCCGTTCAGGATGACGCGCAGGGGGGTCTTGCGGACCTTGTTTGCGGTGCGGGCGATGCCGATAGCACCCTCAGCAGCAGCAAAGGACTCGTGGCCTGCCAGGAAAGCGAAGCAGGTGGTGTCCTCGCTCAGCAGACGAGCGCCCAGGTTGCCGTGGCCCAGACCGACCTGACGCTGCTCAGCGACAGAACCGGGGATGGTGAAAGCTTCCAGACCTTCGCCGATGGCGGCTGCGCACTCGGCAGCATCGGTCAGGCCGCGCTTGACGGCGATGGCGGTACCCAGGGTGTAAGCCCAGACAGCGTTATCAAAGCAGATGGGCTGCACACCGCGGACGATCTTGTCGCAGTCGATGCCCTTAGCGAGGAGCATCTCGTTGCAGGCGTCCAGAGATTCGAGGCCGTTGGCCTTCAGGCATGCCTCGATCTTCGGCATGCGGCGATCCATAGATTCAAAAGTTGCCATGAGTTGTTCCTCCTCTCTTATTCCTCACGCGGGTCGATGTACTTGACAGCGCCCTGCTCCTTGCTGAAGCGGCCGTAAGTACCCACGTTCTTCTCGTAAGCCTCGTTGGGGGT
>OOCB01000329.1_pt1 | contig 79202 bp, 61 predicted proteins | sample 1671351 | NCBI WGS metagenome assembly OOCB01 (sample SAMN06348148, study PRJEB24527) | human gut metagenome | biome: human gut; feature: ankylosing spondylitis patient; material: feces | host: Homo sapiens | place: China | collected 2015-10 | reverse complement strand
CGCGGCGTCCGCGGCCGATCACCGTGCGCGCGAGTTCGACCGCCTGGCCGACGTCGTGCGCGGGGCGCTCGACATGGAGTATGTCTACCGCATTATCGAGGAGGGCGTATGATCCACGTGTATCATGGCGACGGCAAAGGCAAGACCACGGCGGCGATGGGCCTCGCCCTTCGCATGCTCGCTGCAGGCCGCCGCGTCGTCGTCGTACAGTTCCTGAAAGACGGCGAAAGCGGGGAGGTGCGCCTGCTCGCTGAGCATTTCGGCGTGCCCGTGTTCGCGGGGAAGGCGTCGGACAAGTTTACCTGGTCGATGACGTCGGAAGAACTTGCCGCGACGTGCGAGCTGCACGATGGGAACCTCGCTTCCGCGCTCGTCGAGCTCGAGTGCGCGCAAGAGGGACTGCTCGTGCTCGACGAGGCGCTCGACGCGCTTTCGAAGGGGCTTGTCGACGAGGCGCTCGTGGACCGCGCACTCGATATGTCTGCGCTCGGCGTCGAAGTAGTGCTCACCGGGCGCGCGCCTTCCCGCAAGATCGTGGAGAAGGCCGACTACATAACCGAGATGCGGTGCGAGAAACACCCCTACGAGCAGGGGATATGTGCAAGGGAAGGAGTGGAGTACTAGATGGATTCCAAGGAGATGGCGCCCGGCGACATCGAGCGGCGCAGCTTCGAGATCATCACCGAAGAGCTCGGCGGCCGCACGTTCCCGCCGCTCGAAGAGCCCGTCGTGAAGCGCGTCATCCACACCACTGCCGACTTCTCGTACGCCGATTCCCTCGTGTTCACCCATGACGCCGCGCACTGTGCGCTCGACGCACTGCGCGCAGGGGCCACGGTGCTCACCGACACGAACATGGCGCTCGCAGGCATAAGCAAGCCCGCGCTCGAGAAGCTCGGCTGCAAGGCCGTGTGCTTCATGGCCGACCCTGATGTCGCCGCGGCTGCGCGCGCCGCGGGCACGACTCGCGCCGTTGCGAGCATGGACAAAGCTTGCGGCATCGAGGGTCCGCTCATCGTGGCCGTCGGCAACGCTCCCACAGCACTTCTGCGCCTCGCCGAGCTCATGGACGCGGGGAAGATCGCGCCCGCGCTCGTCGTTGGGGTGCCGGTCGGGTTTGTGAACGTGGTCGAGGCGAAAGAGGAGCTACTCGCACGACGCGTTCCGGCCATCGTCGCGAGGGGTCGCAAGGGCGGTTCGACCGTGGCGGCCGCCATTATGAACGCGCTGCTCTACCAGATCACGCGCACAGGCGGCCCGAAGTGACGGCCCCCGCATCCGCGCTGGCGCTGCGCATCTTCGCCGGCACCACCGAGGGCCGCCTTCTGTGCGAATGGGCGAGCAGGGCGGGCATCCCCGCCCGTGCCTACGCGGCAACCGAGTACGGAGGCGAGCTTTTGGGCGAGCTTCCGGGCATCGAGGTGCATGCGGGCAGGCTCGACGAGGCTGACATGGAGCGCGAGCTTTCCGGCGCGCGCATCGTTGTCGACGCCACGCACCCCTTCGCTACGCTCGCAAGCGGCAACATCCGGGCCGCTTCGCTCGCCGTGGGTGCACGATGCCTGCGCCTTGCGCGCCCGGTCGAGGCGCTGCCCAAAGGCGTCGTGCCGGTCGCGTCGATCGCCTGCGCGGCGCGCTTTCTCTCCGAGAACCCGGGTCGCGCGCTTCTCACGACGGGGAGCAAGGAGCTTGCTCCCTACACGAGCGTCGCCGATTTCGCGGAGCGCTTCTTCGTGCGTGTGCTCCCGCTGCCCGGTGCTATAACGAAGTGCATCGACGCGGGGTTTTCGCCGTCGCACGTCATCGGCATGCAGGGGCCCTTCACCCGCGAGCTCAACGAGGCGATGCTTCGGCAGGTGGGCGCCCAGTGGCTTGTGACTAAGGACTCGGGAACCGTAGGCGGCACGGCCGAGAAGCTCGCCGCCGCGCGCGACGTGGGAGCGCGCTGCATCGTGGTCACCCGTCCCGCCGAGGGAAGCGGGGCCCTTTCGCTTCGGGAAGTGGAAGACGCGCTCTTACGGGAGTTCGCGCGCTAGGCGCTTGCCGCGCCTAGCGCGCCCTCCCGCCCGCGAGGAGGAGCGTCCCGAGCAAGCTCGACCCGTACAAGCCCGTCATCCATCAATAGCTCGAGGACGACGCCCAGAACTGGCGCAAACAGCCCTTCAATAAGTTGCGGTGAAATAGTGTCTGTTTTTGCTGCTAGATAGCATATTCAGTCCCTAATTCACCGCAACTTGTTGGTGGTGGCTTACTGGTAGCTGGTGGTGGCTTACTGGTAGCGTAGGCACTCCACCGGGTTGAGCTTTGCCGCGCGGCGAGCGGGGTAGAAGCCAAAGATTACGCCGATGCCGACGGAGACGCCGAAGGCCAGCAGCACCGTGGCGATTGAAAAGCTCGGTGTGATCTCCCCACTGGCACCGAGCTCGTTGAGAACCCCTGATCCTGCGGCAAACATCGCGAGGCCCCAGGCCAGCAGATAGCCAATCAGGACACCCAGCAGGCCACCGGTGACGCACAGCGCCGAGGACTCGGCCAAAAACTGCGCGGTGATATCGCGGCGACTGGCGCCCAAGGCACGGCGAATACCGATCTCGCGGATGCGCTCAGTCACGTTGGTAAGCATCATATTCATAATGCCGATTCCGCCGACAAGCAGTGAGATACTGGCGACAGCGCCCATGATGAGCGAGAAGGCGCCCATAAACGAGTTGAGTGCATCGATGGCGCTTTTCATGGAGGTCGCCGATACGCTGTCGTACTCATCATCCTCCGAGATGCCCTTCATCGCGCGCACCTTAGACTCGATGGTCTTGCAGAGCTCGTCCATGTCTGTGCCCTCGGCGGCAAGTGCCGTCACGCTGGGAAATGAAGGATTCTCGTCGCCAAACAGGCCGGAGATGGTTTCGCGTGGCATATACAGCGTGAGCGAGCCCATGGAGTCGCTGCCGCCATCAATCACGCCTACAATCTGCACCTCGCCGTTGGACACCTTGATGGTTTTCCCCAGTGCGTCCTGTTCGTTGCCGTAAAGCTGATCGGCGCCGCCGCGGCTGATGAGCGCCACGCGCGAGCCTGATTGAGACTCTGCCTGTGAATAGACACGTCCCGCAACGAGCTTGCTGGCGCCCACGGCATCAAGCATGTCGCTATCGACGCCGTGGGCCATGACGGTATAGCTTTTATCCCCGACCTTGTACTCGGAATAGGCGCTATCGACGATGCCGATCTGCTCAATCTGCGGCACCAGTTTGCGAAGCTTTTCCACATCCGAATCGGTGAGTTCTTGGGACGAATAGATCTCTACCATGCGGGCTGCATTGAGGCCCAGGCTGTTGACCAGGCTGTTTTGGATACCGCCGATGAGCGAAGTCATGGCGATGACCGAGGCGATGCCAATGACGATGCCAAGGATGGTGAGCAGGCTGCGTCCCTTGTTGGCCTCGAGCGAGTGAAGGGCTTCTTGGACAAGATCGCGGGTGCTCATGCCTTCGCTCCTTTCGGCTGATTGGTGGTTGCAGAAATCGCGGGCAGGTTTTTGACGGCCCCGCGTAACGTATTCGGTGTATGCGCGACATATGCGCCGTCATGGATTCGCCCGTCACGGATGGTTACGGCTCGATCGGCCTCGGCGGCGATGCCGGGGTCATGCGTAATGAGTACGATGGTCTTGCCGCGTTTCTGGAGCTTGTGGAAGGTTTCCATGACGAGCGCCCCGGTTGTCGAGTCTAGATTTCCCGTTGGCTCGTCGGCCAAAATGATGGGCGGGTCGTTGACGAGGGCGCGCGCGATGGCGACGCGCTGCATCTGTCCGCCCGAGAGTTCCGATATGCGGTGGTCCCAATGGTCGACCGGCAGTGTGACGGCTTGCAGCGCGTGCACGGCGCGCATCTCGCGCTGGCTACGCGGCACATTGGTGTAGGACAGCGGCAGCATGACGTTTTCGATCACCGTCAGACGCGGCAGCAAGTTAAAACTCTGAAAGACAAAGCCGATGCTCAGCGCGCGCACCTCGGTGAGCTCATCATCGTCGAGCTCGGCGACGTTGAGCCCTTGCAGGAAATAATCACCCGCCGTCGGCTTGTCCAGGCAGCCCAGGATGTTCATGAGCGTCGACTTGCCCGAGCCCGAGGGGCCGGTGATGGCGACGAACTCACCGGGGTTCACCGCCAGGCTCACGTTGTGCAGGATGTGGGCGCAACCGGCCTCGCTCTCAAAGATGCGGTGCACGTTGCGGATGTCGATGACGGGACGCATTACTTGCCCTCGTCGGCAGACATATTGTCGCCGCCGTCTGCCGTCATGCCTGCGCCGGTATCCGTCACGATGGTGTCGCCGTCGCGTAACTTGGTAACCGGGACGTCTGGGTTGATCTCGTTGCCCTGGTCGTCGCGCTTGACCTGCGTCTTACCGACTACAGCCTCGTTGTCGTTTTGCGTCACGACGGTCACCTTCACGCGGCGCGTCTTCTTGCCTTCCGAATCGGTGGCCAGATTGACGTAATAGTGCTCGCCATCTTCGGTCATCAGCGCCATGGTCGGCACCATAACCACGTCGTCGAGCTTCTCGGTCACTACCGAGACCTCGGCAGTCATACCCGGCTTAAGGCGACTGTCGGGTGCTTCGATGAGGATGTCGACGTTAAAGGTTACGCTGCCGCCGCCGGAGTTGGAGTCGGAGTTTGCCACCGAGGCGATGGCCGTGACCGTTCCCTGGCTCACGATATCGGGAAACGCTGGATAGGTCACGTTGGCGCTCTGGCCCACGGCGATCTTGGCGATATCCTTTTCGCCCACCTGCACGGTCACCTTCATCTTGGACAGGTCGGCAATCTGCATGCACTGCTTGCCGCCGCTTGTATCGCTTTCGCCCATGATCATGCCGCCTGTTACCGTGGCGCCCACCTTGGCGTTGAGCTCCACGATGCTACCCGAGCTCGGGGCCGTGACCGTACGGCTGGCGGCCTTGGCGTTCGCCTGGTCGAGGTTTGCCTGGGCCGATGCGAGGCTGCGCTGCGCGGCCGATACGGCGTTCGTGTCCGCTGATGCGGCGGAGACGCCAGCCGCTGCGGAAGCTCCATCGACGTCCGTCGTTGGGGTGGCCTGCGCGACAGCGGCGGCTTTCTGCGCGTTGGTGAGGTCTTCCTGGGCGGCTGCAACTGCACGCTGCGCCTCGGCAACGTTGCGATCGAGCTCGTCGTTTTTAATGGTCATAAGCACGTCGCCCTCGTTGACGGATTGGCCTGCCTGCACGTTGATCGAATCGACCGTACCGTCGACTGAAGGGGAGACCACTGAGGACGAAATGGGTTTGAGCTGGCCTTTCGCCTCGACCGTTGTGGTAAACGTGCCCTCGGTCACCATGTCGGTCACAGGCCCGCTAGCGCCCTGCGGCTGCGCATTGATAACCAGGGTTGCGACAATGGCAATGAGCGCGATGGCACCTACGACGCCGGCGGCAATACCGCGTCGAATCAGCTTTTTGCGTCGACGTTCGGCACGTTTTGCCTTGAGCTTGGCATACGCCTCTTCATCGGAAATTTCGGCCGTATCGTTCGTGCGTTCGCTCTGCTTGTCGGCATGTACGTTTTTAATCAGAGGAATCGTTTCGGTGGCACCTTCGGGCGTGTACTCGGCATCATCCGGGCCTGGGGTGATGGTGGGGACATTCGGCATAGCGTCTCCTTTATAGAAAGTTCCTCAATAAGTATATGCGCTCGTCGCGTAAGGCGGGCGCATATGGCGGATTCTTTCGGAACTGTTAGATTGGTCGCAGCGGCTCCACGTTGTAGGAATGCGCGCGTTGCACTACGAGTGGACAACCACGCACAGGCCGACTTTGATGCAGTCGTGAAGTGCCTTGGCGTCGGCCAGGCGCAGGTTGATGCAACCGTGGCTGCCGCACCACTTGTACGACTCGGCGTTATCGAAGCTCTTGTCGTTTTGCCAGGTGGCATCGTGGAAGCCGATCATGTTGCCCTCAAACGGCATCCAGTAGCTAACCGGGCTTTCGTATTTGGGCTTGCCGGTCTCGGGGTCCTTGGCACCGATGAGTTTGCTGGCGCCGTCGTTGCTGTTGATCTGCCAGACGCCCTCGGGCGTGGCGTCCTCGCCCGGCTTTCCCGAGATAAAGTTGGCCTCCCACACGATATTGCCGCTCTCGTCGTAGTAGCGCGCGTGCTGCTCGGACAGATCGACATCGATGTATGCCTTCCAGTCGGGCTCTCCCTTTGCGGTAAAGGTGTCGGCCTTCTGGGAGTACTTGATCTCGATTTCGCCGGTCTGCTTGTTGTTAATGGCGTCTTCGACCTGCTTGGCGAGCGAGCTGCTGTCGATGGACCAACCAAAGTCGCCGCCTTCGACGGCGCACTGCTTGCCATCGGCGCGCGTCCACCAGCGAGTGGAGCCCACGGTATTAAAGCCGTTGGCAAGCTCGGCTGCCCAGCTGCTGATCTGCGACGTATCGAGCGTGGGGTTGGCCGGATCGGCAAAGCTGATCCACTGCAACACGGAGCTGCCATCAACCTTGCCGGCATCCTCGCCGTTGAGCTTGAGGGTCACGTTGACGCCCAAGAAGTTGTTGGCGGCATCGCATGCGGCCTGAATCTGATCATCGGTCAGCGTTCCATTGAGTGGCTCATAGGCATCGTTGCCGAGCTTGGAAAGATCTACGGTCTCGGCCAGCGAGGCAAGCTCGAGCTCGGCATACTTAATGACATGCTCGCGGTTGAGTTTTTCGTTGGAGCGCGCCTTCTCGACGGTAAACTTGCCGGCCTGCTCGTCATAGGAGCTATTGGCCTCGAACGCGCCCGAACGCCCCTCGTTAAACTCGTCGATGGCGGCGCCCAGATCCTTCTCAAACTGCTTTTGGTCAAAGGTGTCGGAGAGCATGGACAGGTCGACGTCTTGATCAAGATCGACTTCGTTGGAGCTAGCGGTTGTTTTGGTCTTGCCGCTTAAGGATTCTACAAGGCGAACCGGCCATACAATGGCTTCGTTGCGGCTGATAATCTCTTTTGCGGCAGCTTCGCCGTCGACAATGGGCTCATCGGACTCGGGCTGATAGGTCCAGCTAAAGTCATCGCCTGTCACGGTGAGCTTATAGTGCTTCCAAGCCGAGTTGACCTTGGTGGCGGCAGACGAAGCGTTGGAGAACGAGACATCGACGCCGGCGATAGTGGTGTTGGGGTAGGCTACCTGCGAAAACGCTACAACGCCTACGATATAGACAATGACGATAAGACCCAGAACGACAAAGAGCGTCGTCTTTTTGCCCGACTTATTGTTCTCGGCGGGTTTGCGTGCGGGGCCGCGATCGCCTCGAGCGTGCGTGGGGGGCTGCTTGGGCGCATTGCCATTTGCCTGGCGCTGCTGACGTTGCTGGCGCTGCTGGTTCGGGCGTTGCGAAGCGTTTGCCGCACCACGCTGCTGACCGTGGCTCGGCGCGATAGGACGCGGCGACTGAACGCCGCCGGTGTGCCTGCTCGGCTGCTGCGGATCGGGAATCAGTTGAGTTCGATCGTTTTGCGACATCGTGTGCATATCCTTCGAATTTCGCCTTGCGGCTCATCGTGTTTTTACTGGGCTTGCATTATAGCGATTACCTAGTTGATTGTGGTATGGAAACGGTGGCATTCAAAAGAGGTGGGACATTTGTCCCACCTTCGAGTCGTTCTTTGTCGCTATCCGCACACACCGCATTTTGCACAGGCCGAAAGTGCGGCCGGAGCCTGCGCGATGCCGCCCTTTGCCGTCTCGCGCAGCGTGGCCGGCAACGCGTGTCCCACCGAGAGCATGACGTGTGCCATCTGGTCAAACGGCACCAGGCTCTTAATGCCGGCGAGGGCGAGTTGTGCGGAGCTAAAGGCGGCTGCCACGCCGATGGCGTTGCGGTTTTGGCAGGGCACCTCCACGAGGCCACCGACGGGGTCACAAACGAGGCCCAGCAGATTACTCAGCGCGATGGAACTGGCGTCGAGCGCCTGCTCGGGTGTGCCGCCGAGCATCTGCACCAGCGCGGCGGCGGCCATGGCGGCCGCACTTCCGACCTCGGCCTGACAGCCGCCCTCGGCGCCGGCAACGCAGGCGCTCGTGGTGAGGTTGAGGCCGATGGCGGCGGCGCAATAAAGGGCATCCATGACCTGCTCGTCGTCCAGCTGCAAATGGTCTGCGAGCGCCAGCACGCAGCCGGGCACAACACCCGCGGATCCTGCCGTCGGAGCTGCGACGATCACGCCCATGGTGGCGGAGCGCTCGAGCACGGCCATGGCGCGGGCCACGGCGTCGGTCTGGACGGCGCCCATCAGGCTTATGCTCAGATCGTTTCGGCTGGTGGCATCGACAAGCTTTGCCTCGCCGCCGATGAGGCCGCCGAGCGAGCGCTGTGGATTGGAAATGGGGGCTGTGGTCTCTTCGCGCATGACGTCGAGTACGCGGCGCATGGCGGCGATAGCGTGTGCCTCGCCGGTCAGACGTGCCTCGCGCACGGCCATGACGGCGCCGATGTTGAGCCCCAGTTCCTCGCACGCATCGAGCAGCTGCTCGCCGTCGTCGAAGATTTCCTTGGCCGAGACGCCGGGGGAGAGCGACGAGGCAGAACCGGGGAGTTCGATAAAGGTCGCGTAATCGACATTGTCGAGCTTGCGGAGCATGGGGACGACGGTGTCGTCGGGGGCGCCGTCGGTCTCAAAGACGGAGTAGGCCTGGCCGCCCACTTCGGTGCGGTAGGTGCGGCAGAAGGCGATGTTCACATGGGCGTAGGCGAGCAGGTTGGTGAGCGCTGCGAGCACGCCGGGGACGTCCTGGTGCGCCACGAAGAGCGTGGAATACATGCCCGAGATGTCGACGCCGACGCCGTTAATGCGGCTGATGCGCATCTTGCCGCCGCCTAAGCTCTCGCCGCGGACCTGCGCCGTGGCGCCCGTGGCGTCGACCATGTCGATGTCGACGGTGTTGGGGTGGATGGAGGCGTCGTCGCCCTTGATGTCAAAGTGATATTCGAGGCCCTGCTCACGTGCGAGGTCAAAGGCCTGCTTGATGTTCTCGTCATCGGTGTCGAGGCCCAGAATGCCCGCGACGAGAGCGCGGTCGGTGCCGTGGCCGCGGTAGGTGTGGGCGAAGGAGTTCCACAGGCCAAAGGTGACTTTGGTGATGCGGCCTTCCAGCAGGCTGGCGGCAACTTGTGCGCAGCGCAGGGCGCCAGCGGTGTGCGATGAGCTGGGGCCGACCATGACGGGCCCCAAGATCTCGAATGCCGAGGTCGTAGCTAGTGTTTGCGGCTTGCCTGCCATGGCTGCTCCTTTACGTGGCTCGTCGTCCCGAGGGGCGGGGCATAAGGTCGCCTGCTCTACAGTCCTGCTCGCACGGAGAGCACATTAAGTGCTCTCCGGCTCGTGCGGAACTCGCGATCGACCTTATGCCCCGCCCCTCGGGACTAAGGATACATGGTAGAGGCGCATGTGCTCCAAAATTCATTGGCTGCTGACGTTGCGTATGCCCATATCGAAATATCTTCACCACCGGATTAATAAAAAAGAAGTACCGGTTGGGGCCGGTACTTCTTTTGGTGCATCGATATGTGGCTGCAGCTTTTGCCGTTGGCTTACAGGCCGCAGGCTGCTTTGAGTTCTTCGACTCGGTCGGTTTTTTCCCAGGTGAAGTCGGCGTCTTCTCGGCCGAAGTGACCGTAGGCTGCCGTCTTTTCGTAGATGGGGCGACGCAGGTCTAGGTCGCGGATGATTGCGCCCGGGCGCAGGTCGAAGGTCTTCTCTACGGCCTCGACGATCTTGTCCTCGGCAACATGCGCGGTACCGAAGGTGTCGACCATGATTGAGAGGGGCTTGGAAACGCCGATGGCGTAGGCAAGCTCGACTTCGCAGCGGTCGGCCAGACCGGCGGCGACCACGTTCTTGGCGACCCAGCGCGCGGCATACGCGGCGGAGCGGTCGACCTTGGTGCAGTCCTTGCCGCTAAAGGCACCACCGCCGTGACGGCCGTAGCCGCCATAGGTGTCGACGATGATCTTGCGGCCGGTGAGGCCCGTGTCGCCCATGGGGCCGCCCACGACAAAGCGACCGGTGGGGTTCACGTAGATGTCCGCGTTGTCCCACGGCATGTTCTCGGCGGCCATGACCGGGGTGATAACGTGCTCGATGAGGTCGGCCTTGATCTTGCCCATGTCCTCGATCTCGGCGGCGTGCTGCGTGGAGATGACGATCGTCGTGACCTCGACGGGCTTGCCTTCCTCGTAGCGCACGGTGACCTGGGTCTTGCCGTCGGGACGCAGGTAGGGCAGGGTGCCGTCGTGACGCACGGCTGCCAGGCGCTCGGCCAGGCGGCTTGCCAGGTAGTGCGGCATGGGCATGAGGGTCTTGGTCTCGTTGGAGGCGTAGCCGAACATCATGCCCTGGTCGCCGGCACCGATCAGGTCGATCGGGTCGGTGGTAGCGCCGGTCTGGGTCTCGAAGGACTCGTCAACGCCCTGGGCGATATTGGGCGACTGCTCGTGGATGAGGCTCATAACGCCGCAGGTGTCGCAGTCAAAACCGAACTTGGCGCGGTTGTAGCCAATGCGGCGGATAACGCCGCGGGCGATTTCCTGTACGTCGACGTAGGCCTGAGTGCGAATCTCGCCGGCTACGATGACGGTGCCGGTGGTCACGAGGGTCTCGCAGGCGCAGCGGACGTTTTCCACGTTGGCGGGCACGCCGTTGGGCGCAATATAGCCCTGCTCCTGTAGCTCTATTTCCTTGGCGAGGATTGCGTCGAGGACGGCATCGCTGATCTGGTCGGCGATCTTATCGGGATGGCCTTCGGTCACCGACTCCGACGTAAATACAAAGGACCCGTGTTGGGGCGGGATGGAACGAAGTTCTTCTGACATGATTGTCCTTTCAAAAACGTGTCCCGGCGACCGTTACCATTCCGCCGAGCTCTGTATGCAAGGGCACATCATAGCGCGTAAATCAAACATTCACACCCTTTCCGCACCTACTCATTGGGGACAGACTTAAATGACCAGCCTTACCGAAGAGTGTCCTCAACGACCAGTCGTTTAAGAACGTTCCCAACGACTGGTCATTTAAGTCTGTCCCCAATGAGTAGGTCGGTGCCCTTTGTGCGGAGGTGGGCATTGTTGCTTTATACTAATGCGGTTAGACATCCATCCTGCAATCGAGGAGATTTCCATGGCATCAGACGTTCGCGTCCGCTTTGCACCCTCACCCACGGGCAAGCTGCACATCGGCGGCGCCCGCACCGCTATCTATAACTGGGCTTTCGCCCGTGCAAACGGCGGCACGTTCATCCTGCGCATCGACGACACCGACCCCACCCGCTCCACCGACGAGAATACGCAGATCATCCTGCGCGCCATGCGTTGGCTGGGCCTGGACTGGGACGAGGGTCCCGAGGTGGGCGGCGACTATGGCCCCTATGCCCAGACCGAGCGCCTGGACCTGTACAAGCAGGCCGCCCAGAAGCTTTGGGACGAGGGCAAGGCCTATCCCTGCTTCTGCACCAAGGAGCAGCTCGACGCCGATCGCAAGGCCGCGCAGGAGCGCAAGGACCCCTTCCAGGGCTATCAGCGCCGTTGCCGCGACCTTGATCCCGAGGAGGCCCGCCGTCGCATCGAGGCCGGCGAGTCCTACGTCCTGCGCATCAAGGTGCCCGAGGACCGCGGCGACGTCGTCATCCACGACGCCGTTCACGGCGAGGTGACCTTCGACGCCAAGGAGCTCGACGACTTTGTCATCTTCCGCTCCGATGGCACGCCCACGTACAACTTCGCGACCGTCGTCGACGACGCCATGATGAAGATCACCCATGTCATCCGCGGCGACGACCACCTGTCCAACACCCCGCGCCAGGTCATGGTCTACGAGGCCCTCGGCGCGCCCGTGCCCACGTTCGCCCACATCTCCATGATCCTGGGCGCCGACGGTAAGAAGCTCTCCAAGCGCCACGGCGCAACTTCGGTGGAGGAGTACCGCGACGCCGGCTACCTTTCCGACGCCTTCGTCAACTACCTGGCGCTGCTCGGCTGGTCGCTCGACGGCGAGACCACGATCATCCCGCGCGATGTCCTGGCCAGCAAGTTCTCGCTCGACCGCATCTCCAAGAACCCGGCGACCTTCGACCCCAAGAAGCTCGACTGGGTCAATGCCGAGTACATCAACGGCATGTCCGATGCCCAGTTTGCCGACGAGATCATGGTCCCCGAGCTGCACGAGGCGGGTCTCATCGAGGGCAACGTCGAGTACGGCGAGGATTGGATCGATGCGCTTGCCGCCATCGTCAAGCCGCGCACCAAGATGCCGGCCGACGCCGTGACCGTCGCCGCTCCCATCTTCGCTACGGCCGAGACGCTCGAGTATGACGAGAAATCCGTTAACAAGGGCCTGGCTAAGGAAGGCATGGGCGCCATTCTGGATGCCGCCAAGGCCGCGCTCGAGGGCGTGGACAAGTGGACTGCCGAGGCCATCGACGCCGCGCTTGAGCCGCTGCCCGAGCAGATGGACCTTAAGAAGCGCGTGGTGTTCCAGGCCGTGCGCGTCGCCGCCTGCGGCAACATGGTGAGCCCCCCGCTGGGCGAGACCATGGCGCTCGTCGGCCGCGACGACTGCCTGGCACGCATCGACCGCGCCCGCACGATGGCGCTGTAGTAGACGCGTAAACGCATGTATCCGAGCCCCGTTCCCCCGAGCGGGGCTCTTGTTTCTGTACCGATGAGTGGGTTGCTGGGACAAAATAATCAGTAGTGTTTGTCCCATGGTCGAGTGACGCAACGAGCTCGACACTCGTATCGGCCATGGGACAAACTCTACTGATTATTTTGTCCCACCCCTTTCAGGTCCGTTCGTTAGAGGTGGTGTATGGCTCAACAACTGTCGCTGTTTGGTTCGCCGGAACCGGAGGAAGCTCCGGTGAAGCCCAAGCCTGCCGCTGCCTCGGCTCAGTCTAAGCCTGCGCCCGAGCCCCCTGCCGCCTACGCGAGCGTGGTCCTCGACATCCCCACCCGTGCGCTGTCGGAACCGTTTGCTTACGGCATCCCCGAGTCCCTTGCCAACGAGGTCCAGATCGGATCCACAGTCCTGGTCCACTTTGGTAACCGTGCCGCCGCGGGCTATGTCGTCGACATTGCGCCTGATCTGGGCGATCTGCCGGGCAACAACGCCCTCGACCCCGTGCGCATCAAGCCCATCGAGGCTATCCTCAGTAAACCGCTCTTTACCGCCGAGGCTGCACGCATTGCGCGCTGGATGAGCCGCGAGTATGTCGCGACGCTTTCCGAGTGCCTGCGCCTGTTTTTGCCACCGGGCGGCAGCCCGCGTGTGGTCAAGGGCGACGACGGCGTGTGGACGGTTGAACGTCCAGTCGTCAAACCCATCCAAAACCGCTGGGTGATGCTTACGCCCGAAGGCTTTGACTACACGCCACCCAAGACCGCGGTCCGCCAGCGCCAACTCATCGAGGCGCTCCAGTGTGGTCCTGTCACGACGCGCGACCTCAACCTTCTCTATAGCAGTATGTCGGCGACCATCAAGTCGCTCGAAAAACGCGGCGTCGTGGTGGTGGAAGAGCGCCGCGCCTGGCGTGGCTGCAGCGAGCAGACCACGCTGTCCTCGGCAAGCGGCAAGGCGCCGGTCTCCCTTACCAACGGCCAGCAACACGCACTCGCGCAGATTGAGCGCGCCCGTCTGGACGCTCATGGCGACGTGGTGCTGGTCGACGGCGTCACCGGCTCCGGCAAAACCGAGGTTTACCTCTCCGCCATCGAGCGCGTGCTCGCAGCCGGTCGCTCGGCCTGCGTGCTGGTGCCCGAGATTTCGCTGACGGCCCAGACCGTCGGCCGCTTCCGCTCGCGCTTTGGCGAGACGGTCGCCGTGTTCCATTCGCGGCTTTCGGCCGGCGAGCGCCTGGACCAGTGGGATATGGTTACCAGCGGTGCGGCCCGCGTGGTCGTCGGCGCTCGCTCGGCGCTCTTTTGCCCGCTCAGCGACTTGGGCCTCATCATCATCGACGAGGAGCACGAGACCAGTTACAAGCAGGGCTCCAGTCCGCGCTACCACGCGCGCGAGGTGGCGGCCGAGATGGCGCGGCGCTATCGCTGCCCGCTCGTGTTGGGCTCCGCCACGCCCTCGGCCGAGGCCCTCGACCGCTGCCGTCGTGGCACGTATAACGGTGCCACTTGGACGCGTGTCGAGATGCCCGAGCGCCCGGGACACGCCGTGCTTCCCATGGTCCGAATTGCCGACCTGCGCCGTGAGTTTTCTCACGGCAGCCGCTCCATGTTCTCAAAACCCTTGATGGAGGGCTTGGATCGCGTGGTCGAACGCCGCGAGAAGGCCGTGCTGTTGCATAACCGCCGTGGCTTTGCGCCGTTCCTGATGTGCCGCGAGTGCGGCTGCGTTCCCACCTGCAACCACTGCTCCACCGCGCTTACGTATCACGAGCGCACGCACACGCTGCAATGTCACACCTGCGGTTCGTCTTGGCGCGTGCAGCCGTATCCCGCGTCCACGAGTCGCTGCCCCAAGTGCGGCAGCCGCTACCTGGCAAAAATGGGGCTGGGCACGCAGCAGATCGAGGACGCACTGCACCAGATGCTGCCCGAGGACGTCGCCATCATCCGCATGGATGCCGATTCCACGCGCGGCAAGGATGCGCACAAAAAGCTGCTCGAGCAGTTCGATGCGGCCGATTGCGCCGTGTTGCTGGGCACCCAAATGATCGCCAAGGGTCTCGACTTTCCCGAGGTCACGCTCGTGGGCGTGGTCAATGCCGACTTCGCCCTCAAGCTGCCGGACTTCCGCGCAGGGGAGCGCGCCTACGATCTGCTGGAGCAGGTGGCGGGCCGCGCCGGCCGCGGCGATCGTCCCGGCGAGGTCATCATCCAGACCTATCTGCCCGAGGATCCGGTCATTCGTGCCGTCGCTGAGCACGACCGTTCGATCTTTACCGACTACGATCTGGACCAGCGCCGCGACGCGCTGTACCCGCCGTTTGTTCGCCTGGTCAACATCTTGGTGTGGTCGGCAAACCGAGACGACGCGCAGGACTACATTGGGCGCATTGCAAAGCTTCTTAAGCGCCGCTGGCATGCCGCCGCGCCCGACTTTTTGAGGGCGGGGAGTGCCATGCCGCAGGTGCTGGGCCCGGCTTCGTGTGTAATCGAGAGAGCCAAGGACCGTTACCGCTTCCATCTGCTTGTGAAGTCGCCCGTGGGGTACCATGTCTCTGATGATATCGACGCCTGCCTCAAAGAGGTGGGCTCTGTGCGCGGCGTGAGCGTGAGCGTTGACGTCGATGCCTATGATTTGATGTAACAACCCGAAAGGATGGCCATGGAAGCCAACGGAATCGTACTGTCGCCCGACCCTCGTCTGCGCCAGGAGTGCGCCGTCATCGAGGAGATTACCCCGGCGATCGAGGCGCTTGCCGAGAAGATGAAGAAGATGATGTTCGAGAACGGCGGCTGCGGTCTGGCTGCCCCGCAGATCGGCGAACTCATTCAGCTCGTCACCATCGACTGCGACTACACCGACAAGAACGACTATGACCCGTACGTGCTCATCAACCCCGTGATCGTGGAGCAGAGCGACCATCTTGTGCCGTTTAGCGAGGGCTGCCTGTCCATCCCTGGCATTAGCTGCGAGATCGAGCGTCCCGACCATGTCGTCGTCGAGGCGTACGACTTGGATGCCAACCTGATTCGCTATGAGGCTTCGGGCGACCTGTTCTGCGTGTGCCTGCAGCACGAGATCGATCACCTGCACGGCAACACCATGTTCGAGCGACTGAAGCCGATGCAGAGGCTCAAGGCCGTCAAGGAGTACCAGGACGCCCTGGCCCGCGGCGCTCGACCGGGCGAGACGGAGTAGGTTTGTCCGTCCCCGGGGCGCCCGCCTATATCATCCCGTGCTCAAACATTCTCGCTGCGCTGCGAAACTGCGCGCGGGACGATATAGGCGGGCGCCCCGGGGACTACGTTGACGCTGCCTGTCTCGCCCGGGTGCCGTCGGGCCAGGGAGGGGCGTCTTCGCTGATAATTGCTTTGTTGGGAGGGCTGCTTTCATGCGGCTCTTTCTTTGTTTTTGGGTATATTTGTTCTTGTTGAATTGTTCTTGCGGCTGGGCGCGCATGCGGCCTGGAACGCTTCTTTTGTAGCCGTCTCGGCTCGTTATTGAGAGGAGACAAACTTATATGCGTATTGTGTTTATGGGTACGCCTGATTTTGCTGTGCCTTCTTTGACTTCGCTTGTTGAGGCTGGGAATGAGATTGCGCTTGTTGTTACTCGTCCTGATGCTGTTCGTGGGCGTGGTAAGAAGCTTGAGCCGTCTCCTGTTAAGGCTAAGGCGCTTGAGCTGGGGTTACCGGTTGTTGAGGCTAATCGTATGACGCCTGAGGTTGTTGAGGTGCTCCAGGCTGCCCAGGCTGATATTTTCTGTGTGGCTGCTTATGGCTGTATTTTGCCTGATGAGGTGCTGCATATGGCGCCGCTTGGTATTGTGAATGTTCATGCGTCCTTGCTGCCTCGTTGGCGTGGGGCTGCTCCTATTCAGCGTGCCATTCTTGCTGGTGATGAGATTGCTGGCGTTTCTATTATGCGCATTGGGCATGGCGTGGATACCGGCGCCTATTGTGCGCAGGCCTCGATCTCGGTTGCCGGTAAGCATGCCGAGGCGCTGACTATGGAGCTCGCTGAGCTCGGCGGCAAACTGCTTGCCGATACGCTTCCTTCTCTTGCCGATGGCACCGCCGTGTGGATCGAACAGGACGAGGCGCTCGTTACCCATGCTGCCAAGATTTCTAAGCAGGAGATGCGCTTGGATCCGCACATGGCGGCGCTTGATTGCGTGCGTCATGTGCTTGCCTCGTCCGATACCGCGCCTGCTCGTTGCGTGATTGCCGGCAAGACCGTGCGTGTGCTCGATGCTGCGGCGGCTGATGTGTCGCTTGGCGAGGGTCAGGTTCTCGTTCAGGCTAAGCGTGTTTACCTTGGCCTTTCCGATGGCTCGGTTGAGTTGCTCGAGGTTAAGCCTGATGGCAAGCGTGCTATGGCCGCTTCTGCTTGGGCTGCTGGCCTGCAGGGTGCCGATCTTTCGTGGGGTGTTTTGTCATGAGCAAGCTGTCTCCCGCGCGCAAGCTTGCGCTCGATGTACTGATGGAGGCCGATCGCCGCGGCATGTATGCGCGCGACGTGCTGTCCTCTCGCGCTTCGGCCAAGGCTATTGACCAGCGCGATTCCGCTTTTGCCGCCCGCTTGGCGCTGGGCGTGGCCGCCACGCAGGGTATTTTGGACGAGCTGCTCGATCAGTTTCTCGATAAACCCAAAAAGGTTGCGCCGCGCGTTCGCATGGCGCTTCGTATCTCGGCCTTCGAGATGCTCTACCTGCATACGCCGGGCCGCGTTGCCGTGAGCCAGGGTGTTGAGCTGGTGCGCAGTGGTGCTAAGTCTGCTGCGGGCCTGGCAAACGCGGTGCTGCACAAGGTTGCGGACAACGTTGAGGACTTTGCCACGGCATCCGACGTGGATGAGTCCGAGCGACGCTTGGTTCGTCTGTCGCGCCTGATGGGTCTTCCGCGCTGGCTATGCGCTCGCATTATGGCGTCGTTTGACACTCCAGAGGGTGCGCTCGGCTTCGCCGGCAATCTGGCGCCCGCGCCGCTCGCTTTGCACGAGAACGCCTTTGCAACCAAACCTGATCCGTACCTATCGCAGCTTGTGGCACCCGTGTTCCCGGGCTGCCATGCCCCGGTTGATGCCCAGGTTACCGTTGCTTCGGGTGTGTTTGAGCGTGCTGCCGCGGTGGCATCCGATCTCAACGCGCAGCTTATCGCCACAGCTGCCACTCGCCCTGGTAGCTGCCTTGAGATTGGTGCCGGCCGTGGCACCAAGACCTATGTGATGATGTGCCAGGCCAAGCGTGCGGGCTATGAGCGTCAGCATACGGCGCTCGATCTGCATGATCGCAAGTGCGATCTGAATCTCGCTCGTCTGCATAAGGCCGGTATTCAGGGCGTTCGCACGGTTTCGGGTGATGCTTGCGAGCTTGATGAGGTGCTCACATCGTTTGATGCCATGCTTGGCGAGCCGGTTAAGTTCGACACGGTCTTTATCGATGCGCCGTGCTCGGGCACCGGTACCATGCGCCGTCATCCCGAGATCCCGTGGCGCCTGACCGAAAAAGATGTGACGGTTGAGCTGCCCAAGCTGCAGTTGACGATGCTCAAAGAGGCTGCTGAGCGCGTGACTGCCGGCGGCGAGCTCATCTATGCGACATGCTCGGTCTTCGACGAGGAGAACACGCAGGTGGTGGACGCTTTCCTGAGCTCTTCCGAGGGCGCCGGCTTTAGCGTGGCGCCGCTTTCTGAGGCGCAGATTCTGCAACTGCCCGAGTTTGCCCAGGCCAAGAAGCTCGTCTGCGTACGCCAAAACGACCGAGGCCTCTTCCAAAGCGTGCCGGTAAACGCTGACTCCTACGACGGCCACTTCTGCGCCAGGCTGGTCCGCCAGTAAATCGAAGCCCCGTCCCAAATCAGCTAACTTGGGACGGGGCTATTTTAGCTACTTTGTGCCTCTTCGATCCGTTCGCCATGAAATGCGGTTATTTACTACGTTAAGCCGGCTGTCCTCATCCATGCCGAATTTTGTGAAATCAAAACCGCAGGTAGACGGCTTGTCGTTTTTGCAAATACGCTGCTATGCTCGACCAATACGGGTCAAACGTAGTAAATGGGCCGCTTTCGTGGCGCAACTCCAGAGTAGTCAATTTGGGAGCGGGGCTACTTGCCTGTTAGTGGCTGTGCGGGCAGTTGGCGCAGCAGCCACTCGTGGCGCTGGTGCTGGAGCCGCCGCTTCGCTGGTCGGTGTTGTAGAAGCCGCTGCCCTCAAACTTGATGCCGCTGGCCGAGAACGTCTTGGCGGCCGGAGCGCCGCAGTTGGGGCACACGACCTCGGGGGTCTCGGACATGGGATGCTCAACCTCAAACACGTTGCCGCAGCTCGAGCACTTGTAATCGTAGCGCGCCATAATACTTCCTTTTCAGCACAAAGCGGGCAGATTACTCTGCCCGCAAAAATTCAAACGTCTGTAACTGTACCCTATATCGGGCGTTTTATCACGCTTCGCCCCAGAATCTATGCGTGTTGCGCAGGAGCTGTGCGGTTTTGCTCTCGGCGGCCGCAACGTCGGCCTCGTCAGCCTGCCAGGTCCAGTTGCCCGTGGCCACGCCCGGTACGTTCATGCGCGCGTCGTCGCCCAGCCCCAGGACATCCTGCAGCGGCATCATCACCAGGGGAGCGTCGCTTGTCAGCGCGTCACTCATCAGCTTGGCTGCCACCTCAACACCGCTCGGCTCGTCGCCGCCCGCAAAGGAGCGCGTGCACCAACCCGCGAGCGTCGACGTGTCGTGAGTCGATGTGTACAGGATCTTGCCGGGCGTAGGGTGCACGCCGCAACGAACGTCGTAATCGCTAAACTCCAGTACGTCCATACCGGGGAAGCCGCAAGTCGAAGCCATGGCGCGAACACCGGGCGTCAGGTAGCCCAGGTCCTCGGCGATAAAGTTGAGCGGCCCCAGCTCGTCATAGGCGGTCTGGAACAGGTCCTTGCCCGGGCCTGCCAGCCAACGCCCGTCGGCGCAGGCCTTACCCGCGGGAATGCTAAAGTAGCTGTGGAAGCCCAGGAAGTGATCCAGGCGCACGCGGTCGTAGAGCGAAAATGCACGACGCAGGCGATCCATCCACCAGCTATAGCCGTTCTGCTTCATGTGGTCCCAGCGGAACGTCGGGTTGCCCCACACCTGGCCCTCGGGCGCAAAGTTGTCGGGCGGCGCACCGGAGATCTCGATTGCCTTACCGGTATCGGACAACCAGAAGTTCTCGGGCTCGCTCCACGCGTCGGCCGAATCGTCGGACACGTACATAGGGATATCGCCGATGACCTCGATGCCCTTCTTGTGCGCATAGTTCATGAGCTCGCACCAGGCCAGGTCAAAGCGGTACTGCATGTACGCCTGAAGCTCGGCCTCGTCGTGGAAGCGCTTGTCGTCGATCAGATGCTCGTTGTAGCGCGCGACATCTGCCGGCCAATCGTGGCGCGATTCGCCCTCAAAGTACTTTTTGACGGCCATGTAGACGCAGTACTTCTCGAGCCAATCGGCATTGCGATGTTTAAACGCGGTGTACAGCGGATCGGCATCCTCGCCGCCGCGGGCCTTCCAGGTCTCAAAGTCGGCTGCCAGCTCCTCGTGGCTCTCGGGCAGTAGGTCGATATTGCCTGCAAAGGCCGAAGGACCGGCGTAAGGGGAGCGGAAGAAGTCCGTGGGGTTGACAGGCAGGACCTGCCAGTAGCGCATGCCCATAGCGGCCAGATGGTCGATAAAGCGACGCGTGGGTGCGCCGATCGTGCCGGGCTTGCCGTCATCGGTCGGTACCGAGGTGATATGGCACACAACGCCCGCGCCGTGATCGAGCGGCTCCTGCAGGCGCTGCTCGGCATGGTGATAGATGATCGACGAGCCCAGCGGATACAAATCGAGCGTAACCGTGCCGTTGTGGATCTCGTACTCGTGACCGCTGATCACGTCACTCGCGCATTCGTCGAGCGCCGGAATCGTCACGCGGTGTGAATTGCGCAGACTACGGTTAATGATAACCGTCGCGGACTCGCCATCCCTGCCCGTGCGGTTGTATGCCAGCACCTCGTCGTTGAGCGCGAAGGCCTTGATCTCGCCGTCGATCATAAACGGCAGTGCGCGGCGTACGGCGGAGGCGTTTTTGACAATAGCCAGCGTGTCGAAGTCGTGCAGTTGGTCCTTGGTCGGCAGGGTGCGGCGGTTGCCCGGATCGGTTAGACCCTCCAGGCCGTATTCGTCGCCGTAGTAGATCGAAGGCACGCCGGGGAAGGTCATCTGCATGAGCGTGGCGAGCCAAAAACGGCTCTTGGCCAGGCCCATCGAGTTCTCGTCCAGGCGCCATTTGCTGCGCTCGCACTCGGGCAGCTGCGACTCGTCGGGGCCGCCGCCGAGCACCGAGATAATGCGCGGACGGTCGTGGCTCGAAAGCAGATTAAGTGCGCAGGACAGGGCCTCACGGGGATAGTTCTCGCGCAGGGTTTCGATTTCCTCGGCTGCCTGGTAGGCGTTCTTGTAGCCCATCAAAAAGCCGATGACCATGTCGCGGAAGGGGTAATCCATAGCAGAGTCCAACTCGGAGCCCTGTAGGTAGCGACGCAGATGGCCGTAGCTGATCTTGTTGGAGGCGTCTTCCCAGACTTCGCCGAGCAACAGTGCATCAGGCTTCTCGGCAAGTACGGCCTTCTTGATCTCGGCCAGGAAGTCGTCGGAAAGCTCGTCAGCGACGTCCAGGCGCCAGCCATGAGCGCCGGCACGTAGCCATTTACGGATCACGCCGTCCTTGCCCAGAAGCCGCTCGCGTACCAGCTCGGAGCTCTCATTGATGGCGGGCATGTTGCCCACGCCCCACCAGCAGTCGTACGAGCCGTCCTCGTGGAAATAAAACGCATCGCGCCACGGCGAGTCCTCGCTCTGCCACGCGCCCACGCCGGGGTAGTTGCCGTAGCGGTTGAAATAGATGGAGTCGTCACCCGTATGGTTAAAGACGCCGTCCAGGATGATGGAGATGCCCAGCTTCTCGGCTGCCTGGCACAGCTCGGTAAAATCCTGCTCGGTGCCCAGGATTGGGTCGATCTTGGTGTAGTCGGCCGTGTCGTAGCGGTGGTTGCTCGCGGCCTCAAAGATGGGGTTGAGGTAGATGGCCGTAAAGCCCAGCTCGGCGATGCGGGGCAGGTCATTTTGGATACCCTTGAGCGAGCCGCCGTAAAAGTCCCAGGTCTTGATGGATCCGTCCTCGGCACGCTCGTACACGGGCGGCTCGTTCCAGTCCTCGACCATGCGGCGCTGGATTCCGTTGCGTGGCTTTTCGACTTCGGCCAGCGTGCGCTCGCGCCAGTTTTCGTCGCGAGCATAGCGATCGGGGAAGATCTGGTAGACCATACCGCGCTCGTACCAGGTGGGACGGTTCTCGCGGTGCTTGTAGACGGTGACCTGGAACGACGGCACTTCGGCGTAGTCGTAGGTTACGCCCTCGCCGCCGGTGCGACCTTGCGGCGCGCCTAGGCGAACCTCGGGCTGGCCCTCGATATTGCAGATAAAGCTGTACCAGATAAGACAGGGCTCGGTGCACTCAAGCTCTGCAGTAAATATGCCGTCGCCCTCGTGCGTCATGGGATACAGAGACTCACCGATTTCATCGACCCAGGTGCGCAGCGTAAGCGTTGCCTGGTTGGGGTCGGCATCCTCCAAAATCACCGAGAGTGCAACGGAAGTTCCAGTGGTCACAGCGCCAAACGGAGTGCGAAACTGCGGCAGGCGGCTGTTGTGAATCAATCTCATAGTACGGTCCAGTTCAATAGAATCACGGCCTGCGGGCCATGGGCTTTACGCACAGGATGTAAGTATATCTGCTGCACACAGGCTGTATAAACAACATCCGTTTACCATCGGCGAACGGTTGTCCTAGAAAATCGTTTTACCAACAATTACCAGAGAAGGGGCGCCCGGTTGGAGCGCCCCTTGCTTAGGGTTTGATGAGGTTTTGGATCGTCTGGATTAGCGGCGCTTGCGGGTGGCCGTTGCCTTGCGGACGGAGGTCTTCTTGGTCGGAGCCTTTTCCTCGGTCGCGGCGACGGGGGAGACCGGGGCCTTCTTGGCGGGCTCGGCCTTAGCCTCTGCCTTGGGAGTTGCGGCCTTTGCCGTGGACTTCTTGGCCGTCGTCGTTGCGCGCTTGAGCGTGGTGGTCTTGGCGGTCGGCTTGGCCTCGACGGCTGCTTCGGCCTTGGGCTCGGCAGGCGTCTCCTCGACCTTGACGGCGGGCTTTGCGGCAGCCTTCGGAGCGACCTTGGTCGCAGTAGCCTTGGCGGCCGTCGACTTCGTTGCCGTGGTCTTCTTGGCAGCTGTTGCCTTCTTGGCAGTCGTGGTCGTCTTCTTGGCAGCTGTTGCCTTCTTGGCAGTCGTGGTCGTCTTCTTGGCAGCGGTCTTTGCCGGAGCCTTGGCGGCCGGTTTGGCCTCAGCGACCTCGGCCTTTACCTCGGGAGCAGCCTCGGCCTCGGCGGCCTTCTTGGCAGCGGCGGTCGTGCGCTTGCGCGTGGTCGTTGTCTTGGCAGCCGTTGTTTTAGTCGCGGCAGCTTTGGTCGTCGTAGCCTTCTTAGTGGTCGTCTTGCGGGTCGTGGTGTTCTTAGCTGCGGGCTTTGCAGCGGGCTTGACCTCGTCCTCTGCCTCAAGAGCAACCTCAGCCTTCACCTTAGGCTCGGCCTTTGCGGGCTCAGCCTCAACCGGCTTCTCCTCGGCCTTGGGCTCCTCAGCGGCCACCGGCTCAGCAACAGCCTCAGGCTCGTCGACAACAGCCGCCGGCCTCTCAATCTCCGGATGCATAAAGAAGTACAGGTCCAGATACTTGTCGGCCGAGCGCGTCCAGCTAAAGTCCTGGCTCATGGCCTGCGTTACCAGCTGGTTCCAGGCATCGCGGTTGTCCCAGAACAGGCGTGCCGCGCGGAACACGGCGTCGCCCATCTCGTCGCCGTTAAAGTTGGTAAACGAGAAGCCCGTGCCCTCGCCGGTAAACTCGTTATATGGGATCACGGTGTCCTTCAGGCCACCGGTCTCGCGCACGACGGGCAGGGTTCCGTAGCGCATGGCGATAATCTGCGACAGGCCGCAGGGTTCAAACTTCGAAGGCATCAGGAACATGTCGGCGGCAGCGTACATGCGCTGCGACAGCGCCGGGTCAAACTCGATGCGCGCGGCCATGATGCCGGGGTACTTGTCCTGGAAGTAACGTAGGCCGTCCTCATAGTCGCGGTCGCCGGTGCCCAGCACCGCTACCTGCACGCCGCCGGCCAAAATACGGTCGAGCGCGTACATGACCAAGTCCATGCCCTTCTGGCGCGTCAGACGCGTGACCATCACCATAAGCGGGCGGTCGTCGCGCACCTCGAGCCCTAGCTCTTCCTGCAGCTTGGCCTTGCACACGGCCTTGCCGGAACGGTCCTCCACGGTGTAGTTGGCGGCAATGCGCTTGTCGGTCGCCGGGTCAAAGCCCGCCACGTCAATGCCGTTGAGGATGCCCTGCAGCGCATAGGAGCGCTCGCGCAGCACGCCGTCCAGACCCTCGCCAAATTCGGGCGTCTGGATCTCGTTGGCATAGGTGGGGCTCACCGTGGTGATGGCATCGGCATAGCGCAGCGCGCCCAGCATGTAGTTGATGCTGCAGGCGTCGCAACGCAGCTGCGAGGCGGCCGCCGGAATATGCGCCACGCCCAGGATGTCCTCCATCACGGTGTCGCTAAACTGGCCCTGGAACGCCACGTTGTGGATAGAGAACACGGTCTTGACGCGGTCATACAGCGGCAGGCCCTGGTAGAACTCGCGCAAGAACACGGGCGCCAGTGCCGTCTGCCAGTCGTTGCAGTGCAGGATGTCGCACTCAAAACCGGCCGGCAAGTGCTGCAGACTCTCGGTGATGGCCTTGGAGAAGAACGCAAAGCGCTCGCCGTCATCAAAGAAGCCGTACGGATAGTCGCGCGCAAAGTAGCGCTCGTTGTCGATGAACATATAGGTGACGCCGTCGTGCTCGAGCTTCTCGAGACCGCAGTACTCGTTGCGCCAGCCCAGGCTCACGTAAAAGTCGGAGAAGTGCTCCATCTGCGCCTTGTACTCGTCCTTGATGGTGGCGTACTTGGGCACCATGACAATGACCTCGGCGCCGGCGCGCACAAGCGCCGCGGGCAGCGAGCCCGCCACGTCGCCCAGGCCACCGGTCTTTACAAACGGTGCGCACTCGGCCGAGGCAAACACGATCTGCATCTTTTTGCTGGAATCTGCCATATTGTCTCCCATGTTGCAATTCGAGAATAGCCGCCTGGCGCTAACCGGGCGGCTATTCTACATGTTACGAGCGATGTTGCGGTGCCAACGTTAACGTACGATGGTGGTGTCGGAAGTTAACGGAGCCTTGCCCAGCACCAGGATGTTCTCGGGCGTGCCGCGAAGCTCGGTGTTGGTGGGGACCACGTTGTTCTTGTCCAGAATGGCGTTCTCAACGCGGGCGCCGCTCTTGATGATGCAGCTCTGGTTGATGATCGAGTTGGTCACCGAAGCTCCTTCCTCGACCACGACGCCGCGTGACAGGATTGAGTTGCGCACGGTGCCCTTGATGATGCAGCCGGCCGAGATGATCGAGTTGCACGCGTGGCTGCCGGTCGCATAGCGCGAAGGCGGCACGTCGTGAGCCTTGGTCAGGATCGGGCGCTCGGGATCGAAGAGCTGGTCGGCGACGGTCTGGTCGAGCAGGTCCATGCTGCGGCGATACAGCGACTTCTCGCTAAACACGCCCACGACCTCGCCCTTGTACTCGTAGCTGCACACGTCGATGTTGCCAAAGTCGCCCTGGAGTGCCTCGAGCAGGTCCAGATAGTCGGCGGCCTGGTAGTGGTCGATGATCTCGAGCAGCGTCTCGCGGTTGACGATGCAGCAGTCCATGGAGGCGTTGTCGCCGTACACGACGCCGGCGCTCACGCCCGTCAGGCGGCCGTTCTCGTTAATCTCGAGCTTGGTCTCGTCATCGACGTTGCGCGTGGCCTTGCAGTACACCACGGTCATCTGGGCGCCAGAGTTCTCGTGCGCCTCGATGATGGTGTTGAGGTCCATGTTAAAGATGATGTTGGTGCCCATCATCACGACATAGGGCTTCTCCGAGCGCTGGAACAGCGTCTTGTTGGAGATGATGTCGCGCAGCAGGAAGCGCATGCCGCCCTTGGTGGTGCCATACGCGTTGCCGGGCACCATGAACAGGCCGCCCTTCTTGCGGTCCAGGCCCCAGTCCTTGCCAGAGCCCACGTGGTCGATCAGCGAGCGGTAGTTGCCCGGCATGACGACGCCGACGGTCTTAATGCCGGCATTCATCATGTTGGACAGCGGAAAGTCGATCAGGCGGTAGCGGCCCAAAAACGGAACGGACGCGATGGGGCGGTCCTTGAGCAGGACACTGCCGTAGGTCGAAGAGTAGTTAGCGGTGATATAACCGATGGCCTTGCGATTGATCATCGGATCATTCCCCCTTCCCGATAACGACGTCATTTCCAACGACGGCCGTATCCTTGGTGGTATCGACAGAGCCGAGCTTCACGCCCTCTTCGACCGTGGAGTTCTCGCCCAAAATAGCGCGGCAGATGTGCGCGCCGCTCTTAACGTGCGCACCCGGCAGCAGCACGGAGTCCTCGACCACGGCGCGCTCCTCGATGATGACATCGGTCGAAAGGATCGAGTGGCGAGCGGTGCCGTAGATCTTGCAGCCGTTGGAGACTAGGCAGTCGTCCAGACGGCCGTCCGGGCCAATGTAGTGCGGCGGACGCGTGGTGATGTTGGACATAATGGGGAAGTTCTTGTCAAACAGATCGAACTCGGGGTTGTTGCCCAGCAGGTCCATCGAGGTCTCGTGGAAGCTGGCGATAGTGCCGACGTCCTTCCAAAAGCCGTGGAACTCGTAGCTGTACAGGCGCTTGTTCTCGCCGAGCAGCTTGGGGATGATGTCCTTGCCAAAGTCGTGGCTCGAGCGCTGGTCCTGAGCGTCCTCCTCGAGCGCCTCGATCAGCACGTCGGCTGAGAAGATGTAGATGCCCATGGACGCAAGGTTCGAATCGGGTTTCTCGGGCTTCTCGGTGAACTTGGTGATGCGGCCGTCCTCGGGGTCGGTGGTCAGGATGCCAAAGCGGCTGGCCTCCTCCCACGGCACGGGCATAACGCTCACCGTGAGGTCGGCGTTGTTCTCAATGTGCGTCTTGAGCATCTTGCGGTAGTCCATGCGATACAGGTGATCGCCCGAAAGAATCAGAACGTACTTGGGGTCGTTCGCCTTGATGTAGTCGAGGTTCTGCGTAATGGCGTCGGCCGTGCCCGCATACCAGGCGCCGCCGGTCTGCGTCTCGTACGGCGGCAGGATCGACACGCCGCCGTCGCGGCTGTCCAGATCCCACGCCTCGCCGGAGCCCACGTAGGCATGCAGCAGGTAGGGACGGTACTGCGTCAGAACGCCCACCGTGTCGATGCCCGAGTTGGAGCAGTTGGACAGCGAAAAGTCGATAATGCGGAACTTGCCACCAAAGCTAACCGCCGGCTTGGCGATCTTTTGGGTGAGTGCCCCCAATCGGCTGCCCTGTCCTCCTGCGAGGAGCATCGCGATGCATTCTTTCTTACTCATCGATTTCTCCTTCTGTCATCGATGTTCCTAACCCATTAGCGACGGGCGCGGCGCACTGTCACGCCCGTCGAGTAATGCCGTGCGGCAAAGGGAGCTCGCGCGCTTTATGCGTGCCAGATCTCGTCGCGATACTCGCGAATGGTGCGGTCGGACGAGAACCAGCCACTCGAGGCGGTGTTGAGCAGGGCCTTGCGGTTCCAGGTCTCCTGGTCGCCGTAGCTGCCCGTGAGGTTATCCCATGCATCCACGTAGCTACGGAAGTCAGCCATGACTAGGTCGGGGTCGTTGTTGTTCATGAGCTCGTTGTAGATGCTCTCGAAGTTGCCCGAAAGACCCGCAAACGTGTTGTCCTTGAGCTCGTTCATCACGCGGCCCAGACGCTCGCGGTCGCCGTTGAGGGTATCCCACGCAAAGTAGCTGTTGGATGCCCAGAGCTGCTCGACCTCGGGGGCGGTCAGGCCAAAGATGGCCTCGTTCTCGCGGCCGGCCAGATCGGCGATCTCGATGTTGGCGCCGTCAAGGGTACCCAGCGTAATGGCGCCGTTCATCATGAGCTTCATGTTGGACGTGCCCGAGGCCTCCTTGCCGGCCGTGGAGATCTGCTCCGAGATCTCGGCGGCGGGGTAGATGAGCTGGGCGTTGCTCACGCGGAAGTTGGGGATAAAGCAGACCTTCATGACCTCATTGACGCGGGCATCGTTGTTGATGACGTCGGCCACGGAGTTAATGAGGCGGATGGTCTCCTTGGCAAAGGTGTAGCTCGAGGCAGCCTTGCCGCTAAAGATGAAGGTCGTCGGGGTCACGTGGAAGTTGGGATCGGCAATGCGACGGTTGTAGATGTCCATCACCTTCATGATGTTCATGAGCTGGCGCTTGTAGGCGTGGAAGCGCTTAACCTGAACATCGAAGACGGTGTTGGGGTCAATGACCAGACCGGTCTCGGCCTTAACGTAGGCGGCCAGGCGCTCCTTGTTGGCGCGCTTGGAGGCACCCACGGCCTTCAGGAACTCGGTGTCGTTCTGGAACTCCTTGAGTTTCTCTAGCTCAAAGGCATCCTTAAGCCAACCGTCGCCAATGGCCTCGGTCACGAGCTTGGCGTAGGTGGGGTTGGCCTCGGCAAAGAAGCGACGGTGCGAGATGCCGTTGGTCTTGTTGTTGAACTTCTCGGGCGTCAGGGCATAGAAGTCCTTGAGCACGATGTTCTTGATGATGTCGGAGTGGATCTTTGCCACGCCGTTGACGCTATGGCTGCAGATCACAGATAGGTTGGCCATGCGAATCTCGCCGTCCCACAGGATGGCGGTCTGGCGCAGGCGCTCCTGCCAGCCCTCCTGCGTGGTGTCGAACGACTCGTGCCAACGACGGCTGATCTCGTCGATGATCTGGTACACGCGGGGGAGGAGCTTGGAGAACGTGCCGATGGGCCACTTCTCCAGAGCCTCAGGCAGGATGGTGTGGTTGGTATAGCTCACGACCTGCGCCACGATGTTCCAGGCGTCGTCCCACTCGAGCTTCTTCTCGTCGATGAGGATGCGCATGAGCTCGGGGCCGCACATCGCGGGGTGCGTGTCGTTGGTGTGGATGGCCACAAACTGCGGCAGCAGCTCCCAGTTCTCGCCATGCTCCTTCTCAAAGGTGTCAAGCAGGCTGTAGATGCCGGCCGATACAAACAGGTACTCCTGCTTCAGGCGCAGCAGGCGACCGTGCTCGCCGGCGTCGTTGGGGTAGAGGATGGCGCTGATGGCCTCGGCCTCGGCGCGCTCGGCGTCGGCCAGGGCGTAGTCGCCGCGGTTGAAGGCTTCCAGGTCAAAGTGCTCCTCGACCGGCTCGGCAGCCCAGACGCGCAGCTTGTTGACGGTCTCGCCGGCATAGCCCACCACGGGGATGTCATAAGGGACGGCCAGGATGTCCTGCGTGTCCACCGTGCGGTAGAACGTGCGGCCGTTCTCCTCAAAGCCCTCGACGCGGCCACCAAACTTGATGGTCACGGCCTTGTCCTGACGACGGACCTCCCAGGGATAGCCGTGGGTGAGCCACTCGTCGGTGGCCTCGACCTGGCTGCCGTTGACAATCTCCTGCTTAAACAGGCCGTAGCGGTAGCGCATGCCGTTGCCGTAGCCGGCAATGCCCTCGGCTGCCATGGAATCCAGGAAGCATGCGGCCAGACGGCCCAGGCCACCGTTGCCCAGAGCCGGATCGGGCTCCTGGTTCTCGATGACGGACAGGTCGAAGCCCATGTCGCCGAGCGCCTCGGCGACCATGTCGCGCACGCCAAAGTTGAGCAGGTAGTTGTCGAGCAGGCGGCCGATCAAAAACTCGATCGAGAAGTAGTACACACGCTTCTTGCCCTCGGCGGTCACGCGGGCGTCACTCTTGGTGGCAACGGTGCGCGCCTTCTCGGCCACGAGCTTGGCCAGGGCGTTAAAGCGGTCGAGGTCGCTGGCGGCCTCGACGCTCTTGCCGCTAATGCTCATGACGGCATCGCGATAGAGCTCGGTAAACTCCTGCTTGTTGTCGAAGATCTTATTCATACGTTCCTTTCCCCCGGGGATGTTTCTCCCGGAACGGTTATGACTTGAATCCTACGCCTCGTCGGGGCGGGTAATTACAGCTGTAACGGTTTTGTTACGCATCCTTGGCAGACGGCTTAACAGAAGCAGACTTGGCCTTGGTAGCGGCCTTTTTGGCCGTGGTGGACTTGGCCGAAGCCTTGGCAGCGGGCTTGGTAGCCTTCGCCTTAGCTGGAGCCTTCTTAGCAGCCGCGGCCTTGGGCTTTACCGAGGACGAGCGCTTACGCGTCGCCTTCTTGGGCTCCTCAACCACGGGCGGCTTGTAGCTGCTGGGGCCGCGGCGCTTAAGCACTACGCCTGCCAGGCCGGGCACCTTAATCTCAATGGAGTCCATCTGCCCGTTCCAGGGATAGGGCTCGCTCGAGCAGGTGTAGGGTTCCTCGCCGGCATAGCCGCTGCCACCGAACTCTGGACGGTCGGAATCAAAGATGACCTCCCAGTCGCCCTCGCGCGGCACGCCCACGCGGAAGCTCTCGTAGCTCGCCGGGTCAAAGTTGATCAGGATCACCAGGTCGTCATCGACGTCCTCGCCCTGGCGCACAAAGCTCACGATGGACTGCTTGGAGTTGTCCGCGTCGATCCAGGTAAAGCCGTCGTCGTTGTAGCCGCGCTCGTACAGGGCGGGCTCGGCGGTGTACAGGTGGTTGAGCGCCTTGATAAACGCCTGATGATGACGGTGGGTCTCATACTCCTCGGTCAGGAACCACTGGATGGACTCGTAATAGCGCCACTCAATAAACTGGCCGATCTCGTTGCCCATAAAGTTGAGCTTGGCGCCGGGGTGCGTCATCTGGTAGAAGGCCAGCGTGCGCAGGCCGGCAAACTGGCGCCACCAGTCGCCCGGCATGCGGCCGATCAGCGAGCACTTGCCGTGCACGACCTCATCGTGGCTCAACGGGCAAATGAAGTTCTCGGTAAAGGCATACATGATGGAGAACGTGAGCAGGCCGTGGTTGCCGGGGCGCCACGGAAAATCGGTCTGCATGTAGTGCAGGGTGTCGTTCATCCAGCCCATGTCCCACTTGTAGTGGAAGCCCAGGCCGCCGTCCTGCGGCGGATAGGTCACGAGCGGCCACGCGGTGGACTCCTCGGCCATCATCATCACGTCAGGGTAGTGAGCCTCAACAGCGCAGTTGACCTGGCGGATAAACGCGCTGGCATCCAGGTCCTCCTCGGTACCGTACTTGTTGAACTTCTTTTGGCCGGGATCGTCGATGCCAAAGTTGAGGTATAGCATGCTGGACACGCCGTCCATGCGAATGCCGTCCACGTGGAAGTTCTCGAGCCAGTACAGCACGTTGGAGACAAGGAAGGAGCGGACCTCGCCGCGGGCGAAGTCGAACTTGTGCGTGCCCCAGTTGGGGTGAATCTCGTGCTCAAACAGCATATGGCCGTTAATGGTGGCAAGGCCGTGGGCGTCGGCGCAAAAACCGCCGGGCACCCAGTCCATGATCACGCCGATGCCCGCCTCGTGACACGCATCGATAAAGTGCATGAGCTGCTGCGGGTTGCCGTAGCGCGACGTGGCGGCGTAGTAACCGGTCGTCTGGTAGCCCCAGGAGCCATCGAAGGGATGCTCCATGAGCGGCATGACCTCGATATGCGTGTAGCCCATGTCGCGCACGTAGTCCACGAGCTCCACCGACAGGTCGTCGTAGGTGTAGAACTCGCCACGCTGCGCGGGGAAGGGATCCATGGGACCGGGGTAATTGCCGTACTCGTCCGGCTTGCCCTGCGGCGCATCGCCGTGGCGCTTCCACGAGCCAATATGCACCTCGTAGATGTTCAACGGCTGTGACATGTGATTGTGGCCAGCGCGGCGCTTGAGCCATGCGGCGTCGTTCCACTTGTAGCCATCGAGGGTCCACAGCACGCTCGCCGTTCCCGGAGGGCACTCGGCCTTAAAGGCATACGGATCGGCCTTGTAGAGCTTTTCGCCCTCGTTGGTCTCGATAAGGTATTTATAGAGCTGGCCCTGCTCGGCGCCAGGAATAAAGCCTTCCCAAATAGCGCTCGTATGCACGGGCACCAGAGGGTTGGCTTCCTCATCCCAGTCGTTAAATTCGCCAATGACATGCACGCTCTTTACATCGGGCGCCCAAACGCAAAAGCGCCAGCCGCGCGTACGGTTCTGCGTGTCGGGGTGCGCGCCCATCTTTTCCCAGCTGCGCTCCCACGTGCCGATGCCAAATAGATAGACATCGTCCTTGGTGAGCTCCGGTGCGTGCGGGGCGGCTTTACGGGTTGCGGGCTTTTTAGCCGTTGGCTTTAGCTTTGTATCGCTCACGTTAGATCCCATCATGACGCGGCAGCGTGTTGCCTTGGTGACTAGATGCGAAAGGTCCAAGGCTGCACGAATCGAAGGGACGGCGATAGTTCTATGATTCGTTCCACCTCGCGTGCTCGGTGGAACTTTCGGCAGAAACTACGATAACACCTGTACGTTACTTTTATGAAGGAAAGTGGTTTTAGGGCGGCGTTTAATCGGTAAGCGCCATGTTTAGACCACTGGCAGAATTGCGATGGTAAAACTCTTGACAGTTTTACCAATAAGGGTTTTTTGATTGTTGGTTTGACGTTTGGTAAAACGTTTTTAGCAGGTTGTTTACCATTTGACATCGAAAGGTACATTTATGTCCCAGACCGCCGCTCCCAATGTCGCTTTTATTTTCGATTGCGACGGCACACTGGTTAATAGCACCCCCGTTTGGGCCTATGCCCAGCCCGAGTTATTGCACCGCCACGGAGTTGACGTGACGGTCGACGATTTTGCCCAGTTTGAGCATTTGTCGCTCGAGGATGAGTGCCAGGCCTACCACGACACCTGGGGTATTGGAGCGAATGGCGAGGAGCTGTATCGCGAGCTGAGCGACATCCTGATTGATGGCTACTCCAAGGTGCCACCGCGCGAGGGGCTCTTGGCATTTTTGGAGCAGGCGAAGGCGGCGGGCATTGCCATGTGCGTTGCCACGTCTACGCCAGCCGAGCTGGTTAAGTCTGCGCTTGCGGGCGCCGGGCTCGATGCCTACACGGAGTTTGTGACCACTACGGGCGAGGCGGGGCGCTCCAAGCAGTTCCCCGATGTGTACGAGCTGGCGCTGCGTCGCCTGGAGGAGCGCCACGGGTGCGAGTTTGAGCGCGCGTGGGTGTTTGAGGACGCAGTCTTTGGCCTTAAGAGCTCTGGGGTCGCCGGCTTTAAGCGTGTGGGTATTTATGACCCGCATGGCCGCATGAAGCGCGACGACGTACGCGCCAACTGCGATATCTTTATCGACAGCTACGAGGAGCTGGATCTGGCCCGCGTTCTTTCGTTTGAGGGATAGGCGAGAGCTGTGGCTTGTAAGGTATTAGTGGTCTGCGGTTCGCCCGTTGTGGCAAGCGCGGAGCTGCTGCGCCAGCTGGTGGGGGAGTGTGACCACGTTGTCGCCGTGGACCGCGGGCTCGACGCGCTGCTGGGCGCCGGTCTGGGCTGCGACGTTTATGTGGGGGATGCCGACACGGTGAGCGACGCAGGCCGCGCGATGGTCGATGCCGCCGAAACCTTTGAGGTAGAGCGCCACGACCCCTACAAGGACTATACCGATCTGGCGCTGGCGCTCGATGCCGTCCGTCGCCGCTGGCCAGGTGCCGAAGTGGTCGCGACTTGCGCCACGGGCGGCCGCCCGGACATGGCCCTGTCCGTATTGGGCCTGCTCGCGGGCTATGAAGATGCCCCCATCTGGATCGCCGAGGACAAGGTGGTTGCCCGCATCCTCCACGCAGGTGAATCGTGGACCATCGAAGGCGCCGAGGGCAAGACGTTCTCCATCATCGCCATTGCCCCCAACACCGAGGTAAGCGAACACGGCCTAGAATGGGAGCTAGATCACGCCCCCCTGGGCTTGTTAGCCGACACGGGCATTAGCAACGTCGTCAGGTCAACAGCCACGATTCAAGTCCACACCGGCATCGCCATCGCTTTTCTATATCAATAGGCATTTAGAGTCTGGCTCAAAAAAGTCCTTGCACGCCGTGCCAACTTCCCCTATAGTATCTCCTGTCACGGGGGCGTAGCTCAGCTGGGAGAGCGCTTGACTGGCAGTCAAGAGGTCAGGGGTTCGATCCCCCTCGTCTCCACCATCGTGAATGCAAAGGTCTTCGGTATTTCGAAGGCCTTTTTTCATATGAAACACCACACGCCACAAACCCCACCTACGCCAACAAAAAGTTGCACAATTTATTTCCCATGTCTGTACATAGTTTGTTATCCAATCGCAATTACCGGTGCAGCTCGCTGCTCCATTTGGGCTTCAGGAACGCTCCCAATTATTGCCAGCACCCCAATAACCTGCGTAAACGTGAACAGCATCCCAAAACAACCCCCTTAAGCACGTCAAATGAACGATATGTTGTCCAACGCAGCCCAAATCAGTTTAACTAACAGCTTGTGCTAGGATACCTAACGTTACATGAGTTCAACTGTGCTCATGGCCCCAGCAAGCCACAAAGCGCAGGGTCGATCAGCATCCGGCCGTAACGGCGGTGCCAGAAACACCACGAGCTCCAATAAAGAAGTCATGCGACGTTGTTTATTTGCATCGAGTTTATTCTCAAATGCAAATAAGTATTAGATCGCATGCAAATACGTAGCAGTTCTTCAGCTGTTTGCGTGCGGTCCAGTTTTGAAATTACTTGACCGGCTCGCACGCAGCCAGCTGGAGATGCGGTCATTTTGCGATACACGTCCGCGTCTCTAGCAACTGCTTTTATACATACCGTTCACGGTGGGGCAGAGCCACGTGCTTGTCTGACTGGGCTCAGGGTTTGAATATGGAGCGCCTTCGCGCACAAGCGCCCTGGCGAAGCCATACCCAAACCCCGTGAGCCACACGTAAGACAGCAAGGGGGGGGTGGTGCTCGTGTGGTATGTAATCCAGGTCATTAACGGTCGCGAAGACGTAATGCGCGAGCGCATTGAGCGTATCGTGCCGGCTGGTACCATGCAGGAGCTCTTTTATCCCCAATTTCAAACCGAGATCAAGGTACACGGCGAATGGGTCAATACGACCAAGCCGCTGTTCCCCGGTTATCTTATCTGCGACACGGCAGATCCCCGTACCGTGCAACAGCATCTGCTTCGCATGGACGACTTTGCCCGGGTGCTATCCCAGGACGGTCAGTTTGTGCCGCTGGCAAAAGAAGAGGTCCAGCTTATTGGCAGCTTTACGCATAGGGGAGACCGCGTTGTGCCCATGAGCGAGGCCCTAAAAGACGGCGACCAAGTCGTAGTGACGGCAGGTCCGCTGCTGGGCCACGAAGGCCTTATCAAAACCATTAACAGACGCAAGAGCATTGCTTATTTGGAGCTCGACCTGTGTGGCCGACGCGTAACTACGCGCGTTGGCCTCGCGGTGCTTTCAAACGAGCAGCGCGTCATGCGAAACCTTAAAAAGGCGATTGCCTAGCTGCTGGCGATTGTCGCTCAAACCAAGGAGGACCTTCGGGTCGGGGACGTAGTGTTGGAAGAGAATGTGTCAGATAAAACAGAATATGTAAAGGATGTGCCCGTGGATGCGGCGTTGATTGGTCAAGTTGGGGATTGGCGGGCAGAATCTCAGACTCCTGTTGCTACGGAATTTCCTCTCCCCGTGGAGAATCCTGCTCCGGCGCAAGGTTTCGTGGCGCCGGGAAGCTATAGGGCTCCCGCCGCAGATCCCAAGGCTGCCGCCCCCAAGAAAGGTGGGCCTGCCTATTTTGCCTTCAAGCGAGCTTTCGACATCGTTTTTTCTGCTGCGGTCTGCGCGGTGTTGGCCATCCCCGTTGTAGCAGCATGCGTCGCCATTGAGATTGACTCTCCCGGAAAGCCGTTCTTCCGTCAAAAGCGAGTTGGTAAGGGTGGAAAGACTATCTATATCTTCAAACTCCGCACCATGGTCTCTGACGCACACGAGCACCCTGAGAAATACATGACTCCCGATCAGCTGGCGAAATGGCAGCGCGAACAGAAGGTTGACGATGATCCCCGAATCACGCGTGTAGGCCGCTTTCTTCGCCGCACTTCGTTGGACGAACTTCCTCAATTCATTAACGTTCTCTCGGGTGATTTATCCGTCATTGGCCCTCGTCCCGTAACACTTGAGGAAACGTATGAATACGGCGATGCACGCGATGAGGTGCTCGCATGTAAGCCTGGCATCACCGGTTGGTGGGCTGCGACTGACCGCAACGAATCCACGTGGAGAAGTGGTCAGAGGCAAGCTCGTGAGCTCTTTTATGTGCGCCATCAGTCGCTCGGGTTGGATACCCGCGTGTTCGTAAAAACGTTCAAGGCAATGAGGAGGGGGAAGTAACGTATGACCGATTCTCCCCTGGTTTCCATCATTATGCCCCTCTACAATGCTGAGCCGTATCTTGTCGAGACCTTCGACTCCGTTCTTTCTCAGTCCTATAAGAACTGGGAGCTCATCGTGGTCGAAGATTGTTCTTCGGACGCATCTCTTCGACTTGCGAAGGAATACGAGAACAAGGATCGTCGAATCTCGGTTCATCCCAACGAGCACAACGTTGGTGCGGCTAAGTCGCGCAATACCGGTATCGAACACGTTTCCGGCGATTTCGTCGCGTTCATGGACGCCGATGACGCATGGCTTCCGGATAAACTTGATCACCAGCTTGCGTACATGCGGGATTGTGGTCTGGGGATGTGCTTCACCTCGTACGAGACCATTGAGTCTGACGGACAGCATAGGAATTACGTACACGTACCCAAGAGCATCGACTACGACGGTTTTCTCAAGAACACCGTGACCTGCAGCCATACCATCGCGTTCGACCTCTCGAAAATACCCCTGAGTCTTCTCGTTTGTCCCGATTTCGGAGATTCGTTCGATTTCCCTGAAGACATGGTCGTCTGGCTCCAGGTCCTCAAGAGCGGCGTTCCAGCCGGCGGCCTCGACGAGGTGCTTGCAAAGAACAGGAAACATGGCGGCTCCCGCTCCGCTAATAAATTCCGTGCAGTTTCCCGCACGTGGAACGCCTACCGAAAAGTGGAGAAGATAAACCCAGTCTATTCCGCGTATTGTCTGTTCTGGCAGCTGACGCACGCGGTGCTTAAAAGGATTTAGGATTGAGGCTGAATGAGGATTCTATTTCTCTCGAACCTTGAGTTTGAGGGCTTCGCGGGCCCTACGTACTGTGTGCCTGCACTGATCGGGGCCTTATCCGAACTCGAAGAGGTTGTCTGGTATAACATGAGACCTGTCGAGCGCGTAGAATGGAGGGGCCTTCCCTTCTACAGGAACCCTAACGACTTTGCTTTCGACATTGAAGATTTCACAAGTCGAATCTGGCGCCCTGACCTAATCGTTTTTGAGGGTTTTTATGCGTTTCATCCCAACGCGACCCTCTTGGGCGTGCTGTCTTCGGGTATACCATATGTGATTGAGCCGCACTGCGCCCTCACGAGCGGAGACCAGGGGAAGAAAACCTTTAAGAAACGAATCTGCAACGCCGTTTTCTACAACCGTTTCGCTCAAGGCGCCGCTGCGATCCACTACCTTACCGAGAAGGAACGCGATGAGTCCGGTGAGAAATGGAACCGGAACAGCTTCATCGAGCCGAACGGCATAGAGGTGCCCAAGGAGCGCCCTCATCGGGAGTCGTGGCATGGCGACGTGCCCGAAATTGTGTTCGTTGGCAGAGTGGAGCCCTATCAAAAGGGGTTGGACGTCCTCCTCGAAGCGCTTACTCCGTTGAATGCTTATGCGGATTCACCGCGCTTCCATCTCTCGATTTACGGCAACTCCGTCAACGGCTTCTCAAACGAGATGGAGAAAAAGCTACAGGCCGCGGGGCTTTCAGACGTCGTTGCCGTTCGCGGCCCTGTATACGGGGATGAGAAGGATGCGGTTCTGCGCGCCGCGGACATCTTTCTCCTCACATCACGCTACGAGGGGATGCCGATGGGCCTGCTCGAGGCGTGCGCCTACGGGTTGCCGTGCGTGGTCACCCCGGGTACCAACATGTCCGACGTCATCCTCGCCGAGGGAGCCGGATGGGTCTGCGACCTTTCTCCCGAATCCGTGCGGGAAGCCATCGTCGTCGCCGCCAGCTCTGCTGAGGCCTATGCGGAGATGGCCCTGGCCTCACGTCGCGTTGCGGAGTTGTTTTCGTGGCCCTCGATCGCCAAGTCGATTCGAACCGATTATCTAAAGGTGATTGGGCGCGCATGACGATTTATCTGATGGAAATAGTCGTGATTCTCGTTCTCGGTGTAATCACGGGCGTGTCGCGCGGGGATGCTGAGAGACGAGGCTTTATCATCTTGGCCTGCCTGGTCTTATTCGCGCTCTCCGGCCTGAGAAGCTACGCGGTCGGAGTGGATACGCTCCAGTACTGGAACGCTTACCTGACGGCGTGGATGGCACACTCCTGGTATGAAACCGGGTTCCTGTACCTCCTCCGGGCCTTGAACGCGGTCAGCCCCAATCCTCAGCTCCTTCTTCTCTTCACCAGTGCAGTCATGACCGCCTGCGTCGGGTATGTGGTCTATAAGTCGGACTGCAATCCCGTGCTCGCACTCTTCCTCTATGTGACACTTCTGACGTACGCCTCCTTTATGAACCTCATGCGCCAAGGTATCGCCGCCGCAATCATCATCGCGGCGATACCTTGGCTGGAGTCCGGGAAGAGGATCCGTTTCGCTGTGGCGGTCATTTTCGGCTCCCTGTTTCACTCGACCGCCATCGTCATGCTCGCGCTCATTCCGCTCTCGGCGCTCGCACCGACAAAGAAAGTCATGCTGGGTTATGGCGTCGTCGCGTTGGCTTTGGCCCTTTCCCCTGATTTCGTGTGGAGCTTCATTGGGAAGAACTTCGACAAGTACTCGACGTATAGCATGTCCTCGTGGTCGGGGGGGAATGCGCTCGCGGCGCCGATCATGACCGCCATGGACGCTTTACTGATTGTCGTTTCCCATTTGTTTGGGGCGGGGGCTTCGGATGACGACAGGGAGGAGAGGGTTCTTTTCCATGGATCCATGCTCCAGGTCGTCTTCCAGTTCCTCGCTTGCTTCGTGAACATCTTCCAGAGGCTGACGACGTTTACATCGTTTTTCCTTGCCTTATACGTGGCGCTGCGATTCCGAAAGATCGATACGAAGCTCAAGTTCCTCCTCGTTTACGGCATATGCGCAGTTACGGCCGTGTTCTTTGTAGTAATTATGGTCTACCGGCCGCAATGGCACGGTGTCGTTCCTTTTTCCTTTTTCTGGCAACTTGTTTAGGTTCATGAGGATTGTTAAATGGGACTAGTGTTGAACAATCTCGGGAGGATCGCCAAGCACTCGGTCCTTCCGAAGCCCCTCGCCTGCGATACGCAAGGGGCTTCGGAAGGACCTCCTGAATCTGCGTGGCCAGGGAGCGCTTACCCGGGTTTCGGCCACCACATAACGTTCCTCGCCCGAGCTCCACGACTTATGACCTGCAACACCATTGGTCGACATCACCGTGATTATTCCCCGCTATATCGGCAAGCTCGGGCGGGTCATTGCTGTGGGGACGAAACACTCGAGCGGCGTTGCATGGGGAGGATCTTCGGTCGCGAGACGCGGCAAGGCCTAGAGTTCCTCAAAGATGTGTGGTTTGAGGACACTGCGCAGGCATAAATGATCGTGCTGAGGTTCAGGGGGCGACCATCGACGAATTGGACTACACATACCGAAAGCAAGTTGACTTGTTAACCTCGAACAGCCTGTCGAGCAAGAGGTCTGTAGACAGGTACTTCACGATCGAAGCCATGCTTGCTTCGCGCCGGACATTGGGCTTTCCTTTTCACCAGAGGATGTATGACCAGACCCTCTATCAGCTCAGCCTCTTGTTTGCAAACCTCACGGTCGCGCTCGTTGACGGGGAATCTCGCTGCGTTTTTGCTTTGGCTAGCGAGTTGATGAAGGCGAATAGGTCGCCGGGGAAAAGTGCAAGTCGTTCCTCGAAAAAAATGGACCATCCCGAGAAGGTTCTTTTGGAAGTCAATAGCGTCCTCTGGCGGCTGGCGTCGCTTTCGCTTTAAGGGCTCAGGCACCCGCTCTTTATTGCCTTGCGCTTTAGCTCGAATAGAAACGAAAACTGAAATTTGTTTGGGTTGATATAGATATTGAAAAGCAGTAATACACTCGCCAAAAACATAATTTGGCAGTACGGATTACAAGTACTTAAGTACGTCTTCCCCCTCATCCTCGTGCCGTACCTCACGCGCGTGCTGGGCACGGGTGGCTACGCCGTCTATGCCTACGTGTTGTCGTTCATGGGAATCGTCCAGACGCTCGCCGACTTCGGTTTCATGCTTTCCGGAACAAAGCAAGTCGTCGACCTGAGGGACAACTGCGAGGTCCTTTCACGCCTGCTCGGCTCCATAGAGCTCGCTCGTCTTCTCCTCGCCGCCGGCCTGTGCGCGGTCGTCGTGGTCGTCGCCCAGTTCATCCCACTGCTCTGGGACAATATGGGGTATGTACTGATTGCCTATGTCTCCACCGTGCTCAGGGCCTTGCTACCAGATTTCATGTTTCAAGGTTTTGAGGACATGGAGCCGCTAACCACGCGTTTCTTCGCGGCAAAGGTGATCACGGTCGGCCTGACTCTTCTGGTGGTCCATGGACCGCAGGATCTTCTGCTCGTCGCAGTTGCGGATGCCCTGGGCGGCTTGGTAGCGCTTATCTGGAGCTTCATGACCGTTCGAACCCGCTACGGCGTGCGGGTTTCCTTCGGTGGCTTCCGAAACGCCTTGGCTGAGCTAAAGAGATCTGCCGTGTATTGCGTGTCGAACATCGGCACCACCCTTGTCTCGGGGTTCACCACTTTCGTCGTGGGAATCGTGCTCACCGACCCGACGGAAATTGCGTACTGGTCGCTCGCCCTTACAACCGTAAGCGCGGTTCAAGCGCTCTATTCTCCGATATCCAGCAGTCTGTATCCCCATGTTGTGGCGCATCGGGATCTGGGCGCTGTTAGGAAGATGGCGATTATGGCAGCTCCCGCGCTATTGGTCGGCACCGTTGCGTATTGCCTGCTGTCCCCGCAGGTTTTTTTTCTACTTGGCGGACAGGGCTACGTTGCGGGTTCTTGGGTCATGGTTGCCCTCAGCCCTGTCCTGCCGCTCTCTTTCTATTCGATCTTGATTGGCTGGCCGGTACTCGGCGCTTTGGGTAAGGTCAACGAACTTACCGCCTCGACTGTTGCCTCCGGTGTTATTAACGCTGCTCTGCTCCTCGCGATGGCGCTTCTCGGCCGGTCATCTTTGTTCGCGATCTGCGTAATCCGCTGCATAGCCGAGGTCGCGCTACTTGGAACCAGGGGGTTTGCGCTGATTGAATGTTTAAGGAAGGGAAAGTTGCATGTGTAACATCAACCCACTCTCTATCGAAGAGCTACACCAGAAGGAGCTGGAGCTTCTTGAAGCGTTTGATGCCTTTTGCTCCGAACACGGCCTTCGATACTCGCTTACGGCCGGCACTTTGCTTGGCGCTATTCGCCACAAGGGATTCATCCCCTGGGATGACGATATCGACGTCTGTATGCCACGCCCCGATTACGATCGTCTTGCAACGCTTGCTGGCGAGTTGCCGGCTGGACTCAGGCTCGTTGGCCCCGAGAACAGCCCGTTTGTTTACCCCTGGCGCAAGTTCTGCACCGAAAGTATTAGAGCTCAGGAGCCTACCTATAAAGGGGTAATGGATCAAATGCTCTGGATAGATGTTTTCGTTATGGATGGCGTTTCTTCTAACGAAAGCGAGATTGAACGCATGCAAGTCCGCATGAACAAGGCCTCGCGTGCAAGCGTTTGGTCGAGCGCCAATCATAATTCGGACTCAATGGGAAAACGCTTCATAAAGAACGCAGCCAAAGCGCTTCTTAATCCGGAGCACGCAAAGACGAAGATGATGGCAATGGCTGAGCGCGTTGCAACCGAGCCTGGTTATGACGCGGCAAGCCGCGTCAGCAGCGTACTCGGACTGGCCAAACACGGGTGGTCGCTTCCCAAGGAAGGCTACGAGGACATGGTCGAGGTTGAGTTCGAGGAGCACATGCTCCCCGCTATGGGCTGCTGGGACGAATACCTGACCAAGTGCTACGGGGATTACATGCAGCTGCCGCCGGAGGACAAAAGACAGACGCACTGCCTGAAGGCATGGTGCGTGAACGAAGAAACAAAGGAGAATGCAGATGCTTAACTTCACCGTTGGTCCGGTTATGAGTCCCAGCGAGGTGCTGGAAGTTTCAGCCAAGAGCGCACCCTATTTCCGCACGCCAGAGTTCTCTCAGGTAATGCAAGAGAACGAGCGCATTATGTTGGACTTGTTGTCCGCACCCAAGGATTCACGCTGCGTGTTTCTAACGGCTTCTGGCACAGGCGCTATGGAAGCTGCTGTGATGAGTGTTTTAGCGCCCGCTGAACGAGTTGCAGTGGTCAATGGCGGCAGTTTCGGACAAAGGTTCGTCGACCTATGCCAGCTGCACGGGCACACCGTCGACGAGATCGAACTTGAGTTCGGGCACCAGATAGCGCGGAAAAACCTCGAAGACGCAGTGGATCTCAGCTGCGGTACGCTGCTCGTGAACATGCATGAGACCTCATCAGGACTGTTGTACGACATGAGCCTCCTGTCCGACTTTTGCCGCGAGCGCGGGATGGCCCTGATCGTCGACGCAGTGAGCGCGTTCATCGCCGAAGAGATTGACATGGCGGCTCTCGGCGCCGACGTGGTGCTGACGGGTTCGCAAAAGGCGCTAGCTTGCCACCCGGGCATCTCCCTCATGGCTCTCTCGCCGTGCGGACAGGAAAGGGTAGCGGAGAATCCCGAGGTTTGCTCCTACTTGAGCCTAAAGGAAGCCCTGCGCAACGGCGAGCGTGGGCAGACTCCCTGTACGCCTGCTGTCAACACGCTGCTTGAGATCAATGCGCGTTTGAGGTCGATCGAGGCGCGCGGGATCGACGCGGAGCGCGCCGAGATCGCGTCGCGCGCGAAGGCCGTGCGCGACGCCCTGACGAGCACCACACTCGAGATGGTCCCCGAGAACCCCTCCAATGCAGTGACGGCGCTCCGTTGCCCCGCGAGCAACGCAAAGGCAATCATCGAGCGCGCCAAAACCGGGTACGGCATGTGGCTGTGCCCAAACGGAGGCGCGCTGTGCGACGAGGTGTTCCGCATCGGGCACATCGGTGCCATCACAGAGGAGGACAACGACAGGCTTATCGACTGCCTGACCTCGCTATCGGCCGAGGGTCTGTTCTAGGTGGGGGCGCAGATGAAACAGGTAAAGGTCATAGAAGGAGAGGACTTCCGGCGCATGCAGCTATTGGAGCTCGACATGCTCGTGGAGTTCGACCGCGTGTGTCGCGCTCACGGGATTGCGTACACAATCTTCGGCGGGACGCTCCTTGGCGCAGTGCGCCACAAGGGCTATACCCCCTGGGATGATGATGCTGATATTGCAATGCTTCGTGAGGACTACGAGAGGTTCCGTTCTGTCGCCCATGAGATGGACCCGTCCATCTGTTTCTTCCAGGACCATCTGAGCGATCCTGAATACAGGTGGGGGTACGGCAAGCTCAGGCGCACCGGAACGAAGTACGTGAGGGTCGGACAGGAGCACTTGAAGTGCAAAACAGGAGTCTTTGTCGACGTGTTCCCCATGGACGACGTGCCTCTTGGTGTGGGCGGCCAAATTCTGCAGGACTTCTGGTGCATGTGCCTGCGCAAGGTCCTATGGTCTGAGGTCGGCAGACTCGACCCCCGCGTGTCGGCTCCGCTCAGGGCCTGGTTCTCGCTGTTGTCCAAGATACCCGCAAAGGCGGTTTATGCTCTAGCCGCTCCAATGGAGCGCAAGAGCACGGACGACAGCCCCAACCGCGTAAGGACGCTGCTGTTTCCAGCTACCGGTACCCTCTATCGAGAAAATCCGCTCGAAGAGCGTTACGCGATGCCTAAGGAGTGGTTTAAGGACCTGTCGGAGTACGAGTTCGAAGGGAAACGTTTGATGGGGACACGTGACTTCGACGCGATCCTCACTTACATCTATGGCGACTACATGCAGTTGCCGCCCGAGGACCGCCGAGGGCAGCACTCTCCGGTATCGAGCTACGAGTTTTAAGGAAAACGAACGTGAATGTGAAGAAAGTGGCCTGCTGGGACGAGGGCCTGCGGCGTGTTCTGGAAGGTCAGCGCGTTGAAAACCCCTACGCACTTATCGATGCGCTGACCTACGGGTTCGAGGGCGACAACGTTGCGTGCTGGGAGGTCTTCGACGAAAGCCGACTCGAAGCGGTCGTTTACCGATATTATGACGGACTCCAGGTCGTCTTCTGCGGGCAGGCAGGCCACCGCGCAATCCGGGCCGTCGCGACCCTCGTTGAGAAAATGGACCCCTCCATGGTCCAGACCTCTTACAGTGCAGCGGCAGAGCTCGCCACCGTGCTCGCCGACTACAGTTTGTCTGAGGGGTGGGTTATGCGGGCTGACGGAACTCAGGTACCAGACCCCGCGGCGGTCAGGGCGACCGAGGCCGACTATCCTGAGATAGCCAGGCTCATCTGCGGCGACGAGGAGATTGGCAAGCACTACGACGTCAGCGCGCTCGTGGCTCAGTTGTGTGAGAGAGAGCGGCTTCAGGGCTGCAGGAGCATAGTCATTAGGGATAGCGAAGGAATTGCTGCGCATATGGCAACCTATGCCGAGTCCGACGATGTTGCCGTCTGCGCCGGGCTCAAGGCACGCCCTGGCGCGGAGAAGGGTGTCGGGGCGCGGGTGCTCTCATCGCTGGCCGTCGAAGTGGCCGCGCGCGGCCTCATACCTTTGCTGTACTGCTACATAGAGCCACTGTGGCCTTGGTACGAGGCCCATGGGTGGGAGAAAGCCTTCCACGTCGCGAAGCTCGAGCACTGCGGCAATTACTAAACAAGCCACGAAAGGGAAGGTGAGGCCCATGAGGAAAGTGATCACATATGGAACGTACGACCTTCTGCACCGGGGCCATGTGCGCCTGCTGGAACGCGCCAAGGCGCTCGGCGACTACCTGGTCGTGGGCGTAACCGCCGATGGCTTCGACAAGGTGCGCGGGAAGATTAACGTTTCCCAAACCCTCAACGAGCGCATGCGTTCTGTCCAAGAGCTCGGGATTGCTGACGAAGTAATCGTTGAAGAGTACGAGGGCCAGAAGATTGACGACATCAGACGTATGGGAATTGATGTGTTCACCGTAGGCTCTGACTGGGTTGGTAAGTTCGACTATCTCAGGGAATACTGTGAGGTAGTCTACCTTGATCGCACGCAAGGCGTCTCGAGCACCGAGCTTCGCGCCGAAAGTGGACATCTACGAATGGGGTACGTGGGCAAGCGTGTGCTAGTGGAGAAGTATCTGCGTGAAAGTGCCTTCGTGAATGGCGTTGACCCCACCTGCGCGATGATCGACAGTGATGGAAGCCTCGCAGGCTGTGGCTTAGTCGAACAGGTTAATGATTTCGATGAGATAGTCGGTCGATGCGACGCAATCTACCTTGCATCGCATCCCAATCAGCACTATGGACAGATTAAGCGAGCGCTTGAGGCGGGCAAACATGTTCTATGTGAGAGCCCCATTGCCTCAACGCGTGAGGCGTGCCAGGAACTGCAGGCGCTCGCACGCTCAAAGGGCCTCGTTTTGGCCGACGCGATCAAGACGGCGTATTCAACGGCCTACCATCGACTGCTTCTGCTCGCCAAGAGTGGTCACATTGGACGAGTTCTGTCGGTGCGCGCTGTATGCACCAGCCTTGTTGATCTTGGCAGTGAGGACATCTCGAGCGTTGAGGGCAAGTGGTCGAGCTCCAAAGCCTGGGGTCCAGCAGCGTTGCTGCCCATCTTGCAGCTACTCGGAACTAATTATCAATCAGCCGATTTTGTAAGGGCCGACCTTGAAGGTCACGCTGGCTTTGACGCGTTTGGTGAGATCCGACTGGCATTCGAGGATGGCTACGGCGAGGCGGTTTTCGGCAAGGCGGCTAAATCTGAGGGGTCGCTTGTGGTTTCCGGCACGGATGGCTACATTTACGTACCCGCTCCCTGGTGGAAAACAGACTACTTCGAGGTACGCAAAGAGGATCCTTCTCAAAACAAGCGGTATTTCTTCCAGCTTGACGGCGAGGGAATTCGAAACGAGCTCGTCGAGTTCGCGCGAGCAGCTGAGCGTGGAGGCAAATGCGGTCTTTACATCGATGATAGTGTATCCGCCGCCATAGCTGGCCTGCTGGGTCAATTCGACGCAAGTAAAGACCACATCGAACTGTCGCCTATCAAGCTCGGGAGCGACACCTGTGGTGAAGGCGTAGCGAGATAGCCGCGCTTAGATATACACTCGGCGCATTATTCATGCCGTAATCTGAAGCATGGGGGAGTGGTAACTATCATTCGTCTGGATGATAGCGGTCAGCATCTCAATTGCATGCTTATCTTTCATTGATTTAACTACAACGCAAGCAGCAACTTGCGAATAACGGAAGCCGAAATTTAGCTACTTCCACGTAAACTCTCTCCATGAGTTTTGACTTACGTTGGTTCAAAAATTGACTAAGCCAACTTTTGAACCAACGTAACCCTCCGTAAGCACTTGAATGTGTCTTCGCTATTTGGTACTTGGTTAAGCAAACCAAATAAAGGACTCTATGCTAGGGTCATGATGACTACATAATTTGATTTAGAATCAGGCTCACATTTTCGACACGATCTTCGGGGGCCTTCCGGTCTCTGAATCATCAACTGTTTTCTAAACTGATATATAAATTGAAATCGACCCTTGAGGAGTAAAACAGATCCTCAGGGGTCGATTTCATAAATGGAAAACCAAAAACACCCTGGCAGAAACTATCAATCTAAGATTCGAATCAGTATTTAAATTGATGTCACATAAATTAATCTACTCGAATATTATTACTTATAATAGAACATACGTTTGAATTGGAGAATTGTGGCAAACAGTACCGACTTCGAGTCTTTTCTAAAAGATATCAACCCAAGTAAATCTACTATCGATGAAGCAAGCAGACTTCACCAGAATCTTAGGAATCACTTGAAAACTTGTGAGAGCTATAAACATATTTATGTTCACAGCTATTTGTCAGGATCTTACGCTAAGCAAACGTTCATTCGTCCAAAAAAGAATTCGGATTGCTGCGATATTGACGTTGTCATCGAAACTAGTCGTTCAACAAACGATTCTCCGACTTTTGTATTGAATGAGCTTGAAAAGGCCCTCAAACTACGCAGCTGTTACCAAAAAACGACTATTCAAAATCATTCTGTCGGTATAGATATGGCAAGTTTCCATCTTGATGTTGTGCCCTTGGTCAGAGATGAAAACGGTTTTCTTAATATTGGATCATCTAAGGAAGGCACTTGGAAGCGAACTGATCCGAAGAAACATATTTCTTGGACAACAGAAGTTAATCAAGGGTATGAAAATGCATATAAGCCTTTGGTGAAAATTTTTAAATGGTGGCGAAGAGAAAACTGTCCATCGAATGTCAAATATCCAAAGGGAATTACTCTTGAGAAAATGATTGCTGATAATTTACCAGAACCGCACCTCACGATTGAAGAGCGTGTAATGCAAACAATGGCCAATTTGTCAGAAGCGTACTCAGAAGATTTAAGTTCTGGCAACACTCCATTTATCGAAGATCCCGCATTTTGCGAAAATAACCTAGCGGAAAAGTACAAACACAACGACTTCCTTGAGTTTTCAAATAGACTGATCGAACAACTTGATCTTCTTGCAGAAAAAGGCACTGGCAACGATATTTGGAGAACCATTCTTGGCATTAATTTCCCAGCAGGGAATGAATCGAGATCTTACGCAGCTGGAACGAGGCGAATTGCACAGGAACGCGCGTTGTCCGTTACCCATAGACAAAAGCTGAAGTATCCCTTGCAATCTCAAAAACCAAATGCAACCATCACTGCAACTGCCACTCTTCCTTCGGGCAAACAAATCAATCTTCCAAATGATGGGCCGGCGGTTCCGAAAGGGTCCTCAGTGATATATAAAGTCACATACAGCCCAATTAAAGACGGGCGTGTAAGATGGCAGATCACCAATACCGGTGAAGAGGCTATGCGATGCTGTCAGCGTGGGGGCTTTGAAGCTCCCAACGAAGGGAAAACTTCAAGACGAGAAGAAACAGCCTATACCGGAAAACATATCGTGCAGTGCTTTGTTGTGCGTAAAGGCTATTGCGTACGATGGACCCGTCCGTTTTTCATTAATGTGGAGTAGATAATTGATATGGATAAATTGTTGGAAATAATACTACAGCTCCTACAAATCTTTTATAGCGCCCGTGACTGCATAACTGCTATCTGCTCAGTATTTGGGTTCATCGCACTGTTGGTAGTTGCCGCGGGATCTTTTGCTGGCATTACTCAAGCCCTGATCAGATTCGGGCTAGCGTTATTCGCAAAGAAAATCGCTATTATCGCAGGACTTGATGATTTTAATGACATTCGAAAAGATTTGGTCAATTCCGGCCTTATTAAAACAAGAAATATTCAGCATGTCACCAACAAACACCTTGATGAAGCTCAATCAGCGCTTTTAATGATTATTGTTCATGAATATCTAAGCAACGAAGAATTCAATGCTGTTGTCCGAGGTAAAAAGCCCCAGTGCGGATTAATCGTCTACTGCCCTCCTGAAAAAGGAAGGATCGATGAGCAGGGCATGAAACTGCTTAGTATGATTTCATTTACCGCGCTTTGCAACTTCAGGGGACGAATGGTCAACGACGTTCTTCTGATGATGCTATCCACGTCGTTTAAAGGAAAGGATATCAATTAGGGAATTATCCCCTAAACAGCCCATATAACCAATCAACTAACAGCATAAGCTACGATGTGGAACGACTTTCAAATCAATCGGATATTCTACTACGATCAATGACCTCAGTAACGTAATTCCTATTGTCAGAGAATCCTGAATGCAGATCGATAATTGTAGTATTGCCAATTGATTTTTGGCTGCGGAGGAGACAATGAACCTAACAAATTTACCTGAGTACATCTCAGCGATTGTGGCAATCATCGCGTTGCTCATTTCTTGTTACCAGGCTCGTCTCAGCAATAAACAGTCTCTATTCAATCGACGTTTAAATATATGGATAACCGTCGATAAGCTCATGAGCGTTTACGCAAAAAACGCGAAGAACTTGGAACATGACGACGAACCGCAAATGGCAATCGACCTACTATTTGTATGGCTGACTAACACCACGTACCTGCAATCAATCTCAGCCTCAATTAATAAGGTGTTAGATGCCGACCTTCAACTTAAATTGCATTTAAAGCTTGATGAAATGAGATCGCTCGCCATGGAGGCGAGATTTTGCTTCAAGGGAAAGAGTGGAAAGGCAATTGCCGAATTCATAGAAGATTATCAATCCCTTTTGTTTTCAATGTATCAGTATCAGATTCTATTTAATAAGATGCTCAAGAATGCAAGGGAATATCAATGGACGCTTGAACAGGCTTCTGAAAGGTTAGATGAGCCCGATCAACGGCAAGATCTCTTTGAAAGAGAAAACACTCTTGCCGCATCATACAAAACTCTATGCCAGCTAAACAAGAGAGGTGCAATTCAGCGCCAAATGCAACTAGCAGGTCCTATATGGCGCTGAGAGAATGGATAGATTACATGTCGATTAGTGGCAACACTCCGTATCTACCGATTGTCCAAGCAAGCTATCTCGTGACGCAGTTTGGCCGTTTCTAGTGGCTCATATGATGGCCTTCGCCTGCCGTTGGAGGACTTTTAGGATAGAAGTAATTACATTAAGGATATGCGTCACGGGAGCACGATAAAGCCTACTTAAACGGACAAGCTCGTAGCAGAGACAGGGCGTACGCGAAGGACTTGTTTGGCGACATCTGGGGAGTGCGATGGCCCCGCTTCTCTCGGACCTCAATATAATAGGAGCAATATAACTGGCTCGTATTAGTTACGTAGACCCGAGCCAGCATTTAGTATAAGCAATCGGATCGGTATTAATAGGTTGACTGCAGGCACATAGAAATCCTTTTAATTAATTACAGCAATTTCAATGTGATTCACACTTCTAAATTGAAGTATTTCATAAATATCTATGCAGCTATTTGATTAAACTATTGTTCATTAAGTAGCCTATCTTAAGGTCGGCAATGGAATCTCAATTATGTGACAAGCTCTTTGCTCCTTCCAAGCCTTACTGGGCATATTGGCAAGAGTTATCCGAAGATGCTGTTTATAACGGACTAATGCTTGCCGGATGGTTTGCCGACAAACTACCGCCGATTTTTTCGGCAGAACAATTTGTTACGTATTGCAATAATCGCAAAATGGCAAGCAACGATTCACGCTCAGAGTGGATTAGATTTAATTACAATCGGTGCAATGGACAATATCGAAAATTCGGCATACCAACCCCCTTCACCTACGAGCGACTCGTCCGCGGTTTAGCCGACAATTGGGGCGATATAGTCCGTCACGTTCAAAAATACACATTACCGCAGCCTTATGCAGTTAGCAGGATTCATCCTCGTGTGATTCCCGATTCGCAAGCAATATTCCAAATGAACTATTCAAACTGGATGACTGATCCTAACCCTGAACCAACTATTCTTATTGGTAAAAAATACCTCGTGAAATGCGACATCTCCACTTGTTTTCCGAGTATATACACGCATTCTTTGCCTTGGGCGATTATGGGAAGGGATAACGCAAAGCAAAATAGAAGTTCCCGTCGGGGCGGTTGGGCGAACGAAATTGACGGACTACTTCAAAAGGCGTGCGACGGCGAAACCCACGGATTACTTATCGGTCCACACGCTTCCAATGTTGTCTCAGAATTAATTCTCACAGTTATCGATGCTAGTTTATTTAACAAAGGCTATAGATTTATTCGAAATATCGATGACTACAATTGTTATGTCGCATCGCGATACGAGGCCGAGCAGTTCATCATCTCGTTGCAGGAAGAGCTGTCCAAGTTTCGTCTAACACTGAATCAGAAGAAAACTGAAATACTAGAATTACCCATAGCGCTTTCTAATGGCTGGGTAAATTCATTAAGGCGCAATGAACCTAATAAATCGGACCCGCTTGATTACAAAGATGTGTCATCTTTTTTGGAATACGCGACCAGTCTTCTTCCTTCTTACCAGAATAATGCCTCAATACTGCTATACGCGTTCAAAATGCTCGCATCGCGCTCACTAAAGCCTTCGGCAAAAGCCTATTTTCGGGACTATGCTATGCACCTTGCAATCGTATTTCCTTATTTGCTGCCGTCATTCGAGAAAGCAATAATTGAGCCTTTGAGTATGGACAAAGATTATATTGAGTGTCTCTCAAAGGTTATTATCTCTGATTGTCTTAATCACGGTGATCACCTTTCGGTTTGCTACGGCCTTTACTACGCAATTAAGTTCGATTTTAAGGTTGATATGCCCGATTTTGAAGATATCAAAAGGGCTAATGACTGTCTTTTATACTTATTCGTCTATCTTTACGCCAAGCATTTTGGCGATGGAAATTTGCTTGATCGTCTTACAAAGCATGCTAAGGAATTCCCAATAGAAGGGCGTGAATTTGAAGAGATGTGGCTTTTTCTCTATCATATTCGATCAAAAGAGTGGTTACCGTCTGATGAGTGGAGGGCCATTAAAAAGAGGGGAATCAAGTTCATTAAACCCGAATATTTAAATTAGTGATTGGATTTTTTTATTTAGCTTCTATTGAGGTGCAGCGATGACTGGACGTATCCCTTGGACTCGATATTCAGGTGAGGATATCGAGTCAGTTCTTGCGATGTTTATTTCTCTTGAAGAGCGAGACGCCATTAAAATTCGACCTTCTAGGGGCGATGGAGGAATTGACCTTATCGTTTACCTTGATGCTGAAACGGTCGACATATATCAAATTAAGAAATTTGCTGAAAATCTAAAAAACGGCCAGAAAGCTCAGATTGAAAATTCGTGGCAGGAATTATCGGCAACCACAGTCGATTTGCATGTAAAAATAAATAGCTGGCATCTTGTTATGCCATTAGATCCCACAAATGAGAATCTAAGATGGGCTAAGGAGCTGGTTGAAACTTCTGGTACAAAATTCGTCTGGGATGGCCTTTCAAGAGTTGATGGCTGGGCGTCCAAACACCCAGAAGTAATTGATTATTACTTTTCAAATGGAAAAGAAGAGGTCTCTGAGTATGCTGCGAAACTGCTCTCCATGGCCAATCTTCCAGACTGCAGCGATCCAGCCATTCTCGAAAATAGGCTGCGCGATCTATGTTCCCATCTTGATAAACTGGACCCTTACTATGCATATTCAGTTCACGTGCTCTCAGAATACGACAAACGCGATGATTTTTGCGCATGTGCCCCTGGCGTTGTTATGTCCCAAATTCTAGTAACCCCGGGAGCAGGTCGAATCGCAATCGACGTAATTGAAAAGACGCCAATTGCTTCAATGCTGCATCCATTAAGGTTTTCACTGAAAATCACTGCAGGGACTGACGATGAGAAGGAACAGGCCAAAAATTTTATCGAGTATGGTATGCCCTTCACTTCGTTGCCGGCGGAAGTGATTGATCAGGCCTACCAATTGCCCGTTGGACGTTCCTGCGATGGTATTCGAAAGGGAATCATTAAGACCCTTGATCTGCCCACATCAACTTGCATAAGGTCGGCTTCGTTGTTCTGGGAAGGCTGTGGTGAACTACATCTAATAGTTGATAAGGCCACTCATGGAACGAAGGGAGCTTTCTTTTCTGCCCATGACGCGACGGAAACCTTTCGATTGAGCTTTAAATGGATCGGCAGCCAGTCCGGCGGAACGATTAACTATGAGTTTTCATTTAACAAATTACTCAATAAGCGTTCTCGAGATGTAGTAAGAACTTATCGATTCTTAAGCGAAGCCGAAGATGAAAAAGTGGAGCTTCGAATCGATGGCACGAGTGCTCTCTATTTTTATCTCGGCCTCAGGGATGATGTGGTTGCCGAAGTAAATGCCATATACGGTCTTGCGGTTGCGTTAGAAACTATTAACAGGGCTGCGGACGGCGAAATGCCTTTCCCTGATTATTTTAAAATCACTAAAGGAGAAGTCGCAAATATTAAAGATGCAGCAAGACTGCTCGATGGCGAAACGATTGTATATAGTTGGGAATCACATGGGTTTAATCTAGAAGGGGATGAAGTCCCAAACTTTGAATACCCCTCTTTAGCGCGCTGGATTAAGCCTATAGCTGTTAAGCTTGGAAGCAAAGAGGCATTCTGCGGTTTTGCACAGACTACTCTAGTAATTGGTTCTTCAGAATGCTCAGCAGACCAAATAAAAGATTCTGAACGTAAGCTAGTCTTAAGCCCAGATGATCAGTACGGAAACAAAGCTATATGTGCAATGGTTCCACCAAATGAAGATGTGCTGAAGGGCCGAGATACTTTATGGACCGTTCGTCCTCCAAAATTAGACGATTGGTTAACAATGGTTGAGGCTGCGGAATCATCAGCTCAGGATTTTAAGCAATTGTCAAAGTAGGCTATTCTTACGATTTCAACCTGTAAGGGTCCTTTGTTACAGACTTAGGAATTTATGAACGCCAATCGACTCGAGGCGATTCTTCCTTTCGCCGACTGGCAAAACGATTTACACCTAATTTTGGGAGTTGATCACGGTTTTATTCTTTGCTCATCGTCTGATCTCGCTAAACTAATAACTGCTGCTACCAGGGCATTTTCTGGTGCACATTCTATTGGCTCCTGCGAAGATCGGAGCGGGTATGTTTGCTGCCGAGTCCCACACCAGCCGTCATTACATTGCGATTGTTGCCATGGCCTGCCTATGCGTTTTGCTGGGCGGGCCTTCTTATGCCGCGGGCGCGGAGAGCCTCATCATCGCGGGCGAGACGTACTACGAGCCGGGCGTGTCGGGCCCCGGCTGGGCCTGGACCGATGCCGACCACCTGGAGCTTAACGGCTACGCGGGCGAGGCCATCGGCGCCGAGGGCGACCTGGTGCTGACGCTTACCGGGCAAAACTCCGTGACGGAGTCGCATGCGCCCGATGCGGACATCACGCTGTGCGGCATGGAGGTGTGGGGCAACCTGACGCTTAGCGGCACCGGGACCCTAACGGCGACGGGCTCGCAGTGCGGGATCCACGTTTCGCAGGCGCTCGTGGTGGACGAATGCACCGTCGATGCCCGGGCAGGCGGGGCCGATATAACGGACGAGGCGGTCGCTGGCGTGATCGCAGGCGACATGGCCGTGCGCGGCGGCGGACGCGTCGTTGCCGCGGGCGCCGGGTCCGGAGCGGGCGTGCGCGCCTACGGCGTGTATCTGCAAGATGCGGGCCTTGGCGATAGCGCGGCCGGCTGTCGGTTTTCTGTCGACGCCTCGTGGCTTGATGCGGCCGGCGCCGATGGCGGCGTTGCGTGCCTGGGCGGTTCGCTTGTGTCAGCGCGGTTTGTGACGCCTGTCGGCGGGACCTTTGGTGCTGGCGGCGTGGTGGATGCCTCCGGTGCGGTGGCACCGCATGTGGTGGTTGAGCCCGATGTGGCCACGCCTCCGGCGGGGGAGACCGATGGACACGACGTGCTGGGCGATAGCACGGACAAGTCTCCCGCCAATGCCAACCCCGCTACCGGAGAGCCCACCACGGTACCCACGGCAAATCCCTCGCTGAAGCCCGCGGCCGCGACAACCAAGACAACAACGACAGTAACCAAGACCACGGTGTCCACGTCCTATAAGCCCAAGACCGCAACCGCCACCGCGACAACTGCGTTACTCCCCAAGACCGGCGACAACAACTGGGTCGCAGCTTCCGTGACGCTTTTCCTGCTTGGTACAATGCTTCTAGCTGCCGCATGTCGTTGTTGAGATAGCTGCCATTTGGAAGAAAGGGACATCCACAAGGCATTGCTATTTGCTTGTTTGCTTATAGGCGCCCAATTATCGAAGGCAGAGGCCATACGGACGCGTCCATGGGCTGAATCGCGGCAACGAGACCCGGGTTGATATACGGGAGAAAAGAATTCAACAATAAGGTGGTGCAGATCACAAACAGCAAAAAGGGCACCGGGACTTATGTCGGCTCCGGTGCCCAAGCGCAATATCGGCAGTACACAGAGCACCGCAATGCAACAATCAGGGTCGAGCGCAAGGCGGATTTAGATCCGCTGAATTCATTTATAGTGCAAGCAGTATGGTCTAACCCCTCTTTTGCGTATATCCGGCTGTTGCGGTCGAGGCCTACGTCCCATGCGTAGAATTGCTTGGTATATAGAATTGCAACACCATTAAGTATTGTGGGGGTTTCTTGTGAAGTGGAACGAATTGGCTGAATTAATATGCGCGTTTATCTCTTTAATTGTGACAGCCATCATTGGCAAGAAACAGTGTTGCCAGAGCAAGCGCATGGAGGAATTCGAGCGTCGCCAGGACGAAAGAGACGAACGCAGACACGCCGAAGGGAATAAGGCGCAGGCAATCGAGTTTATCTCGAAGTATTACTCAGACAGAGGATTAATTCCGCTTTGCGCTGTCGCCGCCATGCACAATGACCTTTTTTATTATTCACGTGAGATGTACCGGAACTTTTGTTGTCTCGTGCCGGAGGTACAGAATCTAATTCTTAAATACTGCAATCTTGACTTGCGGGTCAGGGGAGAGGATGACCTGTTCGTCCGTTGCATCACCGCAGTCGAAGCCGCCCTCCGTGACCGCTTCCCAGAAGATGAACCCGTTCTTTATGATGATGGGAAATACGTGCTTCGCAGCCTCGAAAGGTATGCGGGGGAGAGGCTGCCAGAACCTCGGGTTGACCTTCTTTCTGAGTGCCTGGACTCTTCCTTTCTGCCCCCTGATAGCTGTTCCCCGGGGTACGATTACCTTATCCGTAAGGTCCTTTCCGAGGCCTTCGAATCCAGGGTCGCTTCCTTCGCCCCCATTTCCTATCTGAAAAATGAATATCAATTCGAATCGAGCTCCGAGATTGAGGCCTGCCGATTCGCGTTAACCGTTGCATTCTACGCGGCGACCTACGGCTCTGGTGACGAGGCCAACGATAAGGACTACGGGTGCCCCGGCGGTTTCGATGGCGAGAGAATCGAGACCATGGAAGACCTATTTCTTCTTGCCGTCTTTCAGATGTATACCAGGTTTCTACTTCCGGACGAGGAATAGGAATCGCAACCACGTGTCCGAGCCTTAAATATGTGTTCAAACTTCTTCCCCTATGTCCCCTTTGGGGACAGCCGCCAGCGCAATACCTCAGTGCTATACTCGTTGTCCTAAGGAAGTGATTCATATGTACTTGAGCGATACTAAGATTCAGGAGCTCATCGACAGCAAGGTGCTGCTCAATGCCGATGCTTCGAACATCGGACAGGTTACGTATGACTTGCGCACTGACGGGTTCTACGTTAACGAAAGCAAGCAATCCGAGGTCGAACTTGGCCCTGGAGACTCGACTTTTGTCTCTTGCGTTGAATGTATCGCGCTGCCCAACGATTTGACCGCTAGCGTTCTTTTACGCAATTCGCGCATTCGCCAGGGGCTTTCTTTGGATGCGCCGCTATATTTCCCCGGTCATGGAACACGGCTGTTCTACCGTGTTACAAACGTAAGCGGCAACACGATTGCCCTTGATAAATCTAAGGGTATCGCGCAAGTCGCATTCCAGCGCGTCGAAGGCACGGTTGCTCATCCTTACCATGGAGCCTTTTCCGATGAGCTCAATTTTAATGGGCTTGCCGACTATTCCGACGTCTATGCCGGAGAGCTCAAAAAGGTCGAGGATAAAAAGAACGAAGTCGCCAACATCGAGTCTCGTATCTATGGCAATGTTCTGGCTCTCTTCGCCATTTTTGCCGCGATCTTCACGCTTGTGAACGTTAATGCCGGAGGGGTTTCTTCCGATATAACGACCGTCCGTTTCGTTGCGCTTGATCTGCTGATTATCGGCGGATTCCTGGTCCTTGCGTCCGCAATTGAGGCTTTTCTTGTTAAGGATAAAGAAGATAAGGCGTGGCTTCCGCTCGTGATAGGCATCATATGCATCGCAGCGGCGGTTTTCCTTGCTTTTCGTAAATAGTCAAGTGATCTAAAGGTAAGCAATATGGCTTCCGAGACGGGGTGCCCCGGCCAATGCCGGGGCACCCCTATCTGTTGAGCGGTCTTTTGTTTTTAAATTACATGGCAGCCATAGCAGCCCCAACACATCCTCTATTTAAAAAACGCATGTCGCAAAAGCGTAAAACCGGGGTCTGGTCGACGGGCCTTGGTTTTACTCCGCACTTCGCTTGGATCCGCGACCTCGTTTTCGAAAGCCACTCCCGCGACAAGCTCGTCAAAAAGCAAGGTCGCAATTGCTTTGTGGCGAGCCGGCGACCTGTCGCGCTTATAGAATCTAAGGATCCGCACTCCAGTTATGAAATGGATTGGACACCACACGGAGATCCCCAGCACCCTGTGCAGCAATGTGTACGACTTCGCGTTTTGCCCCGAGCCCTGCTACGACCGCCTGGTCGACCTCGCCGACCCCGAGGACTGGGGCCCCGGCAACCGCATCCTCAAAAACTACCTGTCGTTTTCGTTTAGCCGCGCGGTGTTCCTGACCGAGCGCGACGTGGACCAGACCGCCCCGTCCAACTTGCCGCTGGTGTTCGACGACGTCCGCTGCCTATTCAACACCGGCCTGCACACGCGCCGCTACGAGACCACCTACGGCCTGTTTGAGCCCAACACCAAGCCCGACGCGCACCAGCACTGGTTTTTGAAGGGCTCCTTTAAGGAAAGCGACCCCATGCTAGTCTCGTTTGAGTACCTGCCGTGCCGCGTACGCTTTGCCGAGGACCCTTCCGAGCTGGTCTTTGACCACCGCCTTCCCATCCGCTCCAACATCGATCACATTCTGGGCGACGAGGAGAACCTGACGCGCATTCCTGCCAGCCTGATGGGGGAGGGTAACTCGCTGCTGCTGCGCCGCGCCTTTGAGGGTGCCGTCGTCGAGGCCGCCCGCCGCGCCGCCGGCAACTACACACTCGCCGTGCCGCAGTTCTACGGCGGCCGGATCCAGCTGCTCTTGCCGCTGTGCCTAACCGGCGACAAGCCCGAGCTGGCGCTGACCATCCAGCGCGAGGACGGTTTCTACGCCGCACGCACCTGCCTCACGCTCGACATGGCCTACAACAACGCGCGACTTATCTGCCGTCCCGAGACCTCGTGGATTTAACGATAAAGGGTGGTTTAGCTGCGGTTTTTCAGATTGCTTTGATTGTTTTGGCTTGGCTAGCACCCACGAATTTAAAATCGAGGGCAAAAAGTTCTTGGTAAACCACGCGCGGCTATGTTAGTATCTCTTTTGCCGAAAGGCGACGGGCGATTGGCTCAGGGGTAGAGCATATCCTTCACACGGATGGGGTCACAAGTTCGAATCTTGTATCGCCCACCATCAAAAGCGCAGGTCAGAGGTGTTAAGCCTCTGGCCTTTTTTCATATGATGCCAAATCGAACCGAATTTACCTAAAGCGTTGTATGTTATGCAGTTCACTTTAGTTGTCGTCATCGCACGTTTTGAAAAGTGCATCTGCGTTCATTCATTGAATTCTCTGCGCAATCTATGCGCAATTGTGGAGACAGAGACCACTGGCTCACAGCTCGTACCAGCACGTTCATGTCTATGGCGGATTTTCAATAGATTGCGTCAAGCTTTTGGTCAGTGTTTGGTCAGCTACCCGTACTTACCCGCATGATGCGCCAGTAGATAATCGACCTTGCCCGCAATCCGCACGGCCTACGGCCGATACCAGGGGAGGCGCAAATGGACGATATCGTCTGCGCAAACACTGCATTCCGCTATTGGCGCTGCCCACCGCAGGTGCGCAATCTCTACCCGCGCCTGCCCAACTCCGAAGACGGCTGGCGAGCTCTATCCCAAGCCCCTTTTGTAACCGAAGTCCTCAAGACCCCAATTATCGCTGTTACTTCGCCAGGTTGTTGTAATCACCACTCGGGATTGCGCTCTACTATTCGCTGGGAAGGGGCATCGGATGCCGGCACAACAATCGACACTAATTTAGGCTTTTGTGTCACCAATCCGCTTAACACGTTATTTACTATGACACGCTTTGTATCCCAAATAGATCTCGTACTGGCTATGTACGAACTTTGCGGTTGGTTTTCTGTTTTCGAGCCGGCTCCCGCTGCCGAAATGCAGTTAAAAATGGCGGTAGAGGAGAATCGCAATTCCAGCACGCAGGATCTGTTCGAACTTGGAGAAGGCGAAGACGAGGTTCCTTGGAAACGAGTTTATGCCCGCGCAACCGTTAAGGACCCAGATAATGATAGCCAAACGAGCAAGCGTGAAGATGGAAGAGAGGTTACGAAACTCAAAGGTACTTCTCTCTGGATGAGAAAGCCGCTCATCGAGCTGAGCGACCTGCATCGTTTCGCCGACAAGGTCAAAAGTCAAATGTGGGGAAAGCAGTTTTATGATGCCGCTCAGCAGGTTATCGGCATTGCTGCGTCTCCGCTCGAGGTTGCAGGAATCTTGCTTCTAAACCGTCCGCGGCGTCTTGGCGGCGCTGGCTTCACGAACGTTTATGCCAACGACTTAACTCCTCTTTCCATATCGGCGCAAAGCATCGCAGGTCAAAAGGTCTGCTACGGCGATATCGTGATCGTAAATCCGATTCTTATGAAAGGGGCAATTATCGAAATCCAAGGTGAAGTCATTCATGGTTCAGGTGCAATACTTGACCACGATGCGGAACGCATGACTGCGTTGCAGAGCATGGGATTCGATGTATTCCTGGTGACTCACGATATGCTCAACGATTCAAAGCAGCTAGACACCATAGTCAGAAGTGTCTGCGACCGTTTAGGGATTCGCTATAAAGTCAAAACTGAGGCAATGAAGTGCGCCGAGACGAGACTGCGAGCAAATGTTTTGTGCAACTGGTTGGAAATCGGAAATTAGCCGGCGACAAGGCGCTAGAACTACCTAGTTTGCCTGTTAGTGAATTAATGTCATTTCAAAACTGTGCCGGATTACGGGGCTGGACCCGGACCGGCCGTCCATACCCTGCATTTCACGGAATGCGCAAGTCGCCTACCTGCGATTTTGATTTTACCGATTACGGCATGCTCGGGGGTTCCCGGCCTGGCCCCGTAAACCGGCATGGTTTTGGAATCGCCGGGTCGGCGGGGGCGCGGTCGGCCCCGGTAATGGGCCTGGCGCCGGCAAGACGGCCGTTGGGCGGATGGCGGAACGCGCCGCGACTGCGAAATTTTCCAAAATTGTCCTTGCATCGTGGTCCGAGTTCCCGTATAGTACTTCTTCGCACGGGGGCGTAGCTCAGCTGGGAGAGCGCTTGACTGGCAGTCAAGAGGTCAGGGGTTCGATCCCCCTCGTCTCCACCCGAGCATTGAATGAGGCTCCAACGCAAGTTGGGGCCTTTTTTCATATTGGCACACAAGGTCAAAGGCGGCACCATGATCCTCCTGGTCGACAAGATCGAAAAAAGCTTCGGCGCACGCGTCCTCTTTAGCGGCGCGTCCTTCCAGATCAACCCCGGCGAGCGCTTCGCGCTCGTGGGCCCCAACGGCGCCGGCAAAACCACCATGCTCAAAATCATCATGGGCATCGACAGTCCCGACTCCGGCCAGGTCCAGTACGCAAAGGACTGCCAGGTGGGCTACCTAGAGCAGGAAACTAATCTGGAACAAAAGGACACCACCATCCTCGCTGAGGTCATGGCCGCCGCCAAGGAAATCCGCCGCATGGGCGAGCGCGCCAACGAGCTGCAGGCCCAGATCACTGAGCTCTCCGAACAGGGCAAGGACGTTGACGCGCTCCTTAACGAGTACGGCCAGGTCCAGGACCGCTTTGAGCACCTGGGCGGCTACGAGCTCGAGAGCAACGCCCGCAAGATCCTGTCCGGCCTTGGCTTTAAGGTCACCGACTTTGAGCGCCCGTGCTCCGAGTTCTCGGGCGGCTGGCAGATGCGCATCGCGCTGGCCAAGCTCTTCCTGCGTCACCCCGACCTGCTGCTTCTGGACGAGCCCACCAACCACTTGGACCTCGAAAGCGTCCAGTGGCTGCGCGGCTTTATCGCCAACTACGATGGCGCCGTGCTCATCGTCAGCCACGACCGCGCTTTCATGGACGCCTGCGTCGACCATGTCGCCGCTCTCGAAAACCGCCGCGTGACCACCTACACCGGCAACTACAGTAGCTACCTCAAGCAGCGCGAGGACAACCTGGAGCAGATGCGCGCCAAGCGCGCCGCCCAGGAGCGCGACATCGCCCATATGCAGGTCTTCGTTGACAAGTTCCGCTACAAGCCCACCAAGGCTGCCCAGGCTCAGGAGCGCATCCGCAAGATCGAGCAGATCAAAAAGGAGCTTGTCATCCTACCCGAGGGCCACAAGCACATCGACTTTAAGTTCCCCGACCCGCCGCGCTCCGGCGACATGGTCGTGGGGCTCGAGGGCGTGGCCAAGTCCTACGGCAACAAGCACATCTACAGCGACATCGAGCTCAAGCTCTACCGCGGCGAGCACGTGGCACTCGTCGGCCCCAACGGCGCCGGCAAGTCCACGCTCATGAAGATCATCGCCGGACTGGAGCCGCCCACCACCGGCACCCGCGACCTGGGCACCAACGTGGGCGTGGCCTATTACGCCCAGCACGCGCTCGAGGGCATGACCGAGTCCAACACCGTCCTGCAAGAGATCGACACCGTCACGCCCAAGTGGACCGTGCCGCAGCAGCGCAGCCTACTGGGCGCCTTCCTGTTTAGCGACAACGATTCCATCGAGAAGCAGGTTCGCGTCCTCTCCGGCGGCGAAAAAGCGCGTCTGGCCCTGGCCAAGATGCTCGTGGCCCCCGAGGCGCTCCTGTGCCTGGACGAGCCCACCAACCACCTAGACATCGACTCGGTGGACATGCTCGAGAACGCCCTGCAAAACTTCCCCGGCACCATCGTGCTGATCAGCCACGACGAGCACCTGGTGCGCGCCGTGGCCAACCGCGTCATCGACATCCGCGACGGACAAGTCACGGTCTACGACGGCGACTACGACTACTACCTCTACAAGCGCGAGGACCTCGCAGCCCGCGCCGCCGCCGAGGCGTCCACGGAGAGCGCGCCGGCCACGACCAAGTCCGCCAAGGCCAGCGCCGCCCAGGCCGACACCCCCGTCGCCGCCCCCAAGCCTGCCGAGGGCAAAAAGACCAAGGAGCAAAAGCGCGCCGAGGCCCAAGCCCGCGCTGCGCTCAACAAAAAGCTCAAGGGCGTGCGTAACCAGCTCAAGAAGATCGAGACGGAGCTCGACAAAAAGCGCGCCCGCTATGACGAGCTTATGGAATTGATGGCAAGCGAAGAGCTTTATGCCGATCAAGACAAGTTCAACGCCGCGCTGGGGGAATATAACGGCCTTAAGCAAGAGCTACCCAAGCTCGAGGACGAATGGCTGGAGCTTTCCACCCAGATCGAAGAGGAGTCCGCGCGTGAACTCTCGTAAGGCCGCTGCCGTGGCGATGAGCATCATCGCCGTCGCCTGTCGCATCTGCGGCATCTTTATGAGCGCGATGACCGTGCTGCTGTGTTTTAGCGGCCTCACCGCCAAGCTGCAGATCGTAGGCTTTGTCGTTGAGCTTTCGCGCGCACTGCCGAGCGCCATCGCCGGCTATGGCGTCATCACGTCGCCCTTTGGCGGCGTGTTCCGCCTGGATTACGCCATCGTCGCCGTGATCCTGTTTGTGATCGACTACCTGCTCACGCGCGCCTCGCGCCGCGTCCGCTAGGGGAGCGCTATGTCCAGCAGCTACCTCATGAACCTGCTCGCCAGCGCCGTCGCCGTCATCGTGGGCATCGTGATCCACGAGAGCGCACACGCCGCCGCGGCCTGGGCGCTCGGCGACAAGACGGCCCGTTCGCGCGGCCGCGTGTCACTCAACCCGCTTAACCATATCGACCCGTTTGGCACCATCATCCTGCCGCTGCTGATGCTTGCCGCCGGCGGTCCCGTATTCGCCTTCGCAAAGCCCGTGCCCGTCTACCTCAACAACCTCAAGCACCCCAAGCGCGATGAGGTCCTGGTGAGCGCAGCCGGCCCCGCTTCGAACATCGCGCTGGCATGCCTTGCGGCCGCCCTCATGCACACCGCATACGGCAACCTCTACACCAGCATGTCCTTTGCCGTGGCATCGCAGATCATGAACTTCGGCGCCACGTTTATCGTAGTCAACCTGTCACTCGCGTTCTTCAACCTCATCCCGATCCCACCGCTCGACGGCTCGTCGATCATTGTGCCGTTCCTTAAAGGCAAGGCTCTCAACAACTATTATCGTCTGCAGCAATACGCTATGCCCATCCTCATCCTAGTGCTGTACCTGCTGCCCATGTGGACCGGCATCGATGTAATCGGCCGGTATTTCGACGTTACCGTGTATCCGCTTGCTGAGCAGCTGCTCAACTTCGCAATCGCCGGCATCTAAGGTAAACTTACAGGTCGACCGTGCAAAACGGTCGTAACATGCACCCAAACCGCGCCGAGAAGGCGCCGTCAAAGGAGGTCGAAGATGTCGTATCGCGTGTCGACGCAGGTCTACAGCGGACCGTTCGACCTGCTGCTGCAGCTGGTTACTCGCCAAAAAGTAGATATCGGCGCTATCTCGATCAGCGAGGTGGCCGAGCAGTACCTTGCCGAGGCCGAGCGCATCGAGGCGCTGGACCTAGACGTGGCGAGCGACTTTTTGCTGGTTGCGGCAACCCTTTTGGACATCAAGGCCGCCTCGCTGGTGCCGTATGAGGCCCCGCGCAAAGTCGATGACGACGATGACGAGTTCGATGAAGACCTCGAGGAACTCAGCGCGCTCGACGGCGACGCCTTGCGCGAGGTCCTGATCCAGCGCCTGATTGCCTACAAGCAGTTTAAGGGCGCGGCGGCGGCCCTCGGTGCCCGCATGCAGGCCGAAAGCCGCATGCACCCGCGTGTGGCCGGTCCCGACCCGGAGTTTTTGGGCCTAATGCCCGACTATCTGGCCGGCATCACCCTGCGCGGCCTCGCCGTCATCTGTGCCGACCTGGACGGCAAGCGCCAGACCTTCCTGCTGGAGGCCGAGCACGTGGCGCCGCATCGCGTACCGCTCGACCTGACGGTGGCCTCGGTCGACCGCTTTACCATGGCACACCAAACCTGCACCTTCCGCGAGCTGTTAGACGGCGATGCTACCACCGAGCAGCTCGTCGTCACCTTCCTAGCCATGCTTGAGCTCGCCAAGCGCGGCTCGCTCACGCTGAGCCAGGACGAGATCTTTGGAACCATCCGCATCAACCGCGTCGAGGGCGCCGAGGCCTACGTGCCCGGCGAGGGCCCCGAGCTCACCGAATAGGAGCCGCAATCATGTCAACCCTTTCCACACTGGATGCAAACAGCCTCAAAGGCGCTCTCGAGGCGCTGCTGCTGGTGTCGAGCGACCCGGTGAGTGCGCCCGCGCTGGCCGGCGCACTGGATATCGCCCCGGGCGAGTGCGCGTCGCTGCTCGCCGAGCTCAAGGTTGAGTACGAGGAGGCCAACCGCGGCTTTCAGTTGCGCGAGGTCGCCGGCGGCTGGCGCCTGTTTACGCACCCCGCTTACCACGACGTGGTCGAAACCTACGTGCTGAGCTGGGACACGCAAAAGCTATCGCAGGCGGCGCTCGAAACCCTGGCCGTCATCGCCTACCACCAGCCCGTCACGCGCGAGGTGGTCAAGGGCATCCGCGGCGTCAATTCCGACGGCGTCATCGCGTCGCTCGTGGACAAGGGTCTGGTGCGCGAGCTCGGCCGCGATCCCCAGCGCGGTCAAGCCATCATCTACGGCACGACCAACGCCTTCTTGGAAAAGTTCGGTCTGCGCTCCACCCACGACCTGCCCGACTTGGAGCAGTTTGCCCCCGACGAGCAGTCGCGCCAGTTTATCCGCGAGCGTCTAAGCGGCCGCAGTATTCAGTCCACACTGGAGGAGCAGGCAGAGGACTTGGACGAAGAGCGCGAACTGCTCGATACCGATGTTGAAGATGTTGATGCAGTCGAGGACTTGGAGGCCCTGGTCGTCGACGAGACCTCGAAGGATTTGTATGACGAGGACTAACGAAGTAGGGGAGACGCGCGCCACGGACAGCACAGCGCCCGCGACCGACGCCCAGTCCGTCTACCCGCACACCATGCGCCTGCAGCGCTTTTTGGCGCGCGCGGGCGTGGCGAGCCGCCGCGGCTCGGAGGACCTGATGACTGCCGGCCGCGTGACCGTCAACGGCCAGGTCGCAACTGAGCTGGGCACCAAGGTCGACGTCGACCATGATCACATTGAGGTCGACGGCATGCCCGTCAAGCTCAACCAGGGTGCCGTGTACTTGATGCTCTACAAGCCGACCGGCTACCTCACCACCATGAGCGACCCGCAGGAGCGCCCTTGCGTGGCCGACCTGGTCCCCCGCGACCGCTTTCCGGGACTTTTCCCGGTGGGTCGCCTGGACCGCGACACCACAGGCCTTTTGCTCTTTACCACCGACGGCGACCTGTCGCAGGACCTGCTGCATCCCAGCAAGCACGTCTACAAGACCTACCAGGCACTCGTGGACGGGCAGCTGACCGACCGCGATCTAGAACCGCTACGCCGTGGCATCGAGCTCGACGACGGCCTCTGCCAGCCGGCAATCTGCCGAGTCATCACCGCACACGAGGCCGAGGCCGTAGCTCCCCAGGGCGTCAAGCCCGGCACCACCGCCGTGGAGGTCATCATCCGCGAGGGTCGCAAGAACCAGGTCAAGCGTATGCTGGGCAAGATTCACCATCCGGTGATCCGCCTTCACCGCTGCAACTTTGCCGGCCTGGAGCTCAAGGACGTGGCCAAAGGCTCGTGGCGCGAGCTCACCGACCGCGAGGTGCAGATCCTCAAGGCCGGCGGCATCCCGCCCAAGCAGGCCAGCTCCAAGCGCGCCGCCGCGCCCGCGACCAACACCGCCAGCCGCACGCGTCACCACGGCAGCCACGGCTCCGCTCCCAAGCGTAACACCTACCGCGAGCGCTACACGGGCTAGGCAACCCGCCGCGCCCCAACGCCCGCGAACCATACCAGCACGTCACCCATCGAAAGGAAGCATTGCATGATCGTCGCCATCGACGGCCCCGCCGGTTCCGGCAAGTCCACCATCGCCAAGGAGATCGCCCGCCAGCTGGGCTTTAACAAGCTCGACACGGGCGCCATGTATCGCGCCGTCACCTTCGCCGCGCTCGACCGTGGCATCGATTTGGACGACGAGGCGGCAATCGACGCCCTCGCCGAGCAAATCGAGATCCGCTTTACCAACGGTACCGGCGAGGACACGCGCCTGACCATCGACGGCCAGGACGCTTCGGCCGCCATTCGTACCCCGCAGGTCGACGCCAACGTGTCCAAGGTCTCGGCCTACCCGGGCGTGCGCACCGCCATGCTCATCCACCAGCGCCGCGCAGCCGAGGACCGCGATATCGTGGCCGAGGGTCGCGACATCGGAACCGTCGTGTTCCCTAACGCGCAGGTCAAGGTCTTCCTAACCGCCGACCCGCGCGAGCGCGCCCGCCGCCGCGTGCTTCAGCGTCACCAAAACGATGCCCAGCCGCTCACGTCCGAGCAGCTCGAGGCTGAGGTCGACGAGACCCTCGACGCCCTTAAGCGGCGCGACAAGCTCGACAGTAGTCGCGAGGTCGCCCCGCTCGTGCCCGCCGAGGACGCCGTGCACATCGACTCCACCGCCCACACCATCGACGAGGTCGTTCGTATCATCGAGGACCTCATCAACCAAAGGAGGTAGCCCATGCGCCTGTTTAAGCAGACGCCCGAGGACTATTACAACGCCCCCTACGCCGAGTTTCCAGCGCTGATCCGCAGCACCGTCGTCGTAGTCATGGCCATCCTTTGGGCTTTCTCCAAGCTCATGTGGCGCTGGAAGGTCGAGGACGCCAATCTTCTGTTTGAGCGCCAGGAAGGCCGCGGCAGCGTGGTCATCTGCAACCACACCTCGATGGCCGAGCTCCTGGCCGTGGAGACGGCGCTGTTCTTTGGGGGCCGCCGCATTCGCCCCATCTTTAAGTCCGAGTTCGCCAAGAGCAAGATTGTGCGCTGGGCCTTTAGCCGCGTGGGCGGCATCCCCGTGGAGCGTGGTACTGCCGATATGAAGTGCTTGCGTGCCGCCCAGCATGCGCTGCAGCGCGGCGAGGACGTTCTGATCTTCCCCGAGGGCACGCGCATCCGCTCGCGCGAGATCAAGCCCGAGGTCCACGGCGGCTTTGCGCTCATCGCCCAGATGGGCAAGGCGCCCGTCAACCCGCTCGCCATCTGTGGCTGGTCCGACATCACGCCCGCGGGCAAAAAGCTCATGCGTCCCAAGAAGTGCTGGATTCGTGCCGGCAAGGCCGTCTCACTTTCCGACGCACCGGCCGGGCTTAAACGCACGGAGCGCTTGGCCTGGTTTGAATCCGAGGCCATGAACCGCGTCTACGCCATGCGAGACGAGCTGTGCGCCGAGCATCCGGGCAGGTTCTAGCCATGAGCGAGAACGTGACGAACACCGCCGCGGCTACGTCCGACCAGGCAACCGCGCCGACAATCGAGATCGCCGCCCACGCCGGCACTTGCTACGGCGTACAGCGTGCGCTCGATATGGCGCTGGCGGCCGCGCCGCAGGCAGGAGAGTGCACTCAGGTCCATACCTTGGGTCCGCTCATCCATAACCCCATCGTGGTACGCGAGCTCGCTGAGGCAGGCGTTGGCTTGGCCGAAACCCTGGACGACGCAGCAACCGGCACCGTGATCATCCGCGCCCACGGCGTGGTGCCGCAGGTCATCGATGCTGCCCGCAAGCGCGGCCTCAACGTGATCGACGCCACCTGCCCTTACGTCAAGAAGGTCCACGTGGCCGCCGAGCGGCTGGTGCGCGAGGGCTATCGCGTACTCGTCGTGGGTGAGCCGGGGCATCCCGAGGTCGAGGGCATTCTGGGTCACGCCGGCGATGACGCGCAGGTCGTGAGCTGTGCCGCCGACGCCAACGCCTTGTCGCTCAAGGGCAAGGTGGGCCTCGTCGTGCAGACCACCCAGACCGCGCAGAACCTCGCCGGGGTTGTGGCTGCCATCACCCCGCGCGTGCAGGAACTACGCGTGATCAACACCATCTGCGCAGCCACGAGCGAGCGCCAGCAGGCAGCCGCCGCACTTGCTAACCGCTGCGACTGCATGGTCGTCGTGGGCGGCAAGAACTCGGGCAACACGCGCCGCCTGGCGCAGATTTGCGCAGACGCCTGCGAGCGCACGTATCACATCGAGGAAGCTTCCGAGCTCCAGGCCGCATGGTTTGCCAACGCGCGCCACATCGGCATCACTGCCGGAGCCTCCACCCCGCAAGAACACATCGAGCGCGCCGTCGAGCGCATCAAGGAGCTTTGCCGCTAACCATGGACCAGACCGTACCCGCATACGCCGCCGAGGTGGCCGATTACGGGCGCAGCCGCGACCCCGAGCCGGGTGAGGGCGCGCTCGTTAAGAATGTGCATCCCGAATCGCCCGCATGGGATGTGGGTATCGAGCCGGGCATGCGCGTGCTCACGGTCAACGGTGAGGCGCTCACCGACATGATCGTATGGCTTTGGGAGGCCGACGACGACACCGTTGATTTGGAGGTATTCGACCCGCGCGACGGCACCGTCACCTCCGTCGAGCTCGACCGCTTCCCGGGAGAGGACTGGGGCCTTGAGTTCGATGGCCCTATCTTCGATGGCATGCGTACCTGTGTGAACGCCTGCGTGTTCTGCTTTATGACCATGCTGCCCAAGGGCGGCCGCTCAACGCTCTATATTCGCGACGACGACTACCGCCTGAGCTTTTTGCAGGGCAACTTTGTCACGCTCACGAACCTCACCGACGAGGACGTGCAAAACGTCATCGACCGCAACATGAGCCCCATGAACGTTTCGGTCCATGCCGTAAGCCCCGACGTCCGCCGTCGTATGATGGGCCGCAACGCCCAGCGCGGCATGGACGTACTCGAGGCCATCATGGCCGCCGGCATCGAGATTCACGCGCAGATTGTGTTGTGCCCCGGCATGAACGACGGCGAGGAGCTGGAAAAGACTCTGCGCTTTTGCGAGGAGCACGAGCAAATCACCAGCCTGGGCATTGTGCCGCTCGGTTTTACCAAGCATCAGAACCGTTTTAGCTGGTCCTACAGCGACAAACCCGAGCTAGCGCGCGAGACCATTGCCATGATCCGTCCCTTCCAGGACCGTGCCTTCGAGCGCTTTGGCCGCCACACCTTCCAGATGAGCGACGAGTTCTACTTGGATGCCGGCATCGAGCCGCCCGAGGCGGACTTTTACGACGGCTACCCGCAGTACTACGACGGCATTGGCATGATCCGCTCATATCTGGACGAGACCGACGACGTGCTGGCTACCGACGCCGAGCGTCTGGCCCGCGCCCGCGAGGCCATCGCCGCCCGTGGCCAGCACCTGCTGTGCCTCTCGGGCGCCAGCGCACGCGACACGGTGGCCCGCTTTGTGGAGTCGCCGCATGGTCTCGGCGGCACTGTCACAGCCATCAAGAACCGCTACTTTGGCGGCAACGTGGACGTGACCGGCCTCATCGTCGCGTGTGACATTCTGGAGCAGCTGCCACAAGACCTGTCGGGGGTTATGCTCTTTGTGCCTAAGCTCATGTTCAACGCTGACGGCATGACGCTTGACGAGTATCATCGTGACGATTTACTAGCAAGCCTTACCAGTCGCGGCGCCGAGGTTCATGTGGTGTCGACCATGCCGCATGAGCTGCTCGATACCCTGGAGCACATCCTTGGCATTGTGCCTGCCGACTCTAACACTTCCACTGACCCTACCCATTAAAGGAGAGCAGATGAAACCTATCGTCGCCGTCGTCGGACGCCCCAACGTGGGCAAGTCCACGCTCGTTAACCGCCTGGCCCAGACCTCGGACGCCATCGTCCACGAGTCTCGCGGCGTCACGCGCGACCGCTCGTATCACACGGCCGATTGGAACGGCCGCGAGTTCACCATTGTCGACACGGGCGGCATCGAGCCACTCAAGAGCGATGACGTCTTTGCCACGTCCATCCGCGACCAGGCCCTCGCCGCCGCCGAGGAAGCCGCCGTCATCCTGTTTGTGGTCGACGGCCGCACCGGCGTCACCGAGGAGGACGAGTCGGTCGCCCGCATGCTCAAGCGCTGCGACAAGCCGGTCTTTCTACTGGTGAACAAGCTCGACAACCCCGATCGCGAAAACGACAGCATCTGGGAGTTCTATTCGCTCGGCGTCGGTGAGCCCACGCCCCTCTCGGCCCTGCATGGCCACGGCACGGGCGACCTGCTCGACGATATCGTGGCCCTGCTTCCGGAGGAAGAGGACGAGGTCGCCGATGAGTTCCCCGACGCCCTGAACGTGGCCATCATCGGCCGCCCCAACGCCGGTAAGTCCTCGCTGTTCAACCGCATCCTGGGCGCCGACCGCTCTATCGTGTCCAACATTGCCGGCACGACGCGCGACGCCATCGACACCGTCGTGGAGCGCAACGGCAAGCACTACCGCATGGTCGACACCGCGGGCATCCGCAAGAAGAGCACCGTGTACGAGAACATCGAGTACTACTCGATGGTCCGCGGCCTGCGCGCCATCGACCGCGCCGACGTGGCGCTGCTCGTCGTCGACGCCTCCGTGGGCGTTACCGAACAGGACCAGAAGGTCATGGGTCTTGCCATCGAGCGCGGCTGCGCCATCGTGGTGCTGCTCAACAAGTGGGACCTGCTCGACGACGACCGTAAGCGCGAGGCCTGCATGGAGACCATCGACCGCCGTCTGGGCGTCATGGCTCCCTGGGCCCAGTACCTGCGCATCTCTGCCCTCACTGGCCGCAGCGTCGAGAAGATCTGGGCGATGGTCGACGCCGCCGAAAAGACGCGCTCGCAAAAGATCAGCACTTCGCGCCTCAATACGTTCCTCACCGACCTGCGCGAGTTTGGCCACACCGTGGTAGACGGCAAGCGTCGCCTGCGCATGCACTACGTGACCCAGACGGGCGTCAACCCGCCGACGTTCACGTTCTTCGTCAACCACAGCGACCTGGTCAACGACACCTACCAGCGCTACGTGGAGAACCGCATGCGCTCGACCTTCGATTTTGCCGGCACGCCCATTCGACTCTTCTTTAGGAAGAAGGAACAGAAGGATGCATAATCCGATTCTGCTGACCGCCATCTGCGCCGTGGTCTCGTTCTTCATCGGGGCGATTCCGTTTGGCCTGATCTTGGGCCGTGTGTTCAACCACACGGACATTCGCAAGGCGGGCTCCGGCAACATCGGCACAACCAATGCGCTGCGCGTGGCCGGCCCTAAGGTGGCCGCGCTCACGTTGTTGCTCGACTGCCTTAAGGGCGCCATCTGCGTCCTTATCGCGCGTCCGCTCATTGCCGACTTGGGCTATGGCTTCCCCGTAAGCATCATGGCGCCCGGAGCCCCCGGCGATTGGATGCTCGGCGTCATTTGCCTGGCAGCGGTGTGGGGCCATATCTTCTCGCCCTACCTCAACTTCCATGGCGGCAAGGGTATCGCCGTGGGCTTGGGTGTCATCCTCGCCTGGTACTGGCCCATCGGACTATCGCTGCTGGGCATGTTTATCGTGGCCGTTGCCATCACCAAGTTTGTGTCGGTGGGCTCGCTTGCCGCGGCCATCGGCCTTCCCATCGCCGCCTGCGCGGTCTTTCCGTACAGCAGCCTGGGCCTTAAGTTTTGCATGGCGATGATCGGCATCACCGTGGTGTGGGCCCATCGCGCGAACATCAAAAAGCTCATGTGCGGTAAGGAGTCCAAGCTCTCGTTTACCAAGCGCGTCACCGAACCCGACGATAAGTAGGAGAGAGTCATGAATGTTGCGCTGATTGGCTCCGGCTCCTGGGGAACCGCCGTCGCCGGCCTTGCCGCCGCGCGAGCCGAGCGCGTGACCATGTGGGCCCATAGCAAGCAGACGGCCGCCGGCATTAACGGCGAGCATCGCAACCCCAGGTATCTGGCGGACTACGAGCTGCCCGGCAACGTCGTCGCAACCACGGACCTGGCGCAGGCGCTCGACGACGCCGACGCCATCATCTTTGCCGTGCCCTCCACACACCTGCGAAGCGTATGTCATCAGACAGCGCCCTTCATCGCCGCCGACACCCCGGTGCTCTGCCTTACCAAGGGCATTGAGCCCGAGTCCGGCCTGCTCATGAGCGAGGTCATTGCCAGCGAAATCGGCAACGAGCGGCGTGTGGCGGCCCTCTCGGGCCCCAACCATGCCGAGGAGATTTGCCGCGGCGGGCTTTCTGCCGCCGTCATCGCTAGCGAAGATACGCAGATAGGGGAGACCTTTAAGGAGCTGCTGCTGTCCACGGCCTTCCGCATCTACCTGTCGCAGGATATGACCGGTGTCGAAGTTTGCGGCGCTATGAAAAACGTCATCGCCATCGTGTGCGGCATCTCCGCCGGTACCGGCGCGGGCGACAACACGCTCGCCCTTATCATGACGCGCGGCCTGGCCGAGATCAGCCGCCTGGTGCACGCCCGCGGCGGGCAGGCCATAACCTGCATGGGACTTGCCGGCATGGGTGACCTCATCGCCACCTGTACCTCGGAGCATTCGCGCAACCGCACCTTTGGCTACGAGTTTGCCCACGGCGTGTCGCTCGACGAGTACCAGGCGCGCACGCATATGGTGGTCGAGGGCGCCGTCGCCGCCCGCAGCGTGAGCGAGCTCGCCCGTTCACTGGGCGTAGACATTCCGCTCACCTTTGCCGTGGAGCAAACGCTCTACAACGGTGTTACTTTGGATAGGGCACTCGAGATTCTTACCGACCGCGTCCCATCGCAAGAGTTCTACGGACTCACCGACTAGCGCAGAAAGGCTTCTACCATGGGTTCCATCAAAATCGCTCCGTCCGTCCTCTCGGCCGATATGGCCAACCTCAAGGGCGAACTCGACAAGATAGCCGGTGCCGACTACGTGCACTTTGACGTTATGGACGGTCACTTTACCGGCAATCTCACCTTTGGCGTCGACATCCTCAAGGCCGTCAAGCGCTCCACCAACGTGCCGATCGATGCGCACCTCATGGTTTCGAACCCCGACGAGACCGTCAATTGGTATGCCGACGCTGGTGCCGATATGATCACCGTCCACTACGAGGCCTCTACGCACCTGCACCGCACGCTCACGCACCTGCAACAGCGCGGCGTCAAGGCCGGCGTGGTGCTCAACCCCGCAACGCCCGTCTGCGTGCTCGAGAGCATCATCGACATCGTCGACATGGTGCTGCTCATGAGCGTGAACCCCGGCTTTGGCGGCCAGAGCTTTATTCCCGGTACCATTACCAAACTGCACGAGCTCAAGGCCATGTGCGAGCGCCACGGCGTGTCGCCCCTGATCGAGGTCGACGGCGGTATCTCTTCCAAGAACATCGCCGAGGTCGTCAAGGCCGGTGCCAACGTGCTCGTAGCCGGCTCCGCCGTATTTAAGTCCGAAGATCCCGCCGCCGAGGTTGCGCTGCTGCAGAAGCTGGGCAACGAGGCCGCACAGGAGGCATAAACCCTTATGACCGCAGGTCAAAACCGCATACCCGTGAATCTTGACTATGCCGCCTCGACGCCCATGCGCGCCGAGGCGCTCCTTGCGCAGCGCGAGTACGACGACAGCGAGCTTGCCGGCGTCAACCCCAACTCGCTGCATTCGCTTGGCCGCAAGGCCGCTGCGCGCCTAGAAGTGGCACGTCGCGAGATTGCCCGCAGCTTTGGTGCGCGCGTCCGCCCGTCCGAGATCATTTTGACCAACGGCGGCACCGAGGCAAACCAGCTGGCGCTCCTCGGTCTTGCCGAGGGCGCTCGTCAGCGCGATCGCAAGCGCGACCGTGTCATCGTTTCGGCCATCGAGCACGATTCGATTCTGGACAACCTGCCGTTGCTGCGTGCCGCCGGCTTTACCGTCGACCTGGTGCAGCCCTGCCACATGGGCTACATTGAGCCTGCCGCGCTTGTCGAGCTGCTAGGCGACGACGTGGCGCTCGTGAGCATCATGGTTGCCAACAACGAGACCGGCGTGGTGCAGCCCATCCGCGAGCTTGCCGCGGCCACGCATACCGTTGGCGCCCTGTTCCACACCGATGCCATCCAGGGGTATCTGCATATTCCGCTCGATGTCACCGAGCTGGGCGTCGACGCCATGTCCGTCGCAGCCCACAAGATTGGCGGTCCCGTGGCATCTGGCGCACTCTACCTTAAGAGCCGCACGCCGCTGCGCCCGCGCATCTTTGGCGGCGGACAGGAGGCCGGTCGTCGTGCCGGCACGCAAGACCTGCGAACGCAGCTCGCCTTTGCCGCTGCCGCCTCGTCTCTGACGCCCCATGTGGCTCAGGAGCGCGCGAAGCTGCAAGCCCTTTCCGACAAGCTCTACGCCACGCTTACGGCTCATCCGCGTATTCATGCCACCATGGGCGACTACGCACAGGCCGATCGCCTGCCGGGCATGGTGTCGATCTACGTTGATGGCATGGACTCCGAGGAGCTCATCGTCAAGCTCGATGCCGCCGGCTTTGAGGTTTCGGCCGGCTCGGCGTGCTCGAGCGGCAGCATGGACCCGAGCCATGTGCTCAGCGCCATGGGCATTGGTCGCGAGCAGGCACTAGGTGCACTGCGCATTTCCTTTGACGACCGCGTGAATCCGGACGATCTGGACGAGTTTGCCCAGACGCTGCTCTCGATCGCAGGTGCCGCATGATCGTCGCCGAGCTCGAGCGCGCGCTACTGGCACGCTATCCCAAGACGGACACCGAGCCCTGGGACCACGTAGGACTCTCCGTTGGCGATCCGGCCGCGGAGATCACCGGCGTTGCCTGCGCACTCGATGCGACTGAGGCTAATGTTCGCCGCGCCCAAGAAGCAAGCGCCAACGTGCTGCTGACGCATCATCCCATATACATCAAGGCACCCGAGGCCTTTTGTCCGGCGGATGCCACACGACCCCAGTGCAGTGCGGCCCTCTACGAGGCTGCCCGTTGCGGCGTGAGCATCATCTCGCTTCACACCAACCTGGACCGCTCGCACGAAGCGCGCGTTCGCCTGAGCGATTTGCTAGGCGCAAAGCCCATAAGCTCGCTGGAGCATGCGGACGAGCCTGAACTCACCGGTCTGGGCGCCCTTGCGACCCTCAACGACCCCTGCAGCCTGCGCGACCTTGCCGCCCGCGCCGCCCAGGCGTTTGGCAGCGACCCGCGCGTGTGGGGCGAGGCAGATCACCCGTGCCGCACCGTCGCCATTTTGGGCGGCTCCCTGGGCGACTTCGGAGAGCTCGCCATCGCCGCGGGCGCAGATGTTGTCGTGACGGGCGAGGCGGGCTACCACGTGGCACAGGACCTTGCCTTGCGCGGGCTGCCGGTGATCTTGCTCGGCCACGACCGCTCCGAGGAGCCGTTCGTTGATATATTGATGAACTCTGCAGTTGACGCCGGGGTCGACCCCCGTCATGCGATTAAAATACTGAACCCTTGCCAATGGTGGACTGTGACAAAAGGAGAGAACTTATGAGCGCCGGCGCTACGCTACTCAAGCTGCAACAGATCGATTTGGAGCTCGCCCGCAACAAGAGCGAACTTGCCAATATGCCGGAGCTCAAGGAGCTCGCTTCCAAGCGCAAGACCTACGTTAAGCTCAAGGCCGAAATGACCAAGCTCTACGCCCAACGCAAGGACCTGGATATTGAGCTCGACGATCTCAACACCACCGAGATCCAGACCAATAACGCCATCGAGGCCGCTAAGAAGCGCCACGTTGACGGCTCCGACTACCGCGAGGTACAGGACCTGGAAAACGAGCTCGCCACCCTGGCCAAGCGCCTGGACAAGATTGAGCACACCCGCAAGGATGTCGTTGTCGCCCACAAAGAGGCGCTCGACCGCGAGACCCGCGCGCAGGCCATCATCGCCAAGTTCGAGGAGGGCGTGAAGGCCGATACCAAGGCCGCCCGCGCCAAGGCCGCCGACCTGCAGGCCCAGATTGACGCCGCCACCAAGGAGCGCACCGCCCTTGCCGCTACGCTGCCGACCGACGTGCTCACCGACTACGAGCGCCTGCTCAAGCAGTTCCGCGGCCTGGCTGTTGAGACCATCCAGGGTAACATCCCTACGGTCTGCCACACCGCGCTGCAGGCTTCGTCCATGAGCGACCTCAACCACGACGGTAGCGAGATTACGCACTGTCCGTACTGCCACCGCCTCCTGGTGCTCCCGAGCAAGGAAGCCTAGCGATGACGGCGGCATCCAACAATTCAATGCAACTTGAGGGAAAAACGATCCTGCTGGGCATTACCGGCGGGATCGCCGCCTATAAGTCGTGCAATATCGTGCGCCTGCTGCAAAAGCGCGGCGCACGTGTCAAAGTCGTTATGAGCGAGCATGCCACGGAGTTCGTGGGCCCGCTCACGTTCCGCGCGCTCACCAATGAGCCGGTCGCGGTTGGGCTATTCGACGACCCGTCTGACCCCATCCACCATATCTCGCTTGCGCAGGAGCCCGATCTGGTGGTCGTGGCGCCTGCGACGGCCAATATCATCGCCAAGATGGCCAACGGCATCGCCGACGACCTCATCTCCACCACGCTGCTTGCCACGCCGCGCCCCATCGTGATCGCACCGGCCATGAACAATGGCATGTGGAAGGCACCGGCCACACAGGCCAACATGGCCACGTTGCGCGACCGCGGCGTTCACGTGGTGGGACCCGGCAGCGGCTACCTTGCCTGCGGCGACGTGGACACGGGCCGCATGAGCGAGCCCGAGGACATCGTCGAGGCTGTCTGTGAGGTGCTCAACCCCGTGCCGCAAGACCTGACGGGCAAGCGCATCGTCATCACCGCCGGCCCCACGCACGAGCCGATCGACCCGGTGCGATTCATTGGCAACCGTTCTTCGGGCAAGATGGGCATCGCCCTGGCGGGGGAGGCCGCACGTCGCGGTGCCGCCGTCACGCTCGTGCTGGGACCGACATCGCTCGATGTTCCCCGCGGTGTGGAGTGCGTGCACGTACAGACCGCCTCAGAAATGCTCAAGGCAGCGCTGAGCGCCTTCCAGACGGCCGACGCGGCCATTTGCGCCGCCGCCGTCGCCGACTACACGCCGGCGGCCCCGGCGGACCATAAACTCAAAAAGGCCAACGAGCGCCTGGATCGCATCGAGCTTGTCGAAACGGTCGATATTTTGGCTGAGCTCTCGCGCCAGAAAGGCGAGCGCTGTGTAATCGGATTTGCAGCCGAGACCGATAACGTCGTGGAGTACGCACAGCGAAAGCTCGACCGCAAGGGTTGCGATGCCATTATCGCCAACGATGTCTCACGCGCCGATTCGGGCTTTGGAACCGATACCAACAAGGCCTGGATTGTGAGCACAACGGGTACGCAAGAACTTCCCGTTCTAACAAAACCCCAGCTCGCAGATACAATTTTGGACTTGCTTCAAAATTTGTAAAAAAGTTCTTGCACAAGTCTAAAGTTTCGGGTTAATATACTCCCTGTTGCGAGCGAGAGCAGAGCAACAAACAAAAGCTTCGGGACGTGGCGCAGCTTGGTAGCGCACTTGACTGGGGGTCAAGGGGTCGCTGGTTCGAATCCAGTCGTCCCGACCAGAAGTTTGCAGGTCAGGCACCTAGTGCCTGACCTTTTTTGTTTTAAGCAATTGCTTAATTTTAAGTAAGCAACAGGGTGTCAAAAATCTACCTGCGCGATACTCGCTTTTTGCGGCTACTTGCGCGTTTTGCACACGCTTGAGCCGATTTATTAACGCGATATGAATCTACATACGCGTAGCTGGTATGCAGCCGAGTACAGGCTGTATTTATCGCGGCGATTAACACAGATATAGCGACTATAACGGACAAGCGTGTCGCTGTATTTATTCCAGTAGTTCACTTGATCGGTGGACAAGTGGGCTGTTGCAACGAAACGCCAAGCAGGATGGGCTCTATACGAGGACGCCGCAGGGTAATGGCGGGGGAGTGCGGCGGGCGCTCTGAGAGCCGCTGTGTAACCCCATTTCCCCTCAACCCGACTACCTGTGCCACGAACATCAGACCGTTCGAGTAACCGCCAAAAGAAAAGCCCGCGCGAAGTTGCGCAGGCTTTTCGCTAGACAAGCTAGAAGACAGGCTAGAAGCACCAAGCGGGGCAGACGCAAAGCGAAGCGCTCGCGTCGTCGCCACGCGACGGCCTGCCAGTACCGGTGACGTCGAGGAAGTACGCAGAAAGTTTCGGTAACACCGAACGCTCCCACCATAAGCTGCTAATGGCAATGGCAGAGTTGGGATTATCGTTATTCGTCACCTTGCCCTTGAAGGCCTCGTACTGGCTACCCTCGGAGGAACTCCAGGGGTAGTCAGAGGCCCAAAGGGAAGTGAAATCGGAGGTCCAATGGGAGGTGCAGGGCGCGATCTCGGAGTAGCTGAGAAGGAACAGCCTGTCCGAGGTCGCGGTTACGGCGGCGTTCTTATCGATTCCGCCAACGTTGTTCGTGAGCTTCCTGACGGTCTTCACCTTGGACTGGAAATCGGGCGGCATGAGGCTCCAGATCTCGCCGGAGTTCATCTTCGCACGGAGCTCCGACTTCTCCCAGCCACCGGCGTTGGTGTCGGTGGCGTTCATGCGGGGCGAAATACCCGTCGAGGTGGTGAGGAACGTCAGCCCCGCCTAGCCCGAGCCGTCGGCCAAATCGTCATGGTTGATGCCGATGATGCGGTATTCGAGCGTCTTCCCATCGGTGAGCTTCATCGTGAACTTGGTGCCGGCATCCATGGCGGCCTTCGCCTTGGCGTAGGCGGGAGACGCCTTGCCCTTCGTGGCGATGTCCTCTGCCACGGCCTTCTGCTCACCGAGCGTCCAGTCCTTCGCGTCCTTGGCGATGGCCGCCTGGACGGTCGCGGAATCGGCCCCTGTGGAGCCGCCACCGGATGTTCCACCGTCCTCGACGCCACCGGTCGCCCCGCTGTTCACCGTGTTGCCGACCAGGTTGAACTGGTTTCGGATGGCCCCGGCCACGCTGGGTCCCGCGAACACGATCACCAGGCCGATGACCGCGATAATCAGGACGTACTCGATGATAGATTGTCCACGAAGGCGGATACCTCTAGGAGATACCCCATTACAGTCTGAAATAGGCCATCGATAAATTTCGATGGCGAGCATTCGGCGCATTGCCTACGATACGGGCAAGC
>OOCB01000302.1_pt1 | contig 83001 bp, 93 predicted proteins | sample 1671351 | NCBI WGS metagenome assembly OOCB01 (sample SAMN06348148, study PRJEB24527) | human gut metagenome | biome: human gut; feature: ankylosing spondylitis patient; material: feces | host: Homo sapiens | place: China | collected 2015-10 | reverse complement strand
ACCGGCCACGCCCGTCAGGGCAGCACCCGTGCTCCCCAGTGGACCCACGGCGGCATCGTGTTCGCTCCCAAGCCCCGGGATTACAGCTATGTGCTCAACAAGAAGGTCAAGCGCCTTGCGCTGAAGTCCGTCCTGTCCGCCAAGGCTGCCGAGGGCAAGCTGGTGGTCATCGACTCCATTAAGATGGACGCCATCAAGACTGCTGACTTCCGCAAGTTCCTGACCGCTGTCAATGTGGACGGTAAGGCCGTTGTCATCACCCCCGCGGTGGACACTGTTGTGGTCAAGAGCGCCCGCAATATCCCCGGCGTTGTGACCACCGCTGCCGACCTGCTGAACGTTTATGACATCATCAACGCACAGTACCTTGTGGTGGATCAGAACGCTCTGGCCAAGATCGAGGAGGTGTACGCATAATGACCGCTTACGATATTGTCATTCGTCCCATCATCACCGAGCGCGCCATGGCCGGTACCGCCGACAAGAAGTACGTCTTCGAGGTGGCAAAGTCCGCTGGCAAGATCGAGATCAAGAAGGCTGTTGAGGAGATCTTCGGCGTGAAGGTCGCTTCCGTCAACACCCTGAACGTCATGGCCAAGGCCAAGCGTATGGGCGCCGGCCGTCCCGGCACCACCCGTGCGTGGAAAAAGGCCTATGTGACCCTGACCGCTGATTCTAAGACCATCGAGTTCTTCGAAGGCATGGTCTAAGGAAGGAGTAAAGCAGAATGTCTATTAAAACTTTTAAGCCGACGACTCCTTCCCGCCGTCAGATGACGGTCTCCGGTTTCGACGGCATTGACAAGAAGGCCCGTCCCGAGGCCTCTCTGGTCGAGCCCCTGAAGAAGCACGCCGGCCGCAACAGCTACGGCCGCATCACCGTCCGTCATCGCGGCGGCGGCAACAAGCGCAAGTATCGTATCATCGACTTCAAGCGCGACAAGATGGGCTCTGCCACCGTGCTGCGTCTGGAGTATGACCCCAACCGCAGCGCCAACATCGCCCTCATCGAGTATGAGGATGGCGAGAAGCGTTACATTCTGGCGCCTGTCGGCCTGAAGGCTGGTCACAAGATCATGACCGGTCCCGATGCCGATATCCTGCCCGGCAACGCGCTGCCCATTGCCAACATCCCTGTTGGTACTGTTATCCACAACATCGAGCTGCATCCCGGCAACGGTGCTCAGTTGGTCCGTGCCGCCGGCACCTCCGCTCAGCTCATGGCTAAGGAAGGCTCCGACGCTCAGATTCGTATGCCCTCCGGCGAGGTCCGCATCGTGCGTACCAACTGCTACGCCACCATCGGTCAGGTCGGCAACATCGAGCATGAGAACATCAACATCGGCAAGGCCGGCCGTAAGCGTCACATGGGTTGGCGTCCCACCGTCCGCGGTTCTGTCATGAACCCCAATGACCACCCCCACGGCGGCGGCGAGGGCCGCGCACCTGTCGGCCGTCCCGGCCCTGTGACTCCTTGGGGCAAGCCCGCTCTGGGTTACAAGACCCGCAAGGGCAAGAACCCCACCAACAAGTTCATCGTCAAGCGGCGTAACGAGAAGTAAGGAGGCAGGAATATGAGCAGATCTATTAAGAAAGGCCCTTATGTTGCCCCTGAGCTTCTCAAGCGCATCGAGGCAATGAATGAGAAGAACGAGAAGAAGGTCCTCAAGACCTGGAGCCGCAGCTCCACCATCTTCCCCGCCTTCGTCGGCCACACCATCGCTGTCCATGACGGCCGGAAGCACGTGCCCGTGTATGTCCAGGAGGACATGGTCGGCCACAAGCTGGGTGAGTTTGCTCCCACCCGTACCTTCCGCGGCCATGCCAAGGATAAATAATTGAAGGAGGATGCTGAACATGGAAAACAAGACTGCTAAAGCGTATCTGCGCTATGTCCGCATCTCTCCCCGCAAGGTTCAGATCGTCTGCGACCTGATCCGCGGCAAGAATGTCGGAACCGCTATGGCCATTCTGGCCCAGACTCCCAAGTCTGCTTCCGAGCCCCTGACGAAGCTGCTGAAGTCTGCCGTTGCTAATGCCGAGAACAACTTCGGCATGGACCCCGCCAAGCTGGTGGTGTCTGAGGTGTTCGCCACCCCCGGCCCCATCCTCAAGCGTATGATGCCCCGGGCTCAGGGCCGCGCTTATCGCATCAACAAGCGCACTTCTCACGTCACCATCGCCGTGACGGAAAAGGCATAAGAAAGGGAGGAGACAGTTTATGGGACAGAAAGTAAATCCCCATGGCCTTCGGGTCGGCGTCATCAAAGACTGGGATTCCCGTTGGTATGCCAGTGAAGAGAAGGTCGGTGACCTGATCGTCGAGGATCAGAAGATCCGCAAGTATCTCAAGAAGACCTTGTACGGTGCCGGCGTTCCCAAGATCGAGATCGAGCGCAGCAATGACACCGTTACCATCTACCTGCACTGCGCCCGTCCCGGTGTTGTCATCGGCAAGGGCGGTGAGCAGATCGAGCAGTATCGTCTGGCTGTGGAGAAGATGATCGGCAAGAAGGTCAAGCTGAACATCGTTGAGGTCCGCAACCCCGACATGAACGCTCAGCTTGTGGCTGAGAACATCGCCCAGCAGCTGGAGAAGCGTATTTCTCACCGCCGCGCCATGAAGAATGCCATGGCCCGCGCCATGCGCGCTGGCGCCAAGGGCATCAAGTGCTGCTGCTCCGGACGTCTGGGCGGCCGCGAGATCGCCGGCGTTGAGCATTATCACGAGGGCACCATCCCCCTGCAGACCATCCGTGCCGACATTGAGTACGGCTTTGCGGAGGCTGCCACCACCTTTGGCCGCATCGGCGTGAAGGTGTGGATCTACAAGGGCGAGGTTCTCTCTCAGACCCTGCGTACTACCCCCCGCACCATGGACACCTCCAAGCCCTATCAGGAGCGTCGTGAGCGTCGTCCTCGCCGTGACGGCGACCGTCGGGGCGGTTTCGGCGGTGACCGCCGCAACGGCGGCTTCAACCGCGACCGTCAGAATGGCGGCTTCAACCGTCAGGGCGGTGCCGATCGTCGCCCTCAGGGCGGCTTCCGGCCCAACACCAATCGTCCCGCTGCTCCCGCAGCCCCCGCTAAGGAAGGAGGAGCCAACTAATGTTAATGCCGAAGAGAGTCAAGTTCCGCCGTATGCAGCGGGGCCGTATGACTGGTAAAGCCACTCGTGGCAACACCGTTTCTTACGGTGAGTATGGCCTGATGGCTCTGGAACCCGGCTGGGTCAAGAGCAACCAGATCGAGGCCGCCCGTATCGCCATGACCCGTTACACCAAGCGTGGCGGTCAGGTTTGGATCAAGATCTTCCCCGACAAGTCCGTGACCATGCGTGCCGCCGACTCCCGAATGGGTTCCGGTAAAGGTACGCCTGAGTACTGGGTTGCCGTGGTGAAGCCCCAGCGTATCATGTTTGAGATTGCCGGTGTCCCCGAGGAGACCGCCCGCGAGGCTCTGCGTCTGGCCAGCCACAAGCTGCCCATCAAGACGAAGATCGTTGCCCGCACCGAGGAAGCAGGTGAGTAAGATGAAGGCAAATGAAATCCGTAAGATGAATGCCGAGCAGCTCAATGAGAAGCTGACCGGCCTGAAGAAGGACCTGTTCATGCTCCGGATGCAGCACGCAACCAATCAGCTGGACAATCCTGTTAAGATCCGTGAAGTGAAGCACGATATTGCCCGAGTCAAGACCGTGCTGGCGGAGCTCGCCGCTTCCGATAAGCAGTAAGAAGGAGGGAAACGAGAATGAACGAAGTTAGAACTTCCTCCCGCAAGACCCGGGTAGGCAAAGTCGTTTCCGACAAGATGGATAAGACCGTGGTTGTGGCTGTGTCCGACCGTGTCGCCCATCCTCTGTACAAGAAGATCGTCGGCCGCACCTATAAGCTGAAGGCCCACGATGAAACCAATGCCTGCGGTATCGGCGATACCGTGAAGGTGATGGAGACCCGCCCCCTGTCCAAGGACAAGCGTTGGCGCGTGGTCGAGATCATCGAGAAGGCGAAGTAAGGAGGTGCCAGTATGATTCAGCAGGAAAGCTATCTGAAGGTTGCCGACAATACCGGCGCCAAAGAGATCAAGTGCATCCGTGTTCTGGGCGGTTCCACCCGGAAGTTCGGCAATATCGGTGATGTCATCGTGGCTTCTGTCCGTAAGGCACAGCCCGGCGGCACCGTGAAGAAGGGCGAGGTTGTCAAGGCCGTCATCGTCCGCAGCGCCAAGGGCATCCGCCGTAATGACGGTACCTATGTCCGCTTCGATGACAACGCCGCCGTTCTCATTAAGGACGATAAGAACCCCAGAGGTACCCGTATCTTTGGGCCTGTGGCTCGTGAGCTGCGCGACAAGGATTACATGAAGATCCTGTCTCTGGCTCCCGAAGTGATTTGATGGAGGGCTCGAACAATGGCTATGAACATTAAGAAGGGCGATACCATCGTCGTCCTGTCCGGCAAGGACAAGGGCAAGCAGGGCAAGGTGCTGGGCACTGTTCCCAAGAGCACGAAGATCGTGGCTGAGGGCATCAATATGGTGACCTGCCATGTCAAGCCCCGCCGTCAGGGCGAGGAGGGCGGCATCGTTAAGCGCGAGGCTGCCATCGCCGCCTGCAAGGTGCAGGTTGTGTGCCCCAAGTGCAAGAAGGGCACCCGCGTCGCCCACAAGATTGAGGGCGGCAAGAAGACCCGCGTGTGCAAGCACTGCGGTGCCGAGCTGTAAGAAAGGAGCGAGATAACAAATGGCAAGATTGAAAGAGCAGTACAAGGCCGAAGTTGCTCCCGCTCTGATGAAGCAGTTCGGCTACAAGTCCGTCATGCAGATTCCCAAGATCGACAAGGTTGTCATCAACGTGGGCTGCGGCGAGGCTCGTGAAAACGCAAAGGTGCTGGACAACGTTGTTGGCGATCTGGGCAAGATCACCGGCCAGAAGGCTGTGATCACCCGCGCCCGCAAGTCCATCGCAAACTTCAAGCTCCGTGAGGAGATGCCCATCGGCGCGAAGGTCACTCTGCGCGGCGATAAGATGTGGGAGTTCCTGGACCGTCTGTTCAACGTGGCTCTGCCCCGTGTCCGAGACTTCCAGGGCATCAACCCCAACGCCTTTGATGGCCGCGGCAACTATGCTCTGGGCATCAAGGAGCAGCTGATCTTCCCCGAGATCGAGTATGACAAGATCGACAAGATCCGCGGCATGGACATCATCATTGTCACCACCGCGAAAACCGATGAAGAGGGCCGCGCTCTGCTGCAGCAGGTTGGCGCTCCCTTCGCCCGCTAAGGAGGAAGACAGTAATGGCAAAGACTTCTATGAAGATCAAGCAGGCCCGTCCTGCCAAGTTCTCCACCCGCAAGTACAACCGCTGCAAGCTGTGCGGCCGCCCTCATGCTTACCTCCGGAACTACGGCGTCTGCCGTATCTGCTTCCGTGAGCTGGCCTATAAGGGCGAGATCCCCGGCGTGCGGAAGGCATCCTTCTAAAAAAATTATAATGGCGCAGCGAAAAACCTTGACAAACCGCGTTTTTCTTGGTACGCTTACAAAATGGGGCATTTCTCCGGAAATGCGCCCATTGCGCCATGTTCGGACAACCCTGCGTTGTCCCGGCTGAAATTGTGAGTCTCTCATACTCACAGCGGCTTATGCGCCGTTTGTTGCACAGAAACGTGCAACAAATACCTAAAAAGCTGCAGCTGCAAAAATTTCTTTAACACAGGCTTTTGATATGGGGCCTTGTTAATACGGATGGCGAAAGGTCATGACGAATTGGGCACCACGCGCGAGCGGACTGCTCCATTCGCCATGATACCTCGCTGCCGAAGCGGCTCACGCCGCGACTCTATAAATAGGAGGAACAATCCATGCATATCACTGATCCTGTTGCGGATATGCTCACCCGCATCCGCAACGCCAACAACGCAAAGCACGAAACCGTGGATGTCCCTGCTTCCAACATGAAAAAGAGCATTGCTCAGATTCTGCTGGATGAGGGCTACATCAAGAGCTTCACCGTGGAGGATGACGGCCTGCAGGGCATGATTCACATCGCGCTGAAGTACAACGCTGGTAAGGAGAAGGTCATCACCGGTCTCCGCCGCGTTTCCAAGCCCGGCCTGCGCGTCTATGTGGGTGCCGATGAGTTGCCCCGCGTGCTCCGTGGTCTGGGTATCGCAATCATCTCTACGTCTAAGGGCGTCATGACCGACAAGAAGGCCCGCGAGGCTCATGTCGGCGGCGAGGTCCTTGCATTCGTCTGGTAAGGAGGGTATCGAACAATGTCAAGAATTGGTAGAATGCCCATTACCGTTCCCGCCGGTGTTACCGTGAACATTGCCGAGGGCAATGTTGTCACCGTCAAGGGACCCAAGGGCGAGCTGACTCAGAGCCTGCGGCCTGAGATGATCATTAAGCAGGAAGGTACGACGATCACCGTGGAGCGTCCTTCCGACGATAAGCTGCATCGCAGCGTTCACGGCCTGACCCGCACTCTGCTCCACAACATGGTCATCGGTGTTACCGAGGGCTTCAAGAAGGAGCTGGACGTCAACGGCGTCGGCTACCGTGTCGCCAAGGAGGGCACCAATCTGGTCATGAACCTTGGCTATTCCCATCAGGTGATCGTTCCTGAGATTCCGGGTATCACCATTGAGGTTCCGGGTCCCAATAAAATCATCATTCATGGATGCGACAAGCAGGCTGTCGGCCAGTTTGCTGCCGAGGTCCGCGAGAAGCGTCCTCCCGAGCCTTATAAGGGTAAGGGCATCAAGTATACTGACGAGGTCATCCGCCGCAAGGTCGGTAAGACCGGCGGCAAGAAGTAAGGAGGTGTGCCGATATGATTACCAGACCTAATACCAACAAGCAGCGCATGAAGCGCCATAAGCGTGTTCGCGCCAAGATCTCCGGCACTCCCGTGTGCCCCCGTCTGAACGTGTTCCGCAGCGAGGCCAATATCTACGCCCAGATCATCGACGATGTCAACGGCGTGACCCTGGCTTCCGCTTCCTCTCTGGATAAGGCCATCGAAGGCTACGGCGGCAATGTGGCCGCTGCCACCGCCGTTGGCAAGCTGATTGCTGAGCGTGCCAAGGCCAAGGGTATCGAGAACGTCGTGTTTGACCGCGGCGGCTATCTGTACCACGGTCGTGTGCAGGCTCTGGCCGAGGGCGCCCGCGAAGGCGGCCTGAATTTCTAAGGGAGGAGGAAAACGAGAAATGGCAAGATTTGAAAGAGAACAGAGCGAGTATATCGAAAAGCTCGTTTACCTCAACCGTGTTTCCAAGACCGTCAAGGGCGGCCGTGTCATGAAGTTCTCCGCACTGATGGTTGTGGGCGATGGCAAGGGCAAGGTCGGCTATGGTTTGGGTAAGGCCGCTGAGGTCCCCGAGGCCATCCGCAAGGGCCTTGAGTCTGCCAAGAAGAACATGATCACCGTGACCATGTCCGGCAGCACCATTCCCCATGAGACCATCGGTGAGGCCGGCGCAGGCCGCGTGCTGATGAAGCCCGCTGCCCCCGGTACCGGTATCATCGCCGGCGGCGCCGTGCGTGCCGTTGTTGAGGCTGCCGGCATTAAGGATATCCGTTCCAAGTGCCTGCGCTCCAACAACCCCAACAACGTTGTCGCCGCTACCTTTGCGGGCCTGAAGAATATGCGCGGCCCTGAGGACGTTGCCCGTATCCGCGGCAAGAGCGTCGACGAGATCGTGGGCTAAGGAGGCGCTGAATTATGGCTAAGAATATTACGATTAAGCTCGCTAAGAGCCTGAGCGGCCGTCTGGAAAAGCAGGTGGCTACCGCTCATTCCCTGGGCCTGCGTAAGATCGGTGATATCACCGTGCAGCCCGACAATGACCAGACCCGCGGCAAGATCGCCAAGATCGGCTATCTGCTGCAGGTCACGGAAGAAAACTAAGGAGGACGGAATCATGAAACTGAGTGAACTGTCTCCCGCTGAGGGCTCCGTCCGTCAGGCCTATCGCAAGGGCCGTGGCGCCGGCAGCGGCAACGGCAAGACCGGCGGCCGCGGCCACAAGGGTCAGAAGGCCCGTTCCGGCGGTAAAGTCCGTATCGGCTTTGAGGGCGGCCAGATGCCTCTGGCCCGTCGTCTGCCCAAGCGCGGCTTCAACAACATTTTCGCAACTCCCATGGAGATCATCAACCTGAACGCCCTGAACGCATTTGAGGACGGTGAGACCGTCACCGCCGAGGCTCTGCTGGCCAAGGGCATCCTGTCCAAGTGCGAGTATGGCTTCAAGGTTCTTGGCAACGGCAAGGTCACCAAGAAGGTCACGGTTCAGGCTTCTGCTTTCTCCGCTTCTGCCAAGGAGGCTATCGAGGCAGCTGGCGGAAAGGCAGAGGTGAAGTAAAATGATCCAAACTGTTCGCAAGGCATGGGGCATCCCTGAGCTGCGGAAAAAGATCATCTTTACTCTCCTGATCCTGCTGATTTTCCGTGCCGGCAACGCCATCATGGTGCCCTATATCAACCGGGACGCGCTGGCGCTGCAGATGCAGCTCTGGGGCACCGGCCTGCTGGGCCTGTACAACGTGATGAGCGGCGGCGCATTTGCAACGGCTACCGTGTTTGCTCTGGGCGTTCAGCCCTATATCAACAGCTCCATTATCGTGCAGCTGCTTACGGTTGCCATCCCCTCTCTTGAGCGGCTGGCCCGTGACGGCGGCGAGGAGGGCAAGAAGAAGATTCAGTCCATTACCCGTTATGCCACCGTGGCCATCGCCATCCTGCAGGCCGTGGGTTATTACTTCATGATGAAGAATTATAACCTGCTGGGTCAGGAGGGCATCTGGCCCGCTCTGGTCATCATCGTGACATTGATCGCCGGTTCCTCCTTTGTGATGTGGATGGGCGAGCAGGTCACCGAGTTCGGTGTGGGCAACGGTATCTCCATCATCCTGTTTGCGGGTATCCTTTCCCGCATTCCCAACATGGTCTCCGGTATGGTGGACGGTGTCCAGAAGTGGTCCGCCATCAAGGCCGGCACCATGACGCTGGAATCTTTGACCTCTGCCGGTTATACCGAGGCGCAGGCACAGGCTTACCTCAACGGCGCTCTGGCTCCCTGGGCCATCGTGCTGCTGGTGGTGGGTATGCTGGCCCTCATCGCCTTCATCGTGTTCATCAATGATGCCGAGCGCCGCATTCCTGTGCAGTACGCCAAGCGTCAGGTGGGCCGCAAGATGTACGGCGGTCAGAGCAGCACCCTGCCTATGAAGGTGAATATGTCCGGCGTTCTGCCGATCATCTTCGCTCAGAGCATCGCCTCTCTGCCCATCACTGTGTGGACCTTCATCGGTATGCCCAAGGAGGGCACCATTTCCTACAGCATTTACAATGCCATTGATACGAAGTCCGTCATCTACATGGTGGTGTACTTCATCATGATCATCGGCTTCAGCTATTTCTACTCCAGCATCCAGTTCAACCCCGTGGAGATCGCCAACAACCTGAAGAAGCAGGGCGGCTTCATTCCGGGCTTCCGTCCCGGTCAGCCCACCGTGCAGTTCATTCAGAAGGTCCTCAGCCGGATCACCCTGTTTGGCGCCATCTATCTGGGTATCGTGGCCATCTGCCCCCTGATCGTGGGTAAGGTCATCAACAATTCCTCTCTGGCCATCGGCGGCACCTCTGTCATCATCGTGGTAGGCGTGGCGCTGGAGACTGTGAAGGCGCTGGAGAACCAGATGCTGATGCGTCAGTACAAGGGCTTTTTGGAGTAAGAAGGAAGGCAGAAGATCATGAAAATGATTCTGTTGGGCGCGCCGGGTGCCGGTAAGGGCACCCAGGCTGAGCGCCTGTGCAAGGTGCTGAACATTCCCACCATTTCCACCGGCAACATCCTCCGGGCTGCCGTGAAGAACGGCACCCCCACCGGCAAGCAGGCGGAAGCCTACATGAAGGCCGGCAAGCTGGTCCCCGATGATGTCATCATCGGCATCATCCATGACCGGCTGGACGAGGAGGACTGCAAGAACGGCTACATTCTGGACGGTGTGCCCCGCACCATCGCTCAGGCTGAGTCGCTGGAAAAGGCCGGAATTAAGTTTGACGATGTTGTTTCCATTGAGATTGCCGATGAGGCTATCATGGAGCGCATGAGTGGCCGCCGCGTCTGCGAGCACTGCGGAGCCAGCTACCATCTGGTGGCTGTGCCTCCCAAGGTGCCCGGCGTGTGCGACAGCTGCGGCGGCAAGCTGGTTCAGCGGCATGACGATGAACCCGAGACGGTGAAGCACCGCCTTGAGGTCTATCATAAGGAGACCGAACCTCTGAAAGATTTCTACGCCGAGAGAGGTCTCCTGAGATCGGTGGAGAATCAACCCTCTGTGGAGGCCACAACTGAGGCCATCCTCAACGCCCTGAGGAGATGAGCTTATGATTACGCTCAAATCCCCACATGAGATCGAACTGATGCGCCGAGCGGGAAAAATTACCGCGGCTGCCCGTGCCTTGGCAGGGGAAATGGTAAAGCCCGGCGTAACAACCCGTGAGATCGACAGGGCAGTGGAGCATTTCATCCGCAAGCAGGGTGCCGTTCCCTCGTTTCTCCATTTCCCCGGCCCGCCGGGTGTCCGGGATTTCCCCGGAAGCGTCTGTGCCAGTGTCAACGATGAGATCATCCACGGTATCCCGGGTCCCCGGGTGCTGGAGGAGGGCGATATCGTCAGCATTGATGTGGGCGCCTATATCGGAGGCTACCATGGGGACTGCGCAGCCACCTTCCCCTGCGGCAAGGTCTCTCCGGAAGCGCAAGATCTGATCGATGTGACCAGACAGAGCTTCTTCGAGGGCATCAAGTTTGCTAAGGAAGGCCACCGGCTGTATGATATCTCCGCAGCGATCCAAGCCTATGTGGAGAGTCACGGCTACTCCATCGTCCGTGAGTATGTCGGTCACGGCATCGGCACGGAGATGCATGAGCCGCCGGAGATTCCCAACTACGGCAATCCCGGTCGTGGTCCCCGGCTCCTTCGGGGCATGACCATCGCGGTCGAACCTATGGTGAACGCGGGTACCGCTGCGATCCGCCAGATGCCGGACGGGTGGACTGTCCGGACAGCGGATGGCAAGTGGGCCGCCCACTATGAAAATACGCTTCTGATCACTGACGGGGAGCCTGAGATTTTAACGGCTCCCGCCATCTGAGGAACGGCGTATGGAGATCGCAAAATCTGACATTGTACGTTCCGATGCCGGCAGGGACCGGGGAAAACTCTTCATCGTGCTTGCGGTGGAGGGGGAGTACCTCCTGCTGGCGGACGGAAAGGGACGCAGGGTGGAGGCGCCCAAGCGCAAAAAGCGCAGACACGTGCTTTTTGTTGCAGCGGACGAAAGCCGCCTTGCCGATAAGATCAAACGCAGCGAGAAGATCACGAACAGTGAGCTTCGCAGGACACTTGCCGCCTACCGCGGCGAGGTCCAACCGGACCAGGAGGGATAACGTTTGGCAAAATCCGACATGATCGAAGTGGAAGGCGTTGTGGTGGAGTCACTCCCCAATACGACCTTTCAGGTGGACATTGGAAATGGCCACATGATTCTGGCACACATCTCCGGAAAACTCAGAATGAATTTCATCAGGATCTTGCCCGGCGATAAGGTCACTGTGGAGATGTCTCCCTATGACCTGACCCGTGGCCGGATCACCTGGCGCAGCAAATAAGCCGCGTCCGGCGAAATCTAAGACACAAAACGCTGAAAGGAAGGTTACAAACTTATGAAGGTAAGACCGTCCGTGAAGCCCATGTGCGAAAAGTGCAAGGTTATTCGCCGCAAAGGCCGTGTTATGGTGATTTGCGAGAACCCCAAGCACAAGCAGCGCCAGGGCTAAGATTGATTGGAGGTTAAAAAGTATGGCACGTATTGCCGGTATTGACCTGCCCAAGGATAAGCGCGTTGAAATTGGCCTGACCTATATTTACGGTATCGGCCGCAAGAGCGCCAAGGACATCCTGGAAAAGGCCGGGGTCAACCCTGACACCCGCGTGAAAGATCTGACTGACGACGAGGAGCAGAAGCTCCGTGACGTCATTGACGAGTATGTTGTGGAGGGCGACCTGCGCCGCCAGACCGCACTGGACATCAAGCGCCTTGGCGAGATCGGCTGCTACCGCGGCCTGCGTCACCGCAAGGGCCTGCCTGTCCGCGGCCAGCGCAGCAAGACCAATGCCCGTACCCGCAAGGGTCCCAAGAAGACCATCGCGAATAAGAAGAAGTAAGAAAGGAGAACAGCAATGGCACAGGCAAAGAAAGTCATCCGCCGTCGGCGGGAGAAGAAGAACATTGAGCGCGGCCAAGTCCATATCCGTTCTTCTTTCAACAACACCATGGTTACCGTGACCGATACGCAGGGCAACGCCATTTCCTGGGCGTCCTCCGGTGGTCTGGGTTTCCGCGGCAGCAAGAAGTCTACTCCCTTCGCAGCTCAGACGGCCGCTGAAACCGCCGCTCGTGCTGCTATGGAGCATGGCCTGAAGACCGTTGAGGTCTTCGTCAAGGGCCCCGGTCAGGGCCGTGAGGCCGCTATCCGGGCGCTGCAGGCCGTGGGTCTGGAAGTGACGATGATCAAGGACGTCACCCCCATCCCCCACAACGGCTGCCGCCCCCCGAAGCGCCGCCGCGTGTAATCGAAAGAGGAGGTAACAAGCAATATGGCTAAGAATATGCAGCCCATCGCTAAGCGCTGCAAGGCTCTGGGCATCTCTCCTGCTGAGATGGGTTACGCGAAGAAGACCACCAACCGTAATCCTGGCGGCCAGATGCGTAAGAAGAAGAGCGAATATGGCATTCAGCTGGCTGAAAAGCAGAAGGTCAAGTTCATCTATGGCATTCTGGAAAAGCAGTTCCATGCTTACTATGAAAAGGCAGCTGTTGCTCCCGGCAAGACCGGTGACAACCTGCTGATCATGGTAGAGCGCCGTCTGGACAACGTTGTTTACCGTCTGGGCCTCGCCGCTACCCGTCGTCAGGCCCGCCAGCTGGTGAGCCACGCCCACTTCACTGTCAACGGCAAGAAGGTCAACATTCCTTCCTCCATGGTGAAGGCCGGCGATGTCATCGAGGTCACCGAGAGCAGCCGTTCTTCCGAGCTGTTCAAGCGCCTGACCGGCGAGAACGCTCCCATGACCCTGCTGCCCGCATGGCTGGAGCGCGAAAAGGGCTCCCTGAAGGGCACGGTTGCCCACCTTCCCACCCGCGAGGAGATCGATACTCCCGTGGAGGAGCACCTCATCGTCGAGTTGTACTCCAAGTAATTGGGAGGATACCCTCGAACAATGGTACGAACTGCAAGCGGCAGGCGGCTTGACCGCCTGACCGCAATGACAAGATGAAGGAGGGTAACCGCATGATCGAAATCGAAAAGCCCCAGATCGAATGCATTGAAAATCCGGCAGACGAAACCTACGGCAAGTACGTGGTGGAGCCGCTGGAGCGTGGCTATGGCACAACCCTTGGTAATGCCCTGCGCCGCATTATGCTCTCGTCCCTGCCCGGCACTGCCCCCACCACCATCAAGATCGATGGCGTGCAGCACGAGTTTTCCACCATCCCCGGCGTCAAGGAGGATGTGACGGAGATCGTTCTGAACATCAAGGGGCTGCTGACCAAGCTCCACGGTGATTCCGGCAAGACCGTCTATATTGAGGCGGTGGGTCCCTGCACCGTAACAGCCGGCGACATCAAGGCCGACGGCGAGGTCGAGGTGCTCAATCCGGAGCTGCACATTGCGACTCTGGACAGCGGCGCGACGCTGAACATGGAGATCACCCTCTCCCACGGCCGGGGCTATGTGCCTGCCGACCGCAATAAGCCCACGCAGAATGTCATCGGCACCATCGCCGTTGACTCCATCTATACCCCTGTCAAAAAGGTCAACTATACTGTGGAGCCTACCCGTGTAGGTACTTCCAGCGACTTTGACAAGCTGACGCTGGAGGTTTGGACCGATGGGACCATATCCGCCCGGGACGCTGTTTCTCTGGGTGCCAAGATCCTGTGCGACCACTTCACTTTGTTCACTGACCTCTCCGAGAGCGTAGGCAGTAAGCCTACCGTTGTGGAGAAGGCGGAGGCCCAGCGCGATAAGGTGCTGGAGATGACCATTGAGGAGCTGGACCTGTCCGTTCGCAGCTTTAACTGCCTCAAGCGCGCCAACATCAACACCGTCGAGGACTTGATTTCCAAGACCGAGGACGAGATGATGAAGGTCCGCAATCTGGGACGCAAGTCTCTGGAGGAAGTCATCAACAAGCTGGCGATGATGGGTCTGCATCTGGCTGACGAGGAAAACACCTAACTGCACCGCCGGAATACCCGGCGCACTATAATCCTGATAAGGAGGAGAACCGAAATGCCCGGAACTCGGAAACTTGGCAAGACTACCGACCAGCGCATGGCGATGCTGCGTCAGCAGGTCACTGACTTCCTTGATAACGGCAAGATGGAGACCACCATCACCCGTGCCAAGGAGATCAAGCCTCTGGCTGAAAAGATGATCACGCTGGGTAAGAAGGCCGATCTGGCTGCTTACCGTCAGGCGATGTCCTTCATCACCCGCGAGGATGTCTGCAAGAAGATCTTCAAGGAGATCGCTCCCAACTATGCGGAGCGCAACGGCGGCTATACCCGCATCATCCGCACTGGCATCCGCCGCGGCGATGCCGCTGAGACCGCCATCATCGAGCTCGTCTAAGGACGAGCAAGCGGCGGTCGAAGCGGAGCTGACACCCGCCCGCAGGCGGGCGTGCCAAAGCGCAACCGCTGCGGAGCAGCGGCACTTAGCGCGTGGCTGACCGCTATCATTGAGCTCGTCTAATTAGACAGCCCTTTGATGTAAGCACTGATAAAAAGCCCCATTGTCATGGAAACTCGAGACCATGACAATGGGGCTTTTTTGCTGCCGGAAAGGAAGGGCAGTTGCCAGCAGCTCCGCCGCCAACGGGGTCTGTGCCCTCCTGCGGGGTGGGCGTATGCAGGACAGCCCACAGGCGCGTCTCGGAGCGGCTTTGACTTAGGTACGCACTAACTCAAAGAGCACCCGACAAAGAATTACAGTGGGGGAAAGAACCGCAAAGAGACAGGGAAATGTAAATGTTAGCCGACAGAAAGCAATTTCATTTTCGCAAGCCCATAAAAACGCCAGTGCCCCGCCGAAAGGCGGGACACTGGCAGGAGAAAAATTAGGAAAGGAATCAGTTTGTTTCAGCGAACGCCGAACAGGAGATCGCCGTAGGTGGGGAAGGGCCAGTATTTTGCGGCGGTAAGGGTCTCCGCTTCATCGCAGACAACTCGCAGCTCCGCCATCTTCTGAAGAACAACGTCCCGGATAACGTAGGCGGCGTCCGTGAAGTCCGATATGTCCTTCAAACGGACCAGCGTGGTGTCCAGCGCCTGTGCTGCCTCATAAATTTCGTCCACCAGCCCGGAAAGCCGTGTGATCTGCGCGGTCTCGTACTTGCCGGAAAGACCGGGGACAGCCGCCGACTTGGCGGCAGCGAAGCCAGACAGATCGCCCAAATAGCTCTCCACGGCGGGAAGAATTTCCTTTCGGGCCATGTCCACCATGGTCAGCCCCTCAATGGTAACGGTCTTGCAGTAGTTTTCAAGGCTGATTTCGTATCGAGAGCGAATTTCCGCCTCGGAGAAGATTTTCAGCGAGGTCAGCATATCCACGTTCTTCTTGTCCAGAATGGTAGCCAGCGCATCTGGCGTGGTGCGGAGATTCAGCAGACCACGCTCCTCTGTGGCCTCCCGAATCCATGCGTCATCGTAGCCGTTGCCGTTGAAAATAATGCGCTTATGAGCCTGAATAGAGGAGCGAATCAGCTCGTGCAGGGCAGTCTCAAAATCGGAAACGCCCTCCAGCTTATCGGCAAATTCCTTCAGCGTTTCCGCCATGGCGGCGTTGAGCATGATATTGGCGCAGGCAATGGAATCGGAGGAGCCCACCATGCGGAACTCAAACTTGTTGCCGGTGAAGGCAAAGGGAGAGGTGCGATTGCGGTCCGTGGTGTCTCGGGTGAACTTGGGAAGTACATGGACGCCCAGCTTCAAAACGGTTTTTTCCGCGCCGCTGTAGGGCGTGTCGGTCTCCACGGCCTTCAAAACGGCGGTAAGCTCATCGCCGAGGAAGATAGAGATCACGGCGGGAGGCGCTTCGTTGGCGCCGAGACGGTGATCGTTTCCGGCAGTGGCCACGGAAAGCCGCAGCAGATCCTGATAGTTGTCCACCGCCTGAATGGTGGCGCAGAGGAACAGGAGGAACTGGGCGTTTTCGTAGGGCGTGTCGCCGGGCTTGAACAGATTTACGCCGGTATCCGTAGCCAAGGACCAGTTGTTATGCTTGCCGCTGCCGTTGAGGCCGGCAAAGGGCTTTTCTGCCAGCAGGCACACCAGCCCGTGCCGAGAGGCTACCTTCTGCATGACCTCCATGGTGAGCTGGTTGTTGTCCGTGGCGATATTGGCTACCCGGTAAATGCACGCCAGCTCATGCTGGGAGGGGGCCACCTCGTTGTGCTCTGTTTTAGCCAGAATCCCAAGCTTCCACAGCTCCTGGTTCAACTCCTCCATGTAGGCTTCTACCCGGGGCTTGATGGCGCCGAAGTAGTGGTCATCCATCTCCTGCCCCTTGGGGGGCTTAGCACCGAACAGCGTCCGGCCGCAGAAAACAAGGTCTTTCCGCTGTTCGTACATGGCCTTATCAATGAGAAAGTACTCCTGCTCCGGGCCGACGCAGGGACGGACACACTTGACGTCCTCGTTGCCGAACAGCCGCAGCACCCGCATGGCCTGCCTGTTCAGGGCCTGCATGGAGCGCAGCAGCGGCGTTTTCTTATCCAGCGCCTCGCCGCCGTAGGAGCAGAAGGCCGTAGGGATGCAGAGGGTGTGGCCCTTGATGAAGGCATAGGAGGTGGGGTCCCACGCGGTGTAGCCCCGGGCTTCAAATGTGGCCCGCAGTCCGCCGGAGGGGAAGGAGGAGGCGTCCGGCTCGCCTTGAATCAGCTCCTTGCCGGAAAACTCCATGATAACGCCGCCATCCGGGGAGGGGGAGATGAAGCTATCGTGCTTTTCCGCCGTGATTCCATTGAGGGGCTGGAACCAGTGGGTGAAATGGGTGGCGCCATGGGCTACGGCCCAGTCCCGCATGGCGGAGGCCACGGCGTCCGCTACGTGGGTATCCAGCGTGGAGCCCTCGTCAATGGTTTTCTTCAGGGAGGCATAGACCTCGGAGGGCAGCATGGAGCGCATCACGCGATCATCAAACACCAGACTGCCGAAATACTCAGGAACTGTACGCATATTCTTTCTCCTTCCCATACAAAAAAGGGGACAGCGATCCCCGGAGGACTCGCTCCGGGACACCGTTGCCCCATGTAAAACGAAAATAGCGTCTTGAAGAATCACTCTCCAAGACGCCATTGCCTTTGATGCTGGGAATTATACATGGGGCAGGCAGCATTGTCAAGAGGTTTTTACCAAAAATAACAGAAAAATTTCAGGGAAATTGCCGAAAACCCTTGACAATAGTAGGAGATACGATTACAATAAAACCACAATTTCAAAGTCCCTTATCAAGAGTGGCGGAGGGAACGGCCCGATGAAACCACGGCAACCTGATGAATCAAGGTGCCAATTCCGGCGGAAACGACAGATGAGGAGCGGAAAACGAAACGTTTCGCGCGCTCCCATGGCGGGAGTGCGTTTTGTTTTTCGTCCGGGAGGGGACAGCAAAAAAAGGAGAAGGACAACTATGGCAAGACACTATCTTTTCACCTCCGAATCCGTGACGGAGGGCCATCCCGACAAGATCTGCGACCAGATTTCCGATGCCGTGCTGGACGCCATTCTGGCGCAGGACCCCAACGGCCGCGTGGCCTGCGAGACCACGGCCTCTACCGGACTTGTGCACATCATGGGCGAGATCACCACCAGCTGCTATGTGGACATCGCCAAGATCGCCCGTGAAGTCATTCGGGACATTGGCTATGACCGGGCCAAGTACGGCTTTGACTGCGACACCTGCGGCATCATCACCAACATTGATGAGCAGTCCGGCGATATCGCGCTGGGCGTGGACAAGTGCCTGGAGGTCAAGGAGGGCGAGGCAGATGACGGTCTGGACAACGGCGCCGGCGATCAGGGCATGATGTTCGGCTACGCCTGCGACGAGACCCCGGAGCTGATGCCCCTGCCCATTTCCCTTGCACACAAAATGGCCCGCAAGCTCACCGAGGTCCGCAAGACCGGACTTGTGAACTATCTGCGGCCCGATGGAAAGACGCAGATCACGGTGGAGTACGATGGCGACAAGCCCGTCCGCGTGGACACTGTGGTGCTTTCCACCCAGCACAGCCCCGAGGTGACGCTGGAGCAGATTCGCAAGGACATGATCGAAATGGTCATTAAGCCCACCGTCCCCGCCGAGCTGATGGATGAGAAGACGAAATTCTACGTGAACCCCACCGGACGGTTCGTCATCGGCGGCCCCCAGGGCGACAGCGGCCTCACCGGCCGGAAGATCATTGTGGATACCTACGGCGGCAGCGCTCCCCACGGCGGCGGCTGCTTCTCCGGCAAGGACCCCACCAAGGTGGACCGCTCCGCGGCCTACGCCGCTCGCTGGGTAGCCAAGAACATCGTGGCTGCCGGTCTTGCCCGGAAGTGCCAGGTGCAGCTGGCCTATGCCATCGGTGTAGCCCAGCCCGTCAGCGTGCTGGTGGATACCTTCGGCACCGGCACCGTGGGCGACGATAAGCTGGAGGAGGCTGTGAAGAAGGTCTTTGACCTGCGCCCCACTGCTATCATCCGCGATCTGGATCTCCGCAAGCCCATTTACCGCCAACTGGCGGCCTACGGCCACATGGGCCGCGAGGACTTGGGCGTGGCTTGGGAGAAGACCGACCGGGTGGAGGCCCTGAAGGCAGCCCTGAACTGAAAAAAGCGATCTTGAGCGGGAGGCGATATGCCTCCCGCCTCTTTTACTGTCCGGGGCAGGGCTAAGTGGCGCGGGTCCATTGACCGCTTCGGCGGGATATGCTATAATCACTCCGTATTCATGAAAGGAGGCGGCCTATGCCTGCCATTTCTGTGATCGTGCCGGTGTATCAGGCGGAGCGGCTGCTGCCGCAGTGCGTGGAGAGCGTTCTGGGACAGACATTTTCCGATTGGGAGCTGCTGCTGGTGGACGATGGGAGCCGGGACGGTTCTCCGGCCCTGTGTGACGCCTATGCGACGGGGGATGCCCGCGTCCGGGTCTTTCACAAGCCCAACGGTGGCGTGTCCAGCGCCCGCAATCTGGGGCTGGAGCAGGCACGGGGGCAGTGCATCGCATTTTTGGACGCGGATGACGCCCTTGTGCCCGCCGCGCTGGAAACACTGTGGTATCTCCGGGAAAAGGCCGGGGCGGACAGCGCAGGCTGCGCTCACCTGAATGTGTCCCCGACGGGGGAGGAGCGGACAGAGCAGCTGCTGCCCGCCGGCATTTACGAGCAGACCGGCCTCCGGGAGCATATCCTCTGGCCCCTGACCGGCGAACGGCTCCGGCCGCCGGTGTTCAACGGCTTCATCTGGCGCTTCCTATTTGACGCCGCCATCCTCCAGGAAAACGCCATCACCTTTGAGGGGGCGTATCTGGAGGACGAGCTGTTTTTGATGGAGTATTTTGCCAATGCCCGGCGTCTGGCCGTAACGGAAACGCCGCTGTACCGGTATCTTGAAAACCCCGCCTCCGCCACTCACCGCTATATGCCGGATTATCCGCAGGTTTTTGCCCGGTTTTTGGAGCGGAAGGCGGAGGTCGTGGAGCGGTACGGACTCTCCGCCGCCCGGCCTCAATGGCGGGCCGACACGGTATGGGCAGGGTTGCTCATCGCCGTGGGGAACGAGTACGCGAAAAGCAACCCCAAATCCGCAAGGGAGAAACAGAAAATGGTGGAGGCCCTTTGTGCTCAGCCGGAATTTGCAAGAGCCATCCGGGAGCTTTGTCCCAAGGGCTTGGGCCGCAACAAGCAGATCGTGGCCGATCTCATCGGCAGCGGCCGCTTCGGTACGCTGACAGTCCTGTACCGCTTGAAAAACCGTATGTAAGGAGAACGTATGACACTTTGGCAAACCAGCCTGACCTACCGGGTGTGGGTCTGGCTCTGTAATGTTTATGAGGACAGCGCCCTGCACCGCATTTTAGCGGCAGTTGGCCGCTGGTGCAGCGAGCAGATTGAGGATAGCCGCGTGCTGCGGCCCTTGTGCCGGGAGGGCGCGGTGGCCCGGGCGTGGCGGGAGAGCCTGCTGTGCAGGCTTCTGAGCGTTCTTATCAATCTCCCGGGAACGCTGCTCCATGCATGGTACAAGGCGTGGAATTTGACATTTGAGGACAGCTTTTTTGCCCGCCTTGCCTTTGACATGGGGGACAACGCCTCTATCGCTCAGTTCTGGTGCATCGCGGCGCTGTGGTGTATTCCCTACGAGCGCTGGAACAACGCCTATAGCTTTTTGACAGGCGTTTTGCTGCTGCTGCTGTTTTACGCCGGGGCTATGCGGACCGGGCGGCGGCTGGATGTGGCCCGGATCGGCTTCTATCCGGCGCTGATGCTGGCTGCGGTGACGCTGGCCGTGACCTTCTCCTATGCGCCGGGGCTGTCCGCCCGGTTTTTGATCTACCATGTGTCCGCCGCGCTGCTGACGCTCATCACCGTCAGCGCTGTGCGGAATGGGGAGGACCTGAAGCGCCTGTGCGCCGGGGCGGCGGTCTGCGTAGGCGGTACCGGAGCCTACGGCATCGTCCAGCGGCTTCAGGGCGTGAAGGTGAACCCCTCCTATGTGGATCTGAAGGTCAACGCCGGAATGCCGGGGCGGGTCTACTCCATTTTCGATAACCCTAATACCTTCGCGCAGGTATTGCTGCTGCTGCTGCCGCTGGTGCTGGCGCTGGTCATTACGGCGAAGCACTGGCAGTGGAAGGTCATCGCCGCCGGTATTTTCTGCGTGGGAGGCATGGCCATGGCTATGACGTATTCCCGTGCGGCGTGGGTGGGTCTTGCCTGCTCCATGGCGGTGTTCGTATTTTTGTGGAAGCCGAAGCTGATTCCCGCCTTTATCGCCCTGTGTGTGCTGGCAGTGCCGTTTCTGCCTGCCACAGTGCTGAACCGCATCCTCACCATTACTAACACGGCGGATTCCTCCACCTCCAGCCGGGTGTCCCTTTACCGGGCGGCCATTGAGGTCATTAAGCGCTCGCCCCTGACCGGCGCGGGCCTCGGCACCGCCGCCACGCAGGAGTATATCCGGGAGTTCAACCTCTATCATGACAAGGCCCCCTTTGTCCACGCACACAACTTCTATCTGGAGGTCTGGATTCAAACGGGTCTTTTGGGTGTGTGCAGCTTTGTGGGCTCTATGCTCTGGAATATCAAAAATGCCGCTCGCGCTGCGCGGCACAGCGGTCCCTCTGTGGGTCGGACGGTGGCGGTGGCCGCCGCCTCCGCCATGTGCGGCGCCATGGTCTGCGGCCTTGCGGACTTCCTCTGGAACTACCCCCGGGTGCTGTGCATTTTCTGGTTCACCTTCGCCATGGCGCTGGCAGGCGTCAAGGTCTGCGGACTGGAAGCGGCATAATGCCGCGCTTGCGGGATGATTAAAGCAGCCGTGTCCCGTAGGGGACACGGCTGAGACTGTTGTTAAAGTGGTAAATTTTCAGCAGCGGTAAGGAAGAGTGTGCGCGGGAAACCCAAGAAGGGTGTCCTGCGCCATTGAGATCAACAGTTTTCAGAACTTTTTTAAAGTTCTGAAAACTTGTTCAGCGGGGCGAAAAGACTTTTTCGACACGCTGAGCCGTGTCCCATGTGGGACACGGCTGCTTTTTTCTTTGCGCGCTCAATTCTGCTCCGCTTTTTGGACGGGATAGGGGATGAAATAGGGCTGGGTACCCCGCTCCTTTAGCTTTTGCTCCAGCCATGCCTTCACGGCCTCCACCCCCTCCTCCGTCCACGGAAACGTCTGGGATTCCACATCCTTGGCCAGCTCAAAGCTGGTGTTTTCGTATACCCAGACTGTGAGCATACCGTCCCCGTCCGTCCATCCGTCCCGCTTGAAGCGGTAGCGGAACGTGCCGACACTGCCGGGATAAATGGCGGCCTTTGTGAAAAAAGCCATGTTCAGAAAGTCAAAATGTCCCATGCCATGCGCTCCTTGTGCTTGATAGAACCAGTATATCACAGCGGCGGCATTTTCGCAACGCCGCCTTGCGGAGCAGAGGGAAACGCGGTATACTGAGGCAAAAGGGAGGGAGAGCGCTGTGCGTTATCTGGTATTGTCGGATTCCCACGGAAACATTGCCAACATGGAAACGGCGGTGGAGCGGGAACGGCCCGACGGAATTTTACATTTGGGGGACTGCTGGCGGGATGCGGAACGCCTTGCGGAGCGGTATCCGGACATCCTCATGGAGCACGTTCCCGGCAACTGCGACTGCCGCCCGGAGGAGCCGCTGGAAAAATTGGTGATTTTAGGGGACTGCCGGGTGCTGCTCTGCCACGGCCATACCTACGGTGTGAAAACGTCGCTGCTGGCGGCGGGACTGAAGGCGGAGCAGGACCGGCTGGACGCTTTTTTGTTCGGACACACCCATAAGCCGCTGGTGGACCGGCGGGGCCGGACGCTGTTCCTGAACCCCGGCAGCATCGGCACCGGTCTGCGGCCCACCTACGGCATACTGACTGTGGGGGGCAATCGGCTGGACGGACGCACCGTATTTCTGGACGCCCCGGCGGCGGGAAAATAAAGTTCGATATTAGCAATTTTAATAGTTAAAAGTTGCTTTTCTGATTTTACAAAGGTGCACCTATCTGGTATAATAAAACGGCTGTGGGCTGCGGCCCCGGCAGAATTCAACAAATAATTTGCCGCCGCAGGCGGCGGAATGGAGAATGCTATGAGCCGTATGGTCGGTACTGTTTCCCGGGGTGTTCGGGCGCCTATTATCCGCAGCGGCGATGATCTGGTGGAGATCGTCACCCAGTCCGTTCTGGAGGCTGCCGCACAGCCGGAGGATGGCTTTACCATCCGCGACCGGGATGTTGTAGCCATGACCGAGGCCATTGTGGCCCGCGCACAGGGCAACTATGCCTCTACCGATGATATTGCCGCCGACGTCCGCGCCAAGCTGGGCGGTGAGACCGTGGGTGTCATTTTCCCCATCCTCAGCCGCAACCGCTTTGCCATCTGCCTGCGGGGCATTGCCAAGGGCGCAAAGAAGATCGTCCTTATGCTCAGCTACCCCTCCGATGAGGTAGGCAACCATCTTATTGACCCGGACCTCATGGACGAGAAGGGCGTGGACCCCTACCGGGATGTGCTGACGCTGGAGCAGTACAGGGAGCTGTTCGGCTACACCGTGCACCCCTTCACTGGTGTGGACTATGTGGCCTATTACATGGACCTGATTCGGGACTGCGGCGCCGAGGTGGAGGTGGTGTTTGCCAATGACGCCAAGGCCATCCTGCCCTATACGAAGAACATCATCAACTGCGACATCCATACCCGCAAGCGCACCAAGCGCCGCCTGCTGGCCGCCGGTGCGGAGAAGGTCTATTCTCTGGACGAGCTTCTCACCGCGCCTGTCAATGGCAGCGGCTATAATGAGAAATACGGCCTTCTTGGCACCAATAAGGCTACCGAGGATACTGTGAAGCTGTTCCCTCGGGATTGTCAGGGGCTTGTGGAGGCCATTGCCAAGAAGCTCTATGACGCCACCGGCAAGCACGTGGAGGTCATGGTTTACGGCGACGGTGCCTTCAAGGACCCTGTGGGCAAGATCTGGGAGCTGGCGGACCCCGTGGTGTCTCCCGCTTATACCGCGGGTCTGGAGGGCACGCCCAACGAACTGAAGCTGAAGTATCTGGCAGACAATGACTTCGCCGCCCTCAACGGCGAGGAGCTGCGCCAGGCCATCAAGGGCCGCATCGCCGCTAAGGACGGAAGTTCTCTGGTGGGCAACATGGTCTCCGAGGGCACAACCCCCCGCCGCCTGACGGACCTCATCGGCTCTTTGTGCGATCTGACCTCCGGCTCCGGCGATAAGGGCACCCCCATCGTCTACATTCAGGGCTATTTCGATAACTATACCAACGATTGATTTTCTGAAATACGAAAGCAGCAAAGCCGCCCATTGGGCGGCTTTGCTGCTTTATTGAATGTGTATTTACCGGAATCACTGCCATTCGATTTTTCCGTTTTTTGCTTCGTAGTCTGCCACGGCATTTCGAATCAAAATCAGGATTTGACTGTTGGCGGAGCGGCCCTCATAATCCGCCACGATATGCAGCTTGTGCAGCAGTTCCTCATCAATGCGAATGGAAAGACTTTTGATGGCCATAAAAGCACCTCTTAGTAGATATGTTTTATATTTACATTAGGCTCACTTTGGCTTATAATGCTTCATATAGATATAAAATATATCTAAAATATGTTCTTTTTAGGAGGCACTCTTATGACGGACTACAAGACCATGTACTTGCATTTGTTCAACCGCGTGTCGGATGCCGTAAGTGCGCTGGAGGCCATGAACTTCGGACAGGCAAAGGCGCTTTTGATTTGTGCACAGCAGGAGGCGGAGGAACGCTATTTAGAGCAGGGGAAAGCGGATAAATAACCGGGAGGGCGGCAGCCCTCCCGGTCATTCGTTGTATTTACAAAATCAGCAGCAGGCCCAGCGCTACCAGAAGCTCCTCGTCCGCCTTTTCACGGAACAGAAAGTACAGCAGGCCCAGCAAGAGCAGGTCTCCGGCGTCCACACGGTCCAGATGAAGCTGGTCCAGCACCCGCCGCAGATACCCGGCGATACCCTCCGTGCCGCCGGAAAAGGGCGGAAAGGTGAAGGGGAGTTGCCCGCCGGGGGCGGATGGCTGCGGTCCATCGGGGCGAGGTCGTTCCTGTTCTTTATTGGGCGGCGTATTGGGCGGTGCACCGCCCTGCGGCGGGGGAGGCCCCGGCCCCCGGGCAGGGGCCTCCGGCTCCGTGACCCGTGTATAGCTTCCGTCATCCTGACGGATATAGCGGTTATACATGGTCCTCCCCCTTCAGCAGAAACTTTTTTCCCACCCGGAACAGGCGGGCCAACTGTAAGGCCCGTTCCACCTTTTCCTGCCGCTCCGGCTTCAGATAGGGCCGCAGGGCGAACAGCAGGCGGCGGGCGTTGCTATCCCGGTCGCCGCCTAACTCTCGGAGAATCGGCAAAAGGGAAGCAATGGTTTTCGGGTCGATGCTCCCAAGGCCGGAAAGAAAGCTGAGGTCCGGCCCGCCGGGGGGCGGGGCCGCATTGGGCGGCGCACCCCAGCCGCCGTTTCCACTATTCTGCCCCGGATTTTGCCCCGGCGCCGCACCGAAGAAATTTTCGGGCGGGGGAGGGCCGCCGCTCTGGGGTGCGCTCCATGCTCCGGCAGGGGTATTCTGCTCCGGCGAAGGCTGCTGGGGCGCCGCCTGATAGGGCTGCTGCAGGGGCGGCGTATTGGGCGGCGGTGTGCCGCCGCTGGTCTGCCCCTCGCCGCCCATGAGGGATTGGGCCATTTTCATGATCTGGTCCATGGCCTCCGGGTTGGAGAGGAGGCTGTTGAGCTTATCGTCAAACTCCGCCACGGGGCCGGACCTCCTTTCCTACAGCTCTACGCTCCGGCTGATGCGTTCCATCAGCGCCGCGCCCTCCGGGCTTTGGGCTACCCGGCCTACCAGCTCCGCCATTACGTTGGTGTCTCCCCGCATGGCGGCCTGCACCGCCCGCTGGAGACCGGCGCCGTTGTCCGGCCGGGTCAGGGTCTGCATCAGCGTCTGTCCGTCCCGGGACTGCATAAGCCGCCGGAGGGCGGCGGGATCGGCCTTCAGCCGTTCCATCATCCGCTTGGTGTTTTCATCCATGGCTGTGTCCTCCCATGATCTCAGTCTCAGACCAATATATGATAGGCGCATAAAAAATGTGCCTGTGAACTTCACAGGCACATGGGGAATAAGATTATTTCAGCTTTTTCCCGGCGGCGCAGTCGAATCTCAGGGGACAGCCTTCGCATTTGGGGGACCGGGCGGTGCATACATCCCGGCCGAAGAGCACCATCCGGTGACAAAATGACCCGGATTCCGCCGGGGGAATGGCCCGGCGGAGCTGCTGCTCCACTTTTACCGGGTCCTTGGAGCCGTCCGTGATTCCCAGCCGCCCGGTGATGCGGATGCAGTGAGTGTCGCAGACGTAGGAGGGCTGTCCGTAAACGTCCCCCAAAATCAGATTGGCGGTCTTGCGGCCCACGCCGGACAGGGAGGTGAGGTCCTCCATATTGTCCGGCACCCTGCCGCCGAAGCGCTCGATAAGCTGCTGGGCGCAGGAGACCAGATCCCGGGCCTTGCCGTTATAGAACCCGCAGGAGTGGATATATTCTCCCACCTCCTTAGGGTCCGCCTCCGCGAAAGCTTTTAGCGTTGGGAAGCGGGCGAACAGCGCCGGAGTCACCAAATTCACCCGGGCGTCTGTGCACTGGGCGGAGAGGCGCACGGCAAACAGCAATTCGTAATCCTTTTCATATTGCAGGGAGCACAGTCCTTCCGGGTACAGCTCCTTCAGCTTTTCTATGATTCGCAGGGTAGACGCCTTATACCGCATGACCTGCCTCCTGTACGTGTTTTTTTCATCTTATCACAAATTCCGGGAAAATACCAGAAAAAATGCCATAGCAATTTCCGGCAGGCTGTGATATAATCATCTATCAGTAATTCGGAGAGGAGGGAATGCCATGCACCGGCCCTTGGCGGACGAGATTCGCCCGAAATCGCTGGACGAGGTGGTGGGCCAGCGTCATCTTCTGGCCCCCGGCGGGGTGCTGCGGCGGCTCATTGATGCCGGAACGGATGCCAACATGGTGTTCTACGGCCCCTCCGGCACCGGCAAGACCACCGTGGCCAATATCATCGCGGAAAGGACCAACAAGACCCTCTACCGGCTCAATGCCACAACGGCCTCCTTGCAGGACGTCAAGGATATCATTGCGGATGTGGGGACGCTGCTGGCTCCCGGCGGTATTTTGCTGTATCTGGACGAGATTCAGTATTTCAACAAAAAGCAGCAGCAAAGTCTTCTGGAATTTATGGAGAACGGGTCGCTGACCCTGATTGCCTCCACCACGGAAAACCCATTTTTCTACGTATATAACGCGCTGCTTTCCCGCAGCAGCGTGTTTGAGTTCAAGCCTGTCCCGGCGGAGGAGATTCGCCCCGCCGTGCTCCGGGCGCTGGAGATCATGAGAGGCCGCACGGCGCTGCCGCTGCGGTGGGAGGACGGTGTGCCGGAGCGCATCGCGCAGGGCTGCGGCGGCGATGTGCGGAAATCCATCAATGCCGTGGAGCTATTGTGCGAGGCGGCGGTGTCGGTAGACGGAGGGCTGCTGCTGACAGAGGCGGACGCGGAAGCGCTGGCCCAGCGCAGCGCCATGCGCTATGACCGGGGCGGTGACGCCATGTATGACGCCGCCTCCGCCCTCCACAAGTCCCTCCGGGGCAGCGACCCGGACGCGGCGCTGCACTATCTATCCCGTTTTTTAGAGGCCGGGGACCTCATCACTCCCTGCCGGCGGCTGCTGTGCGCTGCCAGCGAGGATGTGGGATTGGCCTACCCGCAGGCCATTTCCATTGTGAAGTCCTGTGTGGATACGGCCATGCAGTTGGGACTGCCGGAGGCGCAGCTCCCCTTGGCGCAGGCGGCGGTGCTCATTGCCACCGCGCCGAAGTCCAACAGCGTTTCCGCCGGTATTATGGCGGCGTGGGCGGACGTCAGGGCTGGCCGCAGCGGCGATGTGCCCCGGGAATTGCAGAACGTCCACGCCGACTCCGCCGGTCTGGAGCGGGAGCAGGGGTATAGGTACCCCCATAACTATGGCCACCATTGGGTGCGGCAGCAATACCTGCCCGACGCCATCAAAAACGCCCATTATTATGACTACGGCGACAACAAGAACGAACAGGCCGCCAAAGCATACTGGGACAAAATCAAGGGACCGGGGTAAACACGGTCTCTGCGGCCTCCCCCTCAAAATTTGCCGGGGAATAGACCCAGCGCTCCAGCACGCCGTCGGTGATCCAGTACCGCAGCGGCTCCGGCACCGGAAGGGGCGGCAGCCGCTCGATGACCTGCAGCTTTACCTTCATCCGTTCCGGGCGGAGGGAGCGAATGTTCACCGAGACCGCGTCCCCCTCGTGAAGATCGTCCCGCCGGTCCGTCAGGCCGGAGAGGTTGGGAGTCAGCTCAATAAAGGCACCGTAGTCCTGTATGCCGCGGACGATGCCCTGCACGGTGTCCCCCGGCGCAAACAGACTGGCGTTTTCCAGCCATGTCCCCAGCAGCTCCCGGTGGGTCAGGGTGATTCGGTGGGACGCGCGGTCAAGGCTCTTGACCACGGCGAGGATTTTCTGCCCTATCTGGAACCGCTCCCGGGGATGGCGGATGCGGGCGGCGGAGATGTACGCCGTAGGCAGCAGCGCCACAATGCCCCGGCCAATGTCCACAAAGGCACCGAAGGGCTCCATGCCAACAATTCGGCCGGTGACAACGGAGCCGGGGCGCAGCAGTGCCTCAAGTGCCGTGATGGCGTCCTCCTGCGCCTGCTTGCGGGACAGCAGCGCCACCGGCGCGCCCTTGGCGTCGGCGGAGAGGTCCGTCACGGTGAAACACACCGGCTTTCCCACACGGGAGAGCACGGCAATATCCCTCCCCGCGCCGGTGATCCATGGGGCGGTGACTTCCTCCCGGGGCATCCGGGCAGTGACGCTCCCAAATTGGAAGTGGAGGCACAGCGCCGCGTCACACCGCAGCGCCGCGGCCTCTAAAACAGCGCCGCTGCTTTGAGCGTCCCGAAGGGCGGACAGCGTGAGAGGAACGGGGGCTGACAGCCCCTCGGGAGGATAGAGCTTATTTTCCGGCATAGTAAATCATCCTTTACCATTTGATGCTTTAGCCTATGCAGCTTTGCAGGCACTGTGACAGGAGGAATCGTATGGATCTGCATATTAAGGACATTGTGGAGCTGAAAAAGACTCACCCTTGCGGCTCGAAGCAATGGGAGCTGACCCGGGTGGGAATGGATATTAAGCTGAGGTGCCTCGGCTGCGGCCACGAGCTGATGCTGCCGCGGTCCCGCGTGGAGAAAAGCATTAAAAAAATCATACCGGCCGCGGAGCGCGGCGAAGGAGGAACTGCGAAATGACCCCGAAAAAGACCCGCATCATTGCCCTGATCTTAGTGGGCGTGCTGATTTTCGGCCTGGCCGCCACCGGCCTGAGCGCACTGCTACTATAAGAGGGTAGTAAATAGCTCGACGAAATACCGTTGCTTCTCTTGCTGAAGTATGCTAAAATGACCGTAGAAAAGCCGCCGGACCTCGGCGGAGATAAGGAGCGTGTACCATGAACAGAATCATTACCATCAGCCGGGAATACGGCGCGGGCGGACACTCCATCGGCCGGCGTGTAGCGGAGGAACTGGGAATCCCCTTCTATGACCGGGATATCGTCAAACAGACGGTGAAGGCCAGCGGCTATGATCTGGACATGGTGGAGCACGATGAGGAGGATGTGACCCGGACGGGTTTTTTCCTCAAGAGTCTCTGCTCTGTTTCTGACGCCTCGTTTTCCGACACGCAGGACGCCATCCATGAGGTGCAGAGCACGGTAATTTTGCATCTTGCCAAGGAGGGGCCGTGCGTGATTTTAGGCCGTTGCGCCGATGAGATTCTGCGGAAAGCGGACATCAAAAGCATGAATGTGTTCATCCGGGCGGACGCGGCCCACCGGGCAGCGCGGGTGCGGGAGCTCACCGGCTGCACCGACCCGGCGGAAATTCAGAAAATCATCGCACGGCGGGACGAGAGCCGCCACACCTATTACGCCCACTACACAGGCAAAAAGTGGGGCGACAGCCGGAACTATGACCTTGTGCTGGACAGCGGCACGCTGGGCTATGACCTTTGCGTCCGGCTTATTACCGAGGCCGCACGGGCGGAATAACTGAATGTAGAACTAACTACGGCGGACAGCAAAAGCTGTCCGCCGTTTCCTTTTGCGACGCATTTCCCGGCGAAGACGGGCTATAATGACCGTGAGAGAGGGGGGAGCGGCATGACGGTGGTGTATCTGGACAGCGTATTTTTGTTCAACGCGCTGCTTGACTATCTGCTGGTCCTCTCTGCCGCCCGGCTGGCAGGGCTGACGCTCCGGCGGGGGCGGTATATTCTCTGCGGGCTTTTAGGCGGCGCATATGCCGCCGCCGTATTTTTACCGGGAGGCGTGTTTTTGACCGCCGCGCCGGTGAAGGCGGCGGCGGGGGTGCTGCTGGCGCTGGCGGCCTTCGGCGGGGAGCGGCATTTCTGGCGGCTGACACTGTTGACCTTCGCCATCGCCTGCGCGCTGGCGGGAAGCGTTCTGGCGCTGGGACTGCTGGCAGGACAGAACATCCCCAATGCCCGGGGTGTGTTCTATACGAATGTGGACAGCAGAACGCTGCTGGTGTCGGCGGCGGGGGTGTACCTTGTGCTGACGGTACTGTTCCGGGCGGCGGCGTCCCACGGCCTCCGGGGTGAACGGCTGGCGGTCACGGTGATGCTTTTGGGAAAGACCGCGTCCTTCACGGCGCTGCGGGATACCGGCAGCGGCCTGCGGGACAGCACCGGCACCCCGATTCTGACGGTGGAGCGGCGCTGCCTTCCCCAGCTTCCAAGAGAGCTGGAGAGGCTCCCGGCAGCAGAGGCGCTGCCGCTGCTGCGGCGGCTGGAACCGGCGCTTTGCCCGCAGCTTCTGCCGGTGCGGACAGCGGCGGGCGGGGGCCTGCTGCTCACCGTGCAGTGCGACTGGGCGGACATTGACGGACAGCGCCGCCCCGGCGTGCGAATCGCCATGACGGACGCGGAGCTGGGGGACGGATATACCGCCCTATGGGGTGGAGAAGGGAGAAAACGCCATGCTCATGTGGCTTCGGAGACTGCTGGACCGTCTGGGTCTGCTGCCGAAACAGGACGTCCACTATATCGGCGGCAGCGATACGCTGCCCCCGCCCCTGACCCGGGAGCGGGAGGCGGAGCTGCTGGCGCGGCTGAGCGACGAGGACGCCCGGCAGGAGGTCATTGAACATAATCTGCGGCTGGTGGTGTACATCGCCCGCCGGTTTGAAAATACCGGCGTGAATATCGAGGACCTCATTTCCATCGGTACCATCGGGCTCATCAAGGCGGTAGGTACCTACCGCACGGATAAGAATATCAAGCTGGCTACCTACGCCTCCCGGTGCATTGAAAATGAAATTCTGATGTATCTTCGGAAGAACGCGGGCCGCAGGGCGGAGGTCTCCTTTGACGAGCCGCTGAACACGGACTATGACGGAAACGAGCTGCTGCTCTCCGATGTGCTGGGGACGGAGGCGGACACCGTGATGCGTCCCATTGAGGACGATGTGGATCTGAGCCTGCTGGCGGCGGCGCTGGACACCCTCACTCCCCGGGAGCGGGAGATCATCACGCTGCGCTTCGGCCTCGGCGGGCGGCGGGAGCAGACGCAGAAGGAGGTGGCCGACCAGATGGGAATTTCCCAGAGCTACATTTCCCGGCTGGAAAAGCGCATTATCCAGCGGCTGAAGAAGGAAATTCTGCGGCTGTCCTGAGCCTTGATATTGACTTTGCCCTGGTTCGGTGGTATAATGCCGACAATCAAACGCAAGGATGCGGAGCAGTAGCGGCCAGGGACAGTCAAGAGAGAGGGCGGTTGGGTGCAAGCCCCCCTGAACCGGCAGTGAAGTCGCCGCGGAGCGGCCGGACCGAACAGGAGAGTAAGCCCGGACGGAGACATCCCGTTAAAAGGTCGAGTGTCACGCGGAAATGCGTGAAATTCAGGTGGTACCACGGACTGTTTGTTCGCCCTGAGCCTTTTTGGCTCAGGGCTTTTTTATTTGAAAGTCGGAAATACCGTGAAATAAAGGAGAATCAACATGAACAAAGAACTGCCGAAGGTGTATGAGCCCCAGCAGGTGGAGTCCCGCGTCTATCAGATGTGGGAGAATCACGACTGCTTCAAGGGCGTGGAGGACCCGGAGAAGAAGCCCTTCTCCATCGTCATGCCGCCCCCCAACGTCACCGGCCAGCTTCACATGGGTCACGCGCTGGACTGCACCTTACAGGATATCCTGACCCGCTTCAAGCGGATGCAGGGCTACGCCGCGCTGTGGCTCCCCGGCACCGACCATGCCGGCATCGCCACCCAGATCAAGGTGGAGGAGGAGCTCCGGGTCAAGGAGGGCAAGACCCGCTATGATCTGGGCCGGGAGAAGTTTTTAGAGCGGGTCTGGAAGTGGAAAGAGGAATACGGCAACCGTATCGTCCAGCAGCAGAAGAAGATGGGCGTATCCTGCGACTGGAGCCGCGCCCGCTTTACTATGGACGAGGGCTGCTCCAAGGCCGTGCGGGAGACGTTCTGCGAGCTCTATGACAAGGGTCTCATCTATAAGGGCAGCCGCATCATCAACTGGTGCCCCCATTGCGTCACGGCTCTCTCTGACGCCGAGGTGGAGTATGTGGACAAGCCCGGCCACCTGTGGTATATCCGCTATCCTTTGGCAGACGGCTCCGGCGACATTGTGGTGGCTACTACCCGTCCCGAGACCATGATGGGCGATACCGGCGTGGCTGTGAACCCCAATGACGAGAAGTTCAAGCACCTCATCGGCAAAAAGTGCATTCTGCCCATCATGAATCGTGAGATCCCCATCGTAGGCGACGAATACTGCGAGATCGGCTTCGGCACCGGCGCCGTGAAGATGACCCCTGCCCATGACCCCAATGACTTTGAGGTGGGCCTGCGGCACAATCTGGAGGTCATCCGGGTCATTGCCGACGATGGTAGAATCAACGAAAACGGCGGCCCCTACAACGGGATGGACCGTTACGAGTGCCGCAAGGCCATCGTGAAGGATCTGGAGGAGCAGGGCTATCTGGTGAAGGTAGAGCCTTACAACCACAACGTGGGCACCTGCTACCGCTGCCATAACGATGTGGAGCCTCTGATCTCCGCCCAGTGGTTCGTGAAGATGGAGCCTCTGGCCAAGGAGGCCCTGCGGGTGGTGAACGAGGGCGAGGTGAAGTTCGTCCCCGAGCGCTTCTCCAAGACCTATACCAACTGGATGGAAAACTGCCATGACTGGTGCATTTCCCGCCAGCTCTGGTGGGGCCACCAGATTCCCGCGTGGACCTGCGATGACTGCGGCCACATCAACGTGAAGCGGGAGGACCCCACGGTCTGTGAAAAGTGCGGCAGCACCCATCTGACCCGTGAGGAGGATGTGCTGGATACGTGGTTCTCCTCCGCCCTGTGGCCCTTCTCTACGCTGGGCTGGCCGGAGCAGACCGCCGACCTGAACTACTGGTACCCCACCTCCGTCATGGTGACGGGCTATGACATCATCTTCTTCTGGGTGGCCCGGATGATCTTCTCCGGCTGCGAGCAGATGAAGAAAATTCCCTTCCACACCGTTTTGATTCACGGCCTTGTCCGGGATGATAAGGGCCGCAAGATGTCCAAGTCCCTCGGCAACGGCATCGACCCGCTGGAAATGGCGGAGAAATACGGCGCGGACGCTCTGCGATTCAACCTCATCACCGGAAACTCCCCCGGCAACGATACCCGGTTCTACACTGAAAAGTGCGAGGCCATGCGGAACTTTGCCAATAAGATCTGGAACGCCAGCCGCTTCGTGATGATGAACCTGACCATCGACCATTACGCCCTGCCCGATGCCGACAAGCTGGAGCGGGAGGACAAGTGGGTGCTCAGCAAGCTGAACCGGCTTGTGAAGGAGGTCACCGAGAATCTGGACAGCTATGAGATCGGCGTGGCCTCCGCCAAGGTCTATGACTTCATCTGGGACACCTACTGCGACTGGTATATCGAGCTGACCAAGACCCGCCTGAACGGCACGGACGAGGCCGCCAAGCTCGCAGCGCAGAATGTGCTGTGCTATGTGCTGGTGACGCTTTTGAAGCTGCTGCACCCCTTCATGCCCTTCATCACGGAGGAGATCTATCAGGCGCTTCCCAAGTGTGACGGTGCCTCTGACATTCTGATGATGGCCCAGTGGCCGGAGTATACCGAGGCGCTGAATTTCCCGACGGAGGAAAACGCCATGGAGGCCGTCATGGACCTCATCCGGGCTATCCGCGCCCGCCGGGCCGAGATGAATGTGCCCCCCTCCAAGAAGGCGGAGCTGCGAATCGTCACCGGCCAGCCGGAGGCGTACCGGCAGGGCCTGCACTTCATCCAGCGTCTGGCCTACGCCAGCAACGTCACCTTCCCGGAGACCGCTCCGGCGGATGTGACCGGCCTTGTCAGCATCGTCACACACGATGCCACGGCCTATCTGCCCCTCAGTGAGCTGGTGGACCTTGCGGCGGAGCGGGAGCGCATTGCCAAGGAGCTTGAAAAGGCGAAAAACGGCCTGCGTATCACCGAGGGCAAGCTCTCCAACGAGAAGTTTGTGGCCCACGCCCCCGAAAACGTGGTAAACGCGGAGCGGGAGAAGGTCACTAAGTACAAGGAGCTCATTGCCAAGCTGGAGGAATCTGCCAAGGCCATGGCATAATTCCAGAAAAAGCAATCAAATCCCCCGGCGCTTTTGGCGTCCGGGGGATTTTTCTGCCCTTGACGGATGAATGTCCGGGGTATAAAATCAAACCAAATCAAAAAGGGAGGTGCCGGAATGGAATATCAGGCGGCAGTTATCACCATCAGCGACGGGTGCAGCGCCGGGACACGGACGGACACCAGCGGCCCTGCGGTGCGGGCCATGCTGGAGAGGGCCGGGTATCGGGTTCTCCACACGGCTGTTGTGCCGGACGATAAGCTGACCATCAGCCGGGAGCTGTGCCGCTGCGCCGATGAGCTGGGATGCGATTTGGTGCTTACCACCGGCGGCACCGGCCTTTCGCCCCGGGATGTGACCCCGGAGGCCACCCGGGCGGTGGTGCACCGGGAAATTCCGGCCATCCCGCAGACCATGCTGTATGCAAGCCTTGCCATCACGCCCCGGGCCATGCTGTCCCGGGCCGCGGCGGGGACGCGGGGGAGCTGCCTCATCATCAATCTGCCGGGGTCGGAAAAGGCAGCAAGGGAAAATTTAGCGGCGGTGCTGGACACGCTGGGCCACGCGCTGGAGATGCTGCGCGGCGGCGGACACTGAGCCGCGCCAAATACGAAAAGAGGAAAATGCAATGCGAATCGTAGTCAAGGTCGGCACCTCCACGCTGGCCCACCCCACGGGGCGGCAGAACATTCAGCGGATGGAGCGGCTGTGCAAGGTTTTAAGCGATCTGAAAAACGCGGGCCATGAGGTGATTTTAGTTTCCTCCGGCGCTATTGCCATGGGCGTCGGCAAGCTGAACCTGCCGAGGCGTCCGGCGGATATGCCTACGAAGCAGGCGGCGGCTGCCATCGGCCAGTGCGAGCTGATGTATTTCTATGACAAGCTGTTCACCGAATACAATCATACGGTGGCCCAGTTGCTCATCACCGCGCCGGACATCGCCGAGGGCGGTGTCCGCAAGGAAAATTTCCATAATACACTGGAACGGCTGCTGGATTTGGGGGCGCTGCCGGTCATCAATGAAAACGATACCATCTCCACGGATGAAATCGTCATCGGGGACAACGATACCCTCTCCGCCACGGTGGCGGCCACTGTCCGGGCGGAGCTGCTGATTCTGCTGTCGGACATTGACGGACTGTATGACAGCGACCCCCATAAAAACCCGGACGCCAAGCTCATTTCCGTGGTGCCGGAGCTGACGGAGGATATTCTGCGCCTTGGCGGCGGGGCCGGCTCCGCGCTGGGGACCGGCGGCATGGCCACCAAGCTCCACGCGGCGCAGATTGCCACGGCGGCGGGCTGTGAAATGGTCATCGCCAACGGGCAGGCCCCGGAGCTGCTGTACGATATTGCGGCGGGTAAGCCGGTAGGCACCCGCTTTTTGACAGGGAGGGCAAATACATGACAACGCTGGAGCTGATTGAAAAAACAAAGGCGGCGTGGGGAAGCCTCCGGGATACGGACACAGACGCCCGGAACCGAATCCTCACCGAAATGGCGGCGTGCCTTGAGGCGGACAGCGCTGCGATCTTAGAGCAGAATCGGGCGGACATGGCGGACGCCCGGGGACATATTTCCGATGTGATGCTGGACCGTCTGCGGCTGGACGAGGGCCGCATTGCCGCCATGGCGGCGGGCATCCGGGCGGCAGCCGCGCTGCCGGACCATGTGGGGCGCATCCTGTCGGAATTTCACCATGCCAACGGCATGACCATTTACAAAAAGCAGGTGCCGCTGGGGCTGGTGGCCATTATTTACGAGAGCCGCCCCAACGTGACCTCCGATGCGGCGGCGCTGTGCGTCAAAAGCGGCAATGTCTGCGTGCTCCGCAGTGGGCGGGAGGCCATCCGAACCTCCACGGCCATTGTGGCGGCCCTGAAGCGGGGCATCCGGCAGGCTGGTGCGAACCCGGATATCGTGAATATTTTAGAGGACACCAGCCATGAAAGTGCCAACGTCCTCATGACAGCGGACGGCCTGGTGGATCTGCTGATTCCCCGGGGCGGCGCGGGGCTGATTCGGGCCTGCGTGGAGCACGCCACGGTACCCTGCATCCAGACCGGTACCGGTATCTGCCATGTATATGTGGACGAATACGCCGATTTGGACATGGCCTTGAAGATCATTGTCAATGCCAAGACCAGCCGCCCCTCCGTGTGCAACGCTGAGGAGGTGTGTCTGGTGCACAGTGCCGTGGCGGAACGGTTTTTGCCGATGCTGCACGCGGCTCTGACAGAATGTATACAGGTGTCCGGACAGGTGTCAAGCCCTGTGCCGGTGGAGCTGCGGCTGGATGAGCGGGCAGCGGCCATCATCCCCGGAACGCCGGCGGGGCCCATGGATTTCGACACGGAATTTCTGGACTACATTTTAGCGGTGAAGGTGGTGGACAGCGTGGACGAGGCGGTGGCCCACATCCTGAAGCACTCCACCCACCACAGCGAGGCCATCATTACGGAAAATGAGGAAAACGCGGAACGCTTTGTCAACGGGACGGACAGTGCGGCGGTATATGTCAACGCCTCCACCCGCTTTACGGACGGAGGGGAGTTCGGTCTCGGCTGCGAGATGGGGATTTCCACACAGAAGCTCCACGCCCGGGGCCCTATGGGGCTGGATGAGCTGAGTACCTATAAGTATATTATCCGCGGCAGCGGACAGATCAGATAAGGAGAGAGCAACATGGCAAGCTATGAGGCCGGTTTTATCGGCGCAGGCAATATGGGCGGCGCACTGGCGGTGGCCGCTGTTAAGCAGGTTGGCGGAGCGCGGGTCGCCGTGACCTGTTCCACCCCGGAGCACACTGCAAGCACGGCGGCTCGGCTGGACTGCCGCCCGGAAACGGCGGAAAACATTCTGGCAAACAGCCGGTTCGTTTTCCTCGGCGTAAAGCCGCAGGCGGTGAGCGGCGTTTTGGCGGGGCTGACAGAGGCGGTGGCGTCCTCAGAGGCGGTGCTTGTCTCCATGCTGGCGGGGGTCACGCTGGAAAGACTGGCAGACCTTCTGGGTGCGGACAAGAAAATCATCCGCATCATGCCCAACACCCCCTGTACCGTGGAGGAGGGACTGATTCTCTACGCCGCCAATGACCGCGTAAGCGGGGAGGAGCTGGACGCCTTCCGGGGACTGATGCGCGCGGCGGGCGAGCTGGACGAGCTGCCGGAGCACCTCATTGATGCGGCCAGCGCCGTGTCCGGCTGCGGGCCGGCCTATGCGTATCTCTTTATCGAGGCGCTGGCGGACGGAGGCGTGAAGTGCGGCCTGCCCCGGAGCAAGGCTATCCGCTACGCCGCGCAGATGCTTCGCGGCAGCGCGGCGCTGGTGCTCCAGTCCGGCAAGCACCCGGAGCTTTTGAAGGACGAGGTGTGCAGCCCCGGCGGCAGTACCATTGCCGGTGTGGCGGCACTGGAGGACCGTGGTTTCCGGGGGGCCTGCATCGCCGCCGTGGAGGCGGCCTGCAAGCGCACGAAGGAACTTGGCTGAAAAACGGGAGCAACAAAAATCGCGGCGCCGGAAATCTCCGGTGCCGCGATTTTTTGTGTACTTTTATACGGTACGAGCCTCCGGCCTCCACAGGAGCTCTTCAAAGCCGGTGATATAGACATCACAGAAGGCGCGCATTTCCTTTTCGTCTCCGGCGAAAAAGTCATCGTAAACGCCCACCACCCGCATTTTTGCGCTGCGGGCGCCCCGGCAGGCGGCAAGGCTGTCATCAAACAGCGTGCAGCTCTCCGGCTCCACACCAAGTTGCCGGGCCACGGTGAGCCAGAGCTGCTTGTCCTTTTTTTCGAGGCCAAGCTCCTGCGCGAAGGTGACGGACTCGAAATATTTCATCAGCCCCAGCTTTTCCATGGCGGTGCGGCAGTGCACCGGCACACTGGAGGTCACCAGCGCCATCCGGCGGTTTTCCATGCGGCACTGCTTCAAAAATGCCCGAACACCGGGCTTTACCGTCACATGGGCGTAGGCGTCCTTGGCAAGCTCCATCCACTCCGCCATGATGGCCTCCTCGCTTTCCGGGAGATGGCAGAATTCCTTGGTGAACTTGGCGGCAAGGGGGAAAATGGTGTGGGCCACGCCCTCGTAGTAGGCGCGGGTATAGGGCAGACCCCGGCGGGCTAAAAATTCCCGGTCCACGTCCTTCCATACGCCGTTGGAGTCGATCAGCGTACCGTCCATATCGAATAAATACATATCATTGCTCCTTTTCAAGCCAGAACCGCCATGGGAAATCCTTTGCCTCCTCCGCGTAGTCCACACCGATGCGCGGCCCGGTGCAAAGCCGCTCCGGTTCGTGGGGCGGCTCCGCAAGGCCGATGTCTGCAAGGGAATCGCAGAGGAACAGCGTGTCCCCCGTCAGGTCCAGCCGGTTCTGCGCCGTGGTGAGGTCCAGCGCTTTGCAGACCTTGCCGGGGCCGTTGAGGAAGTTTTTCCGGCGGTAAGCATTCATGGGGGCGTCCCCATAGCGCAGACGCCGCATGACGTCAACCCCTGCCGCGCCCTCCAGCGCCCGCAGCAAAACGGCGGCAGGCTCGCCCTCCGGCTCCGTGACGAAGTTCAGGCAGTGGTACATCCCGTAGATGAAATAGATATAGGCGTGGCCGGGGGCCATAAACAGCGTTTCCGTCCGGGCGGTACGGCGGTAATTGTAGGCGTGGCACGCCTTGTCGCACCGACCGATGTACGCCTCCGTCTCCGTGATGCGGCCCGCCAGCAGCGTGCCGCCATAGCTTCGCACCAGATATTTTCCCAGCAGAGCAGGGGCCACCGTCAGGGTGTCCCGGTCAAAAAAATCGCGGGTCAGCTTTGCCATAGCGCACCTCCCGATAAAAAGCGGCAAAAATGTTGTAAAAATCCACAAAAGCGGCGGAAAATCCCCGGCGGCTTTTGCAGTCCGCAGAAAAGTGAGGACAGCCCCCTTGTGGAGCGGGCCGATTTTTACTATAATCGAACAATCAAACTATTTTTTATTTTATCATATCTTTTGAAGGGGAGCAAGTTTTATGAAGCACAATTCCCTGCGGCAGTCCTCCTACGCCGTTTTGGCGGCGCTGATCTGGGGAACGGCCTTTGTGGCGCAGAGCATGGCGGCTGGGGCCGTGCCCTCCTTTGCGTTCAACGCGTCCCGGGCGGTCATTGCCTTTGTCTTTTTGCTGGTGCTGTGCGTGGTTCTGCAGGCAGTCCGCAGGCGGCAGGGCAAGCCCGTCAGCACCACCCGGTCGAAAAAGGACCTACTGCTGGGAGGCCTTTGCTGCGGCGTTGCCATGGGCCTTGCCACCTATCTTCAGCAAAAGGGCTTGGAGAGCACTACCTCCGGCAAGGCGAGCTTTATTACAACGCTTTACATTGTGCTGATACCCATTGCCGGCCTTTTTATGAAAAAGCGGGTGCCCCGCACCATCTGGCTCAGCGTGGCGCTGGCGGTGGTGGGATTGTACTGCCTGTGCGTTACGGAGAGCTTTACCATTTCCTCCGGCGATCTCTGCGTGCTGCTGTGCGCCTTTGTGTTCACGGGACAGATTCTCTTTGTGGACCATTTTGCAAAATATGTGGACGGAGTGGAGCTCTCCTGCGCCCAGTTTTTCTTTATGACCATTTTTTCGCTGGCAGGGACGCTGCTCTTTGAGACGCCCACATGGGCGGGGATTCAGGGCGCCATGGGGCAGATTTTGTATGTGGGAATTTTGTCCAGCGGCGTTGCCTACACGCTTCAGATCATGGCGCAGAAGGATTCCGACCCTGCGGTCATCTCGCTGCTGCTGAGCCTTGAATCCGTGTTTGCCACCATCTCCGGCGCCGTGATTTTGGGGGACCGCCTCAGCGGCCGGGAGTATTTCGGCTGTGCGGTAATGCTGGCGGCAGTGGTGCTGGCCCAGCTCCCGGAAAAGAAAAAGGCGGCGGTGTGACCGCAAAGGACCATTTAGACAGCGAAGCCGAAGGGCTTCGCTGTTTTTCTGCGCGGAGAGGGGGGCTGCCCTCTTGAAAAACGGTGTGGCGGTGTGGTATACTTTATCCTGTATTACTATGGTACTGGCTGCCATTCGGGAGTACGGTATCATCTGTTGACAGGTGCATAGACACCAGTCAATGGACGGCATGAAAGGTGGAGCGTATGCGAATCAACGTATTGGGCGTTGGCTTTGATAATTTGACGCTGCGGGAGGCCATTGACCGGGGCGCGGCGCTGCTGGACGAGGCGGGCTGTCACTATGTGGTGACGCCCAACCCGGAGATCGTGGAGGTCTGCCGGGAAAACCCGGAGGCCATGCGGGCGGTCAACGGCGCGGCGCTGGTGCTGCCGGACGGAATCGGCGTCATCAAGGGCGCGGCCATGCTGGGAACGCCCCTGAAGGAAAAGACCCCCGGCATTGAATTTGCCATGGGGCTCATGGGTAAAATGGCGGAGCGGGGGAAATCCCTTTATCTGCTGGGAGCAAAGCCCGGTGTGGCGGAGCAGGCGGCAGCGCGTCTGAAGGCCCAATATCCCGGACTGAAAATTGCCGGGACCCATGATGGATACTTTAAAGAGGATGCGCCTGTTGTCGAAGCAATTCGGGAAAGCGGCGCGGACTGCGTGTTCGTGTGTCTTGGCGCGCCGAAGCAGGAGCTGTGGATGGAAAAGAACGGCCCCGCCACCGGGGCGCGGCTGCTGTGCGGCCTCGGCGGAAGCATGGATGTCTTCGCCGGCACCGTGGAGCGGGCGCCGAAGTTCTGGTCCGATCATGGGTTGGAGTGGTTCTACCGGCTGTGTAAGGAGCCCAAGCGCGTCGGACGGATGCTGCGCCTGCCGCTGTTCCTCGTCCATGTGCGGCAGGAGAAAAGGAGCAGAAAATGAAAGGGAAGCTCATCGTATTCGAGGGGACGGACGGTTCCGGCAAGGCCACGCAGTCCCGGCTGCTGTGCGAGCGGCTGACGCGTGAGGGTGTTGCCTATAAAAATATCGACTTTCCCCGGTACGGAAAGCCCTCTGCCGCTATGGTGCAGGAGTATCTGGACGGGAAACTGGGCCGCCATCCCGGCGATGTGAACGCTTATGCGGCGTCACTGATGTTTTCCATGGACCGCTATGCCTCCTATAAGCAGGACTGGGGCGCATTTTACGAAAGCGGCGGGCTGGTGATCGCGGACCGCTATACCACCTCCAACGCAGTGCATCAGGCGTCCAAGCTGCCGGAGGGGGAGCGGGAGGCATTTTTGGACTGGCTGTTCGATTTGGAATACCGGCTGCTGGGACTGCCAGAGCCGGATCTGGTGCTGTATCTGGATATGCCAACGGAAATCACGGAGAAAATGCTGCGGCAGCGGGAGCAGGCCGCCGGGACACATGCCGATATTCATGAGCAGGATGAGGCGTATCTGAAGGCGTGCCGGGAGAATGCCCGGGCCATTGTGCGCCGCTGCGGCTGGCAGGTCATCGACTGCGCCGAAAACGGCGCGCCCCGGACGCCGGAGGATATCCATAATGAGGTATACCGGCGAGTGCGGGCCCTGCTGTAGGGCCTGTCCATGGCGGCGGGAGGTGCCCGCCGGAGCGTCAGCAGCAGGAATTGCCGCAGCTGCAGTTGTTGTCGCAGCCGCTGCCGTTTCCGCAGCAGACGAAAAGCAAAATGACGATGAGGATGAGCCAAAGACAGGAATTGCTGTTGTCATTGCAGCACACGATGCTACCACCTCGCTCTCGGTTTTAGACTATTCTATGCGGCGCAGGCGCAGAACCGGGCCTGACCGCCGAAAAAAGAGCTGATTTTTGAAATTTTGGCCGCTTTGCAATGGCGGCCGCGCAAGGAGGAACTCATGTCCGACTATCGAAAAGACGAAACCGCCAGTTGGGATACCCGGCAGGTCCGGGAGGCTGCGGCCCACAGAGAGGAGAACCATCCGCAGACGTACCGCCATCGTCGCCGTCGGCGGCGCAATCCCGTGCTGGCTGTGGGCGGATATCTTGTATGCGTGCTGGTGCTCTCCGCGCTGCTGGCAGGCGTGGGCTGGATGCTCGGCTCCGACCTGTGCGCCTTTAACCGGGGCGCGCTGACCACCGCCACGATCGAGGTAACGGCGGATGACACCGTGGCAACGGTGGCGGATAAGCTGCAGGACGCGGGGCTGATCAAGTACAAATGGTTCTTCAAGCTCTTTGCGGGCCTTGCTCACGCCGATAAGAAAATTGGCATCGGCACGTATGAGCTGAACACGGAAATGGACTACCGGGCGCTGATTCTCGGGATGCACAACGCCTCCGGCAACATGACGGCGGAGACCGTTACCGTCACCATTCCGGAGGGCTACACGGTGATGCAGACCGTCCGGCTTTTGGCGGAAAAGGGCGTGAACACCGGGGAAAATCTGTTAGAGGCCGCGAAAACGGCCACGTATGACTACAGCTTCATCGACAATAAATCCGAGGACATTTCCCGTCTGGAGGGCTACCTGTTCCCGGATACCTATGAGTTCTATAAGAACCACAACGCCAAGAGCGCACTGGGGAAGCTCATTGACACCTTTGCCGAGCATATCGATGAGGACGCCTACAGCGAGTCCAAGGCCAAGGCCATGGGCTACAGCATGAAACAGGTTGTCATCATCGCGTCTCTCATCGAAAAAGAGACGGATGGCAGCGATCAGGCCGATATTGCCTCCGTTATCTATAACCGTCTGCAAAAGCCCGGCGAAACGGCGGGACTATTGCAGATCGACGCGGCGCTGCTGTACGGCCTGCCGGACCACACCGGCACCATTACCAACGCGGACAAAGCGGTGGACACGCCTTATAACCTGTATATCCACAAGGGCCTGCCGCCCACGCCCATTGCAAACCCCGGCAGCACGGCGCTGAGCGCGGCCATGAACCCCAATGACACCACCTATTACTACTATGCGCTGGGGAAGGACGGAAAGCATCACTTCTCTGCCACGCTGGCAGAACACAACGCCTTTGTGGGGAGCAGTGAGTATGCCGGATAAAAAAAGAAAGCTGCCGGAGCTGCTGGCTCCGGCAGGGGATATGGAGCGGCTGAAAATGGCCGTGCTCTACGGCGCGGACGCTGTCTATCTGGCCGGTACGGATTTCGGAATGCGGGCCTTTGCCGGAAACTTTTCCCCGGAGGAGCTGAAGGAGGCCGTGGCCTATGCCCACGGCCATGGCGTCCGGGTCCACTGCACCATCAACACCATGCCCCGGGGGAACGAGATTGTCCGCCTGCCGGAGCATCTGGAACGGCTGGATGACGCCGGGGTGGACGCACTGATTGTGGCGGATTTGGGCGCTTTCACGCTGGCGGGAAAATATGCGCCCCACTGCCAGCGGCACATTTCCACGCAGGCCAGCATTTCCAATTGCGTGACCGCCAACGCCTGGTATGATTTGGGTGCCTCCCGGGTGATTTTGGCTCGGGAGCTGAGTTTGGAGGAGATTCGCACCATCCGGGAAAAGACACCCCCAGAGCTGGAGATCGAAGCCTTCGTACACGGCGCCATGTGTGTCAGCTATTCCGGGCGGTGCCTGCTGAGCAATTATATGACGGGGCGGGACGCCAGCCGCGGCGCCTGTGCCCAGCCCTGCCGCTATCACTATGCCTTGATGGAGGAAAAGCGCCCCGGTGAATATTTCCCCATTGATGAGGATGAAAAGGGCAGTTACATCTTAAATTCCCGGGATATGTGCATGATCGACCATCTGGACGATCTGCTGGACGTGGGCCTTTCCAGTCTGAAGATCGAGGGACGGGCCAAGTCAGCCTACTATGCCGCTGTTGTCACCGGCGCGTACCGGCACTGTTTGGATGATGCCGCCGCGGGCCGTCCCATCGACCCGGTGTGGCGGGATGAGGTGGAGCATGTGAGCCACCGGCCCTATTCCACCGGCTTTTACTACGGCTACCCCGGCCAGTATTATGAAAACTCCCGCTACATCCGGGAGTGGCAGGTGGTGGCGCTGGTAACGGAGTGTGACGCGGCGGGCAACGCCGTGATCTCTTTGCGGAACAAATTCCGCACCGGGGACACCGTGGAGCTGGTAGGCCCCGATCTGCGGCCGTTTTCCGTGACCGTTCCGGAAATGCGGGACGAGAGTGGCGCGGTGGTGGAGGAGCCCCGGAACCCGCAGATGCTTTTGAAGCTCAAGCTGCCCTGCCATGTGCCCCCCATGACACTGGTGCGGCATCAGGTGGAGCTGTCGGCAAAATAAATTCGGAAAGAGAAGGGGAAACGCTATGAACGCGGATGTTGTCATCATCGGCGCCGGCCCTGCCGGTATTTTTACCGCCCTTGAAATGATTAAAAAGGGAAGCCATCAGAAAATCATCATGGTGGAAAAGGGGCAGGCGGTGGAGAACCGCCACTGCCCCAAGGACAAGACGAAAAAGTGCGTGAACTGCAAGCCGTACTGCCACATCACCACCGGCTTTTCCGGCGCGGGCGCTTTCTCGGACGGTAAGCTGTCCCTGAGCTACGAGGTGGGCGGCGACCTGCCGACTCTCATCACGCCGGAACTGGCCCAGGAGACCATCAACTATGCAGACCAGATCTATCTGGATTTCGGTGCGGACGCGCACATTGAGGGCCTCGGTAATGACGAGGAGCGCAAGGAGATTCGCAAGCACGCCATTCAGGCAGGCTTGAAGCTGGTGGACTGCCCTATCCGCCACATGGGTACGGAAAAGGCGCAGGGTATTTACTATGCCATTGAGAAGTATCTGCAGGAAAACGGCGTGGAGATGTACTTCGGCTATGAGTGCAGCAACCTGATTTTGGAGCAGGACGTCTGCCGGGGCGTTTCCGTGTCCAACGGCAAGGTCGATCTGGAAATTTACGCCAAGCACACCGTGGTGGCCACCGGCCGCCGGGGCGCGGACTGGCTGGAAAAGCTCTGCGCGGAGCACAACATCGCCCACGCACCCGGTACTGTGGACATCGGCGTCCGTGTGGAGGTCCGCAATGAGGTCATGGAGACCGTAAACCGGGTGCTCTACGAATCTAAGCTGGTGGGCTATCCCCGGCCCTTTAAGAACAAGGTTCGCACGTTCTGCCAGAACCCCGGCGGCTTTGTCAGTCAGGAGAATTACGATAACAATCTGGCCGTGGTGAACGGACACTCCTACAAGGAGAAAAAGAGCGACAACACGAACCTCTCTATCCTCTGCTCCCACAACTTCTCCGTGCCCTTTAACCAGCCCATTGCCTACGCACAGAAGGTGGGCGAGCTGACGAATATGCTGGCCAACGGACAAATTCTGGTCCAGCGCTTCGGCGATATTCTGGACGGGAAGCGGACATGGCAGAAGGAGCTGGCCCAGTCAAATATCCGGCCCACCCTGCCGGATGCCGTGGCCGGCGACATCACCGCCGCCATGCCCTACCGGGCCATGATCAACATCATCAACTTCATTCAGGCCATGGACTATGTGGTGCCGGGCTTTGCGGCCTACGAAACGCTGCTGTATTCCCCGGAGCTGAAGTTCTATTCCAACCGGGTGAAGATGGACACGGATTTCAATACCAGTCTGCAGGGCCTTCACTGTCTGGGTGACAGCTCCGGCTGGACCCGGGGACTGATGATGGCCTCCGTCATGGGTGTGCTCATGGGCCGCAAAATTGCCGAGGAGGGCTGAAGCACCGTGGGGCTTTCAACACTGCGATAGAAAAAGCACCGGCTGAAGCGAGCGCTTCAGCCGGTGCTTTTTATTTCAGGAGCTTTGTAAGATCCGTTTTCATGGTGACGGTGTACCGGGGCAGGTCATGAAGACCGTCCGCAAGGTCGGCGCATCGGGGCGTTGTCATCAGCGATACCGGAAACAGCGCGTCCACCAGCGCCTTTGCGTCCGGGTCGGAGCAGCCGAAGGGATAGGCAAAGCAGGTGACGCCGCCCAGCTTTTCCACAATGCGGTCATGGCTGAGCTGAATGTCATCCAGCACCCGGGCCTTGAAATCCGCGTCGGACTCGCCTGCGCGGCGCTCCACGCCGTTGGCGCCCTGGGCGTCATAATTGCCCGAATCCTCGTCTAAATTGTGGAGCCGATAGCTGTGGGAGCCGATCTCCACCAGCCCGGAGTCCGTCATCTCCTGAAGCTCCGACCAGAAGCAGAAATTGTCCGCCGGGAGGTCCGGCATGAGGACGATGATGGAAATGCAGGCTTTGACGTTGTATTTCTGCAAAATGGGGTAGAGGAGCTTATAGTTGCTGCGGTAGCCATCGTCAAAGGTGATGAGAATGGGCTTTTCCGGCAGCGGGCCGCCCGCTGCCAGTTCCCGGGGCAGCACCGGCGTGTAGCCAAGGGCTAAAATGGTCTCTAAATCGGAGCGGAGCTTGGAGGGGGTCACCGTCATGTCATTGCAGTTCTGCCCGTCCTCTACCAGATGGTGATACATCAGCACCGGCAGCGGCTCACGGACAGCCTTAGGCAGGCGGTAAATATAAACGCAGAGCAGCGCACAGAAAATCAGCATGGTGAAAGGAACGCCAAAGCGGCGGAGAAGCTGTTTCGTAGAGAATCCTTCCTTTCGGGGCCGCCGCCCGCACTCAGGCGGGCGGCGGATATTTTGATCAGCATAGCACAGCCCTGCCGAAAAATTATGAACTGGGGATGAACAAATGCATCAGGAGTCGGTGTCAGCCTGCTCCGGCGTGTAGATTTGGAGGGCGCTTCCGTCGAAATAGACATAGCGGGTAAAGTTAGAGGTGCGCGGCTCATAGGCGTAGCCGGAAACGGTCAGGCGGCGGTGGTTGAAGTCCCACGCTGCCGCGTCCCATGGGCCTATTTCAGGCCAAGCGGATTGCATCAGCGCCCTGACGTCCGCCGCGTAGAGCCGACCCTCCCGGCGGAAGAACAGTTGGGCGCTGTACGGAGAGGCCGCGCACAGCTCATTGCTCCCGTCACCGTCCAGATCGACGATCTGCGGGTCATCGCCCATGGCGCGGGCCAGCAGATAGGGCGTGCCATCAGGGTCCAGATAGTAATAGTCGGTCACGGAGACAACCTCCTGCTCCGAATCACCGTTCAGATAATCAAAGTAGGTCATGGAGAAGCCGCTGTAACCCAACAGATCGTAATAGTAGGAAAGACGGACAGCGTCCAGATCATTTTTGATGCTGCTGTCATATGGGAATACGAAAAATTCGTCTCCCTCCCACATGGCTGGCGAAGCCCCTTGAGTCTCGGAGTCCCGCAGGAGGACAGCGTGGACATGGCCGTCCTTGGAAAGATAGGGACAGACTGTAAAGCTGTCGCTGTCGATATCAATGGTGTCCACCGAAATGGCTCGGCCCCGGTCACCGGTGCTATCCGTGTAATCGACACGGCGGGTCGCTACTCTCTGTGGCTCATAGGGGGCGATGTCCCCCAGCGGGACCGTCAGCTCCGGCTCACCCTTCGGATAGGCAAGGGTGTCGGCCGGTTCCCCGTCTACCAGCAGGTGGGACACGAACCAGTAATTGCCGTTGCCCCGGTCCAGCAGGGTGACGCATTCGTCGGTCCTGCCGCCGTAATAGAAGTCCTTCCAGTAGAGGCGGACATAAATGCCCTCCCGCACACCGCCGGTAAAGGTGACAGAGCGGTAATTCGTATCGCCCCTGGAAAGATAGTATGCGTCATACTGCGGGAGATATTTGAAGTCATCTAAACCTACGCGGTTGGTCTGCGCCAGCGTCAGGCCGGTGGTTTCCAGCAGAAAAGCGTCAATGGAGGCAGTGGACATTTTCAGCGTGGGACAGATTTCCTGCCCATTGGCATCCAGCAGGGCTACCTGCTGCCGCTCGCCCTCTGTCATCTTATCGTTTCTGCCGGCGCCGTTATAGAGCAGGGAAAAGAGGTCGATCTCCTCCGGGCGCGCATACAGGCAGGAGAGGAACTGGTTGTGGAGCTTGGTGATCTCGTCGGCACTTGAATCCGTGGAAGCTACATTGAAAAATTCCTCGTTGAAAAAGGCCAGCTCGTCACCGGAGATGGGCTGCGGCTCCAGCAGTGCGTCGGGGCGGTCACAGGGCTTGTTGGAGCGGATATGGAAGCCCCCGTCCGACTGAGGCTCTACCGTGACGCAGGCCCAGGCGTCCGCCGTGGAATTGCTGGCAGGGTCCAGCACGTAGCTTGGGAGCTGGTAATAGAGGACATCTGTTTCCTCGATTCGCTCCCCGGCGTAAAAGCGGACGGAGTGGGGAATATTGGTGTCCCCGTGGTAGTGGTAATAGGCGTCATAGTCCGGGAGGTACTGAAGGTCCTCCAGCGAGACCTTGTTCGTCTGCGCCAGCGTCAGGCCCATCCACTTCTCAAGAATATCATCCGCCTGCTTTGTGGTGGTTCGGGTGAGGTCCACCTGCCAGTCCTCACCGTCAAAATAGGCGTCCGCCACAGCCTGACGCTCGGCCTGCGGCGTCTCCTGAGCGGGAGAATATCCGTTGGCGCCGTTATAGAAAAGCTGAAAGAGGTCAACGTCCTCGGGCCGGTCATAGGCGGAGAGCAAAAATGCGGCGGGACTGAAAACACAGGTGTTCCCACTGGCGTCCGTCCACATATCCTTGGAATTGAAAACCTCGGTATAGGTGTTCAGCTCCGCAGGGGGCAGAACCGGCTCCGCCGCCGGATCGCGGCCAGCGAGGGCATCGGGCGTCTTTGCACCGGTAAAGGTCGCGGTGCAGAGCAGCGCAGCGGCCGTGACCGCCGCCAGCAGCGCCGCACCCACAGTGCGGCGGTTTTCTGCAATGCGGGTGATGCGCTCCTTCAGGGCGTGCTTTCCGGCGGTCATGGTGGTGGCGGAGAGCATGGGATTTCCCGGGCGGCGGGCCACGGGAATGAGCCGCAGCAGCGTTTGGCCGTAGGGGAGGCGCTCCGCCTCGCCCAGCCGCCGCAGCGTGCCCTCGTCACAGGCCAGCTCGCAGTCCCGCCGGGAAACGATGGCGGCGATCCACACCAGAGGGTCGAACCAGTAGACCACAAGACACACGCACCGCAGCAGGCTCCACAGCGGGTCCAAATGGCGGGCATGGGTGGTTTCGTGAGCCAGAACATGCCGCAGGGTCTCCGGGGATTCCACGGCGGCGGGGGTCAGGTAAACGGCGGGGCGAAGCAGCCCGAACAGGCAGGGGGAGGGCAGCCCCTCTGCAAGATACACCGGGTAACGGCAGTTCTCCACCGGGTAGGGCGTCCGGTTCCGGCGGAGCCTTCGCGCAAAGCGGAGATTTGCCAGCAGGAACCATGCGGCCATCACCGCCATTCCGGCGTACCAGACACCCAGGAGCAGCGGCCCAAGAGGGAGCTGCTTTTTGTATTCAACGGCGTGGACCACGTTTTTCCCGTCAGTATACGTTACGATGTTGTCGGCTGAGGCGCTGTCGATTCGAAACGGCTGATAGGGGCCGGGGGTCTGGAGCGCGCCCTGCGGGGCGTAGACAATGGTCTCCCGGTAGGGGGTGGTGTACAGCGCCGGGGCGGTGATTCGCTCTGTCACCGGCTCCGCTGCGGTCAGGACGTTGTGCTCCATGGCGGGCAAACTGACCGGCACCAGCAGCCGCAGCGCCACCAGCCCCCACAGGGCGTACTGCACCCGGCGGGAGATGGCTTTTCGGAACAACCGCCGCAAAAGCAGCAGCGATAGAATGAGAACCGATGAGGTCAGCAGAATTTCCTTCATGTTTTTCCACCCGCTTTCTCCAAAATGGCGGACAGCTCCGCAATATCGTGCTCTGTCAGGGCGTTTTTCTCCACCATGGCGCTCATGAGCAGGCCGAGGCCGCCCACCTTATCCAGAAACGTTTCCGTTTCCGCCTCGATGGCGTCCTCCCGGACTACGGCGGGGAAATACAGCTTGGCCCGCCGGCCCTCCTCGTGGCGGACAGCGTTCTTGCCCTCCAGCCGGGAGAGCATGGTGATGACGGTGTTTTTCGACCAGCCGGTGTCCTCCCGCAGTGCGGCGGTCAGCTCCGTTATGGTCATGGGGGCGTTCTGCCACAGGCGGTTCATCAGCTTCCATTCGCTGTTGGAAAGATCAATTTTCATAGCGCACCTCGTTTGGTATACAGTTGTCTACCTTTTACACCATCAGCGTAGCAAAAAGGTAGACAAATGTCAACCAAAATTTGGTTACAAAAAGAAACAGCCGGAAACGGAAATATTTTGGCGGCCCATGGCAAAACTTTTGCTCTGCCACCGTTGACCGAAAGCGAAATTTGCCGTAAAATAAAAAGCCGAATGAAAAACATCAGAGGAGAACGCCATGACTGATTTTGAACAACGCTACGCGGCGGCCAGAAAGGCGGTCATCACCCGGGATCTGGCCCGGCTGAACCCCATGCAGCGGCAGGGGGCCATGACCACGGAGGGGCCGCTGCTGCTGCTGGCAGGCGCCGGCAGCGGTAAGACCACCGTGCTCATCCAGCGGGTTTACAACCTTTTGACCTATGGCCGGGGCAGCGACAGCGACGAGGTGCCGGATTGGGCCACGGAGGAGGACCTCGCGTTTTTAGAGCAGTTCCCGGAGCGGCCCAGCGAGGCGGAGGCGGAGCGGGCCCACCGGCTTTGCGCCGTGGCTGTGCCCCGCCCATGGGAGATCATTGCCATCACGTTTACCAACAAGGCGGCGGGGGAGCTGAAGGAGCGTCTGGCGGCCCGGCTGGGGCCTGCCGCCAACGATGTCTGGGCCTCCACGTTCCACTCTGCCTGCGTCCGCATTCTGCGGCGGGACATTGACCGCATCGGCTTCGACAAGGATTTCACCATTTACGATACCGACGATGCCAAGCGGGTGGTGAAAGACATTCTCAAGGAGCAGAATCTGGACGAGAAAACGTTCCCCATCCGCAGTGTGCTCTCGGCCATCAGCGCCTCCAAGGACCGCTACGAGGGGCCGGAGGTGTTCCGTAAAAAGGCGGAGGCCGCCAATGACTGGCGCATGACCCGCATCGCCAAAATTTACGCCGCCTATCAGCAAAAACTCAGCACGGCCAATGCGCTGGACTTTGATGACATCATCTACCACACTGTAACGCTGCTGCAAAAGGAGCCGGAGGTGCTGGACTATTACCAGAAAAAGTTCCGCTACGTGCTGGTGGACGAGTATCAGGACACAAACCATTTGCAGTATCTTCTCACAGGCCTGCTGGCGGGGGGCTGTCGGAACCTCTGCGTGGTGGGCGATGACGATCAGTCCATCTACCGCTTCCGGGGGGCCAATATCGAGAATATCCTGAATTTTGAAAAGCAGTACAAGGATGCCCGGGTCATCCGTCTGGAGCAGAATTACCGCTCCACCCAGCACATTCTGGATGCCGCCAACGCCGTCATCAAAAACAACGCCGGACGCAAGGGCAAGACCCTCTGGACGGACAACGGCAGCGGCGACACCGTGACGGTGAAAACAAACTTCAACGAGGGGGACGAGGCCAACTACGTGGCCGGGGACATCCTCATGGGCGTGAACCGGGGGCGCAGGTTCCGGGATACCGCCATTCTCTACCGCATGAACGCACAGTCCAACGCGCTGGAATATGCCCTGAAGCGCAACGCCATCCCCTATAAGGTGGTGGGCGGCATGAAGTTCTTTGACCGCGCCGAGGTCAAGGATATGCTGGCGTATTTGTGCGTACTGAATAACCCTATGGACGATCTGCGGCTGCGCCGCATCATCAATACCCCGGCCCGGGGCATCGGCGCAACCACCATGGACAAGGTGGCGGAGCTGGCGGCGGAGCAGGGGGCGTCCCTCTACGAGATCGTGCGGAACGCCGATTTATTCCCGGCGCTGAAAACGGCCTCCGCCAAGCTGGTGAAGTTTGCCGACCTGATCGACAATTTGAGAAAGGCAGGCGGTACGCTGGCTCTGCCGGAATTTTACGATGAGGTTTTGAACCAGACCGGCTATGTCAAGGCGCTGGAGGACAAAAACGATATGGAGAGCCGGGGCCGCATTGAAAACGTGCAGGAGCTGAAGTCCAACATCCTCGGCTTTTTGGAGCAGGACCCGGAGGACGCTACTCTCTCCGGCTTCCTGAATGAGATCGCCCTCTACACGGACCTCGACAGCGTGGAGGCGGACGATAACTGCGTGACCATGATGACCATTCACTCCGCAAAGGGACTGGAATTCCCGGTGGTGTATGTGGTGGGCATGGAGGAGGGAATCTTCCCCGGCTCCTCCGCCATGTACGATGAGGAAGAACTGGAGGAGGAGCGGCGGCTGTGCTACGTGGCCATGACCCGGGCAAGGGAAAAGCTGGTCATGACCAACGCCCGGCAGAGAATGCTCTATGGCCGCACCAGCGCCAATAAGGCCAGCCGGTTCCTGGAGGAGATTCCCGAGGAGGATATGCACTGGGAGAGCAAGCCGGAGCCCCGCTTCGGTGCGGCCAACGAGGAGGGCTTCGGCGGCAGCCGCTGGGACGATACGATGGGCAGTTCCTCTTATGGCGGCTATGGCGCGCAACGCTCCGCAGGGGGCTACGGCAGCGCCGGGACGGGCCGCTCCGGGGGCTATGTCAGCGGCGGCGTGCATACCTACAAAAGCGCAAAGCCCGCGCCCCAGACCCTCCGCACCAGCAGCCGGGGCAGCGCACCCGCCGCGCCGGCGGTGGAGCTGCTGCAGCTCCATCCGGGAGATCAGGTGGAGCACACCGCTTTCGGCAAGGGCAGCGTGGTGTCCGTGAAGCCTATGGGCGGTGACGCTCTGGCCGAGGTGGCCTTTGAGAGCGGTACAAAAAAGCTGATGCTCAAATCCGCCGGCAAGCACATGAAAAAGCTGTAAGTGCCCATAGGGACAAAGCAGCTGAAAATACATTTTGAACGCGGCGCAATGCTGCGGCAGGAGGAAACAATATGAAGATCGCACTGCAATTTGCCATGCCCTCGGAATTTCACGCCATGCCGGGGGCAAAGGACATGGAGCCTTTTGAAACGGTATCCGGCGTTCCCTTTTACCGGGTGGAGCCGGACATCATCGCCTGCGCCGGGGGCGTCAGCAAGGTGAACGCCGCTATGGCGGCGGAGATTCTCTGCCTGAAATACGGCGTGGACCTTATTCTGAACGCGGGCGTGGCGGGCTGCCTGACGGATCTGCCTACCGGGAGCCTTGTGGTGGCGTCGGAATTCGTGCAGCATGATGTGGACACCACCGCAGTCGGCGACCCCATCGGCCTTGTGTCCACGGTAAACCGGGTGGAGTTCCCCACATGGGAGCCGGAGCGGTGCGTGAAGCTGCTGGCGGACATGGGGATTCACGCCGTTACGGGTCGGGTGGCCACAGGCGACTGGTTTGCCGTGAACTGTAAGCGGGCGGAGTTTATCCGGGATACGTTCCATCCTGTCCTGACGGAGCAGGAGGGCGGCGCCATCGCGCAGGTATGCCTTCGCAACGGCGTGCGCTTCGTGGCGGTGAAGTCCATTTCCGACCACCTGTTCTCCGAAAACCAGCAGGAGGAATATTTCAATTTCGGCGAGGCACTGGAAAACATGGGCACTATCGTGCTGCCGCTGGCCCGAAAGCTGAAGGAGGAAGCCTGATATGGAACAGATCGCCAGCTTTACCATCGACCACAACCGGCTGCAGCCGGGAATGTACCTTGCCCGCCGGGACGGGGACATCGTGACCCTTGACCTGCGGTTCAAAAAGCCCAACATGGGGGACCTGCTGTCCAACAGCGAGCTGCACTCCACGGAGCATCTGGTGGCCACAGCGCTGCGGAACGGAGAGGCAAAAGAGGCCGTGATCTACTTTGGCCCCATGGGCTGTCAGACTGGATTTTTCTTCCTGTTCGATGAGCGGAAGCTCACGTTGGAGGGCGCGGTGGCGCTGATGAAAAAGGCCTTTGCCGAGGCGGCGGCCTTTGAGGGGGAAATGCCCGGAAAAAGCCCCATTGAATGCGGAAATTACATCAATCTGGACGTGGAGACCGGCCGGGCTGTCTGCCGGTGGTACAGTGAGCTTATTCGGGACTGGACCGTGGAGCGGCTGTCCTACGATTGGCAGGGTAAATAAGCGCCGGAGCGGCATTTGCTGAAAATTGTTGTTGACAAATGGCGCAAAGCCGCTATAATAGGTTCAAACCGATAAAGGCTATGACAAAGTCAGCTGCTTAACACCGCACGGCAAGCGAGAGGGGACAGTGGAAGCCCTCAGTGCAGGAAAGGCAGCGCGCCGCTTTGGAGCAGCCCGCGAGGAGCGGGACGGTTCATCCCCGTTACGAGATGACATGAGATATTCCCGCCGTGCGCGCAGCGGGGATAGATCAGGGTGGTACCGTGGATATTTTTCGCCCCTGACAGTTGTCAGGGGCGATTTTATTTTAGCTTTTCAGCTTGTAAGGAGGAGTTTTCCCATGAGATTTTCCAGTAAAGTGCAGAAATGCCAGTTGTCCCCCGTGCGTAAGTTTAATCCCTGCGCCGAGGCAGCGGCGGCACAGGGCCGGATGATCTATCATCTGAATATCGGCCAGCCGGATGTGAAAACGCCGGAGGCCTTTTACGAGGCGATTCGTGATTTCAAGGCCGAAACGCTGGAATATGCGCCCGCTCCCGGCCTGCCGGCACACATCGAGGCGGTGCAGGCGTATTACGCAAAGCTGGGTGTGAAGCTGGATAAGGATGACATTCTGGCAACCTCCGGCGGCGGCGAGGCGCTGGAGTTCATCCTCGCCTGCATTCTGGACGAGGGGGACGAGCTGCTGGTGCCGGAACCCTATTACGCCAACTACAATACTTTCGCCTACATGACCGGCGGCAAAATTCATCCCATCCCCACCTCCGCCGAAAACGGCTACCATTACGCGGAGCGCTCCCTCATTGAGCCGCACATCAACGCCCACACCCGGGGTATTTTGATTTCCAATCCCGGCAACCCCACCGGCGTGGTGCTCACCCGGGAGGAAATGCGCCTCATCGCGGACATCGTAAAGGAGCACGATTTGTTCCTTGTGGCGGACGAGGTGTACCGGGAGTTCATCTATGACGATGAGCCGATGGGCTCTTTCGGCGAGCTGGAGGATGTGAAGGACCGTGTGATTTTGGTGGACTCCGTTTCCAAGCGCTTCTCCGCCTGTGGCGCGCGGGTGGGCTCCATTATCTGCCGGAATAAGGAGTTCATGGCCGAGGCGCTGAAGCTGTGTCAGGGACGTCTTTGCAGCGCCACCATCGATCAGGTGGGCGCCGCCGCCATGTACCGCTCTGTGACGCCGGACTACTTCAAGGCGGTGCGGGACGAATACAAGAAGCGGCGGGACACCGTGGTGGAGGAGCTTGGTAAGCTCCCCGGCGTGAAGTTCGATGTTCCCGACGGCGCGTTCTACATGATGGTGACGCTGCCGGTGGACGATGCGGAAAAGCTCCAGTATTTTCTGCTGGAGGAATTTGAGGATAACGGCGAGACCGTGATGTACGCCCCCGGCAGCGGCTTCTATGCCGACCCGGACGATGGCCGCTGTGAGGTTCGCATTGCCTATGTCCATAACTGCGAGTATCTGCGCCGGGCCATTGAACTGCTGGGCCGGGGCATCGCGGCCTACAACAGGAAAAGGGGCGTGTAAAAATGCTGCGGCATATCGTAATGTGGAAGTTCCGTCCGGGGACCGAGGCGGAGCGGGACCTGTTTCTCACGGGCCTTCAGGGCCTCTATGGCGTGCTTCCGGAGCTGAAGAGCTGCCGGGTCCTCCGGGGCATGGAGGGCAGCGATTATGACGCCGTGCTCATTTCGGAGTTTGAGAATCAGGAGGCGCTGGAGCGCTACAAAAACGATCCCCGGCACAAGGCGGTCTCCGCGCTGTGCAAATCCATTCGGACGGACCGGGCGGCGGTGGATTGTCTGCTGCCGGACTGAGGTAATATGAAAACACCGACTGACGGAGGCGGCGTGCGCCGCACCTGTCAGCCGGTGTTTTTTTGCTTAAAAGAGACCATTCCACTGGCAGCGGGCAAGGTCTACCGTTCCCTCCGGGGTAAAGACAACGCCCTCCGCCTCCAGCAGCGCCCGCTGAGTGCCGGGGCCGTAGAGGTCAAAGCAGGATTTTGTGCCGCCGAAGCGGTCCACCACCCGATGACAGGGAACAGAGGGGTCACGGTTGGCGGCCATGGCGTAGCCTACGGTCCGGGCGCAGCGGGGCATCCCCGCAAGGCGCGCGACCTGTCCGTAGGTGGCCACGGTCCCGGCGGGGATATGGCAAACGATGTCATAAAAGCACTGAAAAATAAAACCGCTCATGGCCAAGCCTCCTGTTTTCAAGGGCAATAATACCACAGCGCTGCCAAAACCGCAAGACGGAGGGCAAAATGGTTGGTTGGGCCTTTTCATTTTCGGCGCTTTCCTATATAATAAGGTAGAAAGGATGTGGGCTCATGCTGCAATCAACGCTGTGCTATCTGGAACGGGGCGGAGCATATCTGATGCTCCACCGCGTAAAAAAGGAGCAGGACGCCAACCGGGATAAGTGGATCGGCGTCGGCGGAAAGTTTGAGGACAAGGAAAGCCCGGAGGACTGCCTTGTGCGGGAATGTTGGGAGGAAACGGGCCTGACGCTGACGGAGTACCGCTACCGGGGCCTTGTGACCTTTGTGAATACGCAGTGGCCCACGGAATATATGCACCTGTTCACGGCAACCGGCTGGACGGGAACGCCCCACCCCTGCGACGAGGGGGAGCTGGAATGGCTTCCCAAGGCGGAGCTGAGGAAGCTGCCCATGTGGGCGGGAGACCGCATTTTTCTGCGGCTGCTGGATTCCGACGAGCCGTTTTTCTCGCTGAAGCTGTGCTATGACGGGGAGCGGCTGCTGTCGGCTGTGCTGAACGGAAAGCCCTTGGAGGTTGAGGCATGAAGAAAATTTTGATGTTCGGATTTCGGAATTTAGGCGAGATCATGAAAATTGCGGCGGCGGCAGAGCGCTGTGGCGCGGAGCTTCAGCCAGTGGGCCGGGAGAGCTGCACTCTGACGCTGGAGGCGCTGTCCCAAGGGAAAACCAGCGGGGCATCGAGTGTGCCGATAGGGAAAATGCTGGTATTCTGCGGATTGGACCGGGAACTGGACACCCTTCTGGTGTCGCTGCGGCAGGCGGGTATCGTTTGTCTGAAGGCGGTGCTGACGCCGAATAACCGCACATGGACGCCGGAACGGCTTTACCGGGAGCTGGAGCGGGAGCACCGGGCCATGGGAGGACGGTAAAATGAAAATCCTGATTTCCGCCTGCCTTTTGGGAATCCCCTGCCGGTATGACGGAAAAGCCAAGCCCCAGCCGTGGGCGGAGGCGCTGGCGGGCAGGCATGACCTTGTACCGGTGTGCCCGGAGCAGTTGGGCGGACTGCCAACGCCCCGGACACCCTCGGAGCGGCGGGGGGACCGTGTGGTGATGAACACCGGCGCGGATGTGACGGAGCAGTACCGCCGGGGCGCGGAGGCCGCGCTGCGGCTGTGCCGCCTGACGGGCTGCGAGGCGGCGATTTTGAAGGAGCGAAGCCCCTCCTGTGGCTGCGGCGAAATCTATGACGGCAGTTTTTCCGGCACCCTGACCGCCGGGGATGGGGTCACGGCGGAGCTGCTGAGGAAAAACGGCATTCCCGTGTACGGGGAGAGCCATGTGGCCGCGCTTTTGGACTGAGAAACGAAAAAGCGGATTTTTTGGCGCAAATTCACGATTTTTGCTTGACGGAAGGGACAGTTTGTTTTACAATAACTACTATTAAGAAATGGAAACACTTCCGTTTGATATGTGTATATATTCGGCATACCTGCCGAAAGGCAGGGACGCAAAGCTATAGTGTCTAAATGAACGGAGCCGTTCACATGACAGACTGGCCGCAGCTTTTTTCTGAGGCAAAGCGGCAGTCTGTCTTTTTGCGATGTGCCGGTATTTTCTGGGGGGTGTGGATATGGCCTATATGCGTTTGGGAGACTTGCTGGTCAGCACCGGCGCCATCTCCCGGGAACAGCTGGAGCAGGCGTTGGAGCTGCAGAAGGGGACAAAGCAGCGTCTGGGCGATGTACTGATTCAAAATGGCTTCATTACGGAGAAAAGCCTGATTGACGCGCTGAAAATTCAGCTCGGCATTGAATTTATTGACCTGACGAAGGTATCTCTTCCGATAGAGCTGGCGAAATTCGTGCCGAAGAACATCGCCCGGCGCTTCTGCGTGGTGCCGGTGCGGGCGGCGGCGGATACGCTGTACCTTGCCATGAGCGACCCGCTGGACTTCATGGCGCAGGAGGAGGTCAAGGCCGCCTCCCGGAAGCGAGTCATTCCCATGATTGCCACCCGCAAGGCAGTGGAGCAGGCCATCGGTCGGCTCTACAGCAATGAGGGCACGGCGAAGATCGTGGAGGAAATGAAGCGCGAGGTAGGTGTGGACATTGATGCCGCGCCCCGGCCCGCCGCGCGGGAGCAGCAGGAGGGCAACTCCGCCCCCACCATCCAGTTTGTCAACGCCCTCATCGAGCGGGCCTTTGACGAGCGGGCCAGCGACATCCATCTGGAGCCGCAGGCAGAGGAAATGGTGGTGCGGATGCGCGTGGACGGTCTGCTGCACCAGATGCTCACCGTTCCCGCCGATTTGAAGAACATGGTGGTTTCCCGCCTGAAGATCATGGGCAGCATGGACATTGCCGAGCGCCGTGTGCCGCAGGACGGACACACCACCGTACAGGTGCGGGGCCATGTGATAGACCTGCGTATTTCCACAATTCCCACGGTGTACGGCGAAAAGCTGGTGCTGCGCCTTTTGGACAAGTCCTCCCAGAATCTCTCCAAAACCGGCCTCGGCTTTGAGGGCCGTGACCTTGAAAAATACGAGGCACTGCTGAAAAACAGCGGCGGTGTTATTCTGCTGGTGGGCCCTACCGGTTCCGGTAAGTCCACCACCATGTGCGTGATGCTGCAGGACCTGGACCGGGAGGAGGTCAACATCGTGACGCTGGAGGACCCGGTGGAGTATTACATCCCCGGCGTGAACCAGTGCCAGATCAACGAAAAGACCGGCATGACCTTTGCCAGCGGCCTGCGCTCCATTTTGCGTCAGGACCCGGACATCATCGCCGTGGGCGAGATTCGCGACAGCGAAACCGCCCATATTGCCATCCGGGCCGCCATCACCGGCCATCTGGTGCTGAGCACTCTGCATACCAATGACGCTATTTCCGCCGTGACCCGTTTGCGGGACATGGGCGTGGAGCCGTGGCTCATTTCCGGCGCGCTGCGGGGCGTCATCTCCCAGCGATTGGTGCGGAAGATCTGTCCCCACTGCAAGCGGGCCTACAAGCCGCCTATTGAGGAGCTGGAGGCCCTCGGTCTGCCGCAGGATGACAGCACCGTCTTCTACCGGGGCGAGGGCTGTCCGGAGTGCCATCACACCGGCTACATCGGCCGCCGGGCGGCGTTGGAAATCCTTGTGGTGAACAGCAAGCTGGGGCATTTGATCGGCCGGGGCGCGGAGACGGAGGAGTTGTCCGCCGCCGCAAGGGAAAACGGCTTTGTCACCATGCGGGAGAGCTGCCAGCATCTGGTGCTGAGCGGCATCACCACAGTGGAGGAGGCCGCCCGCGTTATTACCAGCACGGCGGAGGATTAAAGAAACCAAAGCATAACCGGGAAAGGAGGGAGCGGATATGACCACTTATCGCTACCGGGGCCAGAGCCTTGACGGGGCGAAGGTCACCGGCGTCATTCGGGCTTATGACGAATTTGAGGCGGTGTCCCAACTGCGGGACCGCTGCGCGTTCATCACCAAAATCGAGCCGGTAAAGGAAAAACAGGGCAATCCGCTTACCCGCCCCATCAATACCCGCATCAGGGAAAAGGAGCTGGCGATGCTCTGTTCCCAGCTCTCCATTCTGCTCTCCTCGGGCCTGACCGCGCTGCGGTGTCTGCAAATGGTGGCCGCCCAGACCCGGAACAAGCAGCTCCGCCGCGCGCTGGAAAAGGCGGCGGAGGAGGTGGGCGCGGGCCGCTCCATGGCGGACAGTCTCGAAAGCAGCCGGGAGGTGCGCTTTCCCGCCACGTTTGTGGAGACCGTCCGGGCCGGTGAGCAGTCCGGCTCGCTGGAGGCGTGTTTGCAGCGGCTGCAGGGCTACTATGAGCGCTCCTCCACGGCCAGGGCCAAGGTGGTCAGCGCCATGACCTATCCGGCTATGGTCATCGTCACGGCGATTATCGTTGTCATCATCGTGATGGTAAAGGCCGTTCCGGCCTTTACGAATACATTTGCCGAGCTTGGCTCGGACATTCCTGCCATTACCAAGGGCCTTATGGCTGTCAGCGGCTTTTTCGTCAAGTGGTGGTGGGTGCTGGTGCTGCTGGTGGCCGCGGCGGGCATCGGCTATTACAGCTTCCGCCGCACGGAGCGGGGCCGCATCGTGCTGGCGAACTACGCCCTGACCCGCTCGCCCCTGCGGCGGCTGCGGACCATGAGCGCCTCCGGCCAGTTTGCCGCCGCCCTGTCCGCCATGCTGTCCGCCGGTCTGCCGATGCCGAAGGCGCTGTCGGTGGCCGGTGAGGTCTCCGGCAATTATATGTTCGCGCTGGCCGCCGGTAAGGTGCGGCAGAGCGTGGAGCGGGGCCGCACCGTGGCCGAGGGCATGGGCGAGGTAAAGCTGTTTCCCCCCATGCTGCGGGAAATGATCGGCGTGGGCGAAAGCTCCGGCACGCTGGTGGACACGCTGGACGTTGTGGCCCAGTATTTCAACAGCGAGGTGGAGACCATCACAAACCGCCTGCTGGCGGTGCTGGAGCCGGTCATTACCATCGGCCTTGCGGTCATTGTTATGGTGCTGCTGCTGGCGGTGTACCTGCCGATGTTCAGTATGTACGGTTCCATGGCGTAATACGGTATCCTCCCTGCCTGCAACCCGGGCAGGGCGATATAAAAAGAAAAACACAAAGGAGAAAAGATTTATGCTCAAGAAATTGAACAACAAAAAGGGCTTTACCCTGATGGAAATGCTCATTGTGGTGGCTATCATCGCCGTGCTGGTGGCAGTGGCAATTCCCACCTTCACCTCTGCATTGAATAAGGCCAAGGCCGGCACTGACCTTGCCAACATCCGTTCCGGCTATGCTGCCGCGCAGCTGGAAGCCATTACCAAGACTCGTACTGCTGACGAGACGCTGTATCTGCATCCCGATGGGAGTGTTGATACCACAAATGGCAATCTTTACATGACTAAGGGAAAATCTTCAGATGCAGATACCTCCGCTACGATTGGCGGCAAGTTTTCTGTAGGTGACGGCGGAGTTACTTGGGGCAAGGATAAGTCCATCAGTTATGTGATTGGTGCCGACGGTACGGTTAAGAGCATTACTCCGAGCACCTGATTTTTGTACTATTTCTCCGGCGGGGGCACCGACCCGCTCCCGCCGGAGCAATGCCCTGATCCGGGGCACGGCCGGGGGTTGGCGGCCGTGCCCCGGGTGAGGATCCGGAAAAGGAGAACCTATGCTGCGTCTGTCCCTGCCGATCACTGTTTACTGCTGCGCAATGGCCGTGCTTCTGGGCGCGTGCATGGGCAGCTTTTTGAACTGTCTGACATGGCGGATGCTCCACGGCGAAAGCGTGCTCCATGGCCGCTCCCACTGCGACGTCTGCGGCCATGTGCTGGGGGTGCGGGACCTTGTGCCGGTGCTGAGCTATGTGTGCTCCGGGGGAAAATGCCGCTACTGCGGCGCAAAGCTCTCTGCCCGCCATGTGTGGGGGGAGCTGGCAGGGGGCGCGATGTTTGTCAGCGCCCTGCTGAAGTATGATATTTCGCTCCAAGTCCTTGAGGCGTGGCTGCTGGCCTGCGTGCTGCTGGCCTGCGCGTTCGCGGATCTGGAGGGGTACATCATACCCGACCGATTTTTACTGTTCGGCGCCGGGGTGTTTATCGTGTTCCTTGTGTGGGAGCCGGAGCCGCTGCACCGGCTGATACAGGGCACGCTGGGCGGCCTTGCCGTGCCGGGAGCGCTGCTGGCGGTGGTGCTCATGATGGAAAAGCGCATGGGCCGGGAGGCCATGGGCGGCGGCGATTTGAAGCTGCTGGCCCTGACGGGGCTGTATCTCGGCTGGATGGGAGATCTTCTATGCCTGCTGCTGGCCTGTGTGCTGGGCATCTGCGCGGGGCTGGCCTCCGGCCGGAGGGATGCGCCGATTCCGTGGGGACCGTCCATCGCGGCGGCGGCGTGGGTCACGCTGCTGACGGGGGACAGGGTCCTCCAATGGTATCTGAGTCTTTTTGGAATGTGAGAGGTTGATATATGGGGAAGCTCGTTGGCTTTGACATTGGCGAAAACAGCGTAAAAATGGTATATTTCTCCGGCAGGGAGCTCAAGCGCGCCATTACGGCGGAGCTGCCGGACGCCATGGTCTCAAACGGGAGAATTTTGTCCATGGACGCCATGGCGGATTTTATCCGGGATATGGCCAAGGGCTACGGCATCCCACTGACGAACGCCGCCATGGTGCTGAACACCGGCGACCACTTCGTGCGCTCCGTGACGCTGCCGCTGATGACGGAGCAGCAGCTCCGCTACAATCTGCCCTATGAGTTCCGGGATTTTCTGACGGAGGAAAAGAACCGCTACTTTTTTGACTATTCCATGCAGGGTATTTTGAACGGCTCGGACGGGCAGCCGGAAAAGATGGAGCTGTTCGCCTGCGCCATGCTGAAATCCTCCGTGGAGGAATACCGGGCCATGTTCCGCCGGGCGGGCTTCCGCCAGCGGGTGCTGACGCCGGACGAGAGCGCTTACGGCGCGCTGCTGGAGGAGCACATCGCCCATCACGGCGGTGAGGATACCGACCGCTGCATCGTGAGCCTTGGTCACCGCAGTACATATCTCTACATTTTCCACGGCAGCCGCTTTGACAGCCGCCGGGGCGTGGAGGTCGGCGGCGCGGAGCTGGACAGCCTCATTGCCGACCACTGCGGCGTGGACGTCCATGTGGCCCACAGCTATAAGAACAGCGACTATAACGGCGTGCTGGAATCCGATTACGCCCAGGAGCTCTATGCCCGTCTCGCGGGCGAAATCGTCCGGGCCGTGAATTTCTACAATTACAACAACCGGGACCGGGAGCTGAAAGAGCTGTATCTCTGCGGCGGCGGCGCGGGCATCGCGGCGCTGCGGGAGACCATTGCCGAGACCACCCGGCTGGAGGTCCATCCGGCAACAGACCTGCTGCCGGAGCAGCAGTGCCCGGAGGAGGAGCCATGGCTGTACCTGCGGGCCATTGCGGGTGTGTTTGAGAGCTTCCGGGGAGGAAAACGATGAACGAGCAAGAGAAAAAGGGGACCCAGCCGGTCCGGGTCCATGGCCGTTATCCCCGCAAGAGCGGCATCAATATGAATATGCGGGAGGACCGCACCCGGGAGCTGACTACGCTCATTATCGGCGGCGTGCTCATCTGCGTGCTGGCAGGCGCGGCCGCCAAATTCGGCGTAATCGACCAGTACCGGCGGCTCACGGAGGCCCAGCGGGCCTATGAGCAGGTCCACAGCCAGTATACGGCGGTGGAGACCGCGCTGGAGGATTATGACCGGGTGCTGGCGGAATACCGCACCTATTCTACGGACTGGATGAATGACGCCGTGGATTCGGAAAGCCCCAATGCGGCGCTGTATGCCGCCGTGGACCGCCAGCGGGTTTTAGACCTTATCGAGCGGGATATGCAGTCACAGGGGACGGTCACCTCCGTTCTGATTCGGGATAATCAGGCGGTGGTCGCCATGTCCGGCATGAGCCTGGACCAGATTTCCCAAATGTTCCAGAAAATCGGGGAAAGTCCCATTGTAGAAAATGTGGAGCTGAACATGGCGGAAACGGAAAAGGAGCATCCCGCTTCGATTCTGAGCTTCTCCGTAAGCATTACGCTGTGCAGGGAGGTGGAGGAATGAACCGGGAGCTGACAGGCCGGGAAAAGGTCATGTTGCTGATCCTGAGCGTACTGGTGATGGCCTTGGGCTACTATAAGCTCATTCTTGAGCCCATCAACGATCAGGTGGCCGCCTACCGGGACAGCATCGAGCAGGAGCAGACGGAGCTGACCACGGAGCTGGTGCGGGCCGAGCAGCTGAAGAAAATGGAGTCTGCCGTGGCGGAGCTGCGGCAGCGCGGTGACGTCAAGCCCATCCCCGCCTATGACAACAGTAAGGCGCTGATGGTGGAGCTGCACCGGATTCTGGCCTCCGCGCAGGAGTATTCTCTGGATTTCAGCGCGGGGACCACGGAGGAGGACTATATCGTTCTCCGACCTATCTCCCTGAGCTATACCACAGCGACCTACACTCAAAGCCGCGCCATTTTAGACGCGCTGAGCGGCAGCGATTACATGAACAAGATCTCCGATCTGAGCATTCAGACGGAAACGGGAAGGGGAGAGAGCGGCGTTAAGACCGCTATGGTCATCACGTATTTTGAGGTTCGTCAGTAACAGATACAAGGAGAATATGACGATGAAAAGGGCAAACAGATTCGACAACCGTGGATTTTCGCTGGCAGAGGTCATGCTGATCGTGGCGATTCTTGTTGTTCTGTTTGCCCTTGCCATGATTCCTATTTCCAAGTACCAGAAGGAGTTCCGCCAGCAGGAGCTGGACAGCAAGGCGGAGCTGGTGTTCACTGCTGTGCAGAACCGCATGACCCAGCTTCAGGCAGCCGGAATGGAGTCACTGTACGCGTGGACACGGGATGGAGATCGTGGCATTAACAAGCTGGGGCTGGAGCCTTGGGGCAACACGGACTCCAACATCGGGGAAAATACGCTGTGTTATGTGACCTCGGCGGACAAACTGCAAGAAAATTGTGCCGCCGCGGACCTGTTCCCGGAGGGACAGGCGGACGATGAGCTGTGGAACGCGGACTGGGTGGTGGAATACGATCCCAAGGGCGGCAGCGTCTACGCCGTGTTTTACGGCGGCAGCGGCATGGCACAGCGGTACAGCCCATCGGAATTTGACCGGCTCCGCAGCCGGGCCTACCGTATCAGTGATGGCGCGCAGGTGGGCTATTACAGCGGCGACACCGTGGAGATAGAGACCACCGGCACACTGGAACCGTATGCGGAGATCATCAATACCGACCATTTGCAGCTCCGGGTCATCTGCCCCCTGAAGGGAATGACGCTGAGCTTCCAGGCGCGTATCTGGGAGCTGGACGCCACGGGAGCGGAGACAGGCGACCCGGTGGTGGTGCCTTTCTCCGTCGATGAGGTGAAATGGGATGCGCCCAACTATGTGGCTACCATGACGCTGGACAGCTTAGAGGAGGGAATGCGCTTTGCGAAGCAGACCCGCTTTCATGGACTGACACCGGGCAAAAATCTGAAGATCACCGTGACTGTGACCAGCGACAATCCGCTGGTGGACAAGGGCTCCTGTACGGTGACCACCAACAGTCTGTTTGCCGATTTGAAGGACGGAGATACGGCGGAGCTGCGCTATGCGCGGCACCTTCAGAATTTGGATCAGGCATCTGAGCTGTCGGAGGATATCACCAAGGCGGTCCAGACCCGGGACATTGATTTTGCCGGGGACGCGGACGATGAGTGGAAAGCGCTTTACGGCGATCTCGGCTTTACGCCTGTCCGCAACAGTAATCTGGAGCAGCTCGAAGGCGCGGAGACCGGCAGCGCGACGGGGGTCTACCCGGTGATTTATGACCTGCCGGTGGACGTCACCAGCGATGCGGGGCTCATTCAGTCGGTTTCCGCCGGGAAAATGCTGCTGCTGAAGAATATTCGGCTTTCCGGCGCGAATGTGACAGGTAAAACGGCTACTTCCAGCGCGGTAGGCGCGCTGGTGGGGTGCGTGAACGGAGCGTTGACGCTGGAGAACTGTCAGGTCTACCTCAGCCGCAGCCACGGCCATGTGGGGCCCGACGCGAACCGGAACAAGCAGTGGCTGCAGGGCGGCGATACCGGCGGATTGGTCGGCAGAATTGAAGCGGGCGGCAGCGCGGAGATTCAAAACAGCTTTGCCGCTACCACTGCCGCAGGCGTGATGTCCGTAGGCGGTCTTGTGGGCCGGGTAGACGGTGTGCTGTCTGTGACCCACAGCTACGCGGACTGCTACCTGACGCTGGAAAAGGGCTCGCAAGGTATTGCAGGCGGCCTTGTGGGCGTGGGCATCGACACGGTCACGCTCAAGGTTGAGGACGCCTATGCCGCCGGTTTCCTGACAGCGGATCAGACCGCCGGCATTGCGGGAATGCGCGCCAGCTTGACCAATGTGTATACCGCCTGCGCGCCCATGACGGAAAGGGTGGAGGGTGGCTACGATACGGACGGTAAGCTGACATATTCCACCGTGACCGGCGGCAGCGCAGCAGGTCAGGTATACTATCTCTGCAACGGTGAGGAAAATGTTGTCTTGGGCGCGAGCCGGACATGGACCAGCGCGGACCGCACAGAGGCTGCGGCGGAACTGGGCGATGCCTTTACCGATGAAACCAGCGGACTGAACACCGTCCGCTACGAGTTGAAGGTCAGCGGCCTTAGCAGCTACACGTTCCCCCGGCTGAAAAATCTGCCGCATTACGGCGATTGGAAGGCAGAGTTTGAGTCCGGCGCACTGGCCTACTACGAATACTATGCGGATGGAAGCTATGGCTTCTACGGCGGCAATATCGACACTCTGAAGGATACAAAAGCGGTGTTGGGTGATGGCTATGCCGCCGTTTACGAGGGAACTGTCCCACCCGCGAGCCTGACCGTGACGCTGAACTATACGGTCAAGGGCGTTCGGACGAAAAAAGAGATTACGCTGAATGGAACAAATGCCGTGACCGTTCAGGCAAACGGACGGACGTATCAGCTTTTGCGCTTTAGTAAAGAAGACCTTGAGACCGCTGGCGCTGTGGACAATTACTATATCACCGCCATTGGCAATGAGCGGACGTATTCCTTTAACCCGCATTTCGCGAAAACGGCGGTGGAGGGCGCGGCAGTCATTGAGAAAACGGCGGAGCAGACCATCAGTATCCGCACGGCCCGCCAGCTCAACAACCTGAGCCGCTATTACAGCGATTACCGGGATACCATCTCCGAGATTGCTTCCTTTGCACAGGAGTTGAATATCGACTATTCTGCCTATGACTGGGCGCACTATACGGCGCTCGGCACGGTGGTCACTACCCAGCCGCCCATTGGCGAATCGGAGGCGCTGTCCTTTATCCACGAATACGATGGAGGCTGCCACACCATTACCGGCGTGCGCTTTACCGACAACGGGACGTATATGGGCCTGTTCGGCTATAACCGGGGACAACTGCGGGATATCGTGCTGACACAGGCGGTGGCGGCCGATGCGTCCGGGCCGATGCTGCGGATGTCCGCACGGATGAAAACGGCGTACATCGGCGTACTGGCCGGTGTAAACAGCGGAACGATCACAAACTGCGCCGTGGCCGGGTATCAGCTTCAGGTGCAGGCGTACAGCGCCAGTACCGTGTACGCGGGCGGCCTTGTCGGCAGCAATCTGGGCGGACGCATCCGGGGGTGCAGCGCGGAATTTCCGCTGCTGTACGCCGCCAGCACCTATGCCAAGCTGTATGTGGGCGGCCTTGTCGGCAACAGCAGCGGCCAGATTCGCCAGAGCTATGTCACCGGCGCGGTCAATATTGAGGAGATCAAGGGCGGCGGCGTGACGCTGGCCGGCTTTGCGGCGGAAAACGGCGGCTCGATTCAAAATAGCTACTGCGCGGTGTCCATGATCTCCGCAGGCGCGGAGACCAAGGGCTTTACCGTGGGCGGCATTGTGCGGGACTGCTATTACTTAAACGGAGGAACCTACGCCTTCCGGGGCAGCGTGGCGCTGTATGACGCAGCGGACAGCTCGGGGGCGCAGCCGGTCACGGATGAAAAGCTGTCCGGGCAGAAAATCGGCGGCTTTGGAACGGTGTCCGCCAGCTATGACCATGCCGCTACGGACGAGGAAAATTACCCCTACCCCGGCAGCGTGACCAACGCGGCGGGAGATTATGTCCACTACGGCGACTGGGTGATGGAATCCGACCTTGGCAAACTGGGCGTGTTCTATTGGGAATACGAGACCGGCGGCGCCAACAACGGCTATCACATTTCCTACATCGGCTTTGATGGTTCGGCGGAAAAGCGGGGCGAGAGCCTTTGCGAGACCCACGATGACGGCGGCGTCATTACCCGGTTCGGCTACGGCTATTACTGGAAGGATGGGCAGACAAAGCCTGCATTCACCACCAGTAAATTCTGCGCGGGGACAACTGCGGTTTCCGAAATCAGCGAAAAGCTGCGGGAGCAGATTCCCGGCTATACCTTTACCGCCTTTGAAAGCGGCGAAAACGGTTTGCGTCTGCTCTCAGCGGATGAGCGGAACGCGGAATGGACGCTCACTGTTGGAACATACACTTACAGGTATTCTGTCTGCCCGTTCTTTGGCAATGCCTTCAACTACATGAGCGGAACCGGCACGTCCGGCGCGGAGGACAATATCCAACCCGGTACGCCGGAGACGGACGGAAAGGGGCTTGCCTATCAAATCCGCTCTGCGGACCAGCTCCAATTCATCAACTGGAGCTATGTGGATGGCACAGGCTCGGCCACCCGCCTTGTCACAAAGAACAATTACAAGCTGTTTCCATATCTGCAATACACCAACAGCACCGGCACGGCCAAGCAGACGCGGACGGACGCGGAGCGGAACCGCCCGGCTCAGAGCTGGCAGCAGACCCATGACCTCAACGGCGCGAACCAAGAAGCGGGGAAGGCCGAAAAGCAGGAAAACAACCGGCAGTTCTATCCCATTGCCGGCGCCGTAGACCATATCACAACAAACAACTCCTACAGCATGGTGCTCTATAACTGGTTCGGCGGTAGCTATGACGGTGGGAACTACTATATCAAGAACCTGAACATCGAATCTCCCTGCTACAATGTGGGCCTGTTCGGCACCACCGCCGGTGCGGATATCCGCAACATCGTGCTCTACAGCGATAATAACGCTGTGATTCAGCGACGCACGGAGCAGTCGGACTGGGGAAACTCCGGGGGCGAGAGCGACATTATGCGCTACCAGTGCGCATATGCCATGGGTGGTCTTGTGGGGATTGCGTATCGCTACCATAATGACCCCGGCAGCGTGATCACCAATTGCGCTATTGCGGGCTATGTCATTCAGGACAACAGTAAAAATCTCCTGCGCTTGGGCGAGGCGGTGGTGGGCGGCCTCATCGGTGTGTCTAATCTGGATTTGAAGCAGTGTTCCGCCGTGGTGGATATTCAGGTCAACTGCACCCATATCTGGAGAAATGACAGTGGTCTGAACGCGGCGAGGTACGGCAACTTTATCCGCGTGGGCGGCCTTGTGGGCGGCCTGCGGGACAAGGCCACGGACTGCTACACCGGCGGTAAGATTACCGTTTCCAAGGAAACGCTGAAGGAACGGGTGCGTACCGGGTCCTGGGGCAGCAACAATACGCACTTTGCCGATGGCAGCGAGGCCGTGGAGGTCAAATGGCCCATCGCCGGCAACGGCAGCAATGCCAACCCGGCGACCTACGTGTTTATCGGCGGTATCGGCGGCAGCGGCTTCTCCGCCAATTTCCAGAACTTCACGGGTGTGAACAATACCAGTGCCGACGGTGCGCCGAAATTCTATAATTGCTATACCTATATCAATCTGCCGGATATGGAGGGAACTATTACGGCCATCTCTCTTATCGGCAGCACGGCGGACCGCTATAAGTATACCACATATACTGTGGAAAATTGCTATTATCTCAAGAGTATCAAGGATCAGGCATCCTTTGTAAAGGCGTCCAAGACCTATAATCCGAATAACACAAACTCCATGTATACACTGCTGTATAATAAGCCGGATGTGCAGGAGGCCATGTTCAAAGGCAATATGAGCTACCTGACAAGCTACCTGTGGGAAACCAGTGTCAAGTATGGCTCTGAGGTCAAGGGCCTGACGGGTCTGACCTATGACCAGATGGCCCAGCGAATTGGAGATGCCAATATCCAAACAGCAAACGGCCTGAACAAGACGTTCGGCAGCTTCAAGGACGCGCTGAACAACGGCCGCACCGGCAGCGAGGCGGCCTACGATTGGGTCACCACCGAGGAGCAGGACGCGCAGGGGAACAATATCCCGGTCCACGGCAAGTACAGTTTTCCCGGCAGCACGGACGCGTTGCTGGGACAGGACTTCCCCTTCCCCACGGTGCTGCGGCAGGAAAAGCAGGGGCAGACCATGAACCTGCACTACGGCACTTGGCCGCTGCACGGATTATTCTGGTCCAAGGGCATTGCCTCCATGGACCTGATCGCCGATTACAAGGACAGGGCGGCGGGCAGCAGTATTCAGATGGAGCTGAAGCCCTATGAGCTGGGAATTTCGGATGCGCCGCAGGTGAACTTCGAGTATACGGACGCTGCCATTGTGCAGGTTTCCGCCGTATGGAACGCAGATAAAAAGAGCTATGACGTTACGCTGAAGGGCCTGAAGCCCGGCGCCACTGAGGTCACGGCCAAGATCAACTATCAGGGCAGCACCTATGAGGCGCGGCTGCTGATAACGGTCACGGCAGAGATCACCGTTTCCACGAACATCGAGGATGTTAACTGCTATGTGGGCGAAGCGGCAACGATGCAGCTCATGGCGCAGGACAAGCTGGGGAAGCCGCTGCCCTATGCAAAATGGAGCGTGACCAGCAGTGCGCCCACTGTGGCCTCTGCCGTCATCAAGGACGATACAATGGTGGAAATTCAGGGAAACAGTGAGGGCGACGCTGCGCTGACGCTTCAGGTGGACTGTGAGCTTCCCGGTGTCGGTACATTCAGTGCCAGCACGATTCGCAGTGTTTCCGTCCGGATGCAGGGTATTCTGGGCGTCGCCTCCGACGGGCGCTATTGGCAGGGCAAGCTGATGAAAGAGACTGCCACCGGTTTTGCTGGTTTTGATTGGGCAGAGAAGCCCGCAGAGGTGACAACATTTGCAGAGAATGCACCGGCCTGCGGCGAGGAAACGCTGTTCCTCTACGCACAGGGCATGGACGCGGCCCTTGCAAACTACAGTGTGGAAAGTGTCATGGTACAGAGCGGCACCTCCTCGGTGGAGGTAGCGCCGGGCAATACGAACGGTACGTATTGGGTACTGCCCGGTGCGAAGCAGACCTCCGGGGACTACACGGTACTGCCGCTTCAGCTTTTCGGCAAGAGCGAGGGCGAGGTTACGCTGTCCGTTGTGCTGAAGGACCAGCGCTCCGGCAAGACCCTTACATTTGAGGGCGTCGAGTATACAATCCGGCCGCCGCTGCTGCATAGTGTGACCTACATCACGGGGCAGGGGACAAGTGAAAAGACGGAAAACGTGATTGTGAAGGGCGATACCGTCACACTTCCGAAGCCAGGCAATGCGGGAATACAGAGCTTTCTGTACTGGCGCAGGAACAATGGCGATACGCCCGATTCCACGGAATATCCCGCAGGATTTGTATTTCCCCTGACGGGTGACGTAATATTTCAGGCTGTTTACAAATGAGAGAAAGGAGGGCCTTGGGTATGATGAATAAGCTGCGCGACAGGCGGGGCGCATCGCTCCTGATGGCCCTCCTGCTGCTCCTGCTGGCAACGATGGTCAGCGTGGTCATCCTGACTGCGGTTTCCAGCGCGGCTCGGCACCTGAGCCGCGACCGGGAGGCCCAGCAGAACTACCTGACGGTCAGCTCTGCGGCAGAGCTGCTGCGAAGCGGTATCAAAGGCGCGAAATATACCCGGACAGAAACCGTGACCTACACCTATGATTATGACGAGGGAGGCAACGTGACCGGTAGCCATGAGAGCGAGCCAGTGATTGTGACAACGCAGGCTGAAGCTATGGGCGTTATGGGTGCGTGGCTGGCATCCTGCATTCAGGCGGACGGAAACTGGCAGCAGAGCGAGCGTCATGACACAATTACGCTTACGGTCACCCCTCAGCGAACGGACGAGGTTTTACGGCCGGTGAAGGTCGATTTTTCCATGACGGACAAGGGTGAAATATCCACGAACACAACTGCCGCCGATTTTACGCTGGTATTTTATCTGCCGGATGGCGATGACTGCCGCATGACGCTGAAGCTCACGGGCTATCGGACATGGAGCGAGGAGTGGAAAGGCTCCGTAGAATTGGGGGAGCGGCGGCATATCATGACCACTTCAATCGAATGGAAGAATGATGTCATCACCAAGGGCGGAGAGGTACAGGAGGGGACAGCATGAACAGGCTGAAGGACAATCGGGGCGAGACCCTGATCGAGTCGCTGGTCTCCTTGCTGATTTTGACCATGACCTTTGCCTTTCTGGCCGTGGCGTCCACCACGGCGGCAAGGCTCAACGCCAAGGTGCGGGATACGGATGTCTCTTTTCGGTATGCGGCGGAAAGCACTTACAATGCAAGGGTCGAGCTTCAGGGCTCCGTTTCGCTTGATGGCATTAAAAGCGGCTTACAGACCGTGACGCTGTACGAAAATAACGGTTACCTCTATTATGATGGGGGGCCGGGGATATGAGCAGACTGAAAAGCAGCCGGGGCATGACCTTTATGGAGCTGCTGTGCGCCGTGCTGATTTTGATGATGTCCACCGCGCTGGTGCTGGTGGGCGTCAATCTGGCGCTGACAACCTACCGGGCGAATATGGAGGCGTCGGAGGCACAGGTCCTCTACTCCACGCTGACAACAGTCATCAGTGATAAGTTGCGCTATTGCGGAACAGTGGAAACGGCGGAGGATGGCACCATCACCCAAATATTCGCGCAGGGTATCGGCACTGGCAGCGGTGAGGCGTTTCAGCTTACGGAGGACGGAAAAGTGATGCTGGGCGGAAAAAGCCTGCTGGGCTCCGGTGCCTACCCACGGGACCTTACAGTGAGCAGTCTGACCATGACTTATAATAAGGACTCACGGCTCTTTACGGTCTCCATGGAGATCAGTAACCAAAAGGGACAGCGGTTAGCCGGAGGCATGGACTTTCAGGTGAAAAAGCTGAACACGTCAGAATCGGACATATAGAAAAAGGCCTGAGACTGCTTTTGCGGTCTCAGGCCTTTTTGAATGCTCAGCCCATGTGCGCCTTTAAGCGCTCCAGATTTTGCTTCATCAGCGATACATAGGTCTCGCCACCAGCCAGCTCCTCCGGCGTGACATTATGGCAGGTGTGGAACATGGCGGTGTCGGCACCCGCCGCTTCGGCAATGGCGTCCGCCACCAGATGATTGGAAAACTCAATGTACCAGACGGTAGAAATGTGCTCCGTGCGGACCTTATCCGTCAGGAAAGCCACTGTGGCGGCGGAGGGCTCTGTCTGGGTGGAGCAGCCGGGGAAGGCGGCGTAGTAGTTCAAATCAAATTCCTCTGCAAAGTACAGCAGCGGGAAGCGGTCGCCGAATACGATGGTGCGGTCCGGCAGACCTGCAAAGAAATCATGAAATTCACCGTCCAGCGCGTCGATTTGGGAGGCGTAAGCCTCGGCGTTGGCCCGGTACTGTTCGGCGTGGGCGCTGTCCAGCGCGGCCAGCGCTTCCCCGAATTGCCGGGTGATGGCGGCGGCATTGGCGGGAGAGGTCCAAACGTGCTCGTCGATTTCCGTCACGCCGCCGAGATGGTCTTCGTCCTCATGGTGATGCGCGTCCTCATTCTCGTGATGATGGCCGACCTCCTCCTGCATCCCTTCCGCGTGGACCTCCTCCAGCGTTTCTACGCAGTCGACCATGGCAAGCGTGGTGCCTGTGGGCTCCGCTGCGTCCAAAATCGTTTCCACCCAACTGTCCGATTCGCCGCCGAGGTACAAGAACAGGTCGCAGCTCTGCACGGCCAAAATGTCCGCCGGGGTGGGCTCATAGGAGTGGCTCTCCGTCCCCGGAGGGAGCAGGAGCTGCACATCCGCCAGGTCTCCAGCGGCGGCACGGGCAAAATCATAGGCAGGGAAGACGGTAGCCACGATTTGCAGGCGGCCGGTGTCCTTTGTTGGGGTCGGAGCCAATGCTGGTGCACAGCCGGTGAGCAGAGAGAGCAGTAAAGAAACAATCAATAGCTTTTTCACAGAAATTCCTCACAATTTGAGAATGATTTTCAAATATGATACCACAACGGCACCAAAAAAGCAAGCCCCCGGCAAAATTTGCCGAGGGCTTGCTGTGGCTTTGAGGCTTACTTGCTGCGCTTGAGAACTTCCTTCACCAGCTCCCAAGTCCGCTGGACGGAGGCAATGTGCATCCGCTCTCTGGGCGTATGGATATCGGACAGCTCCGGACCGAAGGAAACGCAGTCCAGCCCTGGCAGCTTTTCGCTGAACAAGCCGCACTCCACACCGGCGTGCATGGCCTTGATAGTGGGTTCCTTGCCGTACTGCTCCTGGTAGACCTCCACCATGCGCTCCCGCAAGGGGGACTGGGGCATATACTCCCAGCCGGGATAGTCGCCCTCAGCCTCCGTGGTGCCGCCCAACTGCTCCGTCAGGCAGATGAGCTGATCCAGCACGGCCTTTTTCTGTGTGGCAACGCTGCTGCGGATGGAGGCCCGGAGCACCTGACGGTCCTCATCGGTGTACATGATGCCAAGGTTCAGGGAGGTCTGCACAAGACCCGGCATATCCTGACTCATGGTCTGCACGCCGAAGGGCGTGCAGGTCAGCAGCGTCACAACGCGCCGGGTGCTCTCAGCGTCCATAGGGGCCCACTGTGCCTCGGCGGTCTCCACGCTCACGCTGAGGTTGGGGTCGGAAACGCGATACTCCCGCTTCAGCGCACGGGTCAACTCCTCCACAGCGGCGCGGACCGCTGCGGCGTCCGCCGTGACGATGACCGTCTCGGAGGCGGCGCAGATGGCGTTGTCCTTAGCGCCGCCGGCGGCGGAGACAAGGCGGGTGTCCGCCGCGCCGCAGGCAGCGCGGAGCAGGCGGCCCTGCAGCTTGTTGGCGTTGGCGCGGCCGGTGCCAATCTCCATGCCGGAGTGGCCGCCCACAAGGCCGGAGACCTTGATGGCAAGGGTCTCGCCCGCAAAATGTGCCCGGTGGACCGGCAGGGCGTTGGTGACCTGACAGCCGCCGGCGCAGCCTACAATGAACATTCCCTCGGTATCAGCGTCAATGTTCAGCATCTGCCGGCCCTGAAGGGGGGATACATCCATCACCATAGCGCCCAGCATACCGATTTCCTCATCGGTGGTCAGCACGGCCTCCAGACGGGGGTGCTGCAGGGTCTTATCCTCCAGTGCGGCCAGCGCCATGGCAACGGCAATACCGTCATCCGCGCCCAGCGTGGTGCCTCGGGCGCCTACGGTATCGCCCTCCACAAAGAGGTCCAGCCCTTCGGTCTCCATATTCTTCGCACAGCCGGGATCCTTTTCGCACACCATGTCCAGATGGCCCTGCAAAATCACGGCAGGGGCGTTTTCATAGCCGGAGGTGGCGGGAGCGATGAGAATCACGTTGTTGGCCGCGTCCTGATGGCACTCCAGTCCGCGCTCCTCACCGAATTTCACGCACCAATCGCTGATGGCCTTGGTGTTCCGGGAGCCGTGGGGGATAGACGCCAGAGACTCAAAAATTTCAAAGACCCGCTTCGGCTCTAAATTGGATAAAACTGCCATAATTATTCTCCTTTTTTCTTCAGCTTTGTTTTATTGCCCTTTTTATCTACAATATAGGTATGGTCCAGTTGGCCCTTCAGACTGCCCAATACGGAGTCAATGTATTCCCGCCGCAGCGCGGCGCGCTCCATTTCCTCCCATTCGGTCAGCCCCTCCGGGCTTTTGGCCTTTTTTGCCAGTTCATTGATTCGCTCGATCTGCTTTTGCTCCATATTGACTCCGTTCCGCGGTGTCCCGCTTATTGATAGCATTTGACGGTAATGGGGATGCGGCCTTTTTTTGTGAGGCCGCCGATCTCCGTCAGCTCAAATTTTCCAAAGCCCCGGGCGGACACGGTATCCCCGGCGGCCATCTGCCGATCCGGCTTCGTGCATTCCCGCCAGTTCAGCTGAACACGGCCGCTCTCAATCAGCGCCGCCGCCTTACCCCGGGCCATGCGGAAGCCCGTGGCGCACACGGCGTCCAGCCGTAGGGAGGAAACGGTGTCCCGCCGCTCCTCGCACCGGACCTCCGGAATGTGGAGGTGTCCCGGCTCGATTTCGGAGACATTCAGCCGGGCGCGGCCCGCCGTGTTCCAGCTCTGGAGAAGAAAATCCGCCACGGTGTCCAGCACCATGAGGTCGGCGCTGTCAGGGCTGACCAGAATATCGCCCAGCTTTTCCCGGATGATGCCCATTCCCATGAGACTTCCTAAAAAATCTCGATGCGTCAGCTTTTCATCCGCCCGGAACTGCGCCCGCAGACAGCGGATGGGACTTTGACCTTCGGCGTCCGCGGCGTCCAGCCAGTCCGGCAGAAACAGGAGCAGCGCCCGCTCCGCGTCATCGTAGCCCCCCAGCCGGACATAGGCCGTGTCGGAAATTCCGGCGGTTCGGAGCATATCCATTGCCATGGCCTGCTGCGCGGGACTGAGAAAATCCGTGGCGGCGGGAACGTTCCGCTCTGACGCCTGCCGCGCGCGGTCCAGTACCCGGGCCAGAAGGAGCCGATCGTCGCCAAGAGCGCCGCACTGGTCTAATAGCTTGCTTTTGTCCATTTACGGCTCCCTTCGTGTGATTTTTTGCATAAGGGCCATAGGCCTTCATACAGAGCCTCATTTTACCACGGCCCTTGGGAAATAGCAAGGGCGGCCGCCCGCTAAAAAATACATTCCCGGGCGCTCTGCACCCGGGAATGCTGTATAAGCTATTAACTGTTGGTCAAGTAATCGCCCTTCATGTAGCCGGTGACGTCCGCGCCGCCGGGGCCGGAGAACGTGATCTGATACCAGCCGTTTCCGGCGCTGGACACGATCTGAACCTTGTCGCCGTTTTTCAAAGAGGCAATGGGGGAACCGTCCGTACCGGCGCTGGGGCGGACATTCACGCCGCCTGCGGCATTGGTCACAACGCCGCTGCCGGTTTTCAGACTGCCGGAGGTGCTGCTGCCGGTGTTGGTTGTTGTGGAGGGTGTGGTGGGCGCGGCGGGAGCGGCTGTGCCGCTGACATTGCAGCGCACGATGCACACGCCCTTCTTGCTGCCATCCGTGACAACGATGTTGATGGTGCCCTTGGAGATGGCCGTGACCTTGCCGGTGCTGTCCACAGAGGCAATGCCATCGTCCTCACTGATCCACGTATAGCTGCCGCTGCCGCCGGAGACCCGGATCGAGGCGGTCTCACCCACACTCTTCATGGTGAAGTCCGTGGTGCTGAGGGTCAGACCGTCCGGCAGAGCCATGGCCTTTTCATAGTCGCCCGTCTCGCTGCCGGTATTCGGCTCTGTTGTAGTGGTGGTATCATCCGGCTCATCGGGCATTACGCCGGGGTCCTCCGTGTCGGGCTCGTCCGTACCCGGCTCCGCTGTGTCAGGCTCGTCGGGCGTGACCGGCGTGACCACGCCGGGCTGGGGCGTAATGGGGTCCTTGGGCGCGGTGGGCTGCTTGTCTCCCCGCAGCAGGAAAATCAAAAGTCCCGCCATCAGCAGAATCAAAATCACCAAAACCGGGGTCAGAAGACTGAAGCTGCGCTCCTGCCGGGCGCGGCGCCCTCCGGTTTTTCCCTTTTTCAGAATTTCCTCCTCCTCACAGAAGGGGCAGTATTTATATGTATCGGAGTATTTTTCCCCGCAGTCGGGGCAGCGCTTCATCGCCATGGGTGGCCTCCTCATTCTTTGTTAATTTACATAATACTGTTTTTTCGTCATTTCGTCAAGTATGGGTCTGTCGATTTCACAGGAATTTCATACTTTTCCTTGCTTTCGTGGCGGGGAGTTACTATAATGATAAAAAAACAGGAAAAACAGAGGTCCCGTTATGAACACGATTCTGATCGGAATCGCCGGAGGCACCGGCTCCGGTAAAACGACCCTGACCCGGCACCTGAAGGAGCACTTTGGCCCGGAGGTCACGGTCATCGGCCATGACAGCTATTATAAGCGGCAGGTCGGCAAGACCTATGAGGAACGGACGAGGGTAAACTACGATCACCCCAACGCATTCGATACCGATCTGCTCATTGAGCACCTGAAGGAGCTGAAGGCGGGGCGGCCCATCCAATGCCCGGTGTATTCCTTTGTGGACCACAACCGGACGGACGAGACGGTGGAGGTATTCCCCACAAAGGTCATCTTGTAGAGGGCATTCTGATTTTCCAGAACCCGACGCTGCGGGATATGTTCGACATCAAGATTTTTGTGGAGACTGACGCGGACGTCCGCATTCTCCGTCGCGCTCTGCGGGATGTGGAGGAACGGGGCCGGACGCTGCAATCTGTGGTGACGCAGTACCTCACCACCGTCAAGCCCATGCACGAGCAGTATGTGGAGCCCAGCCGGAAGTTCGCCGACATCATCGTTTTGGAGGGCGGGCGCAATCTGGTGGCGCTGGAGATGATCATGCAGCGCATTCAGGCGCATATCGACGCGCCGTAAGCGCAAAAATGAATCCCGTACGCAGGGTTTGAACGGAAGATAGCAAAATCCCGGCTGATATTCGTCAGCCGGGATTTTATTTTATGAAATGCGGTTCAGCCGTTTTCCAGCGCGGAAATGGCGTTTGTCAGCGCGGTCTGAGCTTGAACCACCGATTTGTACAGGCTGTAGTCCTCCAAGGGCTTCGTCCCCCGCAGGGCTTCCGTCAGGGCGGCGGCGCTGCGGCCCAGATCGCCGAAATCCAGATTCTGAGCAACGCCCTTCAGCGTGTGGGCGGCGCGGAAGGCGCTCTCCCAATCCTTGACGGCTACAGCGGCCTTCAACTGCTCAAAGGTGGGGTCGGTCTTGTAGCGCAGAACGAATTTGCGGACGAAGCTCTCGCTGCAAAGACGGGAGAGCACCACGTCAAAGCTGCCGCCGATTTGGGCGTAAAATTCCTTTAAATCCATCATGAAGCGCCTTTCCGGCGCGGCTCATGGCTGCGCCCGCTGTGCTTTTCTGCGATACATCTGCCGGTCCGCCTGCCGGATGGCCTCGTCCAGCGGCTTGACGCCGTAGGCCCCGCCGACAGTGACGGAGAGGCGCAGCTCCGGGTAATCCGGCACGGAGACGGCACTGACCGCCTTGCGAATCTGTTCCAGCCGAAGCTGGAAGGTGGCTTTTGGAATACGGGGGAAGAGAAGCAGAAATTCGTCCCCGCCGTAGCGGATGAGAATATCGCTGCTGCGGACACAGGAGGAAATGACACTTGCAATGGTGCGGAGGGCGGCATCGCCCGCCTGATGTCCGTAGGTATCGTTTACGGATTTGAACAGGTCCGCGTCAATGAGGGCCACACCATCCACCTCCACCTGGCCGCCGAGCGTCTGCTCCAGATAGTAGCGGGAGCGGACGCCGGTGAGGGTATCGGTCTGCGCACTGTCATCCGAGGGGGCCTGCGCGTTTTCCAGCAGCAGGCGCTTATCGCCGCTATCCAGCCAGCGGCCGTTATCTATTTTGGAAATCAGCTCCAGCACACAGGGCTGGCCGTTGAGCTCCACATACTGCGCGGTGACATGGAAAATGTCCGTTTCCGTAAATTCCAGCCGGCACAGCCGGGTCTTGAGCTTCATGGCCTTGGCGGAAATGCAGTTTTTACAGACCTCGTCCCGGCCCCAGACAGAGGTGCAGGCGCCGCCGGGGGAGAGACTGCCATCCTCATTGAGCCGCAGGACACAGTTATTGGCGGGGTCCACCAGCCGGACGATATCGAAAACATCCTTCAGCTCACGCAGCGTGGTGCTCACGATATTGAAGGCGTCGCCCTGCGTCCGCAGTGTCAGCGTACCCCGGCGGACAGCCTCGCCCTTGAGGTCGGAGAACTGCACGATAACGCTCAGGGGCTGCGGGTCCGCACCATGGGACCAGATAACACGGGCGGTCAGGCGGAACAGGCGCCGGGTCAGCCGCACAGTGAGATAGGCGTCCATGCTGCGCTCCGGGTCCTCGGGTGTGGCCTCCTTGGCAAGTGTCCGCAGCTTGTGCAGGTCCTCCAGCGACATGAGGTCCTGAAGGTCCGGCGCGTCAATACTGAAAGTCCGCTCCCGGCTGTCCGGCGGCTGGAACCAATCCACCACACGGACCTGTCTGCTGGGAATGTTATAGTCAAACTGAACGCCGCCGCACTGAGCCGCGTAAAAGGCGGTCTTTTCCCGCTCTGCCTCCAGCGTCTGCTGGAGAAGCGGTTTGCCGCCGGAGAGAATGTTGTCCTCTCCATCGATCTTCAAAAGCTCGTTGGAAAGGCGCAGGGAGTCCTGCACATCATCCCGGTCACCCAGCATGAGATCACGCTGGCTCACAAGCTGGGGGGAGATGTCGGTCAGGCATTTTAAAAGCAGGGGATTGAAGCTGCCGCATTTTCCGTCCCGAATCATCTGTATGGCGGTCTCATGGCTCAGGGCAGGCTTATAGGGCCGCTGGGCGGTCAGCGCGGAATACACATCCGCAAGGGACACCGCCTGCGCGGAAATGGGGATGGCCTCGCCCTTGAGATGGTCGGGGTAGCCGTTGCCGTCCCAGCGTTCGTGGTGCCAGCGGCAGATATCGTAGGCGGTCTTTACCAGCGGGTCATCCTGCCACGCAGGCAGGTCCTTGATGATGGCGGCGCCGGCGGTGGTGTGGGTTTCCATGATGGCCCGCTCCTCCGCGGTCAGTGGACCGGGCTTTTTCAAAATCGCCTCCGGTACCCGGCTCTTGCCGATGTCATGAAGGGCGGAGGCCATGCCGATGCGGATGATTTCCTCCTCCGTCAGCCGGTAGCGGGGCGTTTCCTTGGCAAGCTGGTGCAGCAGAGCCTCCGTAATGGTGCGGACGCGGAGAATGTGCTGGTTATTTTCGCCGTTGTGGGCTTCTACCACGCTGCCAAAAATTCCAAGCAGCATACTGCTGAGCTTTTCTTTATCCAATACCTGCTGGGAAACAAGGCTTGTCAGCCGCCGCTGCTTGGCATAGAGCATCAGTGTGTTCTCTATCCGGCGGCGGACCACCAGCGTGTGGAACGGGCGGTGAATATAGTCGGTAGCGCCCAAACTGTAGGCCCGGTCCATAAAGGCGTCGGACTGGTCGGCGGAAATGACGATCACGGGAATCTCATCCAGCCAGTCATAGCGCTGCATGATCTCCAGAACGCCGCAGCCATCCAGCCCCGGCATGACCATGTCCAGCAGCATCAGGTCAACGGCGGGATTTCCGCGCAGGATATCAATGGCCTGCTGACCGTCCTCCGCCTGAAGATAGCGGTAATCCGTACCCAGAATCTCCATCAGGAGCTCCCGGTTCAATTGCGAATCGTCCACGATCAGCAGCGTTTGCAGATTGTTCAAATACAGTCCTCCATTCCGGCAGCGGTTTTGCGCTGCTGTCCGTCAGTTCATACGAATCCATAACAAAAAAATTATAACAGTCCGTGAAAATTCTGTCAATTTAATTCCACAGAAAACGAAGATTGACGCTTCCAGAAATTTCACGGGTCGAATTGCGGCGGAAGGGTTGAAATGGCGGAAAAAATCCGATATGATGAAAAAAACGTGCAAAGGAGCTTGTTATGATCGAACAACTGCTGGAATACAACCGGGAATTTGTGAAAAGCGGCGCTTACGAAAAATTTCAGACCAGCAAGTACCCGGATAAGAAAATCGCCATCCTGACCTGTATGGACACCCGGCTGGTGGAGCTGCTTCCGGCGGCGCTGGGTATCCGCAACGGCGATGTGAAGATGATCAAAAACGCCGGCGGCATGATTACCGGCCCCTTTGACAGCGCGGTACGCAGCCTGCTGGTGGGTATTGTTGAGCTGGGGGTAGAGGAGGTCATGGTCATCGGTCACACGGACTGCGGCGTGGCTCACATCAACGCCGACATGATGATCCGCCACCTCATTCAGCGGGGCGTGTCTCAGGACCACATTGACATGATGCGCTACTGCGGCATCGACTTTGAGGAGTGGCTCCGAGGCTTTGACTGCGTGGAGAGCTCCGTGGCGGAGACGGTGGACCTGCTGCGAAACCACCCCTTGATGCCGAAGGATGTTGTTATCAAGGGCTATGTCATTAACACGAAGACCGGCGAGCTGACAGCGCAGTAAACAAAAATCAAACACGGGAAAGAGAGGCACGGAGCATTTGCTCCGTGCCTCAGCGTGTCGAAAAGTTTTTTCTCCCCGCTGAGTAAGTTTTCAGAACTTAAAAAAGCTCTGAAAACGGTCAATTTAAATAGCGCAGGACACCCCTCCTGGGTTTCCCGCGCACACCCTTCCTTTCCGTTTCAGAAAGTTCATCACTCTATAGGTAATCTCGGGCACGGAGCATTCGCTCCGTGCCTCTTTTTGACGAAAAACAGAAAAGTGCCAGAAAATGCTTGAAGT
>OOCB01000301.1_pt1 | contig 83039 bp, 98 predicted proteins | sample 1671351 | NCBI WGS metagenome assembly OOCB01 (sample SAMN06348148, study PRJEB24527) | human gut metagenome | biome: human gut; feature: ankylosing spondylitis patient; material: feces | host: Homo sapiens | place: China | collected 2015-10 | reverse complement strand
CTGACCGTGCCGGCCGATGACGTGGCGAAGGTCGAGCAGTTCAAGGATCTCATCGCCTCCGAGACGCTCGCCACCTCTTTTGAAGTGACTGCCGGCGATGAGTTGAACGTCGAGGTCGCCAAAGCCTGAATGGGCTGACAGGTGGCTGACTTTGGGAGGTTTGTGCGGTTTTGCACTGCCCAAGTTAAGCTGGTCTGCCGAAACTCTGCCGAAGCATTGTGTTGATGCTTCGCTGATTCTCGCGTGAGGGGCTGCCCATTCCTTGTGAATGGGCAGCCCCTTTTGTGTATCTGGGTAATGTCCGAAATGAGACGTAAACAAATGTGTACAAAATAGCGATGAAAAAGCTTTAAATGACCACGATGCGCCGAATTTCATAAGGATCGCAAAAGGGTGATGCGTGGATGTCAGTATTCCTGTAATAGACTTGAAGACGAATTAGAGTTCTACATCAATGGAGTCTTATGAACCGGGAAAATGCTGTTGAAGATTACGCTGTCTCGCTGGATATAGGCAACGCTTCCGTTGGCTGGGCGGCATTCACTCCTAATTATCGTCTTATGCGTGCGAAGGGGCATGAACTTATTGGCGCGAGACTGTTCGAGCCTGCTTCAACGGCGGAGGAGCGCAGAATGGCGCGAACCACTCGTAGGCGTTATTCCCGCCGTCATTGGCGCTTGCGTATGCTTGATTCGATGTTTGATCAGGCGTTGTCCGAGGTGGATCCGTCTTTCCTGATGCGAAGGAAGTATTCTTGGGTTCACCCTGAAGATAAGAACAATGAAGGTCATTGGTTCGGAGGTGTCCTGTTCGACTCGAATGAGCAGGATAAGCGTTTTTACGAGAAATACCCGACTATCTACCATCTGCGTAAGACTCTGATGGAAGATGATGAGCGTCATGATATCCGAGAGGTGTACCTCGCCATCCATCACATGATGAAATACCGTGGCAATTTCCTCACGGAGGGGGAATTGGCTCCTTCTTCGGTTTTCGATGTCGAGGATCTTCTCAAATTGCTCACGGAAATTCTGCAATATGCTGATGAAGACGAAACTGGCGATGATCTGGAGCTGCAAGCGGATGCGAATGGGCTGACGGAAGCGCTGTGCACGACCAAAGGCTCTCGCTCCATACGTGCTAAGAATGCAATCTCCATTCTCAAGGAGGATACCGCATTATCGAAGCGCCAAGAAGCTATCATCAGCGCAGTGTTTGCCGGTCTTGAAGGCAATAAGCTTGATTTGACGAAGGTGTTTCCTAATAAGGAGTACACTCCGGAAGACAAGAAAACGCTCGCGCTCTATTTCAACAAGGCCGATTATGACGAGAAGCGCATCGCAATCGGTGATTCTGGTCTGCTGGAAGATAATGAATGCGATTTTCTGGACTGTATCCAGCGACAGTACAGTGCCATCGCTCTGAAACAGTTGCTGGGAGATTCCACGAGCGTTTCTGAGTCGATGTGCGCGAGATATGAACAGCATCAACGGAATTGGGACTTGATCAAGCGCTATTGCCGCGAGGAATCCAATGCCGAGAATATCAACAAGAACTACGGTGCTCTCGTAGGCTGGGAAATCGTTGGACGACAGCGAAGAAGCATTCGTGGTGCAAAGGATTATGAGAATAAGCGCAAAGCAGCCAATAAGTTCTTCGAGGAGCTGATTAAAGGTTCTGTTTTGCCTGATCGGGAGAAAGAAAGACTTCTCCACGACATCGAAAACGATGAGTTGTTCCCTGTCCAAAGGGACTCTGGAAATGGTGTGATTCCCTACCAGCTTCATCTGAACGAGTTGAAGAAAATCATCCAAAAGCAGGGACGCTATTATCCCTTCCTTCTGGAGACCTATATCAAAGATGGTAAGGAAGTCAATAAGCTAGAAGGTTTGCTTGCTTTCCGCGTGCCTTATTATGTTGGTCCGCTGGTATCGCGTGATGACATGCAGTCGTCCGATAATAGGGAAAACCATTGGATGATTCGTAAGAAGAAGGGCGTGATTACGCCTTGGAACTTTGACGAGATGGTCGACAAGGATAAGTCGGGACACGAATTCATTAAGAGCTTGGTAGGCACGGACAGTTACCTGCTTGGCGAGACGACGTTGCCAAAGAATTCCCTGCTGTACCAGGAATTCGAAGTTCTTAACGAGTTGAACAATGTCCGTCTGTCGATTCGTACAGGCAACCATTGGGCTGATAAGCGGCGTGTGAGACTCGGCCACAATGAGAAGCAACTGCTACTTGAAGAACTTTTCGCCAAACAAGCAACGGTCACTAAGAAGGATGCTGAAAAGCTGTTGCGCAGAACATATGGGAACACCTATGAGATTTCCGGCTTGGCTGACGAGAAGAAATTCGTCAGCTCCTTGTCATCGTATGGGAAGATGTGCCGCACGCTCAAAGCCTCCTATGTGAATAGTCATAAGGATGTCGTTGAGAAGATTATCGAGTTGCAGACGGTGTTTGAAGATAAAAAGACTTTGAAACATCAGTTGCAGCTGCTTGGCGAGCTGACGGAAACCAATTGCGAGCTACTCTCCAATACGCATTACACAGGATGGGGCAAGCTTTCAAGAAAACTTCTTGCCTCGAAGGTGGCTGTTTGCAAGATCGGGAATGATTTCGCTCCTGCAAAACACAGCATTATCGAGATAATGCGGGAAACCGATCGCAATTTCATGGAGATCATCACTGACAAGGATCTTGGCGTTGGGGAGTGGATCAGCCAGCAGAACGTTGGCGCTGAAGATGGGAACTCCTATCAGGATATAATCGATAACCTGCGTGTCTCGCCTAAGGTCAAGAGAGGTATCAATCAGGCGATTCGAGTCATTGATGATATCTCGAAGGCAGTAGGCAAGGAACCTTCGCGGATTTTCCTGGAACTCGCGGGAGATGTCCAACAAAGCGCCCGAACGGTATCTCGAAAGAGCCGCTTGCAGGGCCTGTACAAGAGTGCTGGATTGCAGAAGGAGTTCCAGGACCTCGCCGAATCATTGAACGAGTGCAGTGATAATGATTTGCGAGACGATAGGCTGTTCCTGTACTACACGCAGCTTGGTAAAGATATGTATACCGGAGAACCTCTGAATCTTGACAGGCTCTCTTCGGATTATGATATCGATCACATCATCCCGCAAGCCGTGACTCAGAATGATTCTCTGGATAATCGAGTTTTGGTAGCTCGCGCGGCAAACGCAAGAAAGACGGACTCTTTCCAGTATCTGCCCGAAATCGCGAACCGTATGAGGAATTTCTGGCAGGAGTTGTTGGACGCTCGCCTGATCAGTCGTGTTAAGTTCGACAGACTGAATCGGCAGAATGACTTTTCCTCCCACGAGAAGGAGCGCTTCGTTCAGCGCTCGCTGGTGGAGACTCGTCAGATTATGAAGAATGTTGCCACCATCATGCGTAAGCGTTATGGAAACAGCGCCGCGGTAATTGGTCTGAATTCCGAGCTAACGAAAGAAATGCGCCAATATCTTGGTTTCTCCCATAAGAACCGTGATATCAACGACTATCACCATGCTCAGGACGCGCTGTGCCTCGGTGTTGCGGGTCAGTTCGCGGTTAATAGAGGCTTCTTCGCTAATGGCTTGGTTTCCGATGGAGCAGTGAATTCCTACAATCTGTACCTGCAAGATTACCTGCGTGGATACAGGGAGAAAGTGAATGCTGGAGAGCGCAGGAGAAATAAAGCGTTTGGCTTTATTGTTGGTTCGATGAATTCCCGGAATCCAGACAAGCGCATCAATCCTAAGACTGGAGAGATTGTTTGGCGTGAAGAAGATAAAGCTTATCTTCGCAAGGTGATGAATTATCGTAAGATGCTCGTCACTCAGAAGGTGGGCGATAGCTTCGGTGCGTTGTATGACACGACTCGATATGGAGCTTTGTCAAAGAAAAAGATGCGCATTCCTTTTAACAAGGAAATGCGGGATACTGACCTATATGGTGGATTCTCAAGTGAGAAAACAGTCTATGCTGTTCTAATCGAGTCAAAGAAAAAGACGCGCTTGGTGAATATCGCAATGCGAGAATATGCCAAGTTGGGTGATCATCCTTCTGATGATGCGCTGAGAATGATATTGGTTGAGAAAAAACCGGAATACGGGAAGGCGCGTATTCTACTTCGTCATGTTCCGCCTATGCAGTTGATTCGTTACGGTGGCGCCTTAATAACAATCAAGTCTGCAGCCGAATTGAATAATGCACAACAACTATGGCTTCCATATGGAGAGTATTGCTTGTTTGATGATGTGATGAACTCTGCGGATAGCGTCAGTGAGGAACAGTTATGTGGGTTGTTTGACGCGATTGTTGAGTCTATACAGAATTATTACCCGAAGCATCGCTTTGATGAGACTGAACTGGCGGCTTTCTATGCTGCTTTTAACAGGGTCTCACTAGAGGAAAAGAAAGACGTTATCAAAGAAGTGGTGGGAGCGTTGCATGCTGATGCAAAGACAGCGAACCTGAAAAATCTCAAGATGCCGGAGAGTTGGGGAAGGATGAACAATAAATCGGGTTATTCGTTTGCTGATTCTGACGAGTTCATCTTCCAGTCGCCGTCTGGGCTGTTTGAGCAGAGAATCAGTGTTGGCGAGTTGAAGAGGAGAGCGAGATAACAAATAGGGGCTCCCGGCGCTGCCGGGAGCCCCATAGCCATAAGGCTAGGTCTAAAACCTTCTGAAGCTTGGCCCAAGGGTCTTGCTTTATTTCAATATATGCCTGTCAGGTCAAGGACCTAGACACCTTGGATTGCGACCAAACAATCCTTCATAAGAATAACACAATGGAGTGAGTATGGCGTGGCGGAATGTTGTGATTACCAAACATTGCAAGATCTCGACAAAATTAAAATTGTTGGTGGTTCAGACAGATGATGACGTTTACCAGTTTCCTCTTGATGATTTGGGTACTGTGATGATTTCCACGACTCAAGCGGTTGTGACGGCTAATGCGATGGCGAATCTATTAAAACGTGATGTCAAAGTCATCTTTTGTGACGAAAAGCATCTTCCGATTGGGGAGACGAATCCATACGAGACTGAATCGAGTCGTCGCTCATGCATTATTCAGCAGATGTGTTGGTTGGAGGAACGCAGGAATATCCTATGGCAGCGTATTGTTCAAGAGAAAATCGCTCATCAAATGCAGGTGCTGGAGAGGTGTTGTCCTTGTCCTGACGTGGAGAAGATCGGCACGCTTGCTGCAGATGTTAAGTCTGTGGATTCTGACAACCGTGAGGCTGTTGCCGCACATATGTATTTCCCGAGGTTATTTACGTACGAATTCGTCAGATCTGACGACGACAATCAGATAAACGGACTATTGGACTACGGCTATGCGATTCTTATGTCAGAAGTGGCTAGAAAAATAGCTGAAATAGGCTATCTTACGGAATTCGGTATTCATCATGATAGCGAGAGAAATCCTTTCAATTTAGCGTGCGATTTTATGGAGCCCTTCCGCCCGTTTGTTGATCAGAAAGTGTTCGAGCTTAGCGGCAGGTCTCTCGAAAGCGAAGTTAAAGAAGAACTCATCAAGTTGATGAGGACTGATCTGCCTCAATATGGGACAACGATTACGCAATTAATCAATGTATTCGTTCGCGATTCATTACGGTATCTGGCGGGGGAGGGCTGCCTTCCTGAATTGGGGTTTTGGCGGTGCGATACAGAGTCATGAGAGTTATAGTGTTTTTCGATCTTCCGATGAAGACGCCTAATGAGCGCAAAGAATATGCATCTTTTCGGAAGAATCTTATTCAGGAGGGTTTCCTGATGGTTCAGGAATCCGTATATGTGCGAATTGCTACTACTCGAGAATCGGCTCGCTTTCTGGAAAATCGTGTTGCGAGTTTTGTGCCGAGTGCTGGTCTGGTTCAATCGTTGATTGTTACTGAGAAACAGTATGCGTCCATTAGATTCCTGTTGGGAAGAGGGAAGAATGATGTTCGGGATTCGGATGACAGGACGGTGATTATATGATTGACAGTATTGTTTTCTATCCCTTGGATTCCATGTCGCTGGAACCAGGCCTTAACGTAATCGCATGCGAGCTTCCAAGTGTGCTGTACAAATTCGTGCAAGGTCTTCGAGGTGAAGATGATGATGTTGTTCTTGTGGAATGTGATAAAGAGGTTTTGGCGGCGAAGAAGGTGCTATTCGTAGGTGATTGCGCAGGAGTACTAGATTATGATGCTTTGTTTCAAAAGGCTGCAGTTAAGAAGTTAAATGACGGATTTAATCCTGAAGAATTGAGTAGATTATTGTTGTTGCAAACTGAGATAAAGTCGATCATTCAAGAAGAAATATGGAGAGAGAATTTGCCTCTGAGTATTCTTGATGAAGCTGATATAAAGTCAATGATAGCAATGGCTAAACCGCGTGTTGATACCAGTTCTCTGGGTTCTCTTTATGATAAAATTCAACTGGTTGTTGATACTGCCGGCGCTCTTGCCGAGGGCAGGATGCTTGTGATGCTTCATATAACTCAATATTGTGATAATGGCCAATTACTTTATTTGCATCGAGAATTATTAAGACACCATATGCAGCTTCTGGACCTGGAATGCTGCGACAAAAAAGTCCTTTTGACAGAGGGAAGAAGTCGGTATATCGATGGAGATTATGTTCAGTTCTCATAGAACGTTCAGGATTCTCCAAGGCTATCGGTTTCAGATGCCTGTCAGATCAAAGACTTAGACCACCGTCCAGTTGAATGTTGAGCTGTGTCGTGTGTTTCAGATGCCTGTCAGATCAAAGACTTAGACCACACGTTGAGCACGTCAACGTTGACCTTGTAGGTTTCAGATGCTTGTCAGATCAAAGACTTAGACCACTCGTATGTGTAAATGTAGGGGTCTCCGTCTGTTTCAGATGCCTGTCAGATCAAAGACTTAGACCACTATCGCACACGACGCAAGAACCGGTGAACTGTTTCAGATGCCTGTCAGATCAAAGACTTAGACCACCGGAGGGAAAGTGGATGTGACCTTGACAGAGTTTGTGCTTGAGGATCTTGTGCCAGTCGGCGAACTCAGTAATGGACGCACCGCTACGGTGCTGTCTAAGGCCGACCGTGCGCCGGTCCTTGTCGTCAAACGGAACGCTGTCCTACGTGCTCATGGGTATCAACGATTATCAGAATTTTCTCGACCGTCTTAGGGGCGAAGAGGACGTTATCCATGCGCAATGTGTTTTGTTAAATTGAAGTAGTCCAAAATGGCGTGTCAATCCAGTCCGAACGAGGTGATGACGTTTTCTTGGACTCCCCGACCGGGAGGAAAACCCCCTTATGGCGAAGTACAGCAGGGAGCAGCGTGACAGGGCCGTGGACCTGTACGTCAAATACGAGCGCTGCGCCCGCCGACGTGATCCGCGAGCTCGGCTATCCCAGCAAGGGCGCGTTGCTGTCGTGGTACGCGGACCGGCTCGAGGAGGAGCGCACCGGCGTCCCCTCTAGGCGCGGGGAACGTTACAGGCGCTACAGCGACGAGCAGAAGCGGGCCGCGGTGGATCACTACCTCGAATACGGCAGACGGCCCGGCCGCACCATGCGGATGCTGGGATATCCGAAAAGCAAGGAGCTGCTCATGGCGTGGATCGACGAGCTCGCCCCGGCCAACGCAGGCCGGGGCACGGGCCCGTGCCCGAGGAACTGAAGCGGAAGGCGGTGGTCGCGGTCGCGTCCGGACGGTTGAAATCACGCGAGGCGGCCGCCGGACTGGGCGTGGAGGCGTCCGTCGTCGGGAAACTGGAAACGACGGATGCGCGCCGGATCCAAGGAGACGCCCGTGACGGAGACACCCGGGAGGAAGCCCTCGACGGCCGGGAAGGGAAAGCCGGCGTGGCGCCTATGGCGTCGGAAAACATGCCGACGTCCGCATCCGGGCCTCGGGACACGGCGGATCCGTCGGACACGCTGGCGTCCATGGAGGCTAGACTCGCGCGCTTGCGGGCCCGTCTGGACGAACTGGACGCCGACGTCGAACGGCAGCGGCGGGAGAAGAAGGAGCTGGACATCGAGATCGCGATCCGGAAGGGCACGTTGGAGCTGTTGGGAAAAGAGCCGGGCGCAGACCCGGAAAAGCCCGGCCGGCCGCGAGAAGACGCTCCTCGTCAAGACCGCTGGCGAAACGCTGGGCGTGACGGCCAAAAGTCTGTTGCCCGTGGTGGGCATCGCGCGCGGCACGTATCACTACCAGCCCGACGCCATGAAACGCCCCGACAAGGACTCCGGTCTACTGGAGCTCGTGCGCGAGGCGTTCGGGAACGGCAAGCGCAGGTACGGGTACAGGCGGATCCACTTGGAGTTGAAGGGCATGGGAATCGTGGCCAGCGCGAAGCGGATCATGAGGCTCTTGACCGGGCACGGCCTAGTGCCCCTGTTCAAGAGCGCGAAGCGGTACGGCTCGTACAAGGGCGAGCTGGCCAAGGCCCCGAAGAACCTGGTGGACGGGGATTTCCACGCCGAACGGCCGAACATGCTGTGGGTCACGGACCTCACGGAGTTTTCCATCCCCGCGGGCAAGGCGTACCTGTCGCCCGTGATCGACTGCTACGACGGCATGCCGGTCGCCTGGACGATCGGCACGAGCCCGGACTCGGCGTTGGCCAACGGCATGCTCGCCGACGCGTGCTCCACGCTCAAGGACGGGGAGAAACCAATCATCCATTCCGACCGTGGCTGCCACTACCGGTGGCCGGAATGGATTTGCATCTGCAAGGAGCATGGTCTGACGCGTTCGACGGGCGCGAAGGGATGCGGTCCGGACAACGCGGCCGCGGAAGGGTTCTTCGGCCGGAGCAAGCAGGAGTTCTTCCACAAGCGCAGCTTCGCGGGCGTCTCTATGGACGGGTTCATCAACATGCTCGACGACTACATGGTCTGGTACCGGGACAGGAGGATCAAGACGGAGTCCGGACACGGGCATCATGGACCGTCGACGCAGACTCAGTCTTGTGGCATGATTGGTGGTGATGGAATCAACGATGAGTCCAACAAAACAGCACCGCCCCCATCGGCCTAACTTCTATTGAACAGACACACTCACGGAGAGCGTGGATTGAAATCGTTGGATTGAAACGAACGAATTGTACGAATTGAAATCCATGGCGAAAGCAGATTTCGGCAAGATCGCAGACCTCATCACCAAGGCCGTTCGAATCGCCAAAGAGAATCACGATGTCGTCAAGGACTGTTTCGTCATAGACCTCGGCCAGGCGAAGCGTAAGGACAAACTCGTGCACCAATTGGAGAAATACAATGACCGCGAATGGAAAATCCGCAGGCTTTTCATCTTCGACGGTGAAGGGTTCTCGGAAATCAAATTGAAATAAAACAGCTGGGAGCGCCCCCTCCGCTCATTGCGTGTTATTTCAACGCCGCAGAGGACCCCGATCTTTGTATATCCTATCACACTTTTGGTGGGTTGGCCCAGCGGCGACGGCAGGAGCCTGTAAATCTCCGACACTGACACATCGCGGGTTCGAGTCCCGCACCCACCACTCACAGCCCCGGAACAGGGCGGAAGGAGCAGAAGCAATGACCGACGCAGCCACCATCGACAACGCCCAACAGCCGCAGGGGAGAGGGTTCGGAGGACGCCCAGTCCGCCGAACCGCAGAAGCCTGGTCGCTCTCCTCACGGAGAGCGTAGATTGAAATCGGTGTCTGCAGCGTTCCGGCCACCGCGTGGATGTCGCTCTCTCTGTTTATGTCCAGTGTTCCCCGCACATGCGGGGATGATTCCGCATGTGCGGGACTGTTGGTAACGGAAAACCTGGGTTTTTGTCCGCTCGGGGCGACTTCAACGGTAATGCGAGCAGGAACTGCGACTGGGTGTTTCTCATGGGTCCGCTTCTGAAAGCTATGTAAAAGAAATAGTGTATGTGAAAACGGGCGGGTGGGTGCGGATGCATGAGAAATCGGCTAACCTGTCGAATTTCTGTTTTACTTTGGTCGCTTATCTCGTGAGGGGTCGTCAAGCTGGACATATTGTGTCCCATGGGATGCAATATATCGTATGGAAATACATATGACTGGTGAGCACCGCCAATGGTTCAGCCGGATAAAGGACCGGAACACGAAAGCCCGAATCAACGCGAGGTTCCGATTATGCGTCTAGGCGGGGCGGCCGGTGGATGGCCTGCATACGGTTGGCGGCAGGGTCAGCGAGCTGAGGTTCAATTTCGGTCCCAGCTACCGTGTTTGCTTCGTGCAGAAGCGCAACGTGCTCATGTTGATGCTTATCGGTGGGGGATAAATTCGCCCCAGTCGCAGAACATTCAGGATGCGAAGGACATGCTCGAATATTTGATCAAGGAGGGGTAATGGTGAAGGATATGGATCTGACCGTCAGCAAGTGGGATCCCAGCGAGCATCTCGAGACCGAGGAGGACGGCCATCGCGTACCTCGATGCGGTGGCCGAGCTTGACGATCTGGCGTTGTTGCAGGCCGCAATCGGCGATGTGTCCAAAGCAAAGGGTATGGGGCAGATCGCGAAGGAGACGGGCGTGGCCGCGAAAGCTTTACAAGAGCCTCGACAGGAACGGCAACCCGAGCTTCCAAACCATTATGAAGGTCGTGCACACTCTCGGCGGCAGGCTGACAATTCAACCCGCACAAGCTTGGCTTTACGACCAGCATGCAGCGGCCGTCCGAGCATTGGAAAAGGACGAACGCTGACCATATTGTTGCGACATATGTGGAGAGAGATGTTCGTGGCGAGCTTGGCATACATAACATCGCAAACTTCGTCGTCTGGTTCATTCTGCGGCTCATCAGTGCGGGAAAATGCTTAATTATGCCGCCTATTTCGCTTACATATGGCAGATTTTGAGGTTCGTACGGAGGCTTCTCGCTTATATATGGCAGGTGTTCGTGCGAAAAGCGCCAAAAACACCCCCCCCTAAGTGGCTTTTCTCGAAAGGCATGTGCTATATGTAAGCGAGAAACCTCCGGTCAGATGCCAAATCTGCCATATATAAGCCAGATATCACGGTTCAGCTCAGATGAACTGGGTGTATGTCCATGCATTTCGATGATTGGGGTGTATCGAGAGTTTCGAGTTGGTTTCAATGACAATCCGAGGGGGTGAAAACGAGTTTATGGGCACGCGTGCGGAGTCTCAGATGCGCAGAACTCCTCACGCAGCGCATATCACAATCCCAGCCAGGCGCGTAGGTCACGAATTTCCTGATCGCAGATGCCGTGGCCCATTCCCGGATATTCGAAATACGTGAGATTGCCGGTTTGCGTAAGTTTGTTGTGCGCGCACTGTTGGTCGGCTAAAGGAATTGTGCGGTCTTCGCTGCCGTAGCAGAGTGCGAATCGCGTGCGTCCGGTCGCGGGCAAAGGCTCAGCGGTTTCGCCTTTGAATGATGGGCTCATCAGAATCGCCCTGTCGAACGCATCGGGATGTTCCGCAACCATGCGATACGACAGGTATCCGCCCTGCGAAAACCCGATCAGTACCTTGCGGAAATGCGCGTATGCTGGCGAATCCAGCAATCGTACGACGGCGTCGCCTACGGCACTGCACTCGCGTCGACGCTCTCCTACGGAACATCCATCCGGATACCAGTAGTAGCTTCCGATGTAAGGACGTTCGTACGTGCCTCGGAACGACAGATAATTCGGATGCTGGGCAGGAGCAATGGAGTTGTCCGTTGAAGATGCGTCTCGCTTCGGAACATCATAAATCGCATCAATAATGCGGATCATCTCATTTTCATCATTGCTGAATCCGTGAAATCCCAAGAACAGCAGATTATCGCCGGCCTTTTCGCGGGCTGTCACATCAATGCTGGTACTCACGTTCAAACGCATATCAACTTTCCATCGCATGTCGATAGTATGCGGATTTCCAACGGCACCATAACGGTGGATAGCGAATTGGAAAAGGGTGCGATGCTCACTGTCATGCTGCCGTTGGTTGAAGGAAACATTGAATATGTGGCGAAGTTTACAGCAATCCATCCGCATGCAACGCGCCATACATGCGGTCCAGGCATTCGACCAGCAGCGGATACGGCATTGCTATGTTCACGCGCACGCATCCGGCACCGGTCTCGCCGCATGAACGCCCGTCGGTCAACGCCACTTGCGCCTTCTCAAGGAAGTATGCGGCCGGATCGTCGATGCCAAGCGGCGAGAAATCAAGCCATGCGATATATGTGCCCTGCGGTTTGATATAGCCGACGCCGGCAAACCTTTCACGCATCTGCTCGTCGAACAACGCCAAATTCCTGCGCACATAGGCAAACGCATCCTGGAACCACAGGTCGCCTTCGTTATATGCGGTGGTGGTGGCGATTGCGCCGATGGTGGCGGTCTGATGTTCGCTCCACTCCGCCTTGACCGCCCACATGTCACGATCCGCAGGATTGGTAAGCAGCACCTGCGCGCACTTCGTGCCCGGAATATTGAACGATTTCGACGCGCTGGTAGCGGTCATCGACTGTAATGCGGCCTGCTCGCTGATGGTGGGGAACGGAATGTGCTTGCCCTCAAACACGAACGGCGCATGAATCTCATCATTGAAAATACGCACGTCATACTGTGCCGCAAGATCGCTCAGACGCAGCTCCTCCTCCAAGGTGAGCACTTTGCCGATCGGGTTGTGCGGGTTGCAGAGCACGAACGCATGGCATCCGGCCGCAAACGCGCGTTCGATGGCGTCGAAGTCGTACACCCATTGCGCCTCTCCGGTTTCGGCGTCGCCGCTTTGCAGCATTTCGATTTCGATCACGTCAACGTCGTACAGTTTCGGAACGCTCAAAAACGGCATGTAGGCAGGCGTCGGCACGATCACGCTGTTGCCCGCACCGACCAGTTCACGCAAGAAAATCTCATAAGCTTCGAGTACGTCGGGAACCACGCGAATAATGCTCGGATCGACATCCCATCCGTAATGCGAGCGTTGCCATCCTGCGCATGCTGCTGCCACGCGCTGTTTCCAGGGTTCGGGAATGTAGCCGAGTTTGCAATGGTCGCAGGCGTTGTCGATGGCTTCTTGGATGCAGGGAGCCAGGCCGTAGTCCATTTCGGCAATGAACGCGCCAATGCAGCCGGGGTAGCGTGTCCACTTGTCGGAGCCGACTGCGGCAAGATCGGCTGCGGTGGTGTGGTCGATGGCGTCGGCGTCAAAGCCGGAACCGGTACGATGCTTCATTTCCATGATTTCTTCCATGGTTCCAGCATGACGTACCGATGCTTGCACGAACAGTGTGTTCTTGTACTGAAAGCAAAGACTGTTATGAAGTTTTCTTATATCAGATGCTTTTGCTATTCAATTATTAATCTGATTATGACGATATAGCAAAATACTGGAAACAATTGTTTGCTGCAGTATTCCGCGATTGCGAATAAGCACGGATATCAAACGATGAATCAGATGTTTTCCAAATACTGGTGTGACGCCCTTTCGATTTCGTCTTTGACGCGGGCCACTGCCGGTCGGTCGTCCACTTTTCTTGTGACGAAACAGACTGTGCGGAATGCGTTGTTGTCGGCGATTGGCAGTGCGGCCAAATCGGGTTGGATTCCAGCGGTTGTGGCTAAGCGAGATATGATCGAGACGCCCATGCCGACTTCCACCAGATTCTGCGTGGCCCAAAAATCGTCGGTCGAATGTGTGATTTCCGGTGTGAAGCCGGCGGCACGCGCCAACGACACCAGATTCGCCTGGCAGGTTTCGCAGCCGGCGATCCACTGTTCGCTGCGTGCCGAAACCAATTGGACCGGCAGGTGCGAGCTTTCGTACTGGCGCGCGATCGCATTGTTCGCGCCGATCAGCAGCATCAGCGGATCGACACCGAAAGGAGCGACTTCCAAATCGTCCGGTCCGGCCAAAGCGGGGAGTGAATTGTATTGGAAGATGATCGCGCAATCGGCAAGCCCCTGTTCCAACGCCTCCATGGCCTCAGGCGGCTCCATCTGCATGAGGCTCACACGAATGTCGGACGTTTTGCTGATATGCACGAGCACGCGTGCCACGAACGACGAACATACCGATGGGGGAGCGACCAAACGAATATGCGTCGATCCGTTGCGCTGGTACTCTTCCACATCTTTGACGGCTTGGGTGACGCGATTGTCGATAAGCTGCCCGTGACGTGCCAGAATACGGCCGATCGGAGTCAATTCCACGCCATGCGACGTGCGCTGCACGAGTTTTGCGTCAAGTTCACGTTCGATCTTGCGGATCTGCTGGCTGATGGCCGGTTGCGACCATCCGGTTTCACGCGCGACCGCGGAGAACGAGCCCAAACGCTCCACGTTCCACAAGGTCACCAGAATCTGCGGGTTCAGTGTTTTCGTGCTGAATCCCGTGGCATTCGCGGTGATGCTGATGTCGGTGTTCGTGTTGGCGTTTTCACGCGTGTTGCTATCGGCTGGAGTGTTCATATGAGGGTAGTGCTCAGCTTTTTAGGAATGCGGGGATGGCCTCGGCCGCCGCATAGCCCGCGCGGTACATGCGTTCCAAACCTTCGAACGACTTGCTCAACGTGTTCAGGCCGTACAGGCTTTCCGGCGCGAGGATGAGCACGCGGCCGTCCTGCTCGTATTCCTTGGCCAGCGCCACTTCGTCGTTGTACGTCTGATAACGGTTGAGCAGTTTTTCCGCGGCTTCGGGGTGGCTGCGCTTCAAAATCCTGGCCGGGCCGATGTCCCTCTTCTGTTCGCGTACGGTGTCTTTCGGGCGGGTGAGTATCACCACGATACGGTCGTAGCCGTCATCGATGGCCTTCTGCACCGGAATCGGATCGGCGATGCCGCCGTCGTAATAGGGAATGCCATCGATCGCATACGGTTCGCAAGCTACCGGCACCGCTGATGACGCCTTCAGGATGTCGAAATTGTCGTAGCCCACGTCGGATTTGCCGAAATACTTCGTGGAGCCGTCTTCGGCGTTGCACGCAACCACGGTGAAACCGGTCGGGTTGGCTTCGAAAGCCGCGTAGTCAACCGGATTTTCGCCATCATGATTGCTGAGCGTGCTATACACGTAATCGAGGTTGGCGAAATTATGGTTCTTGACATAGCTGTCGAAGCTCGCGTATTCCTTGCGGAACGCGTACTGCGTGTAGAACGTGTGGTTGCGCCCATGCTGCTTCGCGATGAACGAAACCATGTTGGCGCTGCCGGCGGAAACACCATAGCAGTGGTCGACGCTGATGCCGTCCTCAAGCATGCGGTCCATCACGCCCGCACCGTAAATCGCACGGAAACCGCCGCCGACGTCGATCATTGCCGTCCTGTGAGCCATATGCGTCCCGTCCTTTCGCCGTTCGTCCCTTTTGCGGGTTTCAATCGACTTTACGCGGTCTAATTGACGTATTTTTGCGTGTTCGGTCATTTCTTATCGAAGGACGACGTAAGATATCTGCGAATAATCAACAAAAATGGAGTGGAGAAGATATCAATGAACGAAGCTGCGCTGCCTCAGTCGACGGTCCACATCGCCCAAGCTGATCCGGACGGGATTCTGCTGGTGATTCACGCGGGTGCCGGCAATCGTGGCAAAAAGGATACGCCGGAGCGTCGTGCCCAGGTGGAGCAGGATTTGAACAGGGCTCTTGAAGCTGGCTATGCGTTGCTGGAGCAGGGGGCTCCGGCGGAGGATGCCGTGTGCGCGGCTATCCGTGTTATGGAGGATGCTCCGGAGTTCAACGCTGGTCGTGGTGCTGCGCTGACGAGTGAAGGCATCGTATCCATGGATTCCTGCCTGATGACTGGTGTCGATGGCGAGGTTGGTTCCGCGTGCGGTCTGACCACGTCTAAGAATCCGATCAACGTAGCGCGTGCCATCAAGGAAAAGACCAAGCATGTCATGTTTGCCAAGCCTGGTAATGATTTGCTTAAGGAGTGGGGAATCGAACTGTGCGACAGTGATTATTTCATCACTCCGGCACGTCAGGAATCCTTGCGCGAGGCGCAATCCAACGGCGATGAGTGGGAGAAGCATGGCACCATCGGCGCTGTCGCCCGTGACTCGTCCGGCAACATCGCTGCCGGCACCTCCACCGGTGGCATTACCAACCAGATGCCGGGACGTGTCGGCGATTCGCCTCTGCCGGGCTGTGGTACCTATGCCAACAACGATTCCGTCGCGATCTCCTGCACCGGCATCGGTGAGGCGTTCGTCAAGGAAGTCGCTGCGCATCAGGTTTCCGATCGTGTTCTGTACGCCAAGGAGGAGCCGGTCGAGGCTGCGAAGGCGGCGCTGGATGGTGTCGCCCGTCATCATGGCGATGGCGGTATGATCGTCGTTCCGGCTCATGGTGAAGGCGCAATGGTGTTCAATAGCGAGATGATGAACTGCGGTTGGAAGTCTCCGAAGGGTAGCTACGTGCAGAGTTGATGCTGTAGTGGCAAACCGGCAAACAAGCCACAAAAGTACAGTGGGGTTCGAATCCATGAAGGATTCGAACCCCACTGTACTTGAGCTCCCTATATGGCCGGCGAATCGTTCGTCCGCCGGCCAGAAACATCACTTAGTGATGGTGTTGTAGGTAGGCAGATTGGTGTAATCGAACGACACGTTCTTCACGTTCGTCGCGGACGCGGCGGCGACGTTGTCGTTCCACAGCGGAATCACCGGAAGATCCTTGGCCAGCACTTCCTGCGCCTTGGTGAAGTCCTCGGTCCGCTTCTTTACGTCGGTCTGGGCAAGTGCGGCATTCAGGAGCTCGTCGAATTCCGCACTCTTGTAATCACCATCGTTCGAACCATGACCGTCAGCGGAGCTGGAGGCATATAGCGGATTGAGATAATCTTCAGCGGACGGGTAATCCAGCATCCAGCCGGCACGGAACGCGGTTTTGATGGTGCGGTTGGTCACCTGGTTACGCACGTCGCTGAACGTGGCGTACGGCTCGCCAGCGGCGTCGATGTCGAGTGTGTTCTTGATCTGGTTGCACACGGCATCGACCCATTCCTTATGGCCGCCATCGGCGTTATAGGCGATTCGGAAGTTGCCGGACCACGGCTTGATGGCATTGGCTTTCTTCCAGAGTTCCTTGGCCTTGGAAGCGTTGTATTTCAGGTTGCTGCCGTTCTGTTCCAGTTTCTTCACATATTCGGGGACGAGCGGTGAAGTGAAATCGGTGGTCGGGGTCTTCGTGTTGTTGTAAACCTTCTTGACGATCTGGTCGCGGTCGATGGCCATGGAAATGGCCTGACGACGCAACTGGCCTTCTTCGTCGTTGCCGAAATGCTCAAGACGTTCCGGAATGACGAAGGACTGGAACGAGGATCCTGCCTGACTGTAGGCGATCACGCTGGAATCCTGACGGAAGGTCTTCACCGCAGACTGTGGAATCTGATCCATCACGTCGAGGTTGCCAGACAGCACGTCGGAGTAAGCGGAATCCTCATTCGTGTAGACGCGGTATTCGATGCCTTTGTTGGACACCTTGCGGCTGCCCTTATAATCCTTGTTTGGTACGACGATGATGTTCTTGTCGTGGGACCAGGACTTGAACTTGTACGGACCATTGCCAATCGGAGCCTGGCCGAACTTCTTGATGTCCTTAAATGCCACGCTTGGCAGCGGGAACATGGATTGGTGCGCGAGCTTGGTCGGGAATACGGAATCAGGCTTGTTCAGCTCGACGACCAGCGTGTAGTCGTCCGGGGTGGAAAGACCGGAAAGCGTGGCCTTCGGATCGACGTTCGGATCCTGCAGTTCGTCATAGCCCTTGATGGTGGAGAATCGGCTTGCGGTCTTCTGCGCGTTCTTCACGTTGGCGGCGAAACTCCAGGTGTCGGCGAAGGAATGGGCGGTTACCGCCTCGCCGTTGGTGAACTTCCAGCCTTTCTTCAACTTGATTGTGTACTTGGTGGCATCCTCGTTCGGGGTGATACTCTCGGCGACTTCGAGATGTTGCTTGCCCTTTGCGTCGAAGCTCACCAGACCTTCGAACAGGTATCGAATAACTCTGCCGCCGCCCATTTCGTTGGTGTCGCTTGGAATTAGACCGTTCTGCGGTTCGCTGTTGTTCACTGAAATCAGCGAGGTGCTATCGGAGCCGTTGGAGGCTGTGTCATCGTTGGAAGACGATCCGCATGCGGCGATCGACGTCAGCATGGCACCCGCCGCGGCCATGGCCAGCAGACGCCGGAATGTGTTGTTCTTCATTTCATTCTCCTTTAATGTCGACTTTTCCGCCGATTATGTCGACGAAAAAACAATAGGACATAATATGGGAGTTTTATAAAATTTTCGTGTCATGTCTCAATTTGAAAACGAACCGCTGGCAGGCGTTGGATATGGACGTTATCTTCAGCTTTCTAGGAATGCGGGGATGGCCTCGGCCGCCGCATAGCCCGCGCGGTACATGCGTTCCAAACCTTCGAACGACTTGCTCAACGTGTTCAGGCCGTACAGGCTTTCCGGCGCGAGGATGAGCACGCGGCCGTCCTGCTCGTATTCCTTGGCCAGCGCCACTTCGTCGTTGTACGTCTGATAACGGTTGAGCAGTTTTTGCGGGTTTCAATCGACTTTACGCGGTCTATCGGAACATTCGCGCTCAGCGATCAAGCAGCGATTGCGCTAATTGCGCGATTTGTGTGGAAGTGTCGGAATTGGCCAGCTCGATACCACCGTCCGCGTCTTCCGGAGAGAGTTTGCCCAACGATTCGAGCACTACGCCAAGATGGCGCACGGTACCTTCGTTGCCGTCGATGATTGCCGCTGTGTCGGGCAGCAGTTCGCGGAAATAGTCGCGGTAAAACACGAAATGTGTGCAGCCAAGCACTACCGAATCGATCGTCGACAAATCATACTGGTCGAAATACTGGTGCAGCGTGTGCATCACAACATCGTGATCGTCGAGTTGGCCGTGCTCAACGATCTCCACCAAACCGGGGCAGGGTTCCGGAAAGATCGTATGGTCTGTTTTGAAACGATCCATCAGCACGGCGAACTTGCGTTCCCGCAACGTCAGGGGAGTAGCTGCGACGATGACACGCTGACGATTGCCATGGCCTCGATCGCACGCCACCTTCAGCGCTGGTTCCATGCCAATGATCGGAATGTCGTATTTGTCGCGCAACTCGTTGGCTGCGGCGGAAGTGGCGGTATTGCAAGCGATGACAACCGCTTTCACTCCCTGCTCCACGAAACGTTTCACAATGGCGTCGGACAGCTTGCGTACCTGTTCAGGTGATTTGGTTCCGTAAGGAGCGTTCGCGGAATCGCCAAAATACAGCACGCGTTCGTTCGGCATATCGCGGCGGATTTCGCGCGCCACGGAAATCCCGCCCAAACCGGAATCGAAAACGCCGATTGGTGCCGTTGAAGTCATACGTCCTCCCTTGTTCCGCACGCAAACATACTGCAACATAATGCACACGTGTTGCGTCCAACTTCTTCAATAGCCTACCGCGTGTAGAGTGAATCGGTATGAGCATTCCAAGCATTGTTTACAAAGCACACGCCACCGGCAACGATTTCGTGGTGTATCTGGACGCCGAAGGCACGTACGAGCCTACCGCCGATGAAGTGCGATTCCTGTGCGACCGTCATTTCGGTATCGGTGGCGATGGCTTGATCCGCCTTACTCATCCGCAGGCGGTGTCCGATTTGAACGACAAGCAGATTGCCGTTTGTGCTGCCGACAATGCGGATTGGTTCATGGACTACCGCAACGCGGATGGTTCGTTGGCTGAGATGTGCGGCAACGGCACGCGTGCGATCACTCTGTTCGCGCAACGGCAGGGTATTGCCGGTCAGCCGGGCGGTGAACCGTTCCGTCTCGGCACCCGTGCCGGTGTGAAGGTTCTGACTTCACTTGGCGATGTGCCGACTCTTGGCAAGGACGTGTTCCAGGTTGAGATGGGTTCATGGAAGCGTGGCGATCTTGATGGATACGAAGTGACGATTCCCGGCACGGCCGGTTCCGCACGCGGCACGTTCGTGGACATGGGCAATCCGCATGTGGTGGCCGTCATCGAAGACGCGTTCTCCAGCCTGCCGACGGTGGAACAGCTTGATTTGGTGACCAAGCCGGTGGTCGCGCCCCGAATCGAAAGCGACCAGAATGTTGAGTTCGTGCGCATCGACGAGCAAAGCGAAGGCGACAACGAGGGCAACGCCACCATGCGCGTCAACGAACGCGGCTGCGGCGAAACCCTGTCGTGCGGAACCGGCCTGTGCGCCACCGCCATCACGTTGCGTGCCAAAACCGGCATCGACCATTGGACGATCACCGTGCGTGGCGGCACCCTGCGCGTCGACGTGACCGATAACGACGTGAAACTCACCGGATCGGCCACCATCGTCGGCAAAATCGAACTGCTGTAAGGTTTTGCGCATAACACTGAAATTTGCGGATACGCAAAAGAAAGAAGCCGGCTGTTTCCAGTCGGCTTCTCTTGTAGGCGAGTGAATCCCTACTGCTGATTGGACGTTACTTGACGTCAACTGAACAGCAGGGGGCCGTCTTCGACGAGAATGATCACAATCAATGTCACGATCCATAAGGCATCGACCATCAGATCGTAATTAAGACGGTAGTAGGTGCGTACGCCCTCGCGCTTGGCCGGAATCTCCTGAACCACCGCCGTGGCATGAGACAACGCCATGAACTGCACGGTGGTGGAGAACATCAGGCACAGACACCACGGGCATAGCGCGTTGATCACAAACAACGACTGCGAGGTCAGCCAATACGAATAAGCCAGCGCGGCCAATCCACCCAGCCATGTGCACAACGCAAACCAGCGGGGCACGGCGACCTTCGTCAAACCGATCACCGCGATCGTTACGAACACTGATTCCGCGGCGATGCCGAAGAACGCATTCGGGAAACTCAAACCGGCGAACTTCACAACCTCAGCCTGCCACGATTCCGCAACCGCGGAACACGACATCACGGCATTCACATCACAGCTGAGCTTCTGACCGGGATTGCGCGCCAATTTCAGTGTCTCGGCGGAAAGCACGAACGATACGACCAGCGCTACCGCCGAGGCGATCAGCATGATCAGATACGTCCATGTCGCGGTATGCCGCCAACCGCGCGGCTTCGTATAATCATCGTCGAGAGTGGCTTCGGCAACCTGTTCGCCGGAAAAATCGCTCATCGTGCATCCTTGAATCAAAATACAAACGTTGTCATCGCCTAGTTTACGCGGTATTGTGCCGAGTCGCGCCAAAAACAGCTTACGATGGATACATGATTCGCGTAGGCACTGCGGCACCGCCCGCTGAAGGTTGGGACATTCACTGCCATACCGTTTTTTCCGACGGTACGGAAACGCCGCGTGCGTTGTTGCAGGAAGCGAGAGCATTGCGATTGCATGGTGTTGCGATTGCCGATCATGACACGACCTCCGGTTGGCAGGATGCGTTGGCTGCTTCGCGGGAGGTCAGATTGCCGTTGTTACGCGGTACGGAAATCACTGCCGTCGATGAGAGCGTATCCGTGCACATGCTCGCATTCCAATATGATCCGCTGAACGCCGATATCAGCGAGATGTTCGCGTCCACCCGCGAGGCGCGACTGCGTAGAACCAAGCGCATGGTCGAACTGATGGCGCAGGATTTTCCGATTACGTGGGATGATGTGCTCGCGCAGGTGCGTGAAGGCAAACGCACCACGATAGGTCGGCCGCATATCGCCGACGCATTGGTGGCTGCCGGCGTATATGAAACACGATCCGACGCTTTCGCCGATGCGGTGAGCGCAACGTCGAAATATTACATTCCCACGCCATCACCGACCACACACGACGTGGTGGCCGCGGTCAAGGGTGCGGGCGGGGTGGTGGTTATCGCCCACGCCGGAGACCCCCGGCGCAATCGGACATTACTGACCGACCGGCAAATCGAATCTCTCATCACCGAAGGCTTGGACGGTTTGGAAGTGTGGCATCGCGGCAATCCATCAGAACAGCGTGAACGTCTGCTCACCATTGCGCGCCGGCACGACCTGCTGGTGACTGGCGGATCCGATTGGCACGGTAAAGGCAAGCCGAACGCGCTGGGGGAGAACCTCACCAGCGACGAAACAGTTCAGGAAATCATCAATCGAGGCGTCCGCTTGAGCAAAGAATCGTCGAAGGCGAAAATAAAAAACCGAAACGCAATCATCGACGCGTAATTGAGATATGAAACCAGAAACGAGTTGATCGCCCAAAATGGAAAAGCCAGGCGCGAACGTCTGGCTTTTCTTGTTACGTCGAAAACGTGTGTTTCAGTTCGAAGCTGAAATCTGGTGATGCGAACGGGTCAGAGGTTGCCGAAACCGACGGCGTGCTTGGTTTCGGAACCGATGATGGCGTAGCCGAGCGAGCCTGCCGGCACCACGATGCGACGACCCTTGTCGTCCGTCAGATTGATGGTCTTGCCGTTCTCCACGGCGTCGGCGATGGCCGCGTTGACCTCATCGGCGCTCTGTTCGGTGCTGAAGGTGACGGTGCGGGCCACATTCTGAATGCCGAGTTCAATATCCATGGATGCTCCTTCGTGATAATGCGCAATGCATGCGCACGTGTATGTACGGGTTATGTGCGCCTATTCTACGCGTGGCTTCTCATCGGTGGCGTCTTCCGCCTCCCACTGATTGATCTGCGCCTGCGCTTTCTGCATGGTCGCCTCATCTCGTTCCAACAGTGGAATGAGTACTGTTGCGGCCTCGCTGTGCGATGCGGGAATCGATTCTTCGTTCGTATCGTCGTTGTCGTCGGCCGTTTCCAGCCTGCTGATTACCATGGTGGAACTTGACGGCATGGATTCGTGCCGTTCTTTTGCGGAATGTTCCGGAATGAAAGTGCTGACCGAGGTCGCCTCATGTTCATTCGTATTGCCGGACGGTGCTTGTGATTGCTGGGTTCCGGCCGGTGCGAACGCTTCCGTCGCGTCGTTGACGATTTCCTTCGTCTTGCGGACCGGCTGGGAGCCGGTCACGTCGAAATCGCCGGTCGCGTCGAAATCGCCAGTGGAATCATCCATATCCACAGCGTCAACATGACGTTCGCCGGTCGTGTCGGAATCATTCTGCTGTGCGGCCGCGTTACGGCGACGCTCCGATTCGTTCAGCAACGTGCCTACGGTGATTGTGCTCGGCGGGCGCTGGGGGCGATCCTTGGACTCCTGCTTCGTTTCAGTTTGCACGCGATTCTTCGCTGTGGCGACACCCAACTGGTGGGCCAGGCGTTCCACCTGCGCCTTGAATTGCATAATCTTGGCGTTGTCTGCCTTGTTCAAAGCGGAAATAAAATCGCCGACCTGCTCCATCTGCAGCCACAGATTGGCCCGCAGCATAATCAGATCATCCAAACGATTGCCCAACATGCGACCGTATGCGGAAAGCAAGGCATTGCGGTGGTTCTCGTCAAGCTTGGCGAAAATCCAAGCCAAATCGCGGGCAGGATCGTTGACCTGCATATCCTGCCAATTCGTGACCGCGGTGATGGACGAACCGGAAAAAAGCACATCGCCGTCACGCAACCCGCCATGCACCGGACAAGTGGAGAACGACCACAGGCCGTCGGTTTCAAGAATATTCGCCCAACTAGTGGTGATCTCCTGCGGAACATGACCAGCCTGACGCAGGCGCTTGATCCAAGCGGTCAGCTGAGCGCGAATCTGGCCGGTGACAAACGTCGGATAGCCCGCTTCCTGCAGGAAGTCGGGACGAAGGCGATGAATCGCGCCCAAAGCGGTGCCTACGCTGGAACAATCATCCAAAGTCAGCAGCTCCAACGGCCGCGCCTGACCCACATGGTGGGTGGCCACCAGCACGGACGTATCTCCAGTGGCGGAATGCTTCAAATCGCCGTTTGAAAAAGCTACTATGCTATCGACGGCAAAACCCAATCCGCCTAATTCGCGGGCTTGCGAGAGCGTCTGCGCAGCGCGCACGCGACCGGCAAGACGCTTACGGCCTTCAGGCGTGTTGGATGCGAACACGTCATACAGCTTGCCCGCTGCATCCTGAACCACGGCATGGTCGACGCCGTACCCCTCGTCGGTCGGGTTGGTCTGTTCGCTGGCACGCGCGCCCGCAATGGCGGCGTTCGGCATCGCCGCACTCGTCAGGGCAGCTATCATAAATTTGCTTCGTTCGGTCACAATTCCAACCTTAATACACAATAGGGGCGAAGCGTTGCCGACTTGCCAGTAAAACTGCAGGTGAACCGCGGGCAAATCGTCACATGGCGACGGCAATCTGCCACAATGGAACGTATGAGTGCAACAGCGGAAGAGATTCTTGACGGATTGGATGAGGCGCAAAGGGCGGCCGCAACGGCCGTGGACGGTCCAGTGCGCATCATCGCGGGCGCGGGCGCGGGCAAGACGCGAACCGTTACCCGCAGAATCGCCTATGCGTGCGCCACCAAAGCGTGGAATCCACGAAGCACGATCGCAGTCACATTCTCCGTCAAAGCGGCGGCGGAAATGCGTAGCCGCCTATCGAAACTCGATGTCGCAGCCGACGTCAAAGCAGCCACCTTCCACTCCGCGGCCCTCCATCAGCTACGCCAAGTGTGGCCGGACGTATGCGAGGGGCCGATGCCGTTCATTTCCAGAAATCCACGTGAACTGGTGGAGCGCTCGCTGCGCCGCGTCACCACCTTCCAAGTGGATGACGACACCATACGTAACTTGCAAGCGGAAATCAACTGGTGCAAAATCTCACTGATCGCACCGGAAGATTACGCGCGGGTTTGCGCGGCAACGCATCGACAGCCGCCATCAGGCCTCGAACCAAGCCAATTCGTAGACGTATACAAAGCGTATGAGGCAGAAAAAACCAACCGCAACGAAATCGATTTCGACGATATTCTGCTGATCGTTTGTCATCTGATGGAAAGCGACGAGGAAGTGGCCTCAGCTATCCGCTCCAACATCAGATGGCTTACCGTCGACGAGTACCAGGACGTTTCGCCATTGCAGCACCGTCTGCTCACCCGATGGCTCGGCTCAAACCGCAATATTTGCGTGGTGGGCGATCCGGCGCAGACCATCTACTCGTTCGCGGGCGCAAGTAGCTACAGTCTGCTCAACTTCGATTCGGAATTCGGTCCGCTCACCGCTGACATCAATCTGAACAACGACTACCGTTCCACGCCGCAGATCGTCAACTATGCCAATCGTGTGCTTGCGGCATCGCCGCAACGGGCCGATTATCTGAAGCTCAGCTCTGAAAGGAGCAAAGGACGGAGGGTCGTGGAAACCATATATGGCAGCGATTGGGAGGAAGCGCAAGGTGTGGCGGCGCGCATCCGCAAACTGGTGGATGCGGGGGAGTCGCCGGCCGATTGCGCGATTCTCACCAGAGTCAACGCGCAGCAGAAAATCCTGTGCAAGGCATTGGCCGAACAGCATTTGAGATATCGCGTGCGCAGGGATAGCGGATGGCAGAATTCCGCACTTTCCGACGACACGCAGACCAGACTGGCCATGTTGGAGGCATTGGGCGTCGGCGCGGATCTGAGCGGCGTGACCATTTCCACTATCCACGCGTCCAAAGGTTTGGAATTCAAGCACGTGTTCCTTATCGGCTGCTCGGAAGGACTCATACCGTATGGGTTGCCGCAGGATGACGACGTGCTTGAGGAGGAACGCCGGCTCATGTATGTGGCCGTGACGCGCGCCGAAGACACGCTTGACGTCTCATATGCGCGTACCCGTGAAGGCAATGAGGGTGAAAGGGCACGACGGGTGTCGCGCTTCTTCCGCTGATACTGCGAACGGAATAGCGCGATTACTCGGCGTCGGTATCGTTGTTGCTGCCGGATTCTGCGGAATCGTCAGAGTCGCTGCCATTGGTATCGGATTCGCCGCCCTTGTGCTCTTCCTCGTCAAGCAGCTTGCTGAGTTCGGCATCCCAATCGATGGTCATGCCATCGGCGTCGCCAAGGGGCTGCGACGCCATATCGGTGGCATTGGAAGCGGCGAACGTCGTATTTTCCGTGTTTTCCGGCGATCCGTTGTTCTGCGACTGTGAGGTGTTGTCATCGTCATCATTCGGCAGTTGCGGCAGTAGATCGGGATGTGACCATTTCGCGTCTCGTGCCTGCGCGCCTTCCGTAGCGCAGATGTTATCCCACAATGCGGCCGCTTCACGCATGCGCTTCGGGCGTAATTGCAAGCCGATCAGGCTTTCGAAGGTGCGTTCCGCAGGACCTCCGATGGCGCGCTCGCGGCGGAGCATCTCACGAAGCTGTTCGATATGCGGAATATGGGCCATGCCGGCGCGCCACACTACGGTGTCTACCCAACCCTCTACCAAGGCGAGCAGATTCTCCAGCGATTTCATGGCCTGCTGTTGTTCAGGCGTGTCAGGGAACGCCACCTTGGTGATGTTCACCGCGTCGGCCATGGAATCCGGGTCGACGGACTGCGCATCGCGGATCTGCTCCTCCATGGCGTCCAAATCGATGCTGGTGCCACGGGCATACTTGCCCAACAGCGCCTTGAAGCGTGGCATCAGCCATGGCACGGAAGCGTACAGGCGCGAATGGGCGAGCTCTTGCAGTGCAAGATAGCTCATTACTTCGTTCACGTCGATTTCCAAGGATTTCGCATATTCGACGACATTCTGCACGATCAGGCCTCCAGCCGGATTCTTCAGCAACGAAATGCTTTGGTCGAAACTGCCGCGCACCTCATGCGACAAATCGCCGGCGGCACGTCCCAGCTGCATGGCGAACGACGTATTGCCGACGAAACGCATGAGTTTTGCCGGATCTTTCATATCATCGGGAATCGGAATCTGCACCGGACCAGCGAAAATGCCGGAAATTTCCGTATGGAATTCGGAATCGCCGAAACGCTGTGACAAAATCGAAGCCAGAGCGTCGCTCATCGACTCGGCAATCGGGGATGCAAACTGCGCCCAGGAATCGATGCATCCTTCCACCCAGCCTGCGCGGGTAAGCACCTGCGTTTCGCCTTGCGCGGGGTTGAATTCGCAAGCGGTGTCGAGCCACAGATTCGCCTCGCTGATGGCTCGCCGGGCCATCTCGCCGTACTCCGCGCTCACACTGGTTTCCGATCCTTCGCCATTGGCCTGTTGCAATGCCAATGATTTCGCCAGTTTGACGTTGATTGGACCTTCCTCGGTGATGTGCTGGATGTCTCCGAAAGTGTTGAGCCCGCCCGCAGTGAACGCCTGCATCATCGACCTGACCTCGGCCGGCTTGGGAAGCTTGCTCACATCCTGACTCATCAACTGGTCGCGCAACTCTTCCGGCATGTTGGAAAACTGGTTCCATGCCATCTCGCCTTGAATTGGTCCGAAACAATCGATAAACCATTGGCGGATCGCGTTCTCGTCCATGCCGGCCCTGCCTTTTCCTAAGCGTTTTTTCAAGTTTGGTTGGTTCCATACTATGTTATGGGAGGTATGCCCAAGATGAAGGAAACACGACGAATTCACGGCAAAAACACACGTAGCGGCGCTCCGGGACGTGTCAAACGATGGCTGATAGGCGCGGAAGGTTGGCTGTCCGCGCGTTCATGGCGTTATCTTGCAGGACCGTTGGTGGCGGTACTGTGCGTATTGGTGTTGATTATGCCCAGCGCGTATGTGGTGCAGGTGCCCGGCCCGACGCAGAATGTGCTCGGGGAGGTTTCCGGCAAGCAGGTCATCGCCGTTTCCGGTGCGAAAACGTATAAGGATTCAGGCCAACTGCTGTTGGTCACGGTCAATGCTTCAGGTGTGCCAGGGTACCCGGTGTCGAACGCGCAGGCATTGGTGGCGTGGGCCGATTCGAAATCCACGGTGATGCCTCAGGAAGCGGTGGTTCCTGTTGGGCAGACCGCAGAGGAATACAAGCAGTCCAGCGACAAGGAGATGACGTCATCGCAGGATTCCGCCACCGCAGCGGCGAAAAAGTTCCTGGAAGAGCATGGTTATGACGTGTCCGGCATGAAGGTGTCCATGCATGTGGACGACATCGGCGGGCCGTCGGCGGGCATGATGTACACGCTTGGTCTGATCGACAAGGTGACCGGTGAAAAACTTTCTGGGGGTAAGATCATCGCGGGAACGGGCACGATGAACGACAAAGGTGAAGTCGGTGAAATCGGAGGCATCCGTTTGAAGATGCTCGGAGCGAAACGCGACGGAGCAACTTGGTTCCTTGCCCCGGAATCCAATTGTTCCAGCGTTGTGGATCATATTCCGGAAGGTTTGAACGTGGTGAAGGTGTCCACTTTGCAGGAGGCGTACGATGCGCTGGTTGCCGTCCGAGACGGCAAGGGTGCATCCCTGCCGCAATGCTCCGCGGGAGAGTGACGCATTCCGAGATATAAGAAAAAACAATCTCGCAAAGTGAGCAATTCCACGGTTCGTAACGTATATGTTCGAGCAGTGTTGGTATATTGACGAACGTGAATCAAACGGCATCTGATAACGCTGAAGAATTCGGTTTCCACGCCGGCGACCTGGTACAGGAATGGCTGTGGGACGATGATGTGGACGACTCGATCCGCGCCAAGATCGAGGAGCTGACCGGTGAAGAGCTGGTCGACGAGGACTATGATTCCGCCGTTGATGGCGTGATTATCTGGTGGCGCGACGGCGATGACGAAGACGAACTGTCTGACACCATCGTCGATGCGTATGCGGTCCTTGGAGACGATGGTCCATTGTGGGTGCTCACCCCGAAGCCGGGGCGCCCGGGCGCGGCAAGTTCAAGCACCGTGCAGTCCGCCGCGAAGACCGCCGGCATGAATGCAGCCACGCCGCTGACCGTCAGCGGTGACTGGAACGGCATCCGTCTGCGCGCATTCGGCAAAGGCCGCTGATCGTATTCGTTTTACCTGCCTTGGCACGCATGGCCAAGGTCGGGCGCTCATATAAAGGCTTGGAATCACACGATTCCGAGCCTTTTTTGCTTGCGGAAGCAGTCGAAGAAGATGTTTCCATGAAATTGTCTATATTGACAAAAGTCATGACTTTGCTGACGTGCACGCGAGATAGTTGGGAATATCAGAAGAGTCGGAACGGCTTATTTTCTGCGGAAACAAAAGGTGGGCGATGAGGGACTCGAACCCTTTGCGCTCGGTTTTCATGATTGTTGTTATTCCGCCGTTTTCCCAGTGTTTCCAACGGTTCCGGCATGGTTTGCGATTCACTACAATTCACTGCAAATCACTGCAATTCCCGGAAAAGTGTGGGCAAAATGTGGGCACGGATGGGCACGGCTCACCAGATCATCGGTAGTCCGAGGCATTGGCGCGCCCACCGTTCCACCGCCCGGTTCTCCTCGTCGTCGCCAAGCAGCAGCAAGTATCCGGCGTTCTTTCCGAGGGTGGCGGGCTGTAGGCACTTGATGAGTCCTTGGTCGCGGAGGAATTTCCATGCTTGGACGATTCGTGCCTTGGCAGTGCCTTCGCGCGCCTTCATCGCGGCTTCCACCTCTTCTTCAGACTTGCCGATGACCTGCTCTGGGGAGAGCGCCATCATTCCGTGGTCTTCGGCCAGCGTCTTCCAGCCCTTCGTGTAGTAGCGGCATGGATAGCCATTGGCCTTCGCGTCGCGGAGTGGCTCTTGGTGTTCTCTATCCCAGTCGTAGCTTGAGAGCGCCATGTCGATGAGCACGAGTTCCGCCATCGTGTGCACCGTGATCTTGCCGCCTCGCGGCTTGAGCAGTTTTCCTGCGCGGCTGAGCTCGTAGACTGCTCCAGCGTTGCGGTATCCCATCTTTTCCATCGCTTTCCTCTCCACGCCTAGAGGTAGAATCTTGCGTGGAGACGCTAGTCCGTTTCCTGCCCTTGGCGTGCTCTTCAAACCTCACGCCAAGGGCTTTTTCCTTATGTGGAATACTATACCACATGAGGTGTAGAAAAAACACCCACAGAGATATATTATTTTAGAACTCATAGGGATGTTTAAATATCCTATATACATGTAATACATGTGTTTGTATATTTCTTACAAGAGCGCCAATGCGCCGAAAAAAGAAAGAATCGGCACGTCCAATCCCCATCTGCGGTAGCTTGAAGCAAGGAGAAGACAGGGGAAAAATGAAGAAACTGATTTACCTCGTGCTATCCGTGCTGTGCGGAATTTCCGGCATCTACGGCATATACGACACCATCACCACACCGCAGGATGATCTGGCCACAAGCATCATTGCGATTCTGCTCCTTGCATTCCTCGCATGGCTCTTCATGCATCTTTTTCTCAAGCCTGAGCCACGCCATAAGCATCAAGCGGAAAATGCGCCTGAATCATCGCCGGAAGCCACCTCAGACGCTCCAACAGTGGAAACGGCACCAATCACTCATGCCGACACGAATGATGGCGTGGAGGACGATTACGTGGCCATCGACATCGAGACCACGGGATTGGGCAGGAGCGCTCGAATCATCGAGCTTGGCGCGGTGCGCATGCGCCATGGGCGCAAGGTCGCGTCATTCAGCCAGCTCGTCAACCCACAGATCCCGATACCGGCCAAGGTCACGCAGATCACCGGCATCACCGACCGGGACGTCAAAGGCAAACCCACCATCGACAAAGCGCTGCCCAGGTTCTACACTTTCTGCGGGCATGATACGTGGGTAGGACACAATATTCGCCGCTTCGACCTGCCGGTCATCGCCCGCGAAGCCGAAAGGGCGGATGCCGGCATGCCTGACGTCAGCTTCTGTGACACTCTGGAAATCTCTCAGACGCTCTTGCCGCAGCTTGACCGTCATAGACTGCTCGACCTCATTCGCTATTTCGGCATCGCCAAGACGGAGCGTCATAGGGCCGCCGACGATGCCGCACAGACGGCACAGGTATTCGAGCGCCTGAAGCAGATATAAGTCTTTATAAAGACTTATAAAGACTTATAAGACAATATAAAAGCCCCACAATCTGTGGGGCTTAATGCTTTTAGAGGCTGTTCACGGCATTGTAGAATTCCTGCGCGTCCTCGGCTCTCTTGAATTTCAGCGGCAGTGAGCGCAGCGCACTGTATTTCCATGTGACCGTGCGCTTCTTGATCGTCACTCCTTGCAGGTCGCTCACCTTGTAGGCTTCGGTCTTCTTATACCGGTGCAGGTACGTCGTGCAGACATCCAATTCCAGACGATTGGCATACAGGCGGATACCCATAAACAGCGGGTCGTCAAGCCTATCGCACTCATAGATCGCGTCCGGTGCTGGCTGTGGTCTCTTCGCCATGATTACTTCCTTCTTCTTTTTCCTTGATTCTATTGCTCAAATGATGCAGACTCGCTCAGCCATTGCCAGTCGGAAGTCTCCGAGCACCTGCTGGGTCACTTCCAGTTCCTGGGAGATGTTCCACGAATTCCCTTCGTACATTTGTTCTAGCATGCCGTAGCGGAGTGGGTCTATCAGCGTCAAGGCTGTTTCGCGTCTTGCCCTATGCTCCTCTCGACTCTGTGCCACACGGTCACATGACGTGTCGCCGTGCCGCCAATGTAATAGCTCGTGTACGAGGGTGCAGCGTTTCGCTGCATAAGTGAGCCGACGGTCTATGAGGATGACGTGGTTTTCGTTGTCGTAGCAGCCCCATAATCCGTCCGGCAGGATGGCGCTGGATACGGTGACCGGCAGTCCGACAATCGCGCGGCGCATGGCGCCGTATGTCATGCGCCGGTCGATCGGCAGGTCAGGCAGGCTCGTCGTAATCCGGCCCAGCCTCTCCATTGATGGCCTCCCGCTTGCCAGCGGCGTTATAGGCGGCAAGACCATAACCGCCTGCCTGCGCTTTCCTCTCGGCTGCTTCGACCGCATGGCGCTTGGAGTCCATCACGATGTCTCCGATGGATACGCCGGTCACTTCGCTGATGCGTTCCAGGTCACTCAGATTGAGCGGGAGGCTGTAGTTTGCCCTCGTGTACCAGTAGACCTCGCCGAAGCCACAGGCCTTGGCGAATTCCTTGATGGTCATGCCGCTTTTCTTTTGGAGCCTGACGCATTCGTCCATGACCTGCTTGGCGAAATGCGTGACCTCCTGTGCTTTTCTTCCCATGCTTCAAATTATAGCTAATTGCGTAGTCATATGTGCATAAATCGTGAAGACTACGTAATTACGAATACAAGAAACTTCGTAATTACGTATATTAAAAACCGTCGAAAGGAAAAACGAGATGTTGAGCACCAAAAGAACCAATACCCCCGACCACTACCCGTGCGGCCACATGCGCGGCCCCGGCTGGCACGACTGGCGCGCATGCCTCACCAAGCAGGGAATCGAGGAGGATGAATGGCCGGTCTGACGGAAACAGCCACCAGAAACCTCAAAGCGGAACTCGCCAGACACGACAAGACACCGAAAGACCTAGCAAAAGCATGGGGCCTCGAAATCAGAGCCGTAAACAACAGGCTCAAAGGCCACACGCCACTCTCGACAGACGAAATCGAAAAAGCTGCGGCCATGCTCGACATGGAACCTGAAAACCTCGTCATGCTCCTCATCCAGCCGATCGACAGCATCAAACAATTCAAAGCCTGAAAGCCACACCAAAGGAGCGTCCGATGGACAGCAAGACCTACAACAAAGACCTGCGCAAGAACTGCGTGAAAGCCGTCTTCGACGAATTCGCCGAGCATGGCGACATGATTCGCCCGCAATACGCGGAACAGTGGGATGAAATCTACGCGAGCCGGTTCCTTGGCCACATCACCGGACCGATGGACATCGACGTGCCCGACCTCGTGGACGTCATCATCAACACGATCGCCAAGGAAGCACAGAAATGAGCGGACAACTGCTTAACCCGCCAGCGCCGCCCGAACAGCGGAAGACGGTCTTCGACCCGCGAACGATCATGCTCGGCCTGACCGGCTACGCCATCCAAGTCGGCGAACACGACGCCAGACTCGTCAGACTCCACGAGGACGGGAAGACCATCCTCACGGAAGTGGACGCCAAAACCACAGAAACATTCGCCTACCACCTTTATGACGCGATAGGAGGAACACGATGAGCCTCACCACGGATGGAAGCCTCTACTTCGGAATCCTCGATGACGGCACCACTCGCAGCGACCATTCAGCCGTCATCCAGCTCGCCATCGACACGTGCAACAGCCACGCGCGATACCTGCTCACGCAGACAGACCTGGCGAACATCCGCCGCGACTGCAACCGCATCTTGAAGGAACTATCCGAAAGGAGGATGGCGAAATGACCGACCACGACTACTGGCTCGAAGACCAGCGGGAGAAGACGCGGAAGCCGAACTACACGCGCCGCCGCATCCTCTTCGCCATCGTCAGCATCGGCCTCATCTCCAGCCTGACCATCATGCTCACATGGCATGGCGGCAGCACCACCGCCGCGCTCATGGTTGAAGGCGTGTACATCGCCACCGCATTGTGGCTGATCGTCAGATTCGCCCCACGCGATTAAAGACTTCCCGCTGGCTGACAGTCCAATAAAAACAAACCAATTGGGATGTTTTCGCGGACATCCACGTTCACCAGTCGGCTGGCGGGGACACATATAACTGAATATCGATTATTATCCACGCGCCGACCACATCCTGCTTCACATACACTGTCGGCGCACTCGGCTGGGCGACGGTTCGCCCGTCCACGGATTCCAATCTTCTTCTCCTCTATCAAGAAACGCAGGCATTCCGGTGTTTGCAAACCCTTTCAAGTCCGCCTGACGGCCAGTCACCGTCGGCCACGCCGCCGGCCGTGAACGCGTTCAGGTCGCGTTCCAACGGTCAAAGGGGCGTTCAGGAATCCAAGGACGGCATCGGTCCGACTCCGATGCCAGCCACTCAGCCCCGTCCACTCGTCAGGACGGGGCACACAACTTGCAACACAGCGAAAGGAAAACAATGAACAGCAAGAAAAGCGTGACGCTGAGATTCACACTCTCAGCCGAATCCATCGGAAACGAGAACGCCACCCACTCGACCATCGGCACATTCATCATGCCACTAAACACATCCGATGAACAGCTATACAGCGTCCACCTGCCCGGCGACAGACTCGGCGAAAGAACCGCACTCGCCTCCCGAATCGCATGCCAGGCCCTCGACTTTGCGCTCAAAAGACATATCGAACGCGGCGGTGGCTGCGACACCGCGGAAATACTCGACGGCCTCAACATCAACCCCCGTGGAGATCTTCGGGACGCCCGGTCATGACAGACCTGCTCACGCCAGCCGAACTTGCCGTCATGCTCGGCATGAGCGTGCGCACCCTCGCCAACTGGCGGAGCACCGGCAAAGGCCCGCCGTACTTGAAAATCGGCGTGGAACCGCCCGAAGGCCATCAGGACAGACGCAAAGTCCGCTACCAACGCGCCGTGGCCGAACGGTGGGCGCAGGCGCACGAATACCGAAGGACGGTGGCGAGATGAAAAACGGGAGATTCGTTCCGGCTGCACGGTTTAAAAGTAGTCCAGACGTCAAAAGCGACGGAAAAGCACACGTCGACACCGGCAAACCGACCCTCACCCAGCAGGGAATTGACGTGGACGAGTTCATCCGCGACAACCACGCGCTCATCGAAAAACTCAGAAAGGGACCACAGTGAAACACGAATACACGGACGACGAACTCGCCGAACTGAAGAAAATCTACGACGAATCGGGCGAAGCCGGCCTCAGCATCACCGAAATGCGAGCGTTGCGCAAGGCCGGACTCCTCACGCAGGGCCTACCGGAGAAACCGTCGAAACGAGACCTCATCCTCGCGCACTGCAAAACCCGCATCGACCAAGGCCAAACGTTCGACGGCAAGGAAACAGCCGAAGCGCTCGGCATGAGCCAGAAAACAGCCGGCAACATCATCGGCCAACTCCGCAAGGAAGGACTGCTGCCGGCCTTCGACAAGCATTCGCCACGCAGCAAAACACGGAAAACCACCACAACCGAAAAGAAGGAAACCATGACCAACACAGCAATCCAGGAACAGAAGCCGCAGCCCAAGCCGGAGAACCCACGCGCCATCATCGCAAACGCACTCATAGGCATCTACGACTCCATCTCGGCATTGCAGCGTGCCGCATACCATGCCAACGACAAGGTGGTCTACATGTTCGCCACCAAGCTGCTGAATGGCGAACTGATGGACATCAAAGCCAACTACAGCAAGGACGTGGCGAAATGAAGCTCAATTTCGATAGCAAGGACGGCGTTTTCACCGTCAAGGCCGAGAACAAGGAAGAAATCACCCGACTCAAAATGTCCGCGATGGACATCGCAAATCTGATTGTCAATTACTTCGATGCCGAAATTCAGGAAGTGAAAGTGGAGAAGAAATGAAGCGTATTCCCCTCAAGGACACGGAACGCTACACGGTCGAGCGGTTCAGGCAGTGCAAGAAGACGGAACGTCATCTCGCGTGGCTGAAGAGCCGTAAGGCTGGTGTGGGCGGGTCTGACGTGAGCACGATCCTCGGCCTGAATTCCTTCAAGACGCCCTATGAGCTGTGGCTTGAGAAGACCGGACGCGTGGAACCGGAGGACATTTCGGACAAGTGGGCGGTGGTCAAGGGCAATGCCCTGGAAAACGAGCTCAGGAAGCGTTTCCGTGCCAATCATCCGGAGATGCTTGTCACGGACGGCACCGACAAGCAGTTCATCACACGCGCGAAGCCATACCTGCGAGCTTCCCTCGACGGCATCCTGCAAAGGGAGGACGGAAGTTTTGGAATCCTCGAAATCAAAACGGCGAGCAACCGTCGAGCGGGGGACTGGCATGACGAGGAAGGCAACCTCCGAATCCCGCCATACTACTTGGCTCAAGTCGAATTCTACGCGCTCGTCACTGGATGGACGTGGGGAGTCGTGTACGCGGCCATCGGAGACGACGAGCCGGTAGAGATCCCGTTCAAGGCCGACGTGGAGGATATGGCCGCGATCGACAAGGCCGCAGCAGACTTCTGGCGTTTCGTCACCACCGGCACGCCACCGCAGCTCACCACGGTCGGTGACGTGCAGAAGGCGTACCCGGAACCCACGCCGGACATTGTGGACGAAAGCGCCGATGATGACCTCTACGACCTGCTCGCAAGATACGAGAGCGCCACCGGAATGCTTCATGACATGAAGGCCGCTCAGAAGGAATTGCAGGAGCAGATCATCCTTCGCATCGGCTCGCATATGGGCGTGCGCTGCGGCAACCTCCAAGCCACCTACAAGCCGACGACCCGCAAGGAATACGTCGTCAAAGCCACCACATACCGCAAATTCGCATTCAAAGCCACCGAAGAAAAGGAGCAATAATCATGGGACAGATCGCACAGCAGGCGCAAGGACGACAGATGGTCGAAATGACGCCGAAGAAGAACCTTCAGATGCTGATGCGGAAAAGCTGGCCGCGTATCGCCAGCGTCGTCGGCAACAACATCAGCCCCGACCGCCTCTATCAAATGTGCGTGTCCGCGATCAACAAGACGCCGAAACTCGCGGAATGCTCGCCGCAAAGCGTGCTCTCATGCTTCATGACCTGTTCCGCGCTCGGATTGGAACCGTCCAACGTGGACGGATTGGGACGAGCCTACGTGCTTCCCTTCTACAACAAGAAATCCGGCGGAATGGAAGCCACGTTCATCATGGGCTACCGTGGCATGATCGACTTGGCGCGACGTAGCGGCCAGCTCGTGGACATCAGCGCCCGCGCCGTACACCAGGGAGACGAATTCTCGTACAGCTATGGCCTCAACGAGGAGCTGCACCACGTGCCATGCGCCAACCCCGGCGAACTGACCCACGTGTACATGGTCGCGCATTTCAAGGACGGAGGCCACTACTTCCTCGTGCTGAACCGTCAGGAGATCGAACAGGCGAGGGCGCGCAGCAAGAGCGGCAATTTCGGCCCGTGGAAGACCGATTACGAGGCCATGGCGAAGAAGACCGCCATCCGTCGCGCCGCCCCGTACCTGCCTTTGACCGTGCAGGCGCAGACCGCCGTCGCCGCAGATGACATCACGCCTGACTACGGCGACGTGTTCCAACCGGTGCTCGATGACGATAGCGCCGACGAAGCCGATGACGTGACCGCCGAAGTCATGGAGCCGGACATGTCGGACACCGGCGCCGAGCCTGAGACGGAAGCAAAGGACGGTGAGTGATGGACGAGAAGATTCGCAAGTACCTGCAATGGCTGGACAGTAAGTGCGCCGAAGCTGAAAGAGCTAAGGAATTGTGCATGGACTTCTCTTACGACGATGGGCGTGGGGACGCTTACGGCAGGGCAAAAGGCGAATTCATACACATCTTCGACGTGAAGGATGGTGAGTGATGGCCGGAGAGACCGTTATCACGATCGTCGGCAATCTGACCGCCGACCCGGAATTGCGCACGACCCGCAACGGCGGCACGGTGGCGAATTTCAGCATCGCGGCCACACCGCGCGTCTATGACAGGCAGTCCAACCAGTGGGTGGACGGTGATGCGCTGTTCCTGCGCTGCACCGCATGGCGCGACATGGCCGAACATTGCGCCAACAGCCTCGCGAAGGGCATGCGTGTGATCGCGCAGGGTCGTTTGCAGCAGCGTTCCTATCAGGCGCAGGACGGTTCCAACCGCACGGTCATCGAGTTGCAGGTGGATGAGATCGGCCCATCGCTCAAGTATGCGACGGCTCAGGTGCAGAAGATGCAGTCAGGCGGATACCAGGGCGGCAACGCCAACGGTGGTGGCTATCAGCAGGCACGGCAGCAGTCGCAGGCTCCGGCCGATGATCCGTGGGGCGCGCCAGCCGGAGAGCCTGACTTCTGATGCGCGAATGGATAGAGCCGCCGGATGTGGAACCGGTATGTCCGAGGCATGGGTGCGCGTTGTATCCGGCGCGCCCCATCCCATGCCCACTATGCGAAGAAGAAGCCGAGGAAGAGGAGGAATGATGCAGGAAATCGTCGTGGACATTCCACGGGACGAATGGTGGACGCAAAACCGTCGCGGCCACTGGCGAGTGAAATTCGCGCACACAAGCGCAGTCAAACAGCGTGCCATGGCATTCGCCAGATTCTGGCTCCAAAACGGCCACCACAGGCCACAACACTTCCCAGTGCACGTCACCGCGATCATCCACCCATTGACTCACGGGCGCTTCGACCCGGAGAACGCGGCGCCCATGGTCAAAGCCATCCTTGACGCGCTCACCGATACCGGCTTCTGGCCCGACGATGACTCAAAACACATCATCGGCCCCGACTACCGAGGTGGAGAACCAAGCATCCGAAAAGGCTGGTACCGAATCACAATCCGAATCGAAGAGGAAGAACACTAACCATGGCCACGAACGTAACCGAGAGAAACAAGACACTACAAGAAATCATCGAATGGTGCGAAAACAGTCGGAGTACCCTTGTGAAGTTTCTGCAGCAGACGCACTTGCTGGGCATTGTCGGGACAACGTCGTGCAACGGACGTATACGAGCATACGAGGATGTGATCAATCACTGCAAGGACATGCTCGGCAGCGGATCCATGCCGTCCGAGGTGCCTAATCAAAGCGAGGAATGATGTCAAAAGATAGCGAAGCCCTGTACGAGTTCGCTCATTGGCTTAGCGAGAAGGGTCGTGAGGCTCGTGAGGAACTGGTGTACAAGCAGTACACGCCATGGATTGATGACGTGGCTCTTGGCCGTCTCGAAGCATACGACGAGGCATACAAGCATTGCAGGGAGATGCTAGGCAATGCCGACTCGATATTCTCCCCGAAATTCGACAAGGAGACCAAGCAAAGCGAGGACACGAACATGAAGGAGACAAACCGATGAACGGCGATAAGCAGCATGCGGTGTGGCGTGAAAGCATCGAGAAATACGGCAAGGAGACGCAAAGCATCGTCTGCATGGAGGAATGCTCCGAACTCATCCAAGCCGTCAGCAAGTGTCTTCGAGGCAAGCCCGGTGCTACCGACAATCTTGCGGAGGAAATGGCCGACGTGATCATCTGCCTGTACCTGCTCAAGGAAATGTACGACATCACCGACGAGCAGTTGGAAGAATGGATCGCACGCAAGACGGCAAGGCAATCCAAGCGCATGCAAGCCGACGATCCATTCATGGAAGGCAAGGACGCGGAATGAGCGCGTACCAACCTGTTCTTGACCCTGCTTGCGGCGGGCGAATGTTCTGGTTCGACAAGTCAGACAGCCGTGTGCTCTTCGGTGACGTGCGCGACGAAAGTTGGGAACTATGTGACGGACGCAGATTCGAAGTCAAGCCGGACATGCTGATGGACTACCGCGATCTGCCGTTCCCGGACGAGACGTTCCGTATGGTCGTGCTCGACCCACCACACTTGCGCAATGCGGGAGAGACGAGCTACATGGCGCAGAAATACGGATGCCTCGACCAAGAGACATGGAAAAACGACCTTAAGACCATGTTCAGCGAATGCTTTCGCGTATTGCAGCCTTGCGGAACGCTGATTTTCAAGTGGAATGAGACGCAGATACCCGTCTCTCAGATCCTCAAGCTCACCGACCATAAGCCGCTCTTCGGCAACAAACAGCCGAACCGCACCGGAACACATTGGATCGTCTTCATTAAGGAGGATACGGAATGAGCAGGGCTGAAACCACTGCCATGCTATCCAAACTGGTGGAAAAGCGTCTGAAGAATCAGACCGCTTTTTGGGCGAGCGAGGTCAACTTCGACCGCAATACGCCTGACGAGCGGCGAGTGGATTACGTGGGCTTCAAACCGTGGAACGTCAACGGCGAATCGGTGCCCGCAAGCGTGGAGAAAGGCTGCTTCGGATTCTACGAGGTGAAGTCATGCATGGCTGACTTCACGAGCGGCAACGGCCTGACGTTCTACGGCGACCAGAACTATCTGGTCTGCACGAAGGAACTGTGCGACGAGATCGTATGGCAGAAGATGGTGCCGGAGCGCGTGAACGCGATCCTTACCCCCGATTCGACCGGCTCGAAACTGATTCTCGGCCACGTGCAGTCATACAACGACCTGTCATACAGGAGGCGTCCGGCAAGCGAAATCCTGTGGGCAATGGTCAAGGCGAACGGAAAGAGGACAAATTGAGCATCGCGGATGACGAAGGCTGGCTGATCCACGACTACACCGCCCACAACCGCACCAAAGAGCAGGTATTGCATGCCAGGAAGAAAAGCGCCGAGCGCGTGGCCAAGCATCGCAACGAATCCGATGTAACGGCGTTACATCGGAACTGTAACGCTGTTACAGCGGGACAAACACCAGAACACCAGAACACCAGAACACCAAAGAAAGAGAAAGAAGAATATTCTTCTTCTTTCTCCAAAGAAATCGGGGTAAGCGACTTCGAGCTAGTGAGTGAGAAGGCGCACGCCAACGCCGACATCATCCGAAACTATCCGAACCTCGACCTATCGGATGCATGGAACGCATTCAACTCACGGCATTACGGCGAAACACGCTCCGTCAGCGACTGGACGCGCCTATGGAAAGGCTGGTGCCAACGCAGAGCCAACATGAGCGGCATACCGCCCTCGAAACGCCACATACACACATGGCAGTGCGAACACGTCCTGCAAGCGCTCGGACGCGACAAGGAAACCGCCACGCCAGACCAACAAGCCTGCCAGATGGCGAAACAACTCAACAAGGAGGAAAACGCGAAATGAACAGCAGAACCACCACCCATCCCGCGCACGAAGAACTAGCCAAAGCATGGCGAGAAGGCTACTCCGCCGGATGGAAAGACCAGGAATGCGATTTTCAGCAATATACAAGCGAAAACCCATACAAGGAGTACCAAAAAATGAGTGACAACGTCAATCATCCAAAGCATTACGAGAGCGGCCCGTTCGAGTGCATCGAACTGACCCGCCTGTTGAGTTTCGACTGGGGCAACGTGGTCAAATACTGCTACCGCTGGCAGTCTAAGAACGGCGTCGAAGACTTGAGGAAGGCGCTCTGGTATGCGAACGACGCGGTAATACACGGTACACCGCTCTATGCCGACACCAATCTGTCCGGCCTGTGCAACGCATTGTTCTCCGCTCTCGTGAACGTCGATTGGGCAGGACTCAGATGCGTTTGGTGGGCATTCGCGAACAACTGTCCGAAACGAGACATTCTAACGGCCCTCAAGAACAAGATCGTCAAAATCGAAAAGGACGGTGAATGATAAACCGTATGGACATGTTGGACACAAGCATCTGGGACGGCTACATCGTCCGGCCGAAAGGTGATATGAGGCGGTACACATGCCGAGTGTACGAAACGCTCCAAGAGGCATCGGATGTGGCGCAGGAGCGTGCAGACTCCAGCCACAGGCCGTACGAGGTGCGCGTAACCTGCGATACTTCGCAGCGAATTATTAAGACCATCGAACCAAGGAAAAGCAAATGAAGAAAATCCTCGAAAACATGATCATCAAATGGCATCAGGCCGGTTACACGCTCGACGAGATCGCGCCACTCGTGCCACAAGTCCCGAAAGCCGAAATCGCGGCCATCATCCACCAGTACGACAAGGAGGCCAGACTTTGACCGACTGCCAGCACTGCCACAAGCCAATGAAACCGGCATCGGCGAACATGCTCTGCCAGAACTGCCGTGAAACCTACTGGACGCTCATCCGCCAGCTCGGCCATGTCCAACTGCCCGCCCTGCGAAGCATCATGCTCCGACAGGCCAGCATCGGAACCCCAGAACACGCGCCAAGCCGAGGCAACGCGCCACTCCCGATCAACACCCGCGCGCAGGACCTTATCGCAGACAGCGAAGCATGGCTCGCCGAACAAGCAGGGAAAATCAGAGCCGCATACGCCGCATACGACTGGCGGAAAGCATGGTACGCCATCATCAGCAACAAACACACCATATTGACGATGAGCACCGCAGCCGACGACTACGCCAGCCTGCAACGCATCATCCGACGAAACGAGCAAGCCCTGACACCGGAAGAAGCCATGGTCATCATCGGCAGCTGCCCAAAATGCGGACACCAAGCCACCAGCACGCCACAAGCCGAAACATGGACATGCCCAGACTGCAAATGGCAAGGCGGAGTCCAAGCCATCAAAGCCGAACGCGACAACAAACTCTGGCAACTCGAATACACCGGAAAACCAATCGAAGTAGCACGCTACCTCGCCAAAATGGACATCCACTGCACCAGCGGCCAGATCCGCCAATGGCTCACCAGAGGCAAACTCCACGCCACGCCGACAAAACACAAAGGAGAGTACGTGTTCAACCTCGGAGAAATAACCGCCATGCTTGACTGTCACAATTAAAATGCTATACTGTCGTATGTTTGTAAAATGAAATGGTCCAGCCAGAAAATGGTTTGGACCATTTTCATATTCGCTTCGATAACTCAACGGCAGAGCAGGCGGAATAGCACAAAATACCAACGGTCGGACCCCAACCAACCATGGCGCCATACTGCACACACAACCATGATGACAACAACGCATTCCACCTCACGCCGGTCCGACTCCGGCACGAAGCACCACAAGGCGGTGACCACATGCCAAGAGTCCGCAAGACCACACGCCAATTCGAAAAAGACAAGGCCGCATTCTTCGCGGAGTGCAAAGCACGGCATGCGGTCTGCTGGCTCTGCGGAATGCCAATCGACTACGCCGCCGAAAAGAACACGAGCGACGAATCATACAATCTTGACCACCTCTACCCGGTTTCCAAACACCAAGAACTTCAATTCGACCCAGCAGGCTTCCGACCAAGCCACACCAGCTGCAACAGGCTCAGAGGCAACCAAGACCCACCAACACCAATCGGCACACTCTCAAGACAATGGATAACAACAGCATGAGCAAGGAGGCAATGATGCCACAGCAGCCAGTCACACTAGAGCTCACCGCTACAATCAGCGACAAGACATTCCCAATCAGCTCATTCACCGTCAACATCCCGATCAACGTCACCCACAACGAAGTCAACACCTACAAAGTCGGAAACACATACACCACGCTCATCACTCCAAAACCACCAAGCACAGACGAACTCATCACACGATTCACAAACGCAATCAAAGCATTCAAAACAACATTCGAAACCAACCCCGACGAGGTAGGGGCGGTGAAATCCTGAAAACCACCCCGAGCCGACCCACTGCCCGCGTGGTTGCTCTTCCTCTCCCCGATAATGTTTTTTGTTGATGGGTCGCGCGCGAAGGAGGCTTTATGACGGTCAAGAAGGGTGTTTCCGAGCGTCGTTTTCCGCGTGAGTCCGTGGCGGACGCGTTGGAGAGGTCTTTGCGGAATGCGAAGTCGTTGCGTGCTGAGAATGCGGCTGTCGTGGCTGCTGCTCGCGTGCTTGCGGCTCGGATTGATTCGATTCGCAGGACTGGTTTCATTGACGAGAACGGGAAATTGGACAATGTGTCGGTTCCGACGTTTTTGAAATACTGCCAGTCGCTTGGTTTGACTCCGGTGGAGCCCGCCAAGGTGGGGCGTCCCGCGAAGGCGAAGCCTGAGCCGAAAGCCGAGGAGTCGAAGAGCGGCAAGGTTGTCGCGATGGACGAGTTCATGAAGCGTTTCGGTTAGGAGGTGTCCGATGGTGGCTGAGAATCTTACGGTTTTCGGTGCCATCGACGATGAGTATCATGGTGTGACCTTGCCGCGTATCTTCACTCCGCCGCTCAGGCCGTTGACGAGGGAGACGAGCAATGGTTTCGCGGTGATCGCGTTCGCGGAGATCATGCTGCACGTGCACCTTTACCCATGGCAGCAGTGGCTGCTCGTCCATGCTTTGGAATTGCTGGAGGACGGCAGTTATCGCTTTCGCAAGGTGATTGTGCTTGTTGCCCGTCAGAATGGGAAGACCACGCTGATGGGCGTTTTGGCCGCGTGGTGGCTGTTTGTGGACTCCAACAAGCATCCGGACAGAGTGCCGCCCGTCAAATTCCTGGTGGTCGGTGCCGCGCAGACGTTGGACAATGCCAAGGGTCCTTACAATCAGGTCAAGGAGTGGTGCAATCCTCAGCCTTCTACCGATGAGGAAGCGGATCTGGTGATTCCGGATCTCGCCGCGATGACGCAGAAATTCGTCAACACGAACGGCGAGGAGGCTATCATCACCCGCTCGAAGGCGCGATACATAGTCCGTGCCGACAAGAACATTCGAGCAAAATCGGCCGCCCGTGTCGTGTTCGATGAGCTGCGTGAGCAGCATACGGATGATGGCTGGAATGCCGTCAGTCAGACCACGAAGGCCGTCTGGTCGAGTCAATTATGGGGCATCAGCAATGCGGGCGATTATCGCAGCGTCGCGCTTCGCAAGCAGGTGGACAAAGGCCGCAAGCTTGTAGACGAGTGGACGCGCCTGAGCGCCGACGGCGGCAATCCGTCCGACGTGTTCCTGTCCGGCGAGCAGGACGGATCGTTCGGCTATTTCGAGTGGAGCGCTCCGGACAAGTGTCCGGTGGATGATGCCGACGCTATCCGGCAGGCGAATCCGTCGCTCGGCTATGGGCCGATGACCGTCATGAGCGTCAGATCCGATATTGACGGCATGACCGAGGCCGCATTCCGCACCGAGGTCCTGTGCCAATGGGTCACGGCTGACATCATTCCTTTCATCAATCCGAAAATGTGGGCCAGCGGCATCGACTCGCGTTCCACGATTCCTGACGGCAATCGTGTCGTCCTGTCCGTGGACACGAGCGCTGACCGTAAGACCACGTATGTGGCCGCTGCCGGAATGCGTGCGGACGGGTTGCCGCACGTGGAGCTGATCGCACGCCGTGACGGCATGCTGTGGGTTCCGCATTATCTCGACCTGCTCCAGGAACGTTGGCCGCATGTCACGGAGATCGCCGTGCAGGGCAAGGGCTGTCCGGCAGTGGACTTCATCGACCCGCTCACCGAAAAAGGGTGGACGGTGCATCTCATCGAAGGCTTCCGTCTGGGCGCGTGCTGCGGTCGTTTCCATGACCGTGTTCGTGAGGGCAAGCTACGGCACCTGCCGCAACCGGCCATCGAACAGCAGGTTTCCGTGGCCGTGTCCCGGCGTCTTGGCGAGGTCGAGGTGTGGGATCGCACAAAGTCCGCATTGCAGATTTCCGGTTTGGTGGCCGAATCGCAGGCATTGTATGCGTTGGAGACCATGCAGGCTGAAGTGCTTAAACCGAAATACGAGCCCTCGCAAGGCGTGAGGGTCAGATTCTAGATTCTTCACAAAGAGGGGAGTATCGATGGGATTCCTTGACCGGCTCCTCCACAATAACGCCGCAGTCGTCGGCATGAAGATGGCCGAAGCCGACGAGCGTCCGACGCCGGCGACCAGCATTCCACTCGCGAACGGCGACAGTTGGCCGTCCGACATGGACTTCTACGGGTACGCGTCCGGCGCCTACTGCCGAGAGTATGCGGTGCGCGTCGTGGTGGACTTCATCACCCGCAACATCGCGTCACTGCCATTCAAAGTGTATCGAAAGAATTCAGACGGCGATGCGGAGGAAGTCACAGACGGCGCTCTTGCCGCTCTGATGAAGCGGCCTTCTCCTCTTCCTGGCATGACCCGCTACCGTTTCATTAGCATGCTTCTTCGTGACATGCTGCTCGATGACCGGTGGCTCATGCTCCTGGGCGTGGACGGTGGGCGTTTCACTCTTCGTCGCATCCCCTCTGACTGCTATCAGTTTTCCGGCAACGCTTTCGGCGAGATTACCGGCGTGAATCTGCTGACGATGGACAGTCAGCAGGCCATGCATTTTGATCTGCCCGATCCACGTGTGCACTTGGACGTCGGCTTCATTTCCGGCCTCCAGTATGGCGATAGTGTGACCAATGTGCTTCGTCCGCTCTTGGCGGAGGCCAAGGCGATGGCCAATTACCGTCGGAGCATCGCGAAGAACGGCATGCAGGCCGGAGGCTACGTCTACCGTCCGAAGGAGATGCCGTGGCTATCACAGGATGATTACGACGACTTCACCAATGGATTGCGTAATTTCATCCAGAATGGCGGCCGCGAGGGCGGCTGGCCTGTCCTCAAGGACGGCATGGAGATGCGCCCTTTGGACAATGTCTTCAAGCCGGTGGATGTGAACGATTTGGAGGCGCGCGACCGGATCAACATCGCCGTATGCAACGCCTTCCAAATCTCGCCGGAGAACATCGGATTCCGAACCGGCACGAATTCCAACATCAGCGCCTACAAGGAGAAGCTCTGGAACGTGGAGCTCATGCCATACATCGTCGCTCTTGAGGAAGCCTTGAATCTCAGCCTTCCAGAGGCTGTGGGCGAACCGGACTGCTACATCAGGGCAAACGTTGACGCGAAACTGCGCGGCACGACGAGTGAGCAGTATCAGGCGCTCAGCACGGCAACCGGACGGCCTTTCATGACCACGAATCAGGCACGTCAGATTCTTGACATGCCTCGCGTTCCTGGCGGCGACCAGCTCATCACCCCGTTGAACGTGAGCGAGGGTGGCCAGCCCAGCCCGCAGGACGGCGGTCGGACGCAGAACGCGCAGGAAAACAATCCGGTCAACGGCGAGGACGCTAAGGCCATGCTCGCCGAATTCAAACGGCTTTACCGATATGACGCGCAATTTCACGCCGAGTGGGACGCGCTCACCAAGGAGGAAACATCATGAGGCTTGATTTCAAGGGCTTCGAACTGAAATCCCTTGATGACAGTCAAGGCGAGGGCGTTTTCAGCGGCTACGCCTCGACATGGGACAAGGACCTGTACGATGACGTGATCGTCAAGGGCGCTTTCGCTGAAACATTGGATAACGACTACGGCGGCACCGGCGCGGGCATCCCGATCCACTGGCAGCACAAGGACGATAAGCCCACCGACATCATCGGCGAGACGCTGAGCGCGGTGGAGGACGAGCATGGCCTGCTGGTCACGGCCCGTCTTGACCTTGACCTGCCGGAAGGAAAGCGCGCATACGACCTGCTGAAACGCGGGCTCATCCACCAGATGAGCATCGGCTTCATCGCCGAGAAGACCGCGTTCGTCCAGGACGGCAAGAGCGCGTGGGACGGATACCGTGAGATTCGTCAGTTGAAGCTGTTTGAGATTTCCCTTGTGCAGGTGGCCGCGAATCAGGGCGCGGAGGTGCTTGAGGTGAAGAGCGGACGAGCGATCAGCGCGTCCAATGAGGGCAAGTTACGTGCGGCGCTCGACAGCCTGCATGAGGTGCTCGACGGCATCGATTCCGCCGACAAGAAGCCGGACGACGATACGGATGATTCAGATTCCACGGACAAGCCCGACGATTCCACCGATGACACGGATGATTCAAGGAAGAAAAACCAGAAGAGCTTTGACCCGCAGTGGGCTGAGGAATACAAGACCATCAGCGACTTCTTCTCGCTGGAACATTAACCGAAAGGAGTGCCATGAACCTCATGGATAATCTCGCCGCCGAGAAGAAGGCGGCACAGTCCATCCTCGCCAAGGGAATGGACAACATCACCGAAAAGGAGCAGGAGGAACTCAAGCAGCATTACGCCGAGGCGAAGAAGCTGCAGGAGCGCATCGACCTGTTCAAGGAAACCGCCGAAGGACTCGACAAGCTCGCCGGCACGTCCAAGACCGAACGCAAGACCGTCGAGGCGCAGACCCTCGGCGACTTCTACGTCAAGTCCCTGCAGGAAAAGGGCTTGAGCGTGCTCGCCACCAAGGGAGGACTGTTCTCCACTCCGGAATTCAAGGCGTCTTCCAGCACTCATGCCACAGGCGGAGCGTCCGGAGCCTACGCTCCATTCCTCACCGAAACCGACCAGAACGGCGTATGGCCATACGAACGTCCGCTCGTCATCGCCGACCTTTTCGCGTCCGGCACCATGAGTGGCACCACCATCAAATACCCGGTCTACGGCTCCCTCGAAGGCAACGCCACCACCGTCGCCGAGGGCGGCCAGAAGCCGCAGCTCCATCTTCCGGACCCGACTTGGGTGTCCGACAGTCTCCACGAGGTCGCCGCATGGTGGAAGATCACCGACGACATGGCCGAAGACCTGCCTTTCGTCGTATCCGAAATCAACCAGCATGCCCAGTACAATCTGAAGCTGCAGGAGGAGATTCAGCTCCTGTCCGGCGATGGCACCGACCCGAATCTCAATGGCATTCTGAACCGCGAAATCCAGTCCAAGGGTCAGGCCGCGGACTCCGATCCGGACCGTATTTTTGCGGCTACCACGGATATCGCCACCGCGACAGGCTTCTCCGCCGATGCGGTGGTCATCAATCCTGCGGACTATCAGGCCATCCGCCTGTCCAAGGATGCGAACGGCCAGTATTTCGGCGGTGGGTTCTTCGCTGGACAGTACGGCAATGGCGGCATCATGCAGAATCCGCCGCTGTGGGGGCTGCGCACCGTCGTGACCGAGGCGATGACCAAGGGTACGGTGCTCGTCGGCGCGTTCAAGGCTGGCGGCACCATCTACCGTAAGGGTGGTCTAGTCGTCGAATCCACCAATAGCCATGAGGACGATTTCACCAACGACAAGATCACGTTCCGAGTTAAGGAGCGTCTCGCCCTGCAGGTCAAGTATCCGAAGGCTTTCGTCAAGGTGACGCTCGGCAAGGCCGCAGCCAAGGCCGCGGCCAAGGCCGAGTGAGTCTGGGGGTCGGCATGATTGACGTGAATGTGGTTCCCGACATGATTGCCGACCCTTCGGCTTTCGAGGATGACGCGCAGTTTCGGATCAGGGCCGCGCAGGCGGCGATCAGGCGTGAGTGTGGCTGGCATGTCATGCCGAACATGGCATTGTCCGGCGTCATCAACTCGCGTGGCGGCACGGTGATTCGACTGCCCGCACGTCATGTGACGAGCATCGAATCATTGACCGACCGTCAGGGCAATCCACTGTCTTACGCCTATGACCCGGAGACGGGTCTTGTGGAGTCTCTCTCCGGTGGCTTCCCGGTCGGCGTCGCGGCTATCCATTATTCGATCCATGCCGGCTATGATGACGCGCCGGACGTGCAGCAGGTGCTCATCAGTGCCGCGAAGCGAGCGGGCATGAGTCCGGTCGGACTGGTCAAATCACAGTCCACGAACGGTTCCAGCGCGTCGTATGACGTGGTGTCGCTCATGCAGGAGGAGAAGGACAAGCTCAAACCCTACCGGCTTGGAGGATTGCCATGAGCCTGCTTGACGACATGAATGCCGGTGGTGGTGGATGGCGTATGTCTGGCGCGACCAAGTGGCGGCGACTGCGTGCGAGGAAGGTCGATGACTCGTATTCCGGCGAGCAGACCGGCGAGGACTGGTCCAATCCGGAAACTTTGGATTTCACCGGCGCTCTCGCCAGTTCCAGCAGCACGCGCACGCCAGACGGCCTGCGCGAGCAGACCACGAGCGCGGCTTACCTCACGTCTCCAGATCCGACTCTCGACATCATGCCGGGTGACAGGATTCAGGCGTTGCCGGATGACGGCAGACGTTGGGAGGTCAGCGGCTATCCGAGCCGTGACGCGAATGCTTTCACGTCGTGGCAGCCGACGGTCGAGATTCCACTAAGCGAGTACAGGGGGTGATGTGATGGGTGTGGCGGTCAAATTTAACGACCGATATTTTGACGAGCTGCTGAATTCGGCTGGCGTCAAGGCCATGACCCGTCGTGCCGCCGAGAAGACGCTCGAATATGCGAAATCGCATGCTCCGGTGGACACGGGCGCGTATCGTGACGGCCTCCGAATCGAGGAGGTGCAGCATGCGCATCGAACCACATGCATGGTGGTCGGCACCGACCCGAAGACCCTGCTCGTGGAGTCGCAGACGGGCAATCTCCGCAAAGCGTTGAAGGCAGGCAAAACATGACAGCAGTCCTGCCACCGGACATTGAATTGTGGATCTGCTCTTTTCTACGTGCCAGGCTTAAGCCGTCTTTCCCGACGATCATCGTTTCGAATCGTGAGCCGGACGATTACGACGGTGCACGGCCGCTCGTCGTGGTGCGTGATGATGGCGGCTCGCAATCGAATCGCGTGCTCTTCGACCGGAGCATCGGCGTGACCGTGCGTTACGGGTCTCGTGCCGCTCCGAAACCATGCCGTGACTTGGCGGCACGGATCTACGGCCTGCTTACCGACCCTGAGATTTGCTCGCTTGACGGTTCTCCGATCGCGGGCATTGATGAGGATGAGTGCAATGGTCCGTTTGCCGTGGCCGAGGATGCGAATATCGCACGATATTACATGGCTCTCGGATTCTCCACCATCGGAGAATTCCAATAATTTAAGTTTTTCTGAATTTTCAAGGCGTTGAAACGTTGTGTTTCAGCGCCTTTTTGTTTGAAAGGACAAAAAATGGCAGCTGATCCAGCAGGCAATGACCTTAGTTCCGCGAAGATCGTGGTCACAAGCGCCTACCGTTTCGCACCCTATGACGCGACTAAGAAGCTGACCGCCGATCTCATCGCGCCGACCGTGGCCGACGTGAAGACCGGCTTGGACAAGATTTTCACCGGCGGCGGTTTCGTCGGCCTCATCACCGAGGATGGCGCACCGCAGGACAGTCGTGACGCCGATGATGCGATCAAATTCCACCAACCTGGCTACCGCATTAATGGCAAGGCTTCGCTGACCGAACAGTTCACCGTGGCCGAGGACAACAGCATCACGCGCCAGATGACCATCGGAACGCCGGACACCAATGGCGTGTATCACGTGACCGATGTGATCCAGGATGGCAAGTGGTTCTGCTACAAGGAGACCGTTTACAAGAACGGCACGCACCGCCGCCGTCTGGGTGTCGTGAATATGACCGGCAACGAGCAGGGGCAGGAGACTGCCGGCAAGAACACCGGCGACGCTTGGACCATCGAATGGATTCAGGATGACGCCTGCGATTCCGGCAACAGCAAGTATTTGGAGTCCTTCGTGACTCCGACTGTTTCATCCAGTCCTCATACCGGCGGTCATCAGGCTGATGATTCCGAGTCTCAGCCGGTCACCGACTGACATTGATTCTTCCCAGCATGTGTTTCTTTCTTCCTTTCTTCGCATGTGCTGGGATTCTTCCTCTTCATCCAGTGAAGCAAAGGAACTTTTACAGTCGTTTGAAAGAAGGAAGAAATGACCAAGAACGTGATGCCCTCCGCCGCCGATTTCGACGCTTGGACTGCAGAGGATGAGGAGAAGGCGCTTGAAGCGTCCGCCGAGCAGATGAAGGTGAAGCATCTCATCAAGGACGGCTCCGTATGGTTTTTGGCACCGCATGGCCACATTTACAAGCTGCCTTTGGCACTGTCGATTGATGATTTCGTGAAGCTGTCCGACATTAAGTCGGATGTCGAGCAGATTCAGACGTTGAAGGACATGCTGACTGCTTTCGCCGGCGAGGAGGCGGCCAAGGAGCTGGCGAAGGAGCCGGTCATGGTGCCGATGAACATCCTCGGCGCCTATGGCGAAATCATTGCCAAGGTGCAGGGCGCTGATTTGGGAAAATCGTCGGCTTCTGCCAGCTCCTCCGAGGAGAAGACGGCGACCGAATAAGGGCTGATTTCGCGGCGCGTGGATGGAGTCTGCAGGCCGACTTGGGCGGCAGACTCCGCTATGCGGACGCGATCGCCTTGTGGGAGAGCCTTTCGGCGGATCCATCGACGTATTGCGGCATGACTGCCGTGCATATGGTGCTGCCGATGGATGCGACGGCTATCATCACCGCGATTCAGGCCGGTGGCACGTCGATTCTTGGCGACCTCGCGCCCGAAAAAGCTGGGGAAAAGCACGTCGAAGTGACCGATGAGGAGCGTCGTGCGGCTTTGGAATCGATGAGCAGCATCTTCGGCTTCAAAAAGACAAGTGAATAGAGGAGGCTGTCATGGCTGGCGGCAGTGAGCTTGGTTCCGCGCATGTGAGCATTTTCCCGCAAATGCGGGGATTTCGTCAGAACGTGGCGAAAGAAACCGGCAAGGCAGTCTCCGACCTGAAAGACGCCTTTTCCAAAGGGTTTAACGGGGCGCAGCAGGGCAAGCAGATCGGCAGCGCCTTCAAGAACGGGTTCAATAGTGGTACCGCCGAGTTGAATTCCGATGCTTTGAAATCCTTTAAGAAGGACGTGGCACAAGCATCGCAGAAGAATACTGACGCGCTGCTGAAATTCAAGGCCGCGTCCGTGCAGGTGCAGGCAGCTCAGGAGAAGCTGAACGCGGCCACGCAAAAATATGGTGCGGACAGCACGCAGGCGCAGGCTGCGGCCATCAAATTGGAGCAGGCGCAGATCCGGCAGAAGGCGGCGTCCGACAATCTCAAGGCGGCGTCCGACAACCTCAAAACGGCGCAGGGACGGCTCAAGGATCTTGAGACGCAATTGGCGTCCGAAGCGGACAAGTCCCGGAACGTTTTCGCCCGCATGGCGTCTGGCTTCGCGTCGGTGGCCCAGCAGATCGGCAGCAAGATTCCAGGCGTTAACTCGGCCGTACAGAAGATCAGCACGACGGCTGGCGAGGTCACGTCGTCCATCAAGAGCAAGTTTTCGGCCGTGTGGAATGCGCTGCCGGAGGGTGCGCGTAATGCGGCCGCGAAGGCCGGTAGCGCCTTGCATTCCGGGTTGGGCAAGGCGTCCGGTTTCGCGTCCAAGGCCGTGTCCGGTATCGGCAACGCCGCGAAGGGCATGGCCACCGTCGTGTCCGGCGCGGCCACCGCAGCGGCCGCATACCTCGTCAACTTCGGACGCCAGTCCGTCGCTGCGGCGCTCAAGGCCGGAGAGGTGACCGCGAAATTCCAACAGGTCGCCAAAAACAACAATTGGACGGACGAAGAGCAGAAGTCACTGCTCAGCCTGAACAAAACGCTTGGCCAGACCGGCGTCATATCCGGCGGCACCTTGAAGGCCGCTCAGGCACAGCTCGGCACTTTCGCGCTGACGGCCGATCAGGTCAAGACGTTGACGCCCGCTTTGGCGGACATGATAGCCAATAACAAAGGTTATAACGCGACAGCTCAGGATGGAGTGCAGATAGCGAATCTGCTTGGCAAGGTCATGACAGGCTCGACTACCGCGCTGAGCAAATATGGCGTGACCATGACGGACGCGCAGAAGAAAGTCTTGCAGGAGGGCAGTGCGTCCGAAAAGGCAGCCATGGCCGCGCAGGTCTTGGAAGCCAACTTTGGTGGTATCAACAAGGCCTTGGCGCAGACCCCGCAGGGCAAGATGACGATACTCCAGCATGAGATCGCCGGGTTGAAGACTTCGGTCGGCAATGATCTCATCGCGGCTTTCGGCGGTGTCGGCGGCGCGGTCATCAAGATGGTGCAGGCCGTCGAACCACTCATCACCGCGCTGTTTGACAAGATTGCTCAGCTGGCGCAGAAGATCGGCCCGCCGCTGGAGAAAGTGTTCGGCGCTGTCGCTGACAAGATCGGCAAAATCGATTTCAGCGGCTTCACGGGCCAATTGTCTGGATTGTCCGGCCCTATCGCAGCCGTGACTGGTCTGCTTGGCGCGGCTGGTCTTGGCGGCGCTTTGAGCGGATTGAGTGGCGTGCCGGTGATTGGCGGATTGCTGTCGAAGTTCGGCGGCGTCCTGAGTGGTCTTGGTGGTCCTGTCACTTTGGTGATTGGCGCTCTGGCCGGCCTTATCGCCATGAGCCCGCAATTGCGCAGCGAATTCGGCACGATGCTGCAGAACGTTTTCGTCAGCTTGCAGCAGGCATTCCAAATGCTTCAGCCGTCGATTCAGACGCTCATGACGGCTTTGAGTCAATTGGCGGCAGCTGTCATGCCGGTAATCACCAATCTCGTCGGCCAGATAATCCCGCTGCTGACGCCGATAATCTCCACGCTTGTGGGTGCTTTGGTGCCGGCCATTCAAGGCATTCTGACCGTGGTGACCACCGTCATTCAGGCGATAACTCCGGCCATCCAAGGAGTCCAGCCGGTTGTCACGGCGGTGGTCGCGGCCATCACGGCTGTGATTCAGGCGCTCATGCCGGTCATCTCGCAGATCAGCAGTCTCATCACTGACGTGGTGGCTGCCATCACGCCGGTGATTCAGGGCCTTGAGCCTTTGGTTACGACGGTGGTGCAGGCGATTACCAGCGTGATTCAGGCTCTGGTGCCGGTGATTCAAGCTCTCGCACCATTGGTGTCCACCATCATTTCCGCGATCGTCGGTTTCATCGGCTCGACGCTTCTGCCGACCGTGCAGGCCATGCTGCCGTTCATTCAGGGCGTCATCAGTGGAATCGCTTCGGTCGTCAGCGGCATTGTCAATGTGATCCAGGGTGTCATCAACATGGTGACTGGCATCATCAACGGCAATTGGTCGCAGGCGTGGAATGGATTCATGCAGGTCGTGCATGGTGCCGTGCAGGGCGTGCTTGGCTTCCTTGGTGGCATCGGCAGTGCCATCATGGGCGTGTTTGCCGGTGCTGGCGCGTGGCTGTGGAACGCTGGCGCGAGCATCATCAATGGTCTGCTCAATGGTTTGAAGGCGGCTTTCGGCAGAGTGAAGAGCTTTGTGAGTGGCATAGGCGATTGGATCGTCAGACATAAGGGTCCGCTCAGCTACGACAAGGTCATGTTGGAGCCTGCTGGCCGTGCCATCATGCAGGGCTTTGACAAGTCATTGCGGCAGGGCTGGAAGGACGTGCAGCGCACCGTGAACGGCATGAACGCGCAGATCAACGGCGGTTTTGATGTGGATGCGTCGAAGACCGGCAGGGCGAATGTCAGCAATGGCGGTGGTTCGACCACGTATGTCCAGCAGACCTTTAATTATCCGGCGATCGCTCCGACGAGCATTAGCACGCAGCAAAGATTGCAGACGGCGGCAATGCCGCAATGGTGACACACGAGCGAAAAGGGTGGTGCAATGATTCTCACGGATTATCTCATCGAAGGTCAGAATCTGACTGGTGAGCATTCGAGTCTGATTGTCGGCACCACCCATTTCACGAGCATCAGCCCGCGCATTAATTCCGTCGCGGTGAATGGTCGGAGTGGTGTGATGCTTCCTGTTGGCCCACTGGCTTTCGGCGCGCCGGAAATCACGCTGAAATTCATCACGAATGGGCCTGATGCGGATGCTCTGATGCACCGCTTCTACCGCTTGTGCCGTTTGGCTTCCAAGCTGACGCGCGTGGAGCGTGACACGGTGTCCGGTTGGACTCGGCGCATGACCGCCAGCGCGGTGTGCACGTCATGTCAGCCGGACGGTGACGAGATTCCGTGGGATGACCACCGCGCGGCCACCGCCGTCTTCCAATTGCCTGACGTTTATTGGCAGGGGGAGCAGTGGCAGGAGCGCACCTTGGACGCGACTGGCGGGCGTCTCATGGCCGGTAGTGTCGATAAGCCCAGCAACAAGGGTTATTGGACACGGTGGGCTGGATTGCCGAACGCTTCCGCCTCGCAGCTTTTCGACACAGTGCCGGAGTGCTGGCTATCCAATGCGCCAATCGGCACGCTGGTATTGCGTTTCGGTGCTGTCACTGGTGTGACCATTTCAGATCCGGTGAGTGGCACGAATCTAATGTGGGGCGGCAAACGCGACGCCTCACGACCTTACCTTTTCGTCGATGCAGCCAATCGCAAGGCGTGGACGGCGGCCAATGCCGACGCATGGTCAGGCGGCACGGATGCGACGAATGGCATCGACTGGACCACGGAGCCACTGCAAGTGTGGCCTGACATTTCGTCCGGCGATTATCGCCTCGCAATCAAACAGACCGGCAGCGCCGACAAGGTGACATGCCGGTTTTTGCAATCCTGGGAGTGATTCATGGCAAAGACTTTGCACGCGCGCCTCGTGGCCTACCGTCCCTTCGGCGAGCGAATCGGCGTCCTTGCGGAGCCGGTGAGCTTCAGCGCTTCGATGCTCCACGATGATGATGGTGCGATCAGCATCGAATATTCGATGCTGTCCGGCGACGCGACGGCGTTCGACAGGCAGCTTACCGATGGCCTTGAAGTGGCCGTGGAGGTGTCGGACGGCAGCGGCTATCGCGAGCCGGACAACGCACGTTTCGTCATCACCGGCCGATCCGGCAAGACCGACGACCGCACCCGCACCGTCACCTATTCCGGACAGTCGATCAGCTGGCTCCTGAGCAAGGCCGAGAACAACGATTCCAGCCATCTGCTCGCGGACGGCGACAACAAGGGCAAGCGTCCCTTCTATTCGTCGAATCCGGGCGTGATTATCAAGACGTTGCTCGACGAGAACAAGGCGCGTGGCGGCGTTGCCACCGGCCTGTCGCTTGGCTTCGATACCGCGAAGGACGCGGCCAATGCGGCGTGGGCGAGGAAATACACGCTTTACTATTCCTTGGGCACCGACCTGCAGACCATATTGAGCTCGCTGGTCAACGGAGGCGGCTGCGATTGGCGCACGTCCGGTCGCACGTTGAAAATGTGGAACGCCGACAGTACGGCATTGAGCCGAGATTTGAGCAAGAACGTCGTGCTCCAGCTTGCCCGTGACATCGGCGAGGCACCCTACGAGGAGTCCATCGCGGATCTGGCCAGCACGATCCTCGTCGAGGGTGACAATAATCTGCTTTTCCGAATGGATAATCCGGCTGCTCCGACGCCTTGGGGCAAGTGGGAATCCTATTCGTCGCAGGGTGGCGTGTCCGATAAGGACACCGCGCAGGCATTCATGGCATCGACCCTAGCCGATGCGGCCAGAGTTCGCGGCCAGTACACGCGCGACCTCATCGTCAATCAGGTGGACGCGCTGCCGCTCATCGACTACCATCCCGGCGATTGGATCACCGCTCCGACCGTCTCCCATGGGGAGAAGGTGCGCGTGCAGGAAATCGACCTGAGCATGCGCCAGAACGAGGGCTTGAGCGCGTCCATCGCATTGAATGATATCAAGTACGATGCATCCGTCAGACAGGCGAAGAAGATCAAGGGCATCACCGGTGGTGCCGCATTGGCCGGCAGCGAGGGCGGCACGACCGCCTCCTCTGACCGTGACCACCGCGTCCCGAAAGCCCCTCTCGGATTGATCGTGCAGACTGATGCCTATATCGGCAGCGATGGTTTCGCGCATGGTCTGGCCACGGCTTCGTGGTCTGCAGTGACCGAAGCGACGAATAACACCGCCATCGAAATCAGCAATTACGCCGTCGAGTGGCGCAAGCACGTGGACGGCGCGCCCTGGCATTCCGCCGGAACGACCGACAAGACTCAGCTTGGATTCGGCGGATTGGATTGCGGCACGCAAATCGAGGTGCGCGTCAGGGCAGTCCCGACGTATTCGGACAAGCTCGGCGAATGGTCGAGCGTTTTCGTGGCGACCGTCGAATCGGACACGACGCCATGCTCTGTGCCGTCCAAGCCGGTTCTCTCGTCCGAGCTTGGCGTGGTGACCGTCCACTGGGATGGCAGGACAAGCACTGGCGCTCGGATGGAATCGGACTTCGATCATATTGAGGTCGGCGAGGGCGTCAATGCGTCCGGCATGACCGTCATCAGCGCCACGCAATCCGGTCAAGGCGATTATCTCGTGACCGGCCTGACAGCTAGCTCACAGCACTCTTATGCGCTCCGTTCCGTCGATCATGCTGGCAATCGCTCCGACTGGTCAGCAGTCGCCACTGTCACCGTGGCTTCGGCGGTTTCGCCTGAAGAAGTCAAGCAGATCCGGAAGGATTTGGCTGACAACAAGACGGCGTTGCAGGATAATACGGTCAAGCTCGATCAGGCGCGGAAGGATATTCAGGCGAATAAGACTGGTCTTGATGCGGCGAATCAGACGCTCACGCAGGCCAAGGCCGATCTGTCGCAGGCACGGAAGGACATCGCGCAGGCCAAAAGCGACCTGACAGCGGCGAACGGCGAGATCAGCAAGGCGAAGGAGTCGGCGGCGCAGGCGTATGCCGAAGCCCACTCGAAGAACCATACTTTTCGTGGGCCTGACATGCCGGACGCCTCCAAAGGGCTGGTCGTCGGCGACCTGTGGCTCAAGACCCAGAAGTATTGGACTCGCTGGAAGGGGGAGAAGAACGCAAGCCCCTCACTGCTCGCGGACTTTTACACGTACTGGACGGGCGCGCCAAACGCTTCTCCAAGCGTCTTGGTGCCGCTCGCAGACCGCGTTATCGACACCTTGGTGTGGGATGGCTCCGCGTGGAACCACATGGGCTATGCCGACGTGGAGAACAATGCGAAGCAGATCGAGCAGGCGAAGTCGGATATCGCGGACAATGCCGCGAAGACCACCGATGCCAAGAAGACTGCTGAGAACGCCGCTGCCGCAGCCAAGAACGCGCAGGGCACGGCTGATACGGCCAATGGTGCCGCGAAGACCGCGCAGGATACCGCCAATGCGGCTACCGCTGCCGCCAAGAGCGCCACCGCCACCGCCGGTCAGGCCAAGGATGCCGCCAACGCGGCAAACGCCGCCGCCGAAAGCGCCAAGAAGACCGCCGGCAATGCGGAGACGCTGGCCAACACGGCCAATGCTTCGGCCAATGCGGCCAAGTCCGACGCGGCTTCCGCCAAATCGGACGCTTCCACCGCGAAGTCCGATGCGGCCAATGCCAAGGCCACCGCCTCGAACGCTTCGAGCGTGGCGACGCAGGCGAAGGCCACCGCCGACAGTGCGGCCCAATCCGCCACCGACGCGGCCAATGCGGCGCAGAAGGCGAATACGGCTGCTGCCGCCGCCGCTGGCGTGGCGAACGGCAAGGCCGACGTACTGATCCAGTCCACTGCACCGGATACGTCGATGCGCAAGCCCACGACACTGTGGATTGACACGACGAATGGCGCGAACACGCCGAAACGGTGGAACGGGTCGGCTTGGGTGGCGGTGACGGACAAGGCCGCTACCGATGCGGCCAATGCCGCTGTCAAAGCCAATGCTGCCGCGCAGACGGCGCAATCAACGGCTGACAAGGCTCAGACCACAGCCGCGAACGCCGCCGCGCAGGCGAATCAGGCGCAGGCCGCAGCGAAAAAGGCGCAGACCACGGCTGACGGCAAGAACCTCATCTACCGTGGCCCCGATGAGCCGTCCCATGACGGGCTCAAACCAGGTGACATGTGGTGGCGCACCCAGAAGTATTGGACTCGCTGGAAGGGGGAGAAGAACGCAAGCCCCTCACTGCTCGCGGACTTTTACACGTACTGGACGGGCGCGCCAAACGCTTCTCCAAGCGTCTTGGTGCCGCTCGCAGACCGCGTTATCGAAGTCCTGACGTGGGATGGCACGCGCTTCGAACCTTTTGACCTCGTGGCGAACAACATCCTCGCATCTGGAACCGTGGCCGCGAAGCATCTCGCCGCCGACTCAGTGACCGCCGAGAAGGTCAAGGCCAATGCCATCACAGTGGACAAGCTCGCCGCGAACTCCGTCACGACGGAGAAATTGGTGGCTGATGCGGTGACCGCAGCGAAACTCGCCGCCAACTCGGTGCAGGCGCGGAACATCGTCGCACTGTCCATCACGTCCGACAAGATTGCCGCGAACAGCGTCACCACTGCGAAGCTCAAGGTCACGGAAGATATGACCGTTGCCTTGCTCAACGTCCACAAGATTCAGGCCGGAGAGATTGCGGCTAATGCCGTGACCACTGCTGCCTTGGCGGTTGGTGTCGTGAATGCCGACAAATTGGCTGCTAATTCGGTCAATGCGTCCAAGATTGTGACTGGTGCCATCACAGCCGACAAGCTGGCGGCAAACAGTGTGACGGCCGTGAAGATCGCGGCTGGCACTATCACGTCTGACAAGGTGGCGGCAGGCCAATTCAAAGGCTACGTCTTTACTGGCGCCGTCTTCCAGAGCTCCGAGGCCGCGAATACGGGCATGAAGCTCAATAGCACGGCTTTGCGGATGTGGGATTCGAGCCATAATCAGACCGTCTATTTGGACGGTGAGGGCAGGAGCAACCTGCTGACCGGCACGTTCCAAACCCGCACCAGCGGGCATAGGGTGCGCATTTCACCGGATTACAAGTCCACTACCATCGGAGGGACGGAAACGTTCGTCGGTGACGGATTGGAATTCCCCGCCTATGACTCGTCTAACAGCGCATACTACAGTTTTCCGGCCGTCGCCTCGGTCGTCCAGTCGAACGAGGTCGGCACGATGAGCGCCATGAATCTTTGGAGCGGACACGTCAAAAAGAACGATCCGGCGGCTTTCATGCGTCTGAACTCCAAGCCACGCGAGCGTGGCGGCACCGGCAGCGGCGGTGTCACATCCGAAGTGTTCGCCGTGGCGAACACTGATTACGACGAGCCTGACGCGAGCAAAAAAACCAGCGCATCGCTCGTCTTGGCCGGAGATAACGCGAACGGGTCGAATGCCTGGCTCCGGGCGCAAGACGCTAACGGCACTGTCGGAGTCGGAGCGAACATCGCGACCGGATACTTGTATCTTGGCGGCTTTCTTGGCGGTGTCACGAACCGTTTCACTTTCCGAGGCGCGGTCGCCTGGAAGGCGTGGTGGCCGAATCCCGGCCAGAGCATAGCGACCGGCGCTAGCACGCAGGTCAATTGCACGTTCAGTCCGACGAAATACGGACGCTATTACGTGGTTGCGAACGCGGATTCCGACTGGGCGGGCATCATCGCGCATACGGCGAACACGGGCGGTCAGAGCGGCTTCGTTCTGAAGCTTTACAACGCCGACCGTCCGTGCCCGGTCGAAGTGTGGGCCGAATACCTCGCCTATCTGGTCAAATGAGATTGGAGGAAATCTTGTCATCGACTTTTGAAATGGATGAGAACGGATTGTGCATCATCCGCTGCGATCCACCAGTGAACGGATCGGACAGTTTCGTGTTCGCGCCTGAGGTGATCGCATCGTGGAAGGCGCTGCTCGGATTGGGTTCGACCCGTGAGGCTATCGCGGCGATCATGCAGGGCAGGGAGGACACGAGCCGGTATGATCCGAAGACCGGCAGGGGCGTGTGGACCGGGGCGTTCGAAGCGTTGGAATCAGCTTTGGCCGATTCCGCGACCGACGTGAGCATGCTCGCCGCTGATGGGGAAGTGTTGGACGATCCTTTGACTGCCGCACGCAATGAGACGCGCGCCGGAATGCGATTGCCGGTCATGTCTAATGAGGTCGACGCGCGAATGCGCGCCGCATTGATCGCTGACGGTTCCGGCATGGAAGCGTCGAGCGGCATCGACGTGGCCTGCACGAGGGGTATCGACGGATTGGATGAATTTCTGGACGACGATTCCAGCAAAACCATGCTTGACGAATGCGAGGAACGCTTCTACGAAGCGCTCATGCCAAGACAAAACCAACAGAATTAAGGAGATTGATTATGACCGATGTGACCACTGAGACCACTACCGATACCTCGCCTACCGTGACGCCCGCCGAGCCGTCTGGCGTGCTTGATTTGCGTCCGCCGAAGGAGTCGGTGCGCGCGGAATTGTGCCGATTGGGATTGGAGTTTTCCAGCGCTGACGGCACCGCCGAATCGTGGCGTGACTATCAGCGTGGCGTGCTTGCGACGTTCGACGATTCCGGCGCGTCCGTCACTTTGACGGACGTGAAGACGAATCTCGGACGCACTTTGACGCTCGACGGGCTTAAGGCCGTTACTCGCATCGATACGATGACCGCCGCCGACTAACCCGTATTTCCCAGTTTTTTCAACCCCTGCAATCCACACGGATTGCGGGGGTTTCGTATTTAAGGAGACATTTTGACTCAGCAGATTCCAGCCGACGCGAACGAGGTCATCGACCAGCTCTCGCAGCAGATCGGCGCACTCACCAAGCAAATCGCAATCCTGACCAGCCAACTCACGGCGGCCATGAAATTGATTCCGCAGGATGTGCTCGACGCAACCAAGGGGGTGGATGATGACACTGAGGACTAACCTCTTTCCCGACCCGAACATGGCTAACACCATTTTCAAGTGCATACCAATGCGATGCGATGTGGATTTGCCGACCGTCAGCGGCTTCCGGTGGCTGCGTGCCACGACCAGTGGGAGTGGCGACGGGTACGCGCAATACCAGCTTACGGGAGTCGATCTTCCGCGGGCCGGCGTGTATCACATTCACGCAGTCTGCTATGCGCAAGGCTCCGGCGCATTGTTTCGCGTCTATGCGGGTGTCGTCGGCAAATTTTTCATCCTGTACGAGACTGGTGTCGCAGACAATCAGACGAAGACGATTGACGCGGACATCACGATTCCGGCCAACACGACGCAATTGCTCATCCGTGTCGTGCCACCGTCCACGGTCGGCAAATTCATGCTGATTAGAGACATCCTCCTCGAATCCAAGTCCACTTACGACACTGCCGTGGGGGGGGGGCTTCCGGGCTTCTTCACGGGGGACACGATGCCACTCGCATAGGAGCGTCCGTCGGGCGGGTGATGTCCGATGATGGTCACGAACCTATGCACGAGCCCATCCTCGGCCATCACCCTGAAAGCCGACAAGTGGGTGGATATCACGACCATTCCGAACAAGCCAGGGACGAAATATTTGGTCAGCGCCTATGTGAACGTCACCGGCGGCACTATCTCGATGAGAGCGTATGGCGACATCAGTGCAAGCCAACGTGTCAGCTACGCGTTGACCGCCAGCGTTCCCGGTCCGATGTCAATGTATTATTCCGTCAAGTCAGGCAATCCGACCGTCACCGTGACAAACATTCTCTTATGCTCGTTCGCCGAATACCAGGCGAACAAGGCCTTGCTCGACGGCCTCAACTTTTTCGACGGGGATACGATGCCGCGCGCCTAACCCTCATGGGGGTGATGGCATGAGCATCATCACGAACTATTGGCCAGATCCACGATTTGAGAACATCGGAAATATCGTTCAAATCAATTGCGGTATCACTGGCGCCTCCCACGATTTCGATGGGAATGTTTTCCCTCGTATCGTCATTAAGACCACGAGCAGTGGCGATGCGAGGGCGGAACTGTCGGTCAGTGTGCCGACAGGATTGAAAATCGTCGTGGTCTGCAAGAGCGGCAATGACGGTAACACGCCGAACGTCAGCAATGCCATCACAGTGTGGACATTGACAGGGAGCAGGAATCTCACGAATCTGCCAGCTAATGGCGGCGTGAGCAGTGAGTTCGTGGTCCCTGCGGAGGGTTTCAAAATCTGCTTCCGCGCACCGAAAGCTATCGGCCAATTGCGTTGGGTCGGCGACATCTTTGTCGGTACGTTGGACGACTATCAGGCGCTCTTGAAGTACGTGCCGTCCGGCTTCCTTGCGGGCGACCTCATGCCGAAAGACTAGCAAAATCAAAGGAGATGTAATGTGCTGCAAAATTTTCTAGCCGGTTTTGGGGGTGTTGGTGGCGCGTGCGCGCTCATCACGCTCGGCCTGAAAGTCTGGCCGGGCGCGTTGGACGCGCTGGCGACCGGATTGTACGCGCACGTGCAACCGGAACGCTTGCCATACGATTCGCCGCTTTCCAAGCATTTCGCAAAAACACGGACTTTGGGAGAGCGGACGGCGAAGATCGACGACCGTATGGACGAGTTGTGCCGTGACACGATCAAAAACACGATCATCAGCCTGATTTACGGCGACAAGGACACCGACCACAGCGAGGCCGTCAGCTACGAGCTGTCGAAGCTTGAGAAATTGGACGCGCAATGCTGGATCGTCGCCGCAGCCGAAAAATACTTGGAGGACCGGCAGTGACACGTCTAGCCATCGCTGGCGGCATATATCTGCTGCTGCTCGCGCTCGTCATCATATTCAATCATGGTGCGCACCGGCATTGATTTTCATATTAGTTTTCAAAGCCATCCCGCTTCGGGATGGCTTTTCTATTGCCCCTTGACTTGGGGCGGGAAGGAGAGGATGTGGGCATCCTCAACAACAAAGGCAAGCCGAAGCACAAGCGTCTGCGTCGGCATGTCGGCAAGCCGTTGACCGCGTTGGCTGCGGTGCTGTGCGTCGCTGTCGCGCCGGTCGCCAGCGCGAACATGAACGTCATCGACGTGAGTGGATGGCAGTCCGCTGACGTGACGCGCGTGGTGGACGCCGACGCGGCCATCGTGAAGATCACGGAGGGTGGCGGCTACGTGAATCCGTCTTGGCGCAGCCAGACCGATTGGGCGCGGCAGACCGGCAAGGCTTGCGGCGGCTACCATTACGCGGACGGCGGCAACGTCACCGCCGAAGTGAACCATTATCTCAACCAGTTCAACGGCTATGTGGGCCAGTGCGTGCTCGCGTTGGATTGGGAGTCCAACGGGAACGCCGCTTGGGGCAACGGCGACTGGGTGCGCCAGTGGGTCAACCAGGTGTATTCGCGTACCAAGGTCTGGCCGATCGTGTACGTGCAGGATTCCGCCGTGTATCAGATTCCGTCCGACGTTCGCGCCCATTGCATGCTGTGGAAGGCTCAGTATGCGTCGATGAACGCGACCGGCTGGCAGTCCACTCCGTGGAACGCCGGAAGCAAGGGCGAGGGCATGGTGCAGTATGCGTCCACCGGCTATCTGAACGGTGTCGGCCCGTTGGACTTGAACCTGTTCTTCGGTGAGCGTGACGCTTGGCAGAAGATCGCGAACGGTGATCGCGGCAAGACGAATGCCGAGGTGAGGCATGATCCGGTCAGGCCGCAGGTCACTGCCACGCCGGACTACAATGACATGGCCACGAAGGTCATTCGCGGCGTGTACGGCAACGGCAATGAGCGTCGTCAGGCTCTTGGCGGTGCCTATGACACGGTGATGGCGATAGTTAACCAGCGTCTTGGCGGTTCTGGCGTCGCTCCCGCCGCCGCGAATTGCGGCAGCGTATGCGTGACGGTACGCAGTGGCGACACATTGAGTTCCATTGCGGCACGTAATGGCGGTTCTTGGAACCAATACACGGGATACCGTTCGGGTAATCCGAACGTCATCTACGCTGGCGAGACCGTCTGCCGTCGCACCGGCACGGGCACGGTCGCCACCGGTGGACGGTACGTGGTTCGTTCCGGCGACACCCTCGGCGGCATCGCCGCATATTACAGGGTCAACATGTACAGCATCCACGGGTACCGTTCCGGCAATCCGGCGTTGATCTATCCGGGCGAGACCCTCTACTGGTAAGGAGACTGATTATGGTTGACGGCATCAAGGAGACTAATCATGACGGCGAAAAGCCGGAAGAGGAAACTGGCGAGGAAAACAAGTACCTCCTGCCGGACAAGGCATACAAGGCATTGAAATGGGTCGCGTTAATCGCGTTGCCCGCTTTGGCCGTGTTCGTGCATGTGGTCGGCCCCGCATGGAACCTTCCATGCGTTGACCAGATCGTGACCACGTTGAACGCTCTGGCCGTGCTGGTTGGCGCGTTGATCGGTGCCAGCGAGTTGAAGGCCCAGTATTCCGAGTAGAAACCTTTCATTTCTCTGACCTACTCGTGCATTGAGTACGAGTCGCCCCTCTCTCAGCATTGCTGGGGGAGGGGCGTTTTCTTGTTATTCGGCGTGTTTGCGTGGTCGTCCGCCGCCGTCGCGGCGGCCCGGTGGTTTTGTGCGAATACCGTCTGGATCACGCTCACGGCGAGACGAATGTCCGCCGTCATGGGGTATCGTTGCAATCGAACTTGAGATCCGGACCTGCTTTGCTGGTGGGCAGGGTTTCGGGTTCGAAGCGTGTGGCTGGCTGCCGCAGGCATCCGATGGCGAGTCGATGCGCCATCAGCGAGAGCTGGATGTCTCGCCCAACGGCTGGGCCAGACGGTTGAGACCAACCGGAGCCGTGACCCTTCCCGCGCAAACGGGACGCTAGTCATGCAGAAGACTGTAAAAAGATCAGCCACACGGCTTCGGAGGGGCGCTTGGTCGGTGCCCCTCTTTTAATTTTCTGGGAGGATTCCGGGCGTGAACGTGACCGAGGCGAAGCGGCGGATGCTTGGCGAGGCCCGAAAGGCAGCCCGACTATACGCCAATCTCGTCGGAACGATCACGAGAATCGCGTGCGACGACGGGATGACGCTGGACATCCAATGGAAGGCCTCGAACTTCGCCCACCTATGCGGCCTGGAATACTACGCCGACGACAACCGCACCCGCAGACTTCCCGCCCGACGCCTGTACACCGACCTCCTGTCCGGCCATGGGATCTCGGTGAAAAGGGTCGCGCCCACCGGAGACGCGCGATGGCTCGCGAGGAAGACCGACGTGATAGCCAGCGCATTCGCACTGAACGACGCATCCATGGTGGTCGAATCAGGCAACAGCCGGATACGCCTCTACATGGGAAACACAGTCTGGTGCATCGGCCTCGGAAGAAGCGGAGAGGACGGCCCCTACTATCCGCAATCCCTACGCAAGGGGAACGCGGCCAAGGAAAAAATGCCAGGAACCCAGATCCACCATGTAGTCTCGATCAAATACCTGAACACGGCACAGTGCCACCCATCGATCCAAGACTGACAACATCCAACCTCCAACAACAAAACCGCCCCGGCGCTCGCGGATGAGCGCCGGGGCGGACGTCACTCCGCCGGATGCTTGCGTGGCCTGCCACCGCCGACTCCGCGTCCGGGGCGTTGCGCGTTCCATTGGTCGATGGTGTCGGGGAGCCAGCCGCGCGTGCGGCCTATTAGGGCGTCCGGCTGGGGGAGCTTGTAGGCGCTGACGGCGGCGGTGCTGATGCCGAGACGCTTGGACACGTCGGTGACGCTCAGGTATTTGATGGTCATGTCAGTCCTTCCTTCCGGCGATGAGCGCGAAGACGGCGCTGACGATGGCGCATCCGGCGGTGAGGTGGAACGGCCAGTCGAACCATGCGCTGGCGGCGGTTCCGAGCGCGAACACCGCGCTGACTATCGATTCTGTTCTCATGATGTTCCATGGCATAATCGGAGGTATGGGGTTCCGGCCCCTACGACTGGCCGGAACCCTTTCTCACTTTTTCCTCTTCGGCTTCCGTCTCATCTCCTTGATGAGTCCGGTCACTGCTTTGATGAGGGCCGCGAGGCTCGCGACGAGAAGCGAGATGCTGGTGATTATCTCCGATGGTGTCATGTTCACCTCCTTTCCTTGATATAAACTATATTAGCATAGTAAATAAAGTATTGCAAGCCGAAACACAAAAAACAGAGAAAAAAATCAACGGATTGATAGACTTGATGCCACGCAAACGAAGGGGCAAGCATGGCCTACACAATCCGCCAATACACGACGAAAAGCGGCAAACGCTACGAGGTGCGCTACCGCAAGCCGGACGGCAGCGCGACCGGCAAACGCGGCTTCAAACGCAAAATGGACGCCGACGCATGGGGAGACCAGCACGTCAACGCCGCCAAAAGGGACGGCAGCTTCGTGGACCAGTCGGCCGGACGCACATTGGTGTCCGACGTCTACGCCGAGTGGATGGACTCACGACGTCCGATCCTCAAGCCAAACACCATCCGCACCGACGAAATTACTTGGAAGACTCATGTGGAGCCGGAATACGCGGCACGACAGATAGGCTCCATCACACACCGTGAACTGCAGGCCTTTATCAGCGGCAAGGCCGAGACATTGGCTCCGAGCACGGTGCTCAAGATCGTCGGCGTGCTCAAGGGCGTCTGCGATCTCGCCGTCAAAAACAGGCTCATCGCCAAGGCTCCGACCGACGAACTCGCGCTGCCCAGGCGTGAGGGAAGGAGGCTGCACCGGTATCTGACCGTCGAGCAACTGCTGGCCGTCGCGGACGAGGCCGGCAGGGCACGTATCCAGCCGACCGACCGCAAGGCTCTCGTGCTGGTGCTTGGACTGTGCGGCCTGCGTTGGGGCGAGATGTGCGGATTGAGGGTGGAGGACGTGGACTATGGACGCCGCCGAATACATGTCCGACGGAATGTTACGCGCATCGGCAGTGAATGGTCGGAGACCTCGCCTAAGTCGCATGAGATGCGCGACGTGCCCATGCCATCCATAGTGGGCGAGGCGCTGCTTCCCGTGCTGGCCGGCAAGGGGCCGTCCGATTGGGTTTTCCGCGACCATCTCGGCCGTCCTCCACGCAACCAGTCTGCCGCGGGGGCGAAATCGAACCGCACATGGTTTATCAGCGCGTGCAGGAGGGCGGGCGTGGAGCCTCTACCGCCGCATGACCTGCGGCACACGGCCGCATCCATCGCGGTGCATGCCGGCGCGAATATCAAGGCGCTGCAGCGCATGCTTGGCCATAAGAGCGCGGCCATGACGTTGGACGTGTACGCCGACCTCTTTGATTCCGACCTGGATGACGTGGCTCGTACCATCGATGCGGCGGTGCAGGTCGCTTCGCAGGATGTGGGCAAAATGTGGGCACAGGTGGATGCCGCACGTGTTCGGAATGTTTGAATCGTTGGAATCTCAAGGATTCCGTGAGGTGGGCGATGAGGGACTCGAACCCCCGACATCCACCGTGTAAAGGTGGCGCTCTAACCAACTGAGCTAATCGCCCGCAAAGCTCTACTGTACAGTATTCGTTGCCTGCGACAGCTTCAACGTGTGTCGCGCTGCCCAATAGGGGTTCCTTCCATAGTAAATGCGTGAAAAATGGTGTGATTTGAGTGTCGATTCGCTGAATTTTCCACAAGAAAGCCAAAAGCGTCGAATCAATCACGTAGAGTAAGGACGTTGAGTAGTGCAGTAGGAGGTCGATAGCCAATGGCGCAGGAACCTGAATCCGAGAGGAACGCATCGGGGATCGCTCGTACTTCAAAGCGCAAGTGGGGGTATGATTCCGAACAGGTGGACGCTTTTCTTGAGCGTGCGCACATGCTGTACGAAGGTGAGGGAGCGCAACTCACCCAGCATGATATTCAGAATGTTTCTTTCGATTTGGTCAAAGGCGGCTATGTGATCGCCCAAGTGGACGCGGCCCTTGCTCGTTTGGAGCGCGCCGTGGTGGACAAGCAGACCACATGGGAGATTTCGCAGCACGGTCGTGTGGCGTGGAAAGCGCAGACCGAAAGTCTGTTCCGCCAGCTTGACGCCCATTCCAAACGTGAGCACGGCGAACGTTTCAAGCCAGGAGAAGGCAAGGAACCGAGCTATGACCGCAAGCAAGTGGATCGCATCGTCGATCAGTGCCTGACGAAGGCCGCTGGCGAGCTCGGCGTTGAGGAAGTGTCGGAAGACGATGCCAAGAAACTTGTCGATCTAAACTCCCAGACCGTGGCGAATGTGATCTTCACCCAGCGCAAGGGCAAGCGTGGCTATGACGAGCGTCAGGTGGATTATTACCTGAACGAATGCGTGCAGCTGCTGACCAGACTCGAATCCTATGCTCGTGTGGCCGACTTCGTGGGCGAGCCCTCCGAAAGCGCGATGGCCGCAGCCAATCCGTCCGCAACCAGTCTGGCATCCCAAGAGACGCAGGTGGTCTCGCCGTTATTCGCCGTTCCAGCCGTTTCCGCAGAACCTATTGCGCAGCCCGCTCAGGTTCAAAACAGCACTGACTCCTTCGACGCTTTGAATAAGGCGGAACGTGAGATTTTCACCACGCCTGCAACGTCCCCGGTGAGCATTCCGGCCACTCAAACCGCTGCGCCGACGTATGCTCCCGTGGTTCCGCCTGTGTTCCAGCCAACCATCAGCACCCCGTCGGCTCCGGTAACTCCGGCAGCTCCTGTAACGCCGGAACCTCAGGCCGCTCCGGTTGCTCCAGCGGCTCCGGAACAGTCGTTGGCACACCTGTTCAAAGCGTCCAATGCGGTTGCCGAGGAGCCATCTTCCGCAGGAACGGAAACCGAAGCGTTCAATCCGCTTTCTGATGATGGCGCGCCGAGCTATGACGCTCCGGCCGCGCCTGCGGCTCCTGTGATTCCAGACACTTCGGTCGCGCATCAGCCGGAAGAATCTCACGGCATCACCATCGCTCCCGATTCTTCGTTGGCTGCCTTGGCGCAGATGGCCCAGAACATCGACGCTCCCGATCCGGTCGAAGACACGTTCACCCCGCGCATGCCAAGCCTGTCGACGCCGAACCTTCCGCAGGTCAATACCGACTCGATTAATCTCGGAACCTTGCCGACCGTCCCACCCTCCTTCACGCTGGAACCAGCAACCTCCGCAGATCACTCGACAACGGCAACTCCCGTTGAACCGGCGAAACCGGCAGAGGAAGAGAAGAAGAACGAAACCAAGCCGGCAACCAATCCGATGTTCGAAGCATCCAACAGCAATCTGGATGTCGATATTCCCGACCTGTCGTTCCCCTCTTTTGAATAGGCAATCGCACTGAACAGGCTGACGTGACCGTCAGCCTGTTTTCGCGTTCACACGAATAATCCAAAACAAATACGGAGCACACGCATAACCCATGCAAACCTCAACCGTAGTCATTCTGGGATCCACCGGATCCATCGGCACCCAAGGACTTGACGTCATCTCCCGCCATCTCGACCGTTTCAACGTGGTCGGACTTGCGGCAGGCGGCTCCCACGTGGAACTTCTGGCCCAACAGGCGGTCCAATTTCACGTTTCGAAAGTCGCCATCTTCAACACAAACGCGGTCCATGCGCTCCAAGATGCGCTAAACCAAGCCGGCGCAAGCCATGTGGAAATCATGGCCGGGCCGGAAGCGGTAATCGCCATGGCCGGATCCGGTGCCGACGTGGTGTTGAACGGCATTACCGGATCCATCGGCCTTGAACCTTCGATTGCGGCACTGCAGGCAGGATCGCAGCTGGCGCTCGCCAACAAGGAATCCGTTGTGGCCGGCGGTCATCTGCTGTTCGACGCACAGGTTCGTGCGCAGCAGATCAATCCGGTTGATTCCGAACATTCCGCTATCTGGCAATCGTTGCGTTCGGGCACGCACGGTGAAGTGTCGAAACTCGTGGTCACCGCTTCCGGAGGTCCGTTCCGCGGTTGGAAACGCGAGCAGATGACCGACATCACGCCTGAACAGGCGTTGAACCACCCTACTTGGAATATGGGTCCGGTGGTGACCATCAACTCGTCCACGTTGATGAACAAGGGGCTTGAAGTCATCGAAGCGAGCCGTCTGTTCGACGTGCCTCCGAGCCGTATCGACGTGACCGTGCACCCGCAATCCATCGTGCATTCCATGGTGGAATTCCGCGATGGCGCCACCATCGCACAGGCTTCACCGCCTGATATGCGTCTGCCGATCGCGCTTGGCCTATCGGCTCCCGAACGACTTGGCAACATCGCAGCGGCCTGTGATTGGACGAAAGCCGCCATGTGGACGTTCGAACCGCTTGACGATGAGGCATTCCCCGCAGTGAGCTTGGCTCGACATTGCTTGGAAGCTTCCGAAAAGCATACGGCCGTGCTGAATGCTGCCAACGAACAGGCCGTTCACGCCTTCCTCGAACATCGCTTGCCATATCTCGGCATCGTCGATACCGTCAAGGAAGTGTTGGACGAAATGGATGCGGAACTGCGCGGCAATCCGCTATTCGCTTCCGTGGAGGAAATGAGCCAACTCGAGCTGGAAGCCCGTCGTCGAGCCGACGACCTGATAAACAAGTAACGGAAAACGAAACAAGACAAACAGACGAAACGTAAGTGACGCAAGGCTCCCTAAGTCGGGAGCCTTGTTATTGCAAGGATTTGACGTATGCCAGAAATCGAAAAGCCGTTCCGTAAAACCGGTGAGGCAGCCATTAGCGAAAGCCCGCTGCATCCGCGCCGCAAATCGCACCGTATTATGGTCGGTCCCGTTCCAGTCGGCGGGGGAGCGCCAATCTCGGTGCAATCCATGACCAATACGCTGACAGCCAATGTTCCCGCGACATTGCAGCAGATCGCGGAACTGACCGCAGCAGGCTGCGATATCGTGCGCGTGGCCGTACCAAGCCAGGATGATGCCGACGCATTGCCGGAAATCGTAAGGAAATCACCGATTCCGGTCATCGCCGATATTCATTTCCAAAGCAAATACGTGTTCCAGGCCATTGACGCGGGCTGCGCTGCGGTGCGTGTGAACCCCGGCAACATCCGCAAATTCGACGAGGTTGGCCCTTCCATTTGCAAAGCCGCCACGGACGCGGGCATTTCGTTGCGCATCGGCGTGAACGCGGGCTCGCTCGATAAGGAACTGTATGCGAAATATGGAGGTCCGACGCCGGAGGCACTGGTTGCGTCCGCCATGAAGGAAGCGCGCATGTTCGAAGACGTCGGCTTCCATGATTTCAAGATTTCCGTCAAGCATCATGATGTGATCACCATGGTGGAAACGTATCGTCTGCTCGCTTCCAAGGGTGATTGGCCGTTGCATCTTGGTGTCACCGAAGCTGGACCGGCATGGCAGGGCACCATCAAAAGCTGTTTGGCATTCGGTGCGCTGCTGGCTGAAGGCATTGGAGACACGATTCGCGTTTCGCTGTCGGCACCGCCCGTCGAAGAAGTGAAAGTCGGGTGCAAGCTGCTGGAATACATGGGATTGCGTCCGCGCAAGTTCGACATTATCTCCTGCCCGAGCTGCGGTCGTTCCCAGGTTGATGTGATTCAGTTGGCCAATGCGGTGACCGAAGGTTTAAAGGATGTGACCGCGCCGATTCGCGTGGCTGTTATGGGCTGCATCGTCAACGGTCCGGGCGAGGCCCGTGAAGCCGATTTGGGTGTGGCATCCGGCAACGGCAAGGGACAGATTTTCATCAAGGGCAAAGTCATTCAAACCGTGCCGGAAGACCAGATTGTGGAAACGCTGCTGGTCAAAGCGCAGGAGATCGCCGCGCAGATGGAAGCGGACGGACAGGTGCCCGTCAACGCCACAGGACCGGTGGTGGTGCCGGTGGCGCAAGGTAATTGTTGATTTCGCTGACCGCGGGCGGTCGATTGCAGATTGTGATCGGCCGCCCGCTGGTTTTGCTGGTTGTCGATTGCCATTTCAGCTGGAGTCGGTACAATGAACGGCGTGTCAGATCAGGAACGTCAGTCAGTCATGTCCAGCGCGGAGAGCCAATCCAGTCAGTGGACGAGGGGCAGACGGCTGATGGTCAGTCTGCCTATCTTCATCATCCTGCTGGGCATTCTGGTGTCGGTATCCAATTTGACGGCATCGTCATGGAAGTACGAGCCAACCGGTCAAACCATCGAAACGTTATCATCCGACACGGCAGTGACCTTCGATAATCCTTCCGGCAAAACCCTTGCCAAACGAGGCGATTACGAAGTGACGCAACGATATGTCACCATTGAGGCGAAACAGCCGTCAACCGGTGAAATACAACAGGTCAAAGTGTTGATTCGAGAGCCGAAAGACGCGGGAAACAATCGGCCCGGCGTGGTGTTCATGCATGGTGCCGGATATGGTACCTGTGACAACTCATTTGGAGACATGGCCACCGATCTCTCATCCGCAGGCTTCGTGACGGCCGTGCCCGACAAGCCGGTATGGTCCACCAACGATGCGACCCGTGATTACCCGGGCTCCGCGGCCATTTACGATCAGGTCATCACCATGTTGCGTGATCTCGACAACGTTGACGCTTCGAATGTCGGCATTTACGCGACTTCCGAAAGCACTTGGATTTCCTCATATCTGCTTGATCAAGACCCCGACGTGGCATTCCAGGTGTTGCTGAGCCCAATGGTGTATTCGCCACGACATTCGTTGGGATTCCTTGCCGCACAGGATTTCGCGCTGGTCGGAGCGCATGATGGATACCAGTCCATTGTGCGCCGCGCGTTCAACATCGATGCGGAATTGTTCGGCCTGACCAATCTCGACCTCGACACGTTGAATCCCCAAGCCTATTCCATTCCCACGCTTGTGGCATACGGCACCAAAGACGTGATGACCGCGCAGGTGGAAGGTACGGAGAAAATCATCGACATGGCGCATAAGGCGGGCAATTGGGACGTGACCGTGCGCACATACCCCATCGCCAACCATGTGCTCCGACTCGGCGACGAATCCAACAGCGGCACTCCGTTCGCCGACGCCTACGTGGATGATGTAATCAGTTGGGCTGTCGGCATCACGCGGGGACTGCAGCAGACCAGCGAGCGTGTGGCCGGTACCAACTTGTATCAGTCGATTGCGGTGCCGTTGGAATTGCAGGCGAACAGCGGGCTGACCATTTATCTCGTGGTGCTGCATGCCAGCATGGTGCTGTTGCTGCTGGTGATCGGCGTGCTGTGGCTGATTGTGCTCGTACGTAAGATTTGGGCGCATGCGCATCGACGCCGATATGTGTTGGGGCTGAGACCTGTGTTCAAAAATGCGTTGATTACGCTTGCCGTTGCCACCATGGCCACTTTTGTGCTGTTTGATGCAGGATTGGGCGAAGTGGTTATGGGCGTGGTCAAGCTAGCGTGGGGTGGCGCTCCCGCCGAGGATCCGGGCATGATGTATTGGAGTTGGCCGGTTATTCAAATGGTGTGTGTTGTTGTGGTGTGGGCGTGGTCTCGCGTGTTCGTGCGTCTTATCGAGGAGGCGACGAATCGTGGTCTTGCACAATGGCCACCGCGTAAGGGGGCTATAGGCGCGATTGTGAGTGGCCGCCAGCCGGTGCTCGCGTCGACGAGGTTCGGCCGTGTGATGTTTTGGATCACGGCGGTCACCATGCTGTATGTGCTGTTGGTGTTCGCGTTCTGGGGATTGTTTATTTACTGATATCGCGGGAGAGTGCGGCTGGCGCGAGAACGTGCGGAAAGTATAGATAGTTCAGTTAAGAAAACGAGTCGAGGCGAAGGAGGTGTGTGAATGCCGTTGTATCAGGACGAGGGCGTGGTCTTGCGTACCGTCAAACTTGGCGAAGCTGATCGTATCGTCACTTTGCTGACACGTGACCATGGCAAAATCCGCGCCGTCGCCAAAGGTGTGCGTCGAACCAAATCGCGTTTCGGAGGTCGTTTGGAGCCTTTCATGCGCGTCTCGTTGCTTATTGCGGAAGGGCGTTCGCTTGATGTGATTTCCCAAGCCGAGTCGGTGTCGGCGTATGCGAGAGGCATCTGCACCGATTTCAAGGCGTATACCGCAGCGAATGTGATTTGCGAAACCGCTGACAAGCTGGTAGTGACGGAGCAGGAGCGTTCCGTGGCACAGTATCGGCTGGTGCTGGGAGCGTTGAATGCCCTTTCCAAGCATGCGCATGAGGCTGCTGCGATTGGCGATTCCTACGTGATGCGTGCTCTTGCGATCGCTGGTTGGACGCCACGTTTGCGTGCCTGCGTGGTGTGCGGGGAGCCGATTTCTGCTGATCGTCCATGGTTCTTTTCGATTTCCGCGGGTGGCCTGATGTGTTTGACCGATCATATTCGTGAATCGTTTGATGTTTCGTGGAATGCGATCTGCCAGTTGCAGGCGCTTGTAGACGGCGATTGGGGAGAGCTGGACGGCACGGCGTTGCTTCCGGAAACCCGACAAATGGTAGAAAAATGGGGTGAATACTATTTGGAACGTCCGATTCGTTCCATGCGCTTGCTAGATTAGCGGGTATGGCTTTTGAGAACGTGGATTACAAGTCCCTTGACATTCCGGCGGCACCATTTTCTGACCCGTCGATTATTCCTGATTTTCCGAAGAACAAGGTTCCGCGCCATATCGGCGTGATCATGGACGGTAATGGTCGTTGGGCGCAGCAGCGTGGGCTGATTCGCACCGACGGGCATCAGGCTGCCGAACCGGTGGTGTTCGACACCATCGCAGGTGCCATCGAAGCCGGTGTGCGCTACCTGTCGCTGTATACGTTCTCCACGGAGAACTGGAAGCGTTCCCCGCAGGAAGTGCGCTTCCTGATGGGCTTCTCGCGTGACATCATCCACCGTCGTGTGGAGCAGATGAACGCGTGGGGCGTGCGCGTGCGCTGGTCCGGCCGACGTCCGAAACTATGGAAATCCGTTATCGACGAATTGGAAAAAGCACAGGAACGTACCAAAAACAACACGACCATCGACGTGGTGTTCTGCCTGAATTACGGCGGACGTGCCGAAATTGCGGATGCTTGCGCGGCAATCGCAAAGGAAGTGCGTGACGGCAAGATCTCCGGCGATCGCGTAACGGAAAAAATGATTTCCGAGCACCTGTACAATCCTGATATTCCTGATTGCGATTTGGTGATTCGTACTTCCGGCGAACAGCGCACGTCGAACTTCCTGCCGTGGGAAGCGGCATATGCCGAACTTGATTTCGTGCCGGAACTGTTCCCCGATTGCGGTCGAGACGTGCTATGGCGTTCGATCGACCACTACATTCACCGCGACCGTCGTTTCGGCGGCGTCAAAAAGTAGTTTTTGCTGAGTTGATTAGGTTAACTGCGGGGAGAACATAATGTTCTCCCCGTTTTGTTTGTTACAACGTGCTGATTCGGGTGGTGAAGGTGGGGACGAAACGGGAGGAGTCGACGTGGAAGGCTACGTGGATGCGGGGTGCGTTGGAGTCGATCAGTCCGGCGGGATCGCCGATGGTTCGGCCTCGGGTGCCGTGGAAATCGCCGGTTTCGAGTTCGACTTTCATTGGTAGGTCGATACAGGTCACCAGCGACGGATCCACGGCAACGGCGGCGGCCAGCGGATCATGCAATGGCATGCCCTGTGAAAACAGTCGCGCGTCGGCCTTGAGGTTTGCGGCAATGGAAAAATCAGCCATGTCGGCGAGGAATACGCGCACATCGGAAGCAGATGGGCTTGCAGCCACACTCGAGGTTCGAGCTGAAGCTGCATTTGAACTACCAGCTGAACCATCAAGTGAATCAGCGACTTGGGATGCGGTCGAGCTGGTAAGTGTGTCAGCGTTCGCTGCTTCACGCCAAGCACGGGTCGCATCGGAACCCATCAGGCATTGATGCGTTACATCCAGGCCGACCATGGTGATGTCGGCACCGGAATGGAACACGCGATCTGCGGCTTCCGGATCCTGAATGATGTTCGTTTCCGCAGTCAGATCCCAACAGTTGCCTTCCTGCGTCAACGTGCCGCCCATCATCACCAGTTTGAGTTTGCCGGCAATATCCGGTGCGGCCGCGATCGCAGCATCAATATCGGTCAGCGGACCGGTCGCAACCACAGTGACGTCGAAACCATAAGCGCGAACCTGATCAATAATGAACTGCACGCCTTCGGAAACCGAGTCGGCGGAAGAATCATCAACATGAATAAAAGAAGCCGAATCCGTAGTAAGCGACAATTCAAACGAATCAACCGCAGGATTCGCATGAACATCATCCAACGCATATCCGCCAACGGAAATCAGACTACGATAATCACGAGAAAAAACAGTATCAGAACCGGAATTATCCGAAAAAATATCTGAAAAAGCAGTATCCGAAGACGAACTATCGCAAGCCGGGCCGAATCCTCCCAATCCGTCCGTGCCGTGAAACTGCGCACAACCTGCATCCGGAATGAAACACCGAGCCCATGAAGGATGCGACGATCCACGTATCACCGGAATGCGCCGAAGCCCCAACCGTTCCAGTACATACGAAGTATTGCGAACCGCAGTGTCGACGGAAACATTGCCGTACGTGCCGATCACGCCAAGCACGTCAACAGTGTCGAACGTCGCAAGGTATGCCAACGCCAGTGCATCGTCGATACCGGTGTCCACATCAAGAATCAGTCGTGTCATATTTGTATTTAATCAAACTCGTGCAATGAAGCCAAATGCAACGCATAATGGTGCGGCATCCCACAAACCATGTTCAACCCGAACTGAGCAAGCAGTGTTGGGCATGAAATAAAAATGCAGGATGCCGTATTCCAATATTTTCGATTATTCGCACCTAAACGGGTTACAAACCTACTCGTTCAAACCCGATTATTTCAGGAATTCGTCGGTGGCGAGATCCTTGGCTTGCGGAGCGTCGTGCACCACCTTATCATGCGAATCGGTGTAGGCGTCTTCCTGAGCGAGGAAGTCGAAATACTGCTGGGCGCCTTCAACGTCGTTCGTACCGAACGTGAACGAACCATCCTTGATCTTGGCGGGATCGCCCCAATACTGACCGTCCACAATGGTTTTCATGCTTTTCTTGACGAAATCAAGATTGAGATTCGCGTCGGGAGCTTCCTTCACAAGGATCTTCGCTGCATCGTCAGGATTCGAATATGCGTACTCGTAGCCCTTCTTGGTGGCTTGTACGAACTTCTTCACCAGTTCGGGATTGTTGGAAATCGTCTTGTCGCTGGTGATCACGCCAATAGTGTCGGCATTGCCGGGAACGCCGTAATCCGGTTCGGTAAAGCAGTTGAGCTTCGGACCGTACATGTCGGCCTGCACACCCTCCCAAGTGGCATAGAAACCACCGAAATCAGCCTTGTTGCTGGACAGCGTTTGGAACGTGGACGTGCCGACGGTCACCTTGTCGAATTCGCCCTTACCTCCGTCCGATTGAATCATGCGACGGATCACCGCATCGGATTCGTTGGATCCGAACGTGGCGAAAGTCTTGCCGTCGAAATCCTTCGGGGATTTGATTTCAGTGTTGGAAGCGAGCGAACACCAGATGGCGCTTGGCTTCTGCTGTACCTGCAGCACCTGCTTGATGGTTGCGCCCTTAACAGCGTACGTGCTTACATTGGTGAGGTTCGACAATGCGAAGTCGGCCACGCCGTTGTTCACGGCCTGTTCGGCACCGGCCTGTGCCACGGCCACGATGTCAACGTCAAGACCTGCCTCTTTGAAATAGCCCTTGTTTTTCGCCACATACACGCCGATATGATTGGTGTCGGGCGCCCAGGACAGCATGAAGGTCACTTTGGTCAGATCGCTGCTGCCAGATGCTGTGCTTGTTGCGGAATCGTTGCTTTGTCCGCATGCGGTAACGCTGAACAACATGGCGATTGCGCTGAAGAATGCGATTATTGTGCTTGCGATGTGAGTACGTGCGGTGGCGTCATGCCTGCTGAAGATGCTCATAAAGCGATTTCCCTTGAATCTGTATTCTCTATCGTTTTCTAGGGATATGCTGCGAGCGGAGTTCGGGCAGAAAACGATACGAAGGGCCTCAGGCCCCCGCTCGTCCAATGCCCCCGACATTCCTTACGGTGCCTAGTGAAAGGCGTGGAATATTGCCGGTTTGCCACGCATTGGCTTAACAGCGGGTTTTATTATACGTAGGCAGCGTGACCGACATGCAATGCGGAGTGGCGAATGCTGCGAATGCTGCGTTTGCAGAAGGCCGATGATGTTTGGCGTGTTTGACTTACTGGTCTGCATCGGGATCGGCGTCGGCATCAGCTGGGCCGAGCAGGACGCGTTCGCTGAGGTTCACCAGGCACATCAGAACGCCGGTGATGGCGATGATGACCAGCGTGGCTGAGAAGATCAGCGGTGTGCGGAACGAGTTGTAGGCGGCCTGTAGCCAAATGCCAAGACCTTTGCGTGCGCCCAAATACTCGGCGGTGGCGGCGGTGGCGAAAATGTATGCGGCGGAAACGCGGATGCCGCCATAAATCTGACGAGCGGCCACACGCAGCTTCACATGCCACAGTGTCCACGCTTTCGTGGCGCCACAAGTCAGCGCAACATCCGAATAAAACTGGGGGACCGCTTCAAGCCCACGAATCGTCTGCACTGCAATCGGGAATAAGCCGAATACCGTTACAATCACGATTTTTCCGGAAATCTCAAAGCCAAACCAGATCAAAAATAGGGGAGCGATGGAAATCAACGGCATGGTCTGCGCAGCTGAAAGCAACGGGAGCAATGCGGCGTTCGCAATGCATGAGCAGTACAGCAGTATGCCGATGAGAATGCCGAACAGTACGGCGAACAGGAATCCGACGGTACCTTCAAGCAAAGTGACCTGCGTGGCAGGCCATAACGTCGACCATGTTTCGACGGTGGCCTGTGCGATTTCGCTTGGCGCGGCGATCATGGTGTTGGGCACATTGCCGATGCGGACCCACGCCTCCCATACCGCCAGCAACAGCACTACTGCAATAACCGTGGGAATACGGCGTTTGCAAACGTGAGCAAAGGCGGACAAAGCTTCGAGAAGTTTTGCGACAATGCCGGCTTTTGAATTCGTGTTCGCAGCCATGCCCGAACCCATGTGCGAACTCGTGTTTGAGGGTATGGATCCTGTTGCCGAATCCCTGTGTTGAACGTGCGAAACCGCCATCGTTCACCTTGCTTTCTGCGCCATAGTGGGCGCGCACGTGACCGGTGGCGAGAAATCAGTAAGGTGAGGAGCCTGCCCGCGTTCCGGTCAGAAAAGTTCATTACCGGGGTGCCAGTATAAAGCATTCCCTAAACCACGTTCTGAAACGAAAATCGTTCTTCAAACCAAAACGTAAGTCACAACTTGCGGCATAACGCAAGGTGGGTTCCGTATCTTGCCTGATACGGAACCCACCTTACTCTTTACCCCTTGCTACTGCCTTGGATCAGCTTCACTCCAGTCCGATGGACTTCATGGTGTGGAGCTTCAAGGACTTGACCTCAAGCGTGCCGGATTCGGCAACAAGTTTGATGGCTCGTGGGCCTTCGGAAGCGTAGCTGAAGGAGCTCATGGCCTGGCGGCCGTCGTTCACATACACTTCCACGCAGCCGCGATCCACGAACACGCGCAGCTTGAGTTCGCCGGAAGCCAGTTCCTCGGCGGACAGCGGGGCGGTACGGTAGCCGCGATCGCCCTGGGCTGCGGCCTGACGGTCGATTACCACACGACCGATCTGATCGTCGAACGCCACGTACGTGTAAGCGCCATCTTCGGTCGCATGAATCTTCAGACCAGCACGTTCCGCAGTGGAGGCGTTGAGATCGATGGTCATTTCGATTTCCACGGCTTCGGCATCGTCGGCAATGGTCTGCTCGCCATTGACACCAAGTGAGATTGCGCCGAAATCGGTGGTGTTTTCGCGCAAGCCCTCCATTTCGACAACCGGAGCGGTGTGCAGATCGCCGTCGGCGCCCAGGGTGATCTCACGCGGAAGGGTCAGGTTGCCGCACCAGCCGTCATCCTGCATCGGAATCGGCTCAACGAACGGGCTCATCCAGCCGTATACGATCTGGCGCTCGCCATCGTTGAAGGACTGCGGAGCGTAATAGTTGTGGCCGCAATCCCACAGACGGAACTCGGTTTCCGGCTGGAACGCCTCGCCCGGGGTCCACGTGCCGATCATGTAGCCGGCGTTGGAAACGTTGCGGTTCATGAAACCGGAGGCCTTTGCGCCCATGGCGGAGAAGCCGATGACCCACTTCTCATTGCCCTCGGCGTCCTTGATCGGGAAGAAGTCCGGGCATTCAAGCATGAAGACGTTCGGATCCGGGTGTTCGAACAGCACACGCTCGTAGGTCCAACGAACCATGTCATCGGAGGAGAACAGCCACATCTGGCCGCGCTTTTCTGCGGAGGAGACACCGAAGGTCATGTACCACTTGTCTCCGGTCTTCCACACCTTCGGGTCACGGTAGTGGTGGTCGACCTTATCGAGCGGGCAATCGATGATCATGCCGCGCTTGGTGGCGCTGGTCAGCTCGTCGTTGTCTGGTTCGGCGATCATCTGCACCTGCCAGTCGCCGCCGGTGTTGTCGATGCCGTTGGCCCAGCGGTGGCCGGTGTAGTAGAACTTGAGCTCGCCGTCATCGCCGATCACTGCGGAACCGGAGAACACGCCGTCTTTTTCCTCTTCGAGAGTCGGGGCGAACATGATCGGCTCACGCTTCCAGTTGAGCATGTCGGTGGATGAGACGTGGCCCCAGTGCATCGGACCCCACTGGGTGCCGTACGGGTGCAGCTGGTAGAACACGTGCCAACGGCCCTTGTAGAAGCACAGGCCGTTCGGATCGTTGATCCAGCCGCCGTTGGATGCGATGTGGAACTTCGGGTACCAGCGGTTGTTGCGTTCGGCGGCCATGGCTGCAACGCCTGCTTCCGCCTGTGCCAGGGCTTCGCTGTGGTTCTTGATTTCGTGAAGGACGGGTGCGTCCGGGGTGAAGCCAGTCATCGTTGAATAGCCTTTCTTGTGATTGTTGAATTGCTGCTTATTGAGTTTTGAGTAAAAGTTGTAAGAATGCTGCCCGAAGCGGAAAAAGGGGAAACGCTTCGAGCAGCACGATTCAGTTATGTTCTTGGCTGGACTTGCGATTGCGTTCAGGCATTCGCTTCTGCAGCGGCCTGGGCCTTGAGCTGCTTGTCGGTGTAGAACGGATCACCGCCGACTTCCTGGTCGTCCTTCTTGATCACGAAGAAGCCGTAGATCAGGGCTGCCAGCACGATGCCGGAGATGGTGAAGAAGGTCGGGCGATCGCCCATGGCGTCATGCAGGGCGCCCATCGGGGTGGAGAAGATCACCTGGCCGATCTGGGAAGCGATCTGGAAGCCCACCATGTACAGGGTTGCCGACAGCTTGGTGTCGAAGTGCAGGGTGAAGTAGCGGAATGCCGGCAGGCAGAACAGCGGAACCTCGATGGAGTGGAACAGCTTGACGATGGAGACGCTGACCGGATCGTGGAACACGCCGCACAGGCCGATGCGCAGGAACATCACGGTTGCACCGAGCAGCAGGGAGTTGCGCACGCCGATCTTCTTCATGATGATCGGAACGACACCCATCATGGCGGACTCGAGGAACACCTGGAAGGAGTTCAGGGTGCCGTAGGTGGCGTTGCCGATTTCAGTGGTGGAGAAGAGGGAAGCGTAGTAGTTCGGGAACATCTGCTGATCGAACACGGTGTAGAAGGTGTTGGTGAACAGCATGAAAACGATGAGCACCCACAGGGTCGGCATCTTCAGAACGGAAATCATTTCCTTGAAGGACGGGTTGGTCGGAGCCGCGTTCGGATCAGCTTCCTTCTTGAGCTCTTCCTTCTGCTCGGCCGGAACCCAGAAAGCGTAGATGCACAGCATGCCGAGGCCGCAGATGGAGCCGACCCAGAAGTTCAGCAGCGGGTTGATATTGAACAGGAAGCCTGCACACAGCGCCACGATGGCGTAGCCGAATGAGCCCCAAGCTCGGGACTGGCCGTATTCGAAGCCGAACTTGCGGGAGTAGCGTTCGGTGAGTGCCTCGAACAGGGAGCAGCCGGCCATGAAACCTGCGGACAGCACGATGGAGCCGATGAGCACGCCGATGAAACGGGTGGTGCCGCCGGCTGTCAGCATCGGGGCATACACGAACTGCACGAACGGGCCGACGAGCGCTGCGATGGCGGAGACGAAGATCACGAGCTTACGCTTGATGCCCAGTTGGTCCTGGATGGCGCCGTAGGCGAACATGATGACCAGGGTTGCCAGGGAGTTGATGGAGTAGATCTGGCCCTGCTCGGCGGAGGTCATGCCCAGACCGTGGGCCGGGTCGGTAAGCCAGCGGGAGAAGAAGGACCACCAGATGCCCCACGAGCAGAAGAACATGAAGATGCCGAAGGAGCTCTGCAGGTAGGAAGGATTCT